>Ga0194060_10002231_pt1 | contig 13845 bp, 13 predicted proteins | sample SepL225m_MetaG_FD_163427 | JGI IMG/M metagenome (GOLD analysis project Ga0194060, IMG submission 163427) | Anoxic zone freshwater microbial communities from boreal shield lake in IISD Experimental Lakes Area, Ontario, Canada - Sep2016-L222-5m | ecosystem: Environmental > Aquatic > Freshwater >... | reverse complement strand
GTGATTGTATACAGCGTTTTATTGTGATTAGCAACTGCTCTTTTGATGGCGGACTCATAATAATATTAAGTTGCAAGATTTGACCTGCGTCATGTTTATGGAAAGAGAAACAGGGGATTATTACCTGCATGGAAACAATCACAAAGCATCAGAAGAAAGATATAAAGTTACTTGGAAAGTTCGTTGAAGTTTACTGTGCTGCGAAACACCCAAGAGACGACCGCGCAGTTGCTGTTCTTCCCGCTGACCTGGAAGAACGAAAATTATGTCCTGACTGTGCCTCTTTTTTAAAATACGCAATAAATCGAAGGCTAAATTGCCCACTTGAAGCAGAAAAACCGACCTGCAAGCACTGTCGCACCCACTGCTATACCAAGCCGCAACTGGCGAAGGTCAAGGAGATCATGGCGTTTTCCGGGCGCAGATTGATGATGCGTGGAAGAGTGGATTACATTTGGCACTATTTTTTTTAACTGACACAAAAATAATCTGTCTAAAGGAGAATTACCATGCTGAGAAAAATTGTAACAATCGATTCTGAAAAATGTGACGGCTGCGCGCTCTGCGTGCCTTCATGTGCTGAAGGCGCCATCACAATAATTAACGGCAAGGCAATATTGTCGGCAGATAATCTCTGTGACGGCCTGGGTGCCTGCCTTGGTGAGTGCCCGCGTGATGCCATACAGATTGTGGAGCGCGAGGCGGATGACTTTGATGAAGCGGCGGTCGAGAAGCATCTGGCCGTCCAAGGGAAGGCGGCTCCGGTTCACCAGCACACCTCGGCGCACTCGATGCCAGTGACGCATCATCATGGTGGCGGTGGGTGCCCCGGGTCACGTGCCATGAGTTTTGCAGCGCCTCAGGCATCAGCCGAAGCGGCTCCCAGCGGCAGTCGCCAGAGTCAGCTGGCCCAGTGGCCCGTCCAGCTTCATCTTGTTTCGACCACCGCCCCTTATTTTCAGGGTGCCGATCTGTTGATTACCGCCGACTGTGTGCCGGTGGCATACGCAGGGTATCACGAGGACTTTTTGAAGGGGAAAGCGGTTGTAATGGGGTGTCCGAAGTTGGATGATAACAGCTTCTATCAGCAGAAGTTAACGGAGCTGTTCAGTAAATCCGATGTGAAAAGTGTTACCGTGCTGAAGATGGAAGTACCATGCTGCGGCGGCATAGCAGTGGCTGCCCGCCAGGCACTGGCGGCATCTGGCAGGCAGATTGCGTATAACGAGGTTACTATCGGGATTCAGGGACAGATTAAGGCGTAGCTACCTTAAATAATCCAATAATGACATCTGCGATATCCTGGCGGTGGCTGCCAGTGACGCCTGAAAAGCGGTCTGCTCTGCATTGAGCTGCATACCGTACTTAGCCAGATCGACATTCTGGATGCTGGTGGAAATAGTTGTAAGAGTAGTTTTATTGATATCGTTCAGGTTGGCCATATTGTCAACCCGAAGGATACGGGAAGAGTTTATCGTGATGGCGGCGTTAACCTGTATAGCCGCTGATTCCAGTTTTTTCCCAGCAGCTGCAACAGCAGCGGCATCACCTGTGTGGGTGGTATCGCCAAAGGCAGTCATCAGATCGTCCATCACCTGCAGAACATTGGTGCTCCCATAGCTTGGGTTTGATCCGGTTCCAAGAAGGAGTCGGTCACCAGTTGTGCTGAAGGCCTGGCGTGTATTGGTGGTAATCTCAACCTCCCGTTGATTGCTGTCGCCAGTATAAATAACGAGATCCGAATTAAACGGAGAGAGTGTGGGGGGGGTGGTTGTAGGTACCGTGGCGGAAACTGGATTTCCGTTAACGTCACGAAGTGTAAAACTGCCAGTTGCGGTGTTTGGTGTGGTGTTGGCGGTTACGACATCGACAAAGCTCCCAGGCGGTATCCCCGTGCCAGTTACCGGCATACCAGCCGACAAACCGGTCACATCAACTCCGGTAACATTTGGATCGTTGTCGGTCAGAGTTCCCGTTTGTTGATTGAACGGCGGAACAAGGTTGTTCCCCCCGCCGAAAATGTATTGATCGCCATACTGGACATTACCCATTTCAACTAGCTGTTTTTTTAGTTCAACAAGCTGGTCGTGCGCCACCTGGCGTTGTGTAGGATCCTGGATACTTAGGGACGAACTCCCGGAAATCATATTGCGGATTGCATCTAGAATATTGCTTAAACCGGTTAAGCCATTGGTTGTGACATCCAGCCATGATTTACACTTGGAAATATTGACGTTGAACTGCTCATACGCCGTAATTTTTTCCTTAACATCAAGCAATGTGCCGCTCGATACTGGGTCATCACTTGGCCGGTTTATCATCTGGTTGGAGGTCAGTTTTTCCGTAATCTTATCAATACGGTCACGTCCCTGCTGAATATTATAAACGGAGAGTTCCGCCGTCATATTTGCTGTTACTCTCATGGATCCTCCTTTAATTCTTCAAAGTTACTAGCGGACTATTTCAAGTACCATATCCATCATTGCGGCCGCAGTCGAAATAACCTGGGCGCACGCCTGATATGAACGTTGATACATCATCATATCAGATAATTCCTGGTCAAGAGAGACACCTGCAGTGCTATCCTTAAGAACGCTCAACTGATTGTTGAATGCCTCGTCCTGAGCCACATTCGTTTTGCTTGAATTCACATCCAGACCCATCTTGCTAATCAGTGCATTCCAGTACCCGCTGAAAGTCAGTGTTTCATTAGACATAAGTCTCTTTGTAGCAAGGCCGGCAATTGCTACGGCATTAAGGTTATCTCCAGCATTACTGCTTTGAGATGATGCAGCTACGGTGTAGGTTGTCATAGAAGGGTTGATAGAGAATAAAGCAGCGGCTGAACCGTTAGGAAACGTGAGAGCAGTGGTTCCTCCTACCGGGGAGGCTGGAGGGGTAAAAGGAAGCCCGGTGGCTGCGTTAATGAGAGTGAAGGATCCCGTAGTACCAGACGGATTCGGAGTAATGGTACCAATGACTGTGCCATCCGGGATATCGGTACCCGACGTTACCTTCATGCCAACCCACAATCCAGTCACATCAACACTACTTACGGTATTAGTACTACCATCCAGAACGCCAGTCCTGGGAATGGGACTGAAAAAATCTTTTAGCGTACCCTTATTGAGGTCATAACCGGCGGCGTGCAGCGTGTTAATCTCGGTAGCCATGGTTGTCGCAAGATCACCCAACTGGGTCAGATAGTCGGGGATAATCGTGTCTCTCAAGGCAAGAGCAGCTCCAAGACTTCCGGTGGATAGAGTAGGGTTTACTATTGAAGCCACTGTCCCTTTGGCAGGGATCAATTGCACCTTATAGCTTTTTGGGTCTGTGGTCTTGTCCAGTGAGAATGTTCCGGCATTTGTCCCTGTTACCAAAGCTTCTCCACCGCCGACTAATTTCACATCGACCGTACCGTCACTATTTTCCGTAGACGTGATACCAATCTGTTTGGCCAGCTGCAGCAGCAAAAGATCCCGCTTGTCTTTCACCTCATTAGCGTTGCCGGATACCATCTCGGTTATGGTAACCTGCTGGTTCAATCTTGCGATCTCTTTGAGTTTTATATTGATGTCGTCAATTACCGGTGCCAGTGAATCATTCTGCAAAGAAATCATGTCTGTTAACGTCTTACTGGCGGCATGTAAATCATCGGCCAGTATTTGTGCATTACTTAACACGGACTGCCGCTCTGCAATTCCGCCCGGATTGTTAGTCAAGTCCTGCCAAGCCGCAAAAAAATGGGCTAATGACGCCCCGACTCCATCGGTACCTATATCGTTGAATGCCGGTTCAATCTGTTGAAGTACCATTGATTTGGCCGTGTCATAGCCGAGAGTTGTCTCGGAGTTGGCCATCTGCTGCTGCATTAACGCGTCGTGGAAGCGTTCAACACTTGAAATCATGGCACCGGAACCGAGTGTAAATCCGGAGAGGTTTGTTGTTGGCGCCGTCTCTATAATGGCTTTTTGCCGTGTATAGCCGGGAGTACTGACGTTTGCAATATTTTGTGAGACAACTGCAGTTGCGCTCCGGAATACATTAAGACCATTTACAGCTATCTGCATGGATGCATTTAATGACATATCAGGCCTCTCTGTTGATCAATAGCGCGCCGGACGCTCTTTGCTGATAACAGCCGGAAGCGCCATAGGTGCTATTTTGGTTTATTATGCGTGATATAAGATCAAGCGAATTGCCTATCGAAGCCGCGAAACGCGTTGCAATCTCATAATTGAGGGAGAGAAGTTCCTTAATCTGATCGGCAGTTACGTTCAACTCGGCATATAAGCGTATAATGTTGCCATTGCCACTATTATTGAGCTTAATATTCAAATCACCTAACGTGGCTCCTGAAGAGAGCCCCTCACGAACAGCAGCCTCTTGGATGGCTTTTTTAAGAATCGACCCGTGGTCAGCGATACGCAGGGAAATGTCATTTTTCAGGGTATTTATTTCTGCCATTGCGTCCACATGAACATCCGAAAGTTCTCGCGTCTCACGTTTAAGCATGGCGTGAAGCTCTTGTTGCAATTCAAGCTGCCGTACAAGGGCAGCCTCCAACTCCTTCATAATCATTCCTGTCTACCGGGGGCTAAAGAAAAAACTACTCCTTCGTATCAATGCTCCTCCGCACTACTTTTCTGCTTTCCTGACGGATTATATCCTTTTCAATTAGCTTTGCGAGCCCTAGCCCACCGCCCCGTTTTACCGAGACATCGGCATACTGCTGATCCAGCATTGAACGGTAGACCTCTTCGCCGTGGCCACCACCCGTCAGTTTATCTTTTCCGACGGTGGCTCGCATTGACTTCATCATCATGCCTACCAGCAGACCTTCAAACTCCTGCGATACTTTTTTTGCCTGTTTCCGCTGTTTTTCAGTTACCCCGGAACTATTATCAGAGGCCGCGCGCTGCAGCATACGGGCTTTATCCGCCGAGCCTGCCGAAGCATCAGGAGTTATAGTGGTAATTTTCAAATCCATTTTGCTCTTATCGTCACTAACCGTACTTTAGTTAAGCGCTAAATTATTGAAAGCTCAGCCTGCAGTGCACCTGCGGACTTGACCGCCTGAATTATGCTGATCATATCGCGTGGAGTTACCCCGAGCATGTTGAGTGCCCGCACAACGTCGCCGATACTGGCACCTTCCGGCATTACCATCAATTGCCGGCTCTCTTCCGCCACCTTCAAATCTGTCGCGGGGACAACCTTGGTTTCGCCAGTTTTGCTGAGCGGATTCGGCTGCGATACCTGCGGTGACTCTTTAATAACCAGAGTCAGGCTGCCATGAGTAACGGCTACCGTTGAAATGCGCACGTTCTCGCCCATCACGACAGTCCCGGTTCGTTCGTTCAAGACCACTTTGGCCTGAGCATCCGGTATTACCTCAAGCCTTTCCAGCGCAGCCACAAACTCAACTGCCCGGTTCGCATACACTTCCGGAATAGTCAAGGAGACCGAACCGGGATCTCTGCTGACCGCAACAGGACCATGAAATTTGCTGTTAACGGCAGCAACGATACGTGAAGCTGTTGTAAAGTCGGCGTCGTGCAAATTCAGATTGATGACTGATTTACCTGCCAGAGTGTTGGGTAATTCCCGTTCTACCAGCGCTCCGTTCGGTATCCGCCCGGCTGTTGGATGATTTTTCTGAGCGGTAGCCCCCTGACCGCCAAACGCAAAAGAGTTGGTCAGGACAGAGCCTTGGGCAACAGCATAAATCTGATTATCGGCGCCTTTAAGCGGAGCCATGATCAGCGTGCCGCCGGCGATACTTTTTGCATCTCCGAGTGAAGAGACAAGAACATCCAAGCGATTTCCCTGCTTTGCAAAGGGGGGAAGTGTTGCCGTCACCATGACGGCGGCAACGTTTTTAGTCTTGATGTTGTCTTTGAGGGACGTAGTAATCCCCATCCTCTCAAGCATATTCATCACCGATTGGATCTGAAACTTGGTCTGGTCGCTATCCCCGGAACTGTTTAAGCCGACAACCAGTCCGTAACCCATCAGCTGGTTGTCCCGAATACCTTCAAACGATGCCAGATCCTTGATGCGGATTGCGTGTGCGCTTGTGGTAATTACCAACAACATGACGGTGATTATGGCAGAAACTGCACTCTTCATATATTTTCCTTAACCACAGTATAAATTCCGGCAGCTGTGTCAGAAGGGCCAGATTTTGTTAAAGATACCCATCAGCCAGCCAGGACTCTGCTGGTCAGATATGATACCCCGCCCTGAATAACTGATGCGTGCGTCGGCTACATATTTTGAATTTATCGTATTGTCCGGTGCAATATCGCGCGATCTGACGACCCCTTCCAGTACTATAATCTGGTCTTCTTCATTCACTTTGATGTTGCGCCGTCCCTCAATCATCAGGTTTCCGTTCGGTTGCACATCCACAACTCTGGCCGTTATGGTCGCATCCAGATTCTCCTGACGTGACGTACTGCCGTTGCCTTTAAATGATGTGCTGGAAGTTGCATTTAAAAGGGATGCAAGGTCAGCAAAACTACTTTTTGCAAATTTGGATGATTCCAATCCCAGCATGTTTTTAATCCCTGCACTAACCGAGCTGTCACGCGATGTTCCCGTATTGGCTGCCTTGGAAGCGCTGGCTGTTTCGGAAATTACAATTGTGATGGTATCGCCTCTGCGACGCGCCTTCATATCTTCAGTCATACTGGAAGAGGAAGCCTGCCAGATAGAGCCGTTCGAATAGTCCGCCCCGGCACGTTGCGTCGAATCTTCCAAGCCGGCCGTTTTGATTTCAGTTTTTTCTACGGCACATCCGGTTAATAAAAAGACCATCAAGAATAGTATCTGTTTCATTTTGTTTCCTTCGCTCCTGCCCTGTTCAAAAAGCTACCTGGACGGTTGATCCATCTATAACTTTAGCCGGAATTTCCTTAAGAGAGGTCAGATTCTGAACTCGAATGATGTCTCCCTCAGCCCCGGAACTGCGTGCCTTTCCGGTTACAGATAGTTTGAGCACCCCGTTTTCAGCAATTATCGTAACCAGCTGGCCGCTCTTGACAAGTGGAATTTTTTCAATCTGATCTATGCGAACAGGTTGATTCGCCCGGATGGTTGTACGAGCTTTTTTACCTGCAGCTTCGCCAATCGACCGGATAGCAAGATGAGAGCTTTGTGTGATTTCGCACTTCTGTACGGTCAGGTCTTCGGCCGCTATGATGTTGCCACTTTCTATCTGACGCAGCGACATGACGGCGTCGGCCAGTGCCTCCACGTCGATCCGTACCGGAATATTACCCAGAAGCCGGTCTTTCTGGCGAGCCAGAACTGTAACAGTGATCTGTCCCCACCCTTCCCATTTTTGCGGGGCGACGACTTCATAATCGATGTCCCCGTCAGGAAGCTTCAAAGAGCCGGAGAAGGTTATCCGGCGGAGATTAACATCCCATCCCATTTTCGCTGTCCGGGTGGTTACAAAAGAGGTGACAGCCTCACGAACCTCCTGTTCACGGTCAATGGCTGAGAGAGCGGACCGTGGGCAAAAGGATGTTAATGTCAAAAACAGTGCAAAAAGAGTAAGCCGTAACCGTCTCATGAGGGGTCAGGTATAGTCTTTATCGTTTCAGGCCATTGGCGGTCTGCAGCATCTCATCCGAAGCGGTAACCGCCTTGGAGTTGATCTCGTAGGCACGCTGACCAACTATCATGTTTACCATCTCTTCCGCAACATTAACGTTACTCATCTCAAGAAAACCCTGCGCGAGAGAGCCCAGGCCATCTTGCCCAGGAGTGCCGGTTGTCGCGGAACCGGAGGCATCTGAAGGGAGATATACGTTTTTACCCTGACTGGCCAGACCAGCCGCATTGGGAAAATGCGCCAACTGAACATTTCCTATGGTACTCGTGCCGGTCTGTCCCGGGATCTGTACAGAAACAGTGCCATCGTTACCTACGTTAATCTTGGTCGCATTGCTTGGGATCGTAATTGAAGGAGAAAGCGGATTGCCATCAGGCGTGACAATCTGTCCTACGCTGTCGGTTTTGAAAGCACCGGCCTTGGTATAGCCGACGGTGCCGTCAGGTAACGTGATCTGGAAAAAACCGCCACCTTCGATTGCTATATCAAGATCGTTGCCGGTCTGGGTAATGTCCCCAGCCGTGAATATTTTTGTCACGGAAGCCAGGCGACTTCCGAGGCCTATCTGGATTCCGGTCGGAACCTGGGTTGTGCCGGTGGACGGAGAGCCTGTTGTCTTCAGATTCTGATACATCAGATCCTGAAAATCAGCCCGACTACGCTTAAAGCCGGCTGTATTTACGTTTGCCAGGTTGTTGGCAACTACATCGATGCTCCTCTGCTGTCCCTGCATTCCGGATGCAGCCGTATAAAGTGAACGAATCATGTTTAAGCTCCTTTATGAATGGTTTATGAATAAATTAGACCTTGCCAAGTTCATTGACCGCTTTTGCGGCAATATCATCAAATCCTTTTATAACTTTGGAGCACGCTTCAAAGTAGCGGTTTGTCTCAATCATCTGGACCATTTCCCCGATACTGTCGACGTTCGACCCTTCGATAAAACCCTGTCGAACCAGAGCCTTAGCCGGCTGAGGTTTTGCCTGCGGGTCGGAGGGGACTAGCAGTGCTGCTCCGCTCTTGGTCAGAGCATACGGTTTTTGAAAGTCGACTACGGAAATTGTGCCGACCTGGGCGCTATCAACCGTCACATTCCCTTTGTTGTCGATTTCAACACTGTTTCCCTTGATAATTATTGGTTTCCCCCCAACGCCCTGTACCGGATAGCCATCCATTGTCACCAGAGTGCCGTCGGCAGAGGTGCGCAAATTACCCTGTCGCGTATATGCGGTTCCTTCAGGAGTGGTAACAGCAAAGAAGCCATCGCCGTCAAGCGCGATATCGAGCGGATTGCCGCTCTGACTGGTAGGACCGCTGGAGTAATCAATGTAGACACTCTCCTTCTGCAGGATAGGGTCCGCAGTCTTGCCCTGAGAAACAGCCGGAGGGTTAACCGTGCCGGCCAACACCCCCTCGAAGGTCATTTTATCTTTTTTAAATCCGGGCGTATTGATGTTAGCCAGATTATTGCTTATTACATCCATCTTGCGCATGGCGGAGAGACTTCCCGACACGGCAGGGTATATTCCACTATTCATAACTGTTTTCTCCTTTTACGTTCTGTACAGCCTGAGTCGGGAGCGAAGCCTGACCATAGCCTGACTGATGATCTGTGAAATGCGGGATTCCGTCAGGCCAAGTAATTCAGCAATTTCTTTAAGATTCAAATCTTCATTATAGTAGAGCGTTATCGACTGGCGCTCTTTCACCGGCAGTGTATCAATGGCATGCCCGAGAGCTTCGGCTAACTGTTTGGTTATTACCAGCTGCTGCGGGTTTTTTGCCTCGGTTTCACACAACACGTCTGCCAGGCAGAGCGTGCTGCCGTCTTCCCCTTCCCAAGTGTCGTCCAGGCTGATGAAGGTAAAGACATGAACATCGTCAAGCAGCGTGTAATAATCATCAAGGCTCATCTCCAGAGCTTCAGCTACCTCTTCGCTCGTCGGATTACGCCCGAACAGATGCTCAAGGCGCCGAAGTTCGCGCTCCAGGCGCTTGTATTTGTCTCGCATTGATCTGCTGAGCATATCGTATGAACGGAGTTCGTCCAGAATTGTCCCGCGAACATGCTGTTCAGCAAACGTTTTAAAGAGCACACCCCTAGTGGAGTCAAAGCGGTCGGCTGCATTTATCAAGCCAATCATCGCCGCACTCATCAAATCCTGCAAGTCAAGGTGCGGCGGGAGTTTGGCGGCCATCTTGGCAACCAGATAGCGCATCTGCGGAATATGCTCCAGTATCAGCTGCTCGCGCGCTAAAGCCTGGTTTGCAGCGGAATCAATGTCGCTTCCGCAGGGCATCTTCAGCTTTCATCCGCATCAAGCATTCGGCGGAAAAAGAACTGAATGTTCCCCTTGACACGTCCCTGCCGCTTGTTTTCGATGACCCGTTTGGCAATCGTATTAAAGCATTGGGCGGCATCTGAATCAGGATAGAGCTCCATGACGGCTTTTTGACGCTTAACCGCCTCAACTACCTTTTCGTCCTTTACCACACACCCCAGATAATCAAGCGAGATGTCCAGAAAACGACCGGCTACGTTAGCCAGTTTTCTAAAAACTTCCAGCGCTTCCTCGCTGTCTCTGGCCATATTGACCAACACCTTGAAATGATGTTCCGAATAGCGCGTTGCCAGAAGCTTGATTAACGCATAGGCATCGGTTATAGAGGTCGGTTCCGGCGTAACCACGACAAATATTTCCTGGGCGGCTGCGGTAAAGTAGGTGACATTTTCTGAAATACCCGCTTCAGTATCGATTATGAGGATGTCAAACTGCTCTTCCAGCATATCCAGTTCGTCAAGGAACTTAAGCTTTTCATGCTGCCCCAGGCTGGTCAACTCCTGAACACCGGTGCCTGCCGGAATAATTTTGATGCCGGAAGGTCCGTCAATCAGGATGTCGATGATACTCTTATCGCCATTTAGTACATGATTGAGGTTGTAAGCCGGCGAGAGCCCTAACAGAACGTCGAGGTTCCCCAGCCCAAGATCCGCATCAATAAGCAAAACTTTTTTCTTTTGTGCAGAAAGGGCTATGGCAAGATTCGATACTACATTACTCTTACCGACACCACCCTTGCCGCTGGAGACGGCAATGACCCGCATGCCCTGCTGATCAGCCGAACCGCCTGATGCAGAGGATTCACTCTTCTGACTGTTTTTCGCGGTGCGCGCAAGTTGGCGAAGAGTATCTGCCTGATCGCCTGTTCCCTGTGCAGTGCTCATGCTTGACCCTCTCTGTAAATCATATCTGCCAGTTTAGCCGGCGTCGCAATTTCGATGTCTTCTGGGACGCGCTGGCCGGTGGAGAAATAAGCCACCTGCAAATTACCCTTCATCAGCAGGTTCACCATATTGCCAAAACTTTCAGATTCATCAATTTTGGTAAACACTACCTTACTTACCTGAAAAATTCTGAAGCGGGATAAAATTTCTTCCAGTTCGCGATCTTTTGTAGTGGCTGAAAGGCAGAGGTAAACCTCAACCGGAATCTTATTCTCAAGGTAATTTTTCATCTCATCAAGCTTGTCCTTGTCCTTGTGACTTCGTCCGGCTGTATCTATGATAATAAGATCACACGCAGCATGCTTCTCAACAGCCTTTTCAAGCTCTTTGGGAGTTGAAGCAACCTCAAGCGGCACTCCCATGATGCGGGAATAGGTTTTAAGCTGCTCTACAGCACCCACCCTGAAAATATCCATGGTAATCAGCGCGACCTTGTGACCGCGATTCAAGGCATACATGGCTGCCAGCTTAGCGGTTGTCGTGGTTTTACCGACGCCGGTTGGACCTACGAGAGCGATAATGCGTGGAGAGCCTTTTTTCAACTTCAGCGTACCGGCAAACTTAATCAGGCGCCCCAGTGTTTCAGTAAGCAGCCCCTTGATGCTCTGGTCACCGCTCTGCGACTGCAGGGTGTTGACTGTATCAAGAATTTGCCTGGCCCGCTCGTTTGAAACACCACTATAAACCAACTCAGATGCCAGGTGAGGATCATCAGGGAGAAGGTTTGCCCCCGACTCTCCGTCCGGTTTGCCCTCATCTGTTACCGATGGCCACTGAACATCACTGACGCCCCCCTCCTTGCTTTTTGTCAGCGTGGCGAGAAGCAGTTTTTTTATTTCCTCAAGATCGGATCTGGGAATGTTCTTAAGATTTATTCCACCATCTTGTGGTTCAGTGGTTTCCTCACCATCAATACCTTTTGTCTCCGCACGGGCCTCTCCTTCACGGGTAAGCGTTTCAACCTTTGCGCGCAGATCTTTCAGCTCCCGCGCCAGGGGGGCAAGCATTGAACTCTCCATCTCCTCCCGTGCAGTCCGTTCGCGCGGTGGCACTTCATGTACGATCGGCGTCGGTGGCGCCGCCTGTGGCACCGGTTTCCGAATCGGGTCAATCGCCGCCGTAACCAGGTAAACCTGCTTGCTGAAAAAGCCGAACACACCGCCGGTCTGCTCTTTCTTTGTCGCAAGGATCATGGCATCCGGCCCTAGCTCGGCCTTTACCATACGGAGTGCTGCCGGTATGCTTGCAGCCTGAAAAGTCTTAACCAGCATTGAAACTTACCACCCCGAGAGACTGGATTTTTATGTTCTGAGGTATTTCATTATGTGACAGCACCGCCATGTGCGGCACAAAACGCTCAATCAATTTTCTGACGTGGCGACGAATTGACGGAGAGGCCAGCAATACAGGCTGAGCGCCGCTGGAGCTGAACCGTTCCGCCATGCTACGGATCGATGATATTATCTGCTGGGCAACCGCAGGCTCAATCGCAAGATAGTTACCCTGGTCAGACGGCTGGATCGCTTCGGCGATCATGTCTTCAACGTCCCGGTCAATTGTAACCAGGAGAAGAGTATCGTCTTCAAGTTTGTATTGATCAACAATAAATCGGCCCAACCCTTGACGGACAAATTCAGTCAGCACATCCGGGTCTTTGGTAAGGGAAGCGTAGTCTGCCAGACTCTCCAGAATAGTCCGCATATCGCGTATCGAGACCCCCTCTTTAAGCAGGCTTTTGACAACCCTCAGCACGGTGCCGAGATTAAGCAGGTTGGGTATGAGTTCATCAACAACTTTCGGAGCGGTGACGGCAACATTGTCAAGCAGCTGCTGCAGCTCCTGGCGTCCGATCAGTTCATGCGAGTACCGTTTGACAATCTCGCTGACGTGGGTGGCAACAACTGTTGTACTGTCAACAACAGTGTAGCCGCTGCTCTGAGCCCGATCACGATCCTCACTGCGAATCCAGACGGCAGGAAGGCCAAAAACCGGTTCTTTGGTAATATTGCCTTCCAATTTGGCCATTACGGCACCGGAATCCATGGCCAGATACTGGCCTGACAACTCACTGCCGCCGACTCGTGCGCCGCGAACCAGCAGGTTGTATTCATACGGTCGCAACTGCAGATTGTCGTGAATATGGATAGGCGGAACGACGAAGCCCATCTTCTGGGCGGTCTGGCGGCGAATGGAGCGGATCCGCTCCAGCAATTCGCCACTTTGAGCAGCATCAACCAACGGCACCAGACCATAGCCGACTTCCAGTTCCAGAACATCCAGCGGCCTGATATTTGACGCCTGATCGATCGACTCTTCACCAGCAGTCTTTTCAGCGACGGCGCTCTCTTCAACGACCTCTGTCTTCTCTCGAGCCATTTTCCCAACGAGGAAGGTAACGCAGGACAGCAGGAAAAACGCAAAGTGCGGCAGTCCCGGAATGAGAGCAAACAAAAACATGACGCCGGATGAAACAAAAAAGGCTTTTGGATAATTCAAAAATTGACCGGTGAGTTCCTGACCAAAACTGTTTTCATCGGCAGAGCGGGTGACCAGGATACCGGCTGCGGTCGAAATTATCAGGGCAGGAATCTGGGCTACGAGCCCCTCTCCGATAGTCAGCAGCGTATAGTTCGAGAGAGCGTCCATGAACGGCATCCCTTGCTGCCAGACTCCGATAATCAGACCACCGAAGATGTTTATCAGGACGATGATTATCCCTGCGACGGCGTCTCCGCGCACAAATTTACTGGCGCCGTCCATGGATCCGTAGAAATCGGCTTCGCGGGCTATTTTAAGACGCCGTCCTTTTGCCTCTTTGTCCGTAAGCAGTCCGGCAGAAAGGTCTGCATCGATCGCCATCTGCTTACCCGGCATGGCATCAAGAGTGAAGCGCGCCGCTACTTCTGCGACACACCCGGCACCTTTTGTAATAACT
>Ga0194060_10002227_pt1 | contig 13856 bp, 13 predicted proteins | sample SepL225m_MetaG_FD_163427 | JGI IMG/M metagenome (GOLD analysis project Ga0194060, IMG submission 163427) | Anoxic zone freshwater microbial communities from boreal shield lake in IISD Experimental Lakes Area, Ontario, Canada - Sep2016-L222-5m | ecosystem: Environmental > Aquatic > Freshwater >... | reverse complement strand
GCGGGGCTCGAGAATCTACGGCATCACCGACGCCATCGTCGAGGGCGAAACCGGCCTGCTGTTCACGGCGGGCGACACCAAGCAACTCGCGCTAAGCATGGGCACACTGGCCGGCGACGCCGGCCTGCGCGCTCGGATGGGGGAGAAGGCATTGGAAAGAGCGATGCGCGACTATTCCTCTGCGGTAGTCACCGCGGCCTTGCTCGAATATTACAGACAACTCCTGGCGCAACCCGCCAATTGAAGGTCCGTCCATAAATGCTCAAGCGCGGTTTCGACTTTTCCATGGCGCTCTTCCTGCTCGTCGGACTGTCGCCGCTCATCGCGCTGCTGGCGCTGGCGGTACGCTGGAGCCTCGGTGGCCCGGTGCTGTTCGCCCAGACCCGTCCCGGGCTAAACGGCGCGCCGTTTCAATTCTACAAATTCCGCAGCATGAGCGCTGCGCGCGACGCGGCCGGAGAACTCCTGCCCGACGCGGCGAGGCTTACACCTTTCGGCGAATTGATGCGAAAATTGAGCCTGGATGAATTGCCGCAGCTGGTCAACGTCCTCAAAGGCGACATGAGCCTGGTGGGTCCGCGGCCGCTGCTGATGGAATACCTTCCCCTGTACAGCGAGCGCCAGGCGCGGCGCCACGCGGTCCGGCCCGGCATTACCGGTTGGGCGCAGGTGAACGGCAGGAATGCGCTGGCTTGGGAGGAACGCTTCGAACTCGATCTCTGGTACGTGGAACACCATACGTTTTGGCTCGACCTCAGGATCATCGCCATGACGGCATGGCGCATGCTGCGGCCGCAAGGCATTGCGCAACCCGGCCACGCCACCATGAGCAAATTCACCGGGTCGCAGCGCGGCAGGGAAAATTGAAAAAAGCCAGAGAAAAACTCGTCGTATTCGGTGCCGGCGGCCACGCCAAGGTGGTGATCGACATCATCGAACAGCAAGGCATCTATGAAATCGCCGGCCTGCTCGATGACGATCCCAAGCACCGGGGCGGGCACTTCTTCGGCTATCCGGTGCTGGGCACGCGCGCGGATTTGCCGGGCTTGTTTTCAAAGCAACTGTGCCATGCCTTGGTCACGATAGGAAACAATGCCAGCCGCGCCGCCGTGGCGGCGCACCTGGAGCAGCATGGCTGGCGCCTCGCCAGCGCGGTGCACCCTCGCGCCAGCATCGGCCGGGGGGTGACGATCGGGCCAGGCAGCGTCGTCATGGCCGGCTGCGTCGTCAATGCCGACGCGTATCTGGGCGCTCAGGTGATCGTCAATACCGGCGCCACCGTAGACCACGATTGCCGCATAGCAGACGCGGTGCACATCGCGCCGGGCTGTCACCTGTGCGGCGGCGTGAGCGTGGGACCGGGCACATTGCTCGGCGCCGGCTCCACCGTGACCCCGGGGGTCTGCATAGGCGGCAATGCCGTCGTCGGCGCCGGCTCCACCGTGATCCGCGATGTTGCCGACGAAGCGCGGGTTTCCGGTTCTCCGGCCAGGCCCCTGGACTGACATGGGAACCGGAGAAACCGCCTTGGACTCGAGACAGCAGCTCGCGCTGGAGGGCGGCGCGCCGGTGCGCGAGGCGCCGTTCGCGCCTTGGCCGGTCTTCGCCGAGGATGAGATCGAGGCGGTAGCCGTGGTACTCGGCTCGGGCAAGGTCAACTACTGGACCGGCGAGCAATCGCAGGCATTCGAGCGCGAGTTCGCCGAGTTCGTCGGCGTCAAGTACGCCGTCGCCCTGGCCAACGGCACGGCTGCGCTGGAGCTCGCGCTCTATGCCCTGGGAATAGGCCCGGGGGACGAAGTGGTGGTACCGAGCAAGACTTTCATCGCCTCGGCGAGCTGCGTGGTTCGCCTGGGGGCGACTCCAGTCGTCGCCGACGTCGACCCGGACAGCCAGAACATCACGGCGGCGAGCATCGAAGCCGTACTGACCGGACACACCAAAGCCGTCATCGCGGTGCATCTCGCCGGCTGGCCCTGCGAAATGGACGAAATTCTCGCCCTGGCCAAGGCGCGCGGCCTTGCCGTAGTGGAAGACTGTGCGCAAAGCGTCGGCGCGCGCTACAAGGGCCGCGCGACCGGAGCCATGGGTGATGTCGGCGCGTTTTCGTTCTGCCAGGACAAGATCATCACTACCGGCGGCGAAGGCGGCATGCTGGTCACCGATCGGCGTGAATTGTGGGAAAAAGCCTGGTCCTACAAGGACCACGGCAAGAGCTACGCTGCGGTGTTCGAGCGCGATCATCAACTTGGCTTCCGCTGGCTGCACGAGGACTTCGGCACCAACTGGCGCATCACTGAAATGCAGTCTGCCATCGGCAGGCTGCAATTGAAAAAACTGCCGCAATGGCTCGCACTCCGGCGCCGCAATGCCAGCGTGCTCAGCCAGGGCCTGTCGGCGGTTCCCGGGCTGCGCCTGGCCCTGCCGCCCGCGCACAGCGAGCCTGCATATTACAAGTACTACGCTTTCCTCCGACCGGAGATGCTGCGTTCGGGATGGCATATGGAACGCATCCTCGAAGCGCTAAACGCAGAAGGTATTCCCAGCAGCGTCGGTTCCTGCAGCGAGATCTATCGTGAAAAAGCGTTCGTCGATGCCGGCCTCGGCCCGAATGAGCCGCTCCCGGTGGCGAAGCGTCTCGCCGACGCGAGCCTGATGTTCATGCTGCACCCCGGGCTCACCGAGCAGGACATGCGCGACACCTGCGCCGCGCTCGCAAAAGTCATGCGCGCGGCGACCGGCTGAAATGCATATCCGCAATCTGATGGCGCTGGGCCACGACGTGGCTGCAGCCATGCTCGCCTGGTATCTCGCCTACTGGCTGCGCTTCAATACCGAAATACCGCAGTTCAACGTCCCCAACATGCTGAGTTCCATGCTCTGGGTGGTTCCGCTGCAGGCGCTCATTTTCTTCGGCTCCGGCATGTATCGCGGCATCTGGCGCTACGCCAGCGTGCCCGACCTGCAGCGCATCGCCGCGGCGGTGGCCGTGTCTACCCTGGCGATCGCCCTGGTACTGGTGATGATGACCCCGGAATATCCGTCAGTGCCGCGTTCGGTGATCCTGCTCGATCCTATGCTGCTGATCCTGCTGCTCGGCGGCAGCCGCATCGGCTACCGGGTGTGGAGAGAGCGGCGGTTGCGCAATGTGCTGGGCATCCATGGCAAACCGGTGGTGATCCTGGGGGCGGGCGACGCGGCGGCCGACCTCTTAAAAAATCTGGCGCGCGCCGGCGACTGGCGCGTGCTCGGCCTCTTGGACGACAACGCGGCCAAGCGCGGCCGCCAGATCCAGGGGGTAAGCGTGCTCGGTGCGCTGGAAGAACTGGTCGACCTTGCTCCTAGACTGGGCCTGGAGCGGGCCATTATCGCCATGCCCTCGGCTTCCCACCAATCACGCCGGAGGGCGCTGGAGATCTGCCGCCGCGCCGGCGTTCAAGCCCTGACCGTGCCCTCCTACCAGGACCTCATGAGCGGCAAGGTCACGGTGTCGCAGGTGCGCAACGTTGAGCTCGACGACCTGCTCGGCCGCGACCCGGTGCTGCTCGACGAAAGCCACCTGCAGGAATGGATTCGCGGCCGCAGCGTCCTGGTCACCGGCGCCGGCGGATCGATAGGCTCGGAACTGTGCCGACAGATCGCGCGCTTCGACCCGGCGAAATTGGTGCTGTTCGAGCACAACGAGTTTGCGCTCTACCGCATGGAGCAGGAATTTGCCGAACAGTATCCGGGAATCCCGTTGAAATGCGTCATCGGCGATGTCAAGAACGCCGCGCGCGTGACCGAGGCGCTGTCCGCACATCGCCCCGAAATCGTGTTCCACGCGGCGGCCTACAAGCACGTGCCGCTGATGGAGGAAGGCAATGCCTGGGAGGCGATCCAGAACAATGTGCTCGGCACCTGGCGCGTAGCCGAGGCCGCCCTTGCGCACGGGGTGAAGAAATTCGTCATGGTATCCACCGACAAGGCGGTCAACCCGACCAATGTGATGGGCGCCTCCAAGCGCCTGGCGGAAATCGTCTGCCAGGGGCTGCAGGCGGGCAACCCGACGCGCTTCGTCATCGTTCGCTTCGGCAACGTGCTGGGCTCTACCGGCAGCGTAATCCCGAAGTTTCGCGAGCAGATCGCGCGCGGCGGTCCGGTCACCGTCACGCATCCGGAGATCACGCGCTATTTCATGTCCATCCCGGAGGCGGCGCAGCTGGTACTGCAGGCGGGGCTCATGGGAACGGGGGGGGAGATATTCGTGCTCGACATGGGCGAGCCGGTGAAAATCGTGGACCTGGCGCGCGACCTCATCCGGCTTTCAGGCTACGGCGAGCGCGATATCGGCATCGAATTCACCGGGCTTCGGCCAGGCGAAAAGCTGTACGAGGAGTTGCTCGCCGACGACGAACTGACCCTGACCACGCCGCACCCGAAGCTGCGCATCGCCAAATCCCGCCCGGCGCCCGATACCGCATGGATACAACAGCTTTCCAGCTGGCTGCAGCAGAGCAATGCAGGGGCCGAGCAGGTGCGGCGCGAACTCGCCGCGCACGTACCCGAATACACGCCTCAGCTTATGGCAGCAGGCGCTGCAATTCCCGCAACGCCTGCAGCGCCGCGTCAACGCTGATGTCCGCGGCATTGCGGCTCTCCGGCTGCAGCAAGCGGTAAGGCACGCCCCAGGGATGCCAGCGCGCCGCGTCGGAATCGCCGAAAAAACACAGGATGGGCTTACCCAAGGCGGCGGCGATGTGCATGGCACCGCCGTCGCTGCAGATCACGGTGTCGGCAAGCGACAGCGCTGCGGCCAGGTCCTTGAGTTCCTGCGTCGGATAGGCCGCCAGCGGCAGTTGGCCCGCGGCTTGCACAAGCACCCGCGCCTTGTCGTCATCGCCCGGATGCTGCGGATGATCGGCAGCACCCGGCGACCAGAGCAAAAGGAAATCCGCCTCTGCGCCCAATGAGCGCATCAGCTCGGCATAGCGCTCGGCCGGCCAGCGCTGGCTGGGCTTGCGCGCGCTGATGTGCACCGCAATCAGCCTGCGCGCCGGATCGCGAGCACCGAGCGCGGCGCGCGCTCGTTCGCGCGCAGCCGCATCCACCGCCATGCTGAGCCTGCCGGGAGCACCCTCGATGCCAAACAGTCTCGCCAGGCCGAACACGCGCTCCACTTCGTGCATGCCGCTTGCCATGGACAGGTGCAGCGCAAGATCAACCAATCCAGTCGCCTCGGCATAGCCCGCGATATGCGCCGGCGCGATCCAGCGCGCCAGGCGCAGCGCGCTCGCGCCCGGATCGCTCGAGGCGAGCAGCACGGTGTCGAACCGCTGCGCGCGCAGTTTCAGCAGCAGCAGCAGCCGCTCCCAGTAAATCGCTGCCAGGTTCTGACCGGGCAGGCGGTGCTTCGCTTTTGCATAGGCGTGCACCGCGTCCAGGTCCGGGTGTGCGGCTAGCACCTGCCGGTTATAGGTGTTGACCAGCGCGGCGATATGCGCGCGCGGATGCAGCTGGCGCAGGGCGCTGATCAAAGGCGTGGTGCAAACCAGGTCGCCGATGTTGTCGCGGCGGACAATCAGAATACTGGGGTGTTCGTCGATTTCCATCCAAGCACTGCAGACCAGTTCCCGTGACCTCGGAAGCCGCAATCTTATATGGAATCGGCAAGGATTGAGATAAGATGCAATGCTAAAAGCAGAATCTGCCCCTTCCCTGCCTTGTTCGCACTGATTCCGACGCACGACCTGCTGACCTCCGGCTGCAAGGGAACCGGCCATGCTGTTTAATTCCTACGCGTTCCTGTTCGCCTTCCTGCCGGCCACGCTGGCGCTCTATTTTCTGCTCGGCAGGCGCTCGGCCACAGCCGCCATCGGCTTTCTCGCGCTGGCGTCGCTGTTCTTTTATGCCTGGTGGAATCCGCGCTATCTGCTGCTGTTGTGCGGCTCGGTGATGTTCAACTATCTGGTCGGCCGGCGCCTGGCGCAGAGCCCAGCGCGGGCAAAGGGCGACCAGGCCATGCTCTGGCTCGGCATCACCGGCAACCTCGCCGTCCTTGGCGCCTTCAAGTACGCCGGCTTCTTCGCCGTCAACGTCAATGCGCTCGCGGGTGTTTCGCTGCCGGTTCCGCACATCGTGCTGCCGCTGGGTATTTCGTTTTTCACGTTTACCCAGATCGCCTATCTGGTCGATGCCTATCGCAAGGAAGTGCGCGAATACCGTTTCATCCATTACGGCTTGTTCGTCACTTTCTTTCCCCATCTTCTGGCGGGCCCGGTGCTGCACCACGCGGAGGTGATGCCGCAGTTCGCACACGCGCGCAGCCTGCGTTTCGATCCCGAGAATTTCGCCGTGGGCCTGACGATATTCGCCATCGGCCTGTTCAAAAAGGTGGTCCTCGCCGACGGCATCGCCGAATTCGCCACGCCGGTGTTCGACGCGGCCGGCAAAGGCGCGACGCTTACGTTTCTTGCCGCCTGGGGCGGCGCCCTGTCCTATACTTTTCAACTGTACTTCGATTTCTCCGGCTACTCGGACATGGCGATCGGCCTCGCGCGCCTGTTCGGCATCGTGTTCCCGGCCAATTTCAATTCTCCCTACAAGGCCGCATCCATCATCGATTTCTGGCGCCGCTGGCACATGACACTGTCGCGCTTCCTGCGCGATTACCTCTACATACCGCTGGGCGGCGGGCGCTGCCACCCGCTGCGCCGGCACGCCAACGTCATGATCACCATGCTGCTGGGCGGCCTGTGGCACGGCGCCGGCTGGACCTTTGTCATCTGGGGCGGACTGCACGGCCTGTACCTGGTACTCAACCATGCCTGGCGCGCTGTGCGCTGGTCCTCGCGCTACGCGCTGCCGCCTGCGCTTGCGCGCGCACTCGCGCAGCTCCTGACCTTTGTCGCCGTGGTGGTCGCCTGGGTGTTCTTCCGCGCCGAATCGCTTACTGCGGCACAGGCAATGCTCGAGGGCATGGCGGGAATGAACGGCATCAGCAAAGCGGATCCCTACTACTACGGCTCGCCGGAATTGAAAGGCCTGCTGACGATGTTCGCCGTCGCCTGGGGCCTGCCCAATGCGCAGCAACTGCTGCATCGCTACCGCCCGGTAATAGCCACCTATGCCGACGAAATCCTTGCGCCCGGCCGCCTGAGCTGGCGCCCCAGTGCAGCCTGGGCTTTGCTGACCGCAGGCCTGCTGCTCGCGGCGGCGGTCAATCTCACCCATGTCAGCGAATTCCTCTACTACCAGTTCTAGGGCGATGAGCCGCTACCTGCGCCTGCTGGCCTGGTTCGTCGCGCTGCTTTGCGCAGCGCTCGCCGGGTTCAACGCCCTCGTCGATCCCTATGGCCATTTCGGTCCGCCGAGGCTCTCCGGCGTGAACGAGTTTCCGCTGGGATTCAACCACCGGCCGCTGCTCGCAAAATCGCTGGCCGTGAGCGAGCTGCGGCCGGCAACCATCATTCTCGGCAACTCGCGCGCCGAAGCTGCCTACGATCCCGGGCACCCTGCGCTTGCCCTGCAGCCCGCCTACAATCTGGCGATAGGCGGCGCCGGCCTGAGCGCGCTGAGCCGCTATTTCCTCGAAGCCCTGGCAGCGGGCGGGCTGCGCCAGGTCATCCTCGCCCTGGACCTCACCATGTTCGATCCTGCGGCGAACGCAGCCGATCCCGGCCTGGATGCCGCGCTGCTCACCGACGCGACCGGCAAACCCGAGGGCAGCGCGAGGAAATGGCGGCGCCTGGCTTTCACCCTGCTTTCCGCAACCGCGAGCTCGGACAGCTGGTGGTCGTACACCCATCAGGGCAAGCCGGTAGCCATCTACACACGCTCGGGCCTGCGGGAAGAAGCCTACGACATCGCCCAGGTCGCGCGCGAAGGCGGGCCCAGGCGAGCATCCTTGCGCGTCGAATCGAGCTTCCTCGCCGGCACACTGCGCGATGTCGAATCCGAGAAGTTTCGCGCGAGCTATGCCACGACCCTGGCAGCGCTGCAGGAATTCGTCGACCTCAGCGCCAAGCACGGCATACAACTGAAGCTCGTAATCAACCCCATCCACGCGCGCCAGAACCATGCGCTAGCCGCCGCCGGTCTCTGGCCGCTTTACGAGAACTGGAAGCGCGATCTTGTTTTCGCGGCGCAGCGCGCGCAGCGGCCGGAGCTGGTATCGTTGTGGGACTTCAGCGGCGTCAGCACCTGCACCGCAGAGAGCCTGCCGCCGGACAGCAACCCGGCCTCCGCCATGCGCTGGTATCGCGAGTCCTCCCATTTCCGGCGCGTGCTCGGCAATCGCGTTCTCGATCGCGTGTTTGGGCGCCCCGGCGACGGCGCCTGCCCCGGCTTCGGCCAGCGCCTCGAACCCGCTACGCTGGCTGCCGCGCTGGCGGAGCAGAGCGCCGCGCTGCGGGAATGGGTTGAAACGCATGCGGCGGACGCGGCCGAAATCGAAGGGCTGGCGAAGCAGTTCGAGCGGACGCGAAGCGGGAAATAGGCCGCTTGCGATGAAACTGGCTTGTGAATTTCTCTCGTCCCCCACTACGGAGACCCGATGACCGACAAGATCCAGCAGGTGTATGTGATTCAAGGGCGCGGACAGCGCGACTATTCGGATTGCCAGGCCGTGCTCGCCCAGCTTCCGGTGCGCATGACAGTGCTGCCATTCCTCACCACAGAGGAAGAGGTGATTGCGCGCGCGCGCGATGCGACCGCGCTCGTGGTCGCGTCCTCCCCGATCAGCCGCAAGGTCATGTCCGCGCTCGAGGACCTCAAGGTCGTCGTGCGCACGGGAGTGGGTTACGACGTCATCGACATTCCCGCCGCTACCGAACTGGGCATCGTCGCGGTGAACATCCCGGACATCTGGGTGCGCGAGGTTGCCAACCACACGATGGCGCTCCTCCTCGCCTGGAACCGAAAGGTCATCATGCTGGACCGCAGCGTGCACGCGGGCAGCTGGAGCGCCGGAATCCCCGGCGCGTGGACGGGCTCGCTGTACGGGGAGACGGTGGGCATCGTGGGCCTGGGCAACATCGGCAGCGCCTTTGCCCGCCGCGTGGCCGCTTTCGAGGCCAAGGTCATCGCCCACGACCCCTACGTCGACGATGCGCGCTTTGAGGAGCTCGGCGTCGAACGCGTATCGCTCGAGGCGCTGGCGGAGCGGGCCGACTACGTGTCCATCCACACGCTGCTCAATGACGAGACGCGCCATCTCATCGACGAAGCTTTCTTGCGCCGCATGAAGCCGACGGCCATGCTCATCAACACCGCGCGCGGCCCGGTGGTGGACGAACGCTCGCTGACCCAGGCGCTCACGGAAAAGCGGCTGGCGTGCGCAGCGCTCGACGTGTGGGAGCGCGAGCCCGTCGCCAGCGACAATCCGCTGCTCGGCATGGACAACGTCATCGCCACGCCCCATGCGGCCTACTACTCGTCGTCCGCGGTAGCCCGGGTGCCGCGCCGGTGCGGCGAGGAAGTCGTGCGCGCCCTCACCGGCCAGCGGCCGCTCAACGTGATCAATCCTGAGGTCTACGCACCTGGGGCAGCGCAACGGCGCCGCTAGCAGGCTCTCTCATTGACCTTCTGCAATCCCATGCAATCCGCGCGTCTCGCCAAGTCTGGCGCGGTGAACGTTTAGGCCCTGCCCGCGTTGGTGCCGAGGACGGGGATCGACCGTTTACAATATATATTATCGTATGTATAATAAGGACCATGAAATTCACTTGGAATGCGGCCAAGCGCATTGCCAACCTAAAGAAACACGGCTTTGATTTCGCGGATGCCGAACGGGTATTCAGCGGGCCGACCTTCACGGTGGAAGACGCCCGAGATTACGACGGCGAACGGCGCTTCAATTCCACCGGCTTTTTTGGCACTGCCATCGTGACGATCTGCCACACGGAAATCGAAGACGAAATTCACATCATCTCCATGCGAAAGGCGGAACTCCTTGAAATCGAAATCCTCTCCCGCTACCTCTAAATCGCCGCGCCTGCGCGTTGGCTTAAAGGATGTCGGCCGCGAAGAATTCGCTGCCGCGGTCAGTGAACGGTTGGGCAAGCAGCGCGTTTCCATCATGCTGGATGGCGCTATCATTGCGTTCTTCAAGGCCAAGGCCGGGGAGCGCGGCTACCAAACGCTCATCAATCAGGCTCTCCACCAGGCTATGACGGGCGAGCAGATCGAATCCACGCTACGCCGGGTGATCCGCGAGGAACTGCATACGACGTGATGCAATCCGCGGATCGCAGAAGGTTCGTGCGGTGAAGGTCAATAGACGCTAAATCGCGCGCAGCAAACCAGCAAGCCGCTCGGCGCGCGCACGCCAGGTAAAGCCGCGCGCCTTCGCGCGCGCTCTCTCGCCCATGCGGCGCGCGCGCTCCGGGTCGGCGGCCAGGCGGCGTATGCCCTCGGCCAAGCTGGTTGGATCCCCGGGCCGCACCCAAACCGCCTCGTCCTCGGCGAGCACTGCGCGCAACGGCGGCAGGTCGCTCGCGACGATGGCGCAACCCGCGGCCATGTACTCGAACAGCTTGATCGGCGAGGTGTAGCGGCTGTCCGCATCGTCGCGGTTGGGCAGTACGGCGATGCAGGCGCTCGCGAGGCCGCGCATCACTTCCTGCTGCGGCACATGGCCGCGAAATTCGAGCTGCGCACCTGCCGCAGGCGCTCGGCCGCGCTCGCGCGCGAGCTGCGCCGCGTCGCCGCCGTACAGGGTGATCGTGCAACCGGGCAGTTCGGACGCGGCCTGCACCAGATCCACCACGCCTTTCCACGCGAAGAAACTGCCTGCGTAAGCGATGTGCGCTGCGGCATGCGCCCAATCCTTTTGCGGCAGATGCTCGGGCCAGTCCACGCCGTTAGGCAGCACCTCGATCGCGCGTTCGCCGTAGCGTTCGCGCAGCCGCTCGGCCGTGGGCAGGGAATTGGCGATCACCAGCGTTGCCGTGCGCAACACCCGGCTTTCCATGTCGAACTGGCGCGCGCGCTTTGCCGGCGGCGCGGTATCGCTGAACACTTCGTGCGCCTCGTACACCAGCTTGCTTGCGGGCCGGCTTTGCCGCAGCATCGCCGCCAGTTTGAGATGGCGTACGAATAAGAGCGCATCCGGCGCAGCCGCGATGCGCTCGAGCAGCCGCCACAGGAACAGGCGATTCGAATGGATGCGCGCCAATGGCCAGGGCAGCGTGCGCGCGAGCGGCGTCAAGCTCAGGCCGGCGGGGACTTCGACGCCGTAATACGCCAGCGGATCCAGTGGCGGATTCGGCACGTAGGCGAGCTCGACTTCCAGGCCCAGGCGCGCGAGTTCCGCGACGCTATGAGCGACCTGCACGCCGCGCGCGCGCTCTAGCGGCAGGGGCTCAGGAAAGGCGTAGAGCAGCCTCACTACGGCGCCTTAGAGTTCATTTCGATATGAGGGGACAAGTCCCCTCAGACTCCCCTATATCAGCTGCGGCAAAATTCATTTTGCAACAGCATTCTTGACGCCTTCTATGATGATGCAGTCGCCGAACAGCACCGCATCAGAGGTGACGCCATGGTCGGGAAAGTGGCGCTTCTTGATGTTCCTCCGGATCAGGCCCGCGATCCAGTTCTCGAACACGCGCTTGACCCACTGGGGCTTCCTCAGCAGTTCGTTGGCCGAGATGCGGCCTATCCTGACGCCGCCGCCCATGAGGAAGTAGTGCAGCTGCCAGAAGTAGATCGGCGCGATATGCGCGTCGTCGATCGGGTGTACCAGGACCTTGTCCGGTTCCTGCATCAGCGGGCGAAAACGCGGGAAATAGCCAGACACCAGGTACTTCAGGCGCGCGTCCACGGAGAAGGTGTTGGGCGTGCTGATGTACAGCTTGCCGCCCGGTTTCAGCACCCGGCACAGTTCCTTGGTGAAAGTCCAGGGATTGTCGAAATGCTCGATGCCCTCGATGCTGAACACGTAGTCGAAATGCCCGTCCGGAAACGGCAGCGGGTTGATCACATCGTGGCGGGTGAAGCGCACTTCGGGATGGCGCAGCAAGAACGCCTCTTCATTGATGTCCAGGCAATCGATGCCGCCGTAGCCGGCCTTGAGCAGTTCCTGCGCAAACGCGCCCTGTCCCGCCGGCACGTCGAGGATGCGGCCCCTGGGCGCGCCGCGGAACAGGTCCAGCACTGCCGGGTAATGGTCTTCCGTGGCCATCACCTTGAGATCCACCCAATTTTCTTGCGCGGTCATGCAGCAGTCCTCAGGATCGCAATGCGACCAAAACAGTTGTTCATACGCCTATCCATTGCGCTCGTTCGATCCGGGGAGTCTAGCAGAGTGCAGGGTGCGGGCGAACAGGTCGGCCAGCCGCAGAAATACCGCTTCCGCGGTGAAATCCGCGATCATTTCCCGGCAATGCGCACGCCAAGCGGCCAGGCGCTCGGGCTGTGCCAGCGTCTCGATCAGTGCCTGCTCCAGCGCCGTCGCGTCTCCCGCCGCATAGACGAGCCCGCAACCATGGCGCTGGACCCAGTCCGAGATACCGGCGGCATCGCTGCACACCGTGGGCGTACCCACGGCCGCTGCATCGACAGTCACCATGTTGAGGCCTTCGCACAGCGTCGGATTCACGTTCAGGTCCGCCGCGGCCAAATGCGCGTAGGTCTCGCGCCCGCGCAGGCGCCCCGTGAACCGGACGCGGCCCCTGCCGACGCTTGCATCGAGCAGGGGCAAGATGCCCTGCGCCATCCACGGATTGTCCGGCCCGGCGAGTATCCACCAGGCATGCGGATGCGCGGCGAGCACACCGGGCCAAGCGCGGGCCAGATCCTGTATGCCCTTGGAAAAATAGTTGTCGGAAAGCGTCACCAGCACCAGCGCGTCCTGCGGTATGCCCAGCCGCGCGCGCACCTCCTGCCTTGCCTGCGCACGCTGCGCGTACACTTCCTCGTACAACTCGCGCGCCGCGCCGATCTGGATCGGGATCTTGCTGATGCGCGCGGAATCGGCGCCGTCCTTGAGCAAGGCCCGTTCCAAGGAATCGCACAGCGCGCGCAGCCGGTCGATGTGGCTGATCGAGGTCCGCATCAGCCAGTCGAGTTGCGGCGTGCGCCTGCGGCCATAGCCCATATGAGAGCAATCCAGGATGTCCCCGCCGATGTAGCTCGCGACGAGCGGCAACTGCAGCAGGCCGAAGCGCTTGAGCAACCCTGCGGGCACCGCATAGGAAAAGCCGTCGGTGCAATACACCAGGTCGGGGGCGAAACTGCGCACGGCTTCGCGTATCACCCACATGCGGTGGCCCAGATTGCGGCCATCGAAGGTCTTCCTGAAATAGCGGTCGATCGGGAATGTGAGCACCCGCTCCGCGCCGCGGCCGGGGTGATACCAAAGCGTGCGCATGCCGTCGCCCGGTTCGCGGAAATGATCGGCCAGCAAGCGCTTGCCGCAAAGACCTTCCCGGCGTTCTTCCAGCACGCACACCTCGTAGCCGCGGCGCCGAAACTCGACCAGGATCGGATACTCGCCGCCCCAGCCCAGCGGATGCAGGAACAGGATGCGCATATCAGCCGGTCCGGTGAACGACTTCGCGCGCAAGCTCCAGCAGCATTGCGGCGATGCGCTGCGGCTCGAGTTGCGCGGTAATGGCGCCGCCTGCGAACGGCGGCACCCCGCCGGCGACGAAGGTCTCGATGGCACGGCCCCAAGCCTCGGGGTCGCGCCCCGGCACGATGGCTGCCGCGCCCACCTCTTTCACCCAGGGACCGGCGCCGACCATGTCGCTGGCGATGGTGTAAGTCTGGACTATGGCCGCTTCGATCACGCCGTAGTTGAAGGTGTCGATTACCGACGGGGCGAGCTGCAGGTCGGCGGCGGCGAAATAGCGCTTGACCTCGCGGATCTCGATATT
>Ga0194060_10002224_pt1 | contig 13867 bp, 15 predicted proteins | sample SepL225m_MetaG_FD_163427 | JGI IMG/M metagenome (GOLD analysis project Ga0194060, IMG submission 163427) | Anoxic zone freshwater microbial communities from boreal shield lake in IISD Experimental Lakes Area, Ontario, Canada - Sep2016-L222-5m | ecosystem: Environmental > Aquatic > Freshwater >... | reverse complement strand
GAATAACTCTGCGCGAAAGCATTTGACGGCCTCTCGAAACGACTGTGCCACCTCGGAGTGCATGCCAGCGACCCCAAGTGAATGCAAGTACAAATCGGGTTCCGCGAGAAATTGATTGGGGGCACCGACCAACGAGTGGGCACGTTGGAGCCGGCCGGGCACAGGAAGCGCGTACTCGTCAAAGCGCCAACCTGCAGACGTGCCCCCACTACCAGGAATCACAGTTGTCCAACCTATTGATGGGGCATCGCCGCGTGCATCGCTGAGAGGGAAGAGCATGCCGGCATGGATTAGGGACCAGATCGCCTCGCCCGCAGCCAGACTCCAGCTGAGTGCATCTGCGACAGCATTGACGGAGGCGCTGGCGTCTACCGATTCATGCAAAACAACAGTCTTTGGAGCTACAACATCGTTTGCTCGTAGGACAGCTGCGATAAGGTCGTCGGACGTGCAGATCGAAGTGACGGACTCAACAATGATGGCCTTGGCGATCAGTACGCGCTGTAGCGTCACGGAGACACGCGCACGAATGGCTGATTCAGCTTCGGTTGGGTTCATGGCATACATGGTAGCTGGCTCAAAGTCACCTAACGGTCATCCGCCGGGCCAGCCATTCTGGACAATTGAAAATCGGCGAACATATCGATGCCTACCAACTGCTTGGCTCATGTTGGCCGCCCTCGGATTTGTGTGTCAGCAGATGCAATAATAATACGGACAGATGATGCTGCTGGGCTACGAGTGAGAATTTATTCCTAAACTTGGCACAACCGACCAAATGACGCAAACGATTGATCGCAGCGGAATATTCGACCTATAAATGGCCGAGTGCCGAAGCTCGACAAAGCGCTACCATTAGCTGATCGCGGCACAACCGACGAACAGGCAAACAAATTGATAGCACCGATCCAATGGCGGCTTCCGGGTGATCGCGTTGAATGAACGTCCGGTATGAAGGAATGGTGCCAGTGACCGATCCTGGCCGGGTGCCGACCGCCAGCCAAGGCATCCAATTGCTCCACCAGTGATCGCGGAAGTGCCTGGTACGCAGCCCTAAAGCCGCCGCTCGCACAGGCTACCGAAGACGTCGGGATGCTCATGAGTCGCTGCTTGGCCACACCGACTTTTCGGTTACGACCGTTGGAGTAGGACAGCGACGAGTGCACCGGCCCTCGGTGTTGAGGCTGCGCTTCCGAAGCAGCGCCGGCGGCGTACATGTTCGATTCAAACTGCCGTTGCCGCCTCCGGATACAGTTCCGGCAGCAGGAATTGCAGAGCATCCAGGGGAAACGCCAGTTGAACCGGAGCCGTATGGCTCGTGCTGGTCACTAACCTGGTCTCGATTAGTCGGGACAGTAGAGAGCGTGCAGTCCGCTCGCCTAGTCCAGTCATCTGCTGGAATTCGCCGCGCGGCGTTGGCCCGGCAAGAAACAGATGATAGAGGGCGACGATTGCCTCTGCGCGAATTCCCTTGTCGAATTGGGATCGATAGGTGATCAAACCCGCGATGCGCGCTTTCATTGCGTCGAGATTGAGCATCTTGCTCATGAAACTTACCTGGTCCTCAGCAACGGAAAGGAACCAGTCGCACCAGTCACCCAGCAGCTTTTCGCTCAAGTTGCCACGGCCATCCAAATCGCCCTGCCGGTGGCTGTCGGCGGCATCGAGCAACTGGTAATACTTCTCGCGGTTGCGCGCCAGCCCGCGGTTCATCGACCACAGCCCGGAGCTCAGGCACCAAAGTGCGCAATGCGTCTGTAGTCGCACCGCCCGTCCGTTGCCATCGAGGAATGGATGCACCCATGCCGTGCGGTGATGCATGGCGGCGATACGCAGCAGCATTTCGTCGAGTGAGATTTCTATTCCGTACACGGCATCTAGTCGGGCGAGAAACCCGGGCAGGGAGGACCACAGCGGCGGCTCGTGGCGGCCAACCGCCACCTGTTCCACGCGCCATACGCCAGGGTCGATGATTCGGCCGTCTTCCGTGGTACGGTCCTTGATCGACAGGCGGCCATAGAGAGCGGCATGAGCTTGTTGCAGGAAAGCCGATGTGGAAGCGGATTCGCCAGAGGCCACACGTTGCTCGAGTTCCCGCTCGGCTTCTATATGGGCCAAGGCCAGACGCTGTAGTTTCGCCACGTCAGGCTTGTCGGAAAAATCCTGACGCAACGCCCGCTCGATATTTAGCGGATGCGTGCTCTGGCCTTCTATCCGGTTCGAGTAGTAGGAATTCATCTCCCGCACCAACTCTCGCAGGCTGCCGACCGTTGCAGGATGAGCGCTACTGGATAGGCGGAGAGATTGTTCAACGACCGCCCGTGTACGCTGGCGAAATTCATCCAGCCGGCGCTGGGGTAGCAGCGGCTCGAATTGGTGTGGTTGCGTGTAGTGTTCGATTTTGACTGAAGTCATATTGCCGGTTATATCGCAGGTAGTTGCATTTTATTAACAATATGAACTATATAGATAAAAATCCACTTTCTCAAGGCGTATAGCAACAACTTTTGCCGGTAGTATTGCCGGTAGTTGTGAACCCTATCCCAGCTTGGTCGCCAGTTTCTCGGCTTGCAAATGCGTGTAGCGCTTCAGCATCTGCAAAGTTTTGTGGCCGGACACTGCCGCCATTTCCAGCACCGTAAAATCGCCCCGCTCTGCCAGGCGACTCAAGGCCTCGTGCCGTAGATCATGCCAGCAATAATTCTCAATGCCGGCTCGGTCGCAGGCGCGTTCAAAGGCCTTGTATAAAGTCATCCGGCCCAACGGAATCACCTTACCCTTGATCGCCTTCGGCAAGCCATCCAGCGCCGCCATGGCCTTGCTGGACAGCGGCACCGCTCGCGGCTCCCCGGTCTTGATCGTTTCGGGATTTAGCAGAAGGGCAATCCGGCGCTTTTTGTCGATCATGCGCCATTCCAACTGCAAGAGTTCGCCTTGACGCATGGCGGTTTCGACAGAGAGAGTTACGGCAGGGAGTAGCCATGGATTTCCCGACGCCCGGCATTGCACCGCCAGTGCATCCCATTCATCGCCAGTAAGCCTGCGGTCTCGTGCCGTCGCACCCTTCGGCTTGCGAACATTGGCAACGGGATTCCCTGCCGGCAGGGCAATGCCGAATTCCTTAATAGCGACATCGAACATCTTGGACAACAGATCGATCTCGCCCTTCACGGTGGCTGGCGAAACGCACGGAGCCTTGGCCAGATCCTTTCTGTATCGCGAATCCTTGTCCTTCAGGCGCTCATCCCTGTATCTCTTGCCGACCACCGTAGGCGTAATCGCCGCGAGGGAATAGCTACCAAGCCTGGAAACCAACCGGTTCATCTTTCGTTCCCACGCCTCGCCCCTGTAATGCTCCGGTGCGAAATCCTCTTTGAATTGCTTCGCGAGATCTTTGAGAGTCGTACGCTCCGCCAGACTGGACGAAACAAAGCCGCCCTGCGCCATGCTGGCCTCAACCTGAAGCGCCCAAGCCTCCGCCTCGGTCTTGGTCCTGAATGATTTAGACTCTGCCGGAAAGCCCCGTTTTCTGACTTTCGCCTGCCACCAGCCGGAAGCCCTTTGTGTGAATGTCGCCATGTCCAAGTGTCCCCGTTTTGTCCCCGTTAATGATTTTGGAGATGGTAGATCACCCGGAAAGCCTCGTCAATACTGGATTTATAAGTAAATAATTTGCGCCCCTGCTAAGGGCGCATCTGGGCAAAACCTGGATCCAGGGTTCGAATCCCTGCGTCTCCGCCAGTAACAGCAAGGTACGCCAACGCGAACTGCCTTAAGTTGGCGTACCAAATCGCGGGAACCCCTTGCCACAGGGGATTCCGGGCAAAAACCTCTTGACCGCCCATGGTTCTAATGCCTCTGGACTGTACCGTCCAGAAGAGGTTTTTTCGCGTTCTGGTTCTCAAAAATTCTGTACTAAAACTGCCTCTAGTGCAGATTTTCTTGCCACGATTTGCAATTGGCCGTGATCCGTTTGAACGGCTTGTAGCTGCTTGCATCTGAGCCACGGAAAATGCTCCCGAACCATAGATTATCATCTGATGATACAATTCACCATGCGTGAAGACCACGGAATAGCCAATCTGCTAGACCTACACGATCAGATCATTGATCAGGACGGTGGCTATTGGGTGAAGATCGAGGCTTGGCGTGTCGAGGTGACAGCGGACGTCCCACACGGAGTCCGTTATTCGCTGACGCTCCACGAGCCTTACGGAAAGCGGATTCTTGGATACGACAACGCGCATGCGGTAAAACCGCCGAAGAAGTTCAAGTATGCCGGGCAGCGCCTGACCTACGATCACAAGCATCGGCATGTGAGCGACAAAGGCGTGCCCTACGAGTTTCAGGATGCACAGCAACTCCTGATCGACTTTTTCAACGAGGTCGACCGGGTTCTGAAGGAGACGAGACAAAAATGAAAGCCATCGTGATCGGTATCATGCCGCAGGACAAGATTCGGGAGCGGGTCTTGTCGATTGCTCGCGGCGAGCACAAGCCAAAGTCAGGTGAACCGAAAATCTGGTTCACTTCGATGCGCTCTCTCGCCGAGGTATTGAGCGATGAGAATCGTGCTTTGCTTCAAGTAATCAAGGAGACGAATCCGCAGTCCATCACGTCCTTGGCCGAAACGACTGGACGTAAGCCAGGCAATTTATCGCGCACCCTCAAGACCATGTCGAACTATGGCATCGTCGAGATGAAACGCGAGCGCAACCATGTGCGTCCTGTTGCCAAAGCGACCGAATTCAGGATTGTCGCCTGAACTACATCCTCGTGAAATCAACAGGTTGCGGCGTAGACGGTTTTCGTTGGCATACTTCTGGCCCGCCAAAGTATCAGACACAGCGCCCCTTTCGGGGCGTTTTGTTTTTAGACCCCCCAATAGCCCCCCCCCACAATTGCAACAGCTTGGATCGAAATTGCCCTGCTGCCAATATTGGTTTCATTTGACTGAAATCTGGTTGGACATCTAGCCTGACTCACGGCATCTCACCCGCAATCATCAAGTCCCATAGCGGTCATGTCAAAATTAACGTCTTGGAGCTTGTAGCGCCAGATTGGGGGGGGAGGATGGTAAGGCAGAACAAAACACCACAGCAGGTCAAAAAGCCAGAGACGAAAAAGGCGGCAAAGCAAAACCATACTCTGCCGAGCGAGTATTCCACAGTTGTTGCACAGATGCAGGTCAAGTCGGCTCCTAAGATCGAACCGCCACCAAAGACCAACTCGGTACAGTCCGACATAACGCCACCGCTGGATAAAGCGCCTCGGCAAGCCGACGCTGATTTCCGCGGGCAAGTTCAAGGTCGAGGGCAATCCCTATCAGCCGCTCGATGACGAGGCCCGGGCCTTCATGCAGTCGCGTGTGGATGATTACTACGCGGTCTTCATCAAGGGGGTCGCGCGTGGCCGGGGAGTTTCACTCGGACAGGTGCGCGACGGGATGGGTCAGGGACGCGTGCTGGGGGCGGAGGCCGCTCTTGCCGAAAACATGGTCGACGGCATCATGACCTTTGACCAGGTGATCAAGAAAATGCAAAAGGAGGCGCGGGCGGTGTCGAGTCCGCGCGCTTTCTCGGCTAACCGGCTGGCTGCGGCGCGTCTATCGATCGCAGAATAAGGAATTATTTCGGCTTCGCGAAATCAGACTATGCAGCCTGCAATAGAAACTCAACTTTCACAGCCTCAAACGGAAAAACAATTTGCCCGTCGTCGGTACGGTCGAGCACTCCAGCGTTAAGCAACGCTGTGACGTCGCCGTGCACAGCCTTCACGTCACGCCCGGCGCGGCGGGCGGCTTCCCGAATGGATACTGGCCCTGTCCCGCAGAGCACTTTGAGCAGTTCCCATCGCTTTTCGGTTAGCACCCTCCAAAGCAACTCCGGGGTGGCAAAGCTGATACGCGCAGTCTTTTGAGCCTTTCCGGTCTTCCAGGCACGCGCAAAATCAGACATCGAATCAGCCGGCGTTCGTACATCAAGCGTTACGGTCTTCATGGTTCCACCTCGCTATATCATTCTGGAAGTCGGCGATCAATTGATCCGGTGTCTTAAAAACGTAAGCCGTTTCCTTTCCGTCGAAGTGCCGGTGATCGCCTTTCCCGACTTCGTTGTCGTAACGCAGAACGCATTTCCCTCGCACGACATACGCCAGTCTGTATTTGAAGCCGTGTGGTGACCCTTTGATTGGCTTTGGAAGCCGCCACAGGACCAATTCAGCAAACGCCGACTCAGAGTAGATGATGCGAGTACAAATCAGTTCAACGGCCTTCATGTTGGAGATAGTGCCAACATCCGCAACCGTTGTCAATCACTCCAACGGCTATGTCCTATGGCGAGGGTGTCGCGGTATCTCGCCACTCGCCCGGTGTTCCTCTGAGTTCGCACGTCTCGTATGCCTGCATCACGTTGTTGCATTTCAATCACGAAACCTGATCTGAACAACACCAACTATGTAACCCCCGTCCGACTCCGTCGAGTCTGACTGTGCAGCACCGCGCGGCCCGTGGGTCGCCGTAGCAGACCGAACCGCCTGAAGTCCTTGGGCGGTTTTTTACGCCCATCGAACCCGCCCTGCGCGGGTTTTCCCTTTTGGAGATCCACCCATGAGCAAGAAACTCCGCGAGCTGCAAGCCCGCAAATCCGCCGTCGTCACCGACAAGGCCGACGCCCTCAAACAGGCCGGGGCCCTTCTCGACCAGGCCGCCGCCGAAACCCGCGACCTGTCCGCCGAGGAACAGATCGCCTTCGACAGCTTCCGTGCTGGCGCCACAGCCAAGTCCAGCGACATCGAACGTCTCCAGGCGCAGATCGACATCGAACACGAACTGATCGCCGCCCAGGCACAGATGGGTGTGCAGGAAGCGGTCAGTATTGTTGTCACGGAGAACGTTGAGTCGGATCCGAAGCGCGGTTTTGTCAGCGTCGGCGAATTCATGCAGGCCGTGTATCGCGCCGAGAAGTTCGGTCAGAGCCCTGACCCGCGCCTGTTGATCGGCGCCGCCCTGCCTTCAAGCTACAGCAATGAAGGCGCCGGTCAGGACGGAGGCTTCGTGGTGCCTCCGCAATTCTCCAAGGACATCTTTACCCTCTCCTTGGGTGAAGACTCGCTCCTGCCCCTGACCGACGAAGTCGAAATCAACGGCAACAGCATGGCCTTCCCCAAGGACGAGACCACGCCCTGGGGCACCAACGGCATTCGCGCCTTCTGGCAGGGCGAGGCCTCCACTGCCGTGGCCACCAAGCTCGCCCTGGGCCTGGCCACTTTGCGTCTGAAGAAACTCATGGCGCTGGTGCCCACCACGGACGAATTGCTGGAAGACGCCAATGCCCTGGCGAGCTACGGTTGCATGCTGAATCGTCACATGCGCGGTGCTCAACTGGTCTAGTTCCTCTTTGAGGAGGCCCATGCGTGCGAGTTCGGTGCGTGCAAACTCCAGCGCGGCGCGTCCAGAGGCAAATACGCTGGTTCCAGTTTCATCACGGTCACCGACAAGAAACTCGGGGACGTTCAGGCCAACCGTAACGTCGGAGCACAGGCCGTGAAGTCTCGCTACGGGAGGATGCGCGTTAGGCTGGCCGGCGGCACTGCCGATGTGGTCTGGCGCGAGATGCCGAGCACTATCGTTAACTACCGATGCTGGAAAACACTATGCCCGACATCGCCCAGCAGACAATCTATGCCACTTAGTGGCACAATAAGAGCATGAAGCGCGTATTCAAGATCCGACATTTCAGTCGCTGGATGCGGAAAACGGAACTCACCGACCGCGTGCTTTGCGGCGCTGTGGCAGAAATGGATCGGGGTTTGATCGATGCCGATCTTGGTGGCGGGATTGTAAAGAAGCGGGTTGGGCTTGCGGGCCGTGGAAAACGCAGCGGTGCCAGGACGCTAATAGCGACCAACAAGGGTGATCGATGGTTCTTTGTCTTCGGGTTCGAGAAAAATGAACGAGCCAATATCGGAGACGACGAACTGTAAGCTTTGCAGGAGGGCGCTGAGCAGTTGCTAGCCAGAACCGGGCGGCAATTGGACGAGGCGGTCAAAGATGGTTCGCTACTGGAGATTTGTGATGACGACAAAGACGAAGGTTAAAGCCAAGAGCCGGATCTTCGAGGCCGTGCACGAAACGGCCAGCGATCTTCATCGTCTTGGTTTTATCGACAAACGCAAGATGAGCAAGTTCGACGCGCTGTGCCTTGACCCGGTGCCGGAGTACAACAGCCAAAAGATCCGTGCGCTACGTGACCATCTGCAACTTAGTCAGGCTGTTCTTGCAGCAGTTTTGAATACCAGCCTGTCGACGGTTCGTAAATGGGAAGTGGGTGACAAGCATCCCAGTGGCCCGTCGCTCAAGTTGCTCAATCTACTGGATCGTAAAGGGCTGGAAGCTGTGCTTTGATTACCGAACGAGTTTGAAACTGGCTGATGGATGTTGCTGATGCGGAATGATGCGGATACGACCATATGTATGCGGATGAGATATTTTGTGTTGGCATACCTTCTGCCCCGCCAGTACCTTGTCATACAACGGTCTTTGACCGTTACCGAAGCCCCGCTAAAACCCGTGTTTACCGGGCTTTGCGTTTCTACTGGTTGACCTCGAAACTCATGCCAATATGAGTTCCCGCGTCTTTTGACGTTGGCGTGAGCGACAGGCCTTGAAGCGCGAGGCGCATATCGGTAGAGTGCGCCACCCTAGCCTTCGCGTATTCCCCATGCTCCCGACCATCGAACAACGAATCGCCGCTGAACTCGGTGTCAAAACCGCCCAGGTCATTGCCGCCGTGCAATTGCTCGATGAAGGCGCCACCGTTCCATTCATTGCGCGCTACCGCAAGGAAGCCACGGGGGAACTGGACGACATCCAACTGCGTCTGCTCGAAGAACGTCTGACGTATCTGCGCGAACTTGAAGAGCGCCGCGCGGCCGTGCTTGCCTTCATCGAGGAACAGGGCAAGCTCACTGCCGGACTCAGGGCCGAGATCGAGGATGCGGCCACCAAGCAGCGCCTCGAAGATCTCTACCTGCCCTACAAGCAGAAGCGCCGCACCAAGGCGCAGATGGCACGCGAAGCCGGCCTGGAACCCCTCGCCGATGCACTGTTCGACGATCCCGGGTTGCTGCCGGAAATCGAGGCCGCCAAATACGTGCGCCTGGAACAGGAGCCGGCCGAGCTTCATGTAGCGGACGTCAAGGCCGCGCTCGACGGCGCGCGCCAGATTCTGATGGAGCGCTTTGCCGAGGATGCCCTGCTGCTCGACAAACTGCGTCGCCACCTGCTCGACCACGCGCTGCTCGTCTCCCGGGTGGCTGAGGGCAAACAGATCGAGGGCGCAAAGTTCCGCGACTGGTTCGACTTCCGCGAAGCGATCAATACCGCCCCGTCGCACCGCGTTCTGGCGATGCTGCGCGGCCGCAACGAGAACATCCTGCGCCTGTCGCTCAAGACCGCGTCCGAACTGGAAGACCCGCCGCGCTCTTCTCCTTGCGAAGCCATGGTCGCCGGTCATTTCGGAATCACGGACAAGGCTCGCCCGGCTGACAAGTGGTTACTCGAGTCAGCCCGTTGGGCTTGGACCGTCAAGCTCTCGCTGCACCTCGATCTCGAACTGATGAACCAGTTGCGCGAACGTGCCGAGGCGGAGGCCATCCGCGTCTTTGCCCGCAATCTTCACGACCTGCTGCTGGCGGCGCCGGCCGGACCGCGAATCACGATCGGCCTTGATCCGGGGATTCGCACCGGCGTTAAAGTGGCGGTCGTCGACAGGACCGGCAAGCTCGTCGATACGGCGACAATCTTTCCTCATGAGCCGCGTCGCGATTGGGAAGGATCGCTCGCCGCAATCCGCCACCTCGCGCAAAAGCACGGCGCCGAGCTCATTTCCATCGGTAACGGCACAGCCAGCAGAGAAACGGACAAGCTTGCAGCCGAACTGATCAAGCGCCATCCGGAACTGAAACTGGCCAGGATTGTGGTGTCTGAGGCCGGTGCGTCGGTCTATTCGGCCTCTGAACTGGCGTCAAATGAATTTCCGGACATCGACGTATCGCTGCGCGGTGCAGTTTCCATTGCCCGTCGTTTGCAGGACCCTCTGGCCGAACTGGTCAAGATCGACCCGAAGAGCATTGGCGTCGGTCAGTACCAGCACGACGTAAATCAGGTCAGGCTGGCGAAGTCACTCGTCGCGGTGGTCGAGGATTGCGTGAACTCGGTCGGAGTCGACGTCAATATGGCCTCAGTGCCTTTGCTCACGCGCATCTCAGGCCTGAATGCGACGCTGGCCGCCAACATCGTGGCGTACCGGGACCAGCATGGCGCCTTCAAGAGCCGCAAACAACTGCTGTCAGTGCCGCGTCTGGGCGAGAAATCTTTTGAGCAGGCGGCCGGATTCCTGCGGATCAGCAATGGCGACAACCCGCTTGATGCATCGGCGGTGCATCCCGAGTCCTATCCGCTGGTCGAACGGATTCTGGCTGACATAAAGCAGGGAATCCGCGAAGTCATCGGTGACAGCAAGGCGCTGCGCGCGCTCAGTCCGGAGAAATACACGGATGAGAAATTCGGTCTGCCGACGGTGCAGGACATTCTCAATGAACTGGAAAAGCCCGGCCGTGATCCGCGCCCCGAGTTCAAGGCGGCCGCCTTCCGCGACGGTGTCGAAGAACTCAAGGACCTGGAGCCCGGCATGCTGCTGGAAGGGGTGGTCACCAACGTCACCAATTTCGGGGCCTTCGTCGACATCGGAGTGCATCAGGACGGTCTTGTCCATGTCTCCGCGCTCGCCAACAAGTTTGTCAAGGACCCGCACAGTGTCGTCAAGGCCGGCGATGTGGTGAAAGTAAAAGTGCTGGAGGTGGACGCCGCGCGCAAACGGATTGCCTTGACCATGCGTCTCACCGACGAAGTGACGGCGAAGAAGGACAGCAACGAGCCGGGGCGAAGCGGCAAAGCCGGCCTGCCGAAACGGGAGGTCCCGTCAGCAGGCGGTACCATGGCAGCAGCATTCGCCAAGCTCAAGCGCTAAGGGGCCGCTTCCGTACAAGGTTCCGGCAGCGGACATTGCTGTTCATTTGCGCTGTTCGAGTTCCTCGTTCAATGTTCTCGAAGCCTGCCAGAAAAGCAGGCTGGCCATGCCGCCGAGAATGCCGACGACCAGCATCGAATAGCGGATCGCTTCCGGGCCGTGCCGGGAAAAGACGTAGTCGTTGAGCAGGCCTATGGTCAGCGGGCCGAGGCCGAGGCCGATCATGTTGGCGATGAACAGCAGAATCGCCGAGGCGGTGGTCCGCATGCGCAACGGGGCGATGCCCTGCACCACGGAGAACATCGGACCGACGTACATGGCGCCCAGGGCGTAGAAGGGAATAAAGCAGAGCAGCGCCAGATTCCGGTCGGGCAGCAGGGTGAAGCCGACGACGAAGGGGATGCCGAGGAAAGACTGGAAAGCCGGCAGGCGCATGTACCAGCGCTTGTCCCTGGCGCCGAAATGATCGGCCAGCCGGCCGCCGAGGAATGCGCCAAGGCACCCCGCGACGCCGATGGTCCAGCCCAGATGAAGACCGATTTCGGACCAGGTCATGCCATGCACGCGGCCGAGAAAGGAAGGACCCCAGGTGAGCACGCCATAACCCGACAGCGACTGCACCGACGATGCCAGGGCAACGAAGATGAAGGCGCGACGCGTGGCCAGAAAACGCAGGGTCTCGACCAGCGAGACCTGCTCGATGTCGGCCTGGCGATTCTCCGACCAACCGCGCGGCGGCTCCTTTATCGTAAGGCCGACCAGGGCCGCGAGAATCACGCCGGGAATACCGACGACAAAGAAGGCGACACGCCAGTTGTAGTGCTGGACCAGGTAGCCGCCGGCGAGAAATGCCAGGGCGGCGCCGACATACACTCCCCATGCATAGAGCGACAGTGCGGTGGCGCGCTGCCGCGGCGGGAAATAGTCGGCAATCAGGGCGTGCGCCGGCGGGCTGCCGCCGGCCTCGCCGACGCCGACCAGCACGCGCGCCAGCGCCAGTTCGGCAAAGTTGCGCGCCAGACCGCAGGCGGCGGTCATGGCGCTCCAGGTAATCAGGGCACCGGTGATGATGAATTTGCGCGAGCCGCGATCGGCCCAGCGGGCAATGGGAATGCCGGCAAAGGTGTAGAAGAAGACGAAGGCAAAGCCGGAGAGAAAACCCATCGCCGTGTCGGATACGCCGAACTCCTGCTTGATCGGCTCGATCAGGATGGCGAGGATCTGCCGGTCGATGAAATTCAGGACATAGGTCAGGCTGAGCAGCGTCAGCACATACCAGGCGTAAGGCCCTGCCGGCCGCACCGCGGCGGCTTCCGGCTTCGGGTCGGTCGATGTATTTGTCATTAATCGGGGTGGGCTGTTCCGGCTGCAGAGCGAAGATGCAACGTCTCATTTTAGAAGAGGCCTCCCGGCACCAGGCGCCATGGCAGCATTTTTTCTTTCTCACCGGCACCATGCCACGGGCGCACCGGATCAAAGGCACACTGGTACGATGTCGCCGACGACCTGCCGCAATATTCCGGATTCCCGAAATAATCACCGAGGATTGACCATGACCATATCGATGTACCAAGCCAGCGCGCCGCGCTTTGCCGGCATGTTGCGCAACCTGGATGCCATTCTGGCCAAAGCAAGGGCGCACGCGGCTGCAAAGAAGATCGATCCCGCGGTGCTGCTGGCGGCGCGACTGTTCCCGGACATGTTCCCGCTATTGAAGCAGGTTCAGATTGCCACCGACCACGCCAAGGGTGCCGTGGCGCGGCTGGCCGGCGTCGAGGTGCCGAAGTTCGAGGACGGCGAACAAAGCTTCGAGGAACTCCAGGCGCGCGTGGCCAGGACAATCGCATTCGTCGAATCCTTTTCCGCCGCACAGATCGACGGCTCGGAAGAAAGGGAGATTGCGCTCAAGATCGGCGGACAGGAGATGAGCTTCCAGGGCATGCCCTACCTGCTCGGCTTTGCCATCCCGAATTTCTATTTTCATCTGGTGACCGCCTACAACATCCTGCGTCACAACGGTGTGGAAATCGGCAAGCGCGACTACACCGGCAATCCCTAGCCAGGGCAACGGACAAGGCATGCGCTCGACTCGTGCCACAGCCGCCCTCGCGCGTCTGAATTCGCGGAGCGGGGGCCGTCACTACTTCATGGCCCTTACCGGATCCGGCCTGTTCATCCTGCGCGAACGGATTGACGGGTCGGATATCGAGCTTTCCGCTGCCCTCACGCTGGACGATTTTGTGCGCCTTGCAGATTCGATGGGTCCACGAAAGCTGGTCCGCATCACCAGGAGCGAGGCCGCCTTCATGCAGCAGTTGCTGAAAAAGCCCGTACCGCCGCAATAGCCCGGACTCCTCTGAAGGCAAAATCCAGTTCCAGCCGGAAAACAGTCCGCACTCATGTTCAGCAAAGCCACTCTCAAATTCCTCGACGAACTGGCCGCCAACAATAACCGGGCGTGGTTCGCAGCGAACAAGCCGCGTTATGAATCGCTGGTGCGCGAACCGGCGCTGGAGTTCATTGCGGCGATGGCTCCTACCCTGGAAAAGTTCGCCCCGCACTTTCGCGCCGATCCGCGCAAGATGGGCGGATCGCTGATGCGGGTGTTCCGCGACACGCGCTTTTCGCGGGACAAGACGCCGTACAAGACCAACATCGGCATCCAGTTCCGCCACGAACTGGGCAAGGACGTCCACGCGCCCGGCTTCTATGTGCATATCGCCACCGACGAGTGTTTCCTCGCTGCCGGCTGTTGGCATCCGGAATCGGATGCGCTGGGGCGGATCCGTGATCACATCGCGCAGAAACCCGACAAGTGGCTTGCCGCGCGCGACCAC
>Ga0194060_10002223_pt1 | contig 13867 bp, 6 predicted proteins | sample SepL225m_MetaG_FD_163427 | JGI IMG/M metagenome (GOLD analysis project Ga0194060, IMG submission 163427) | Anoxic zone freshwater microbial communities from boreal shield lake in IISD Experimental Lakes Area, Ontario, Canada - Sep2016-L222-5m | ecosystem: Environmental > Aquatic > Freshwater >... | reverse complement strand
GTCAGCTCGCGCGTCCATGCAGCCGTCATGGCCGCGGAGAACGGTCTGCTTTGAAGCAGGGCAGGGTCTGCAGCGTGCTGAGGCACTTGATGATCAGGGGCTTCTTGCAGATACCCAAGCCATGGTGATCTGGGTATGATGTCTCATGGCCACTGCATGCAACGCCACCATCCTCATCGTTGACGATTCATCCGACAACCTTAGCGTGTTGCACGGCGTACTGCGCCCCGAGTTTCGGGTCCAGGCAGCGATCAATGGGGCGACCGCCTTGCGCATCGCCCAGACGCAACCCAGACCTGATCTGATTCTGCTAGACGTGATGATGCCGGAGATGGACGGTTACGCCGTGCTGGCCCAACTGCGCAGCGACCCGCAAACCCGCGCCATTCCGGTGATTTTTCTGACCGCACTCGATGGCGTGCAAGACGAAGAGCGCGGCTTGCAATTGGGCGCGGCCGACTACATCTCCAAGCCGATCACACCCATGCTTGTGCTGGCACGCGTAAAGACTCAACTGGAAGCCAAAAAAGCACGGGATTGGCTGTCCGACCAGAACACGGCGCTGGAGGCAGAGGTGGGTCGACGAATGACGGAGAATGACCTCACCCAGCGGGTCAGCATCCGGGCCCTGGCGCATCTGGCTGAGACCCGCGACCCCGAAACGGGTCGTCACATATTGCGCACCCAGGGCTATGTGCAGCACCTGGCGCTCGGGCTACGCCAGAACGCTCGTTTTGCAAGCACACTGAGCGACCGTTACATTGACCTTTTGAGCCGCTCCGCGCCATTGCACGACATTGGGAAAGTCGGCATTCCGGATCATATTCTGCTTAAACCCGGCAAACTCACGGCCGCTGAAATGACCATCATGCGGACCCACGCCAAACTCGGCAGTGACGCCATCGAACAGGCGGAGCGCGACATAGAAATTCATCTTGAGTTTTTGTCCCTGGCCAAGGAAATTGCGCACTGGCATCATGAACGCTGGGATGGCAGTGGCTATCCGGACGGCATGGCTGGAGACGCCATTCCCGTTTCCGCCCGACTGATGGCCGTGGCCGATGTATTCGACGCACTGATCTCCAAGCGCATCTACAAGCCCGCGATGTCGCATGCGCAGGCGCGCGAGATCATCGCTGCGGGGCGCAGCAAACACTTTGACCCTGACATGACCGATGTTTTTCTCGCCGGTTTCGACGAGTTTTCCGCCATCGCAGAACGCTACCGAGAGCCTGGCCAATGACACATCAGCCCGGGCCGATTGTGCTGGCGATGAGTGCCGTGCAGGCACCGGCCGAACGATAAGTGAGTGATAAGTCGAGGAGCATCATGCCCAGCAGCCCTGACCCCCATGACAGGCAAAGCAGCCGCGCTCAGGCGGAGGCGACCTTAACTCAGAGCCCCTCAAATTCACCAGCACAGGGTTCCGAGACACCAGAGACCCGACGCCTGTTGCATGAGTTGCATGTGCACCAGGTCGAACTGGAACTGCAGAACGAAGAGTTGCGCCGTGCCAACAATGCCCTGGACGCTTCACGCGCACGCTACGTCGACCTGTACAACCTGGCACCCGTGGGCTACTGCAGCGTGAATGAGGCAGGCCTCATCGTGCAGGCCAACCTGACGCTGGCGAACATGCTGGGCGAGGCGCACAGCAGGCTCGCCGGCAAGCGCCCGTTCACCAACTTTGTCTTTCAACCCGACAGGGACAACTGGTACTTGGTGCGCAAGCTGCTGCTGGAGAGTGGCACGCCGCAGACGTGCGAGCTGCGATTGCGTCAGGTCAATACAGGGGTCCAGGGTGGTGATAGTGCAACGGTGTGGGTTGAACTGTCCGTCACGCTGGCGCAGGACGAAACCGGGCAGCGTTTGTTGCACATCGCCGTGAACGACATCAACGAACGCAAGACGACCGAACTTGCGCTGCGCCAAAGCGGCGAGTTAATTTCGCTTTTTTTGAAATACACACCGGTTCACACCTTTATCAAAGAGGTGACCAGCACCGAATCCCGGGTGCTGGGCGCCAGTGACAGTTTTCAGCAGATGATCGGCTTGGAAGGGAAGGATATGGTGGGCAAGACCATGGCGCAATTGTTTCCGCCCGAGTTTGCCGCGAAGATGAGCGCTGACGACTGGACTGTGGTGAGCCGAGGTAAGCTGGTAACGCTGGAAGAGGATTTGAATGGTCGAAGCTACACCACGATCAAGTTTCCGATTGCCTCGGCAGGCAGGAACCTGCTGGCGGGTTTCTCAATCGACATCACCGAGCGCAAGAATGAGCAGGACGCACTGCGCAAACAAAACGCCGAACTGACTCTCTTCAACACTGCCGCAGTCGACCGCGAGTTGGTGATGATTGGCCTCAAGCAGGAGGTCAATGCACTGTCGCGCCAACTCGGGCTGGTAGCGCCGTATGAGGTGGACTTCGCCGACACCCAGTCGAAGGTTCCCCCATGAATCCCGTGGCATGCGAGCGCGACAGTCACGCATCAATGTCATCGACCATTTTCGTGTCGGCGGCGTGCGCCGCCGCAGTGCTTGCGGGTGGCGTGGTACTGATTGGCTGGGCGTTCGATATTCCCGCGCTCAAGAGCATCCTGCCGGTCTGGGTCTCGATGAAGCCGAACGCGGCTGCCTCCTTCATCCTGATCGGAGTCGCACTGCAGCTTCCCGAAATGTCGGCGGCGCGGTTCAGGCATGCAGATGCGGCCCACCGTCTGCACCTTGCCCGCGGTTTGCGATGGTTGACCGGCCTGATCGGTCTGCTGACGCTGGGTGAATACTTCTTTGCCTGGAATCCGGGCTTCGACCAATGGCTATTCCCGGAGCCGGTGGGCACTGTCGCCACGTCAAACCCGGGCCGGATGGCGCCGGAGACCGCGCTGTGCTTTCTGCTGCTGGCGGTCGGCGCATCTTTCGCCCGCCTGCGGCGCAGAACGACGGCAACGCTGTTGATTTCGTCAGTATTGGGCGCACTAACATTGATCCTGGCGTGCGCAGCGCTTTTGACCTACTTCACGCCCATACTCGGGGCTTTCGGCTGGTGGGGCAAGACCGTCATGGCGGTCCACACCGCGCTCCTGTTTACTGCCTTGGGTGCTGCCACCACTTTCACAGCGTGGCGGCAAGTGCCCCAAGGCTGGGTGCTCAGTGGACGCAATACGGCCACGTATGGTGCCGGTTTGGGCTTGCTGGTGATAGTGGGCCTCACGACGATGCGCGTGCAGAACCATCTGACGCACCTCAACGACCAAGTGACGCAACAAGAACTGGTTCGGTGGCAAGTGGATGCCCTTGACCACGATGTGATCGATGCCCTGAGTCGCCAGCGAGCCTACGTTCTGACTGGCGATGACGCGATGCGGATACTCCAGAACGAGTCGCAACGCTCTGCTCAGGCACGCTTGCAGGTGTTGCGCCAAATGAAACTCGCCGACCCACGGCAACAGGCCCGCTTGGCAGGCGTCGAGGTGACGGCAGCGCAGGCTCTGCAGTGGTTTGATGGCGTTATGAGGGCGCGACAAGCACAACCCGACCTTGACCCCGAACTGACTATCCACGGGACGCAACTGATCGCCGTCTTCCGTGGGGAAATCGACCAGCTAGAGCTTGATTTGGAGAAAACTGTCCGAGAGTCGCGTCTGCAATACCAAAGCGTGTCTGACTTCGCTTACGCAGTTATTTCGGGTGGCATGGTGCTGAGCCTGATCGTTCTCGCGGTGTCCCTGCTGGCATCGAACCGGTTCGCCTTGGCCCGGGCCAGCGCTGAAAGCAAGTTGCTTGATGAAGAGGCTCGAGCTCGGCAGGTATCAGAATTTGCCGTGGACGCCATTGTCACAAGCGACCGCGAGGGCCGTATCGTGGGCTGGAACCGCAGCGCCGAGCGCATGTTTGGCTACGCGGCGGCCGAAGTCATGCTGCGCCCGTTGACGCTGCTGATGCCGCAAAGGTACCACGCGCAGCATGCTGCCGGTCTGAGCAGGTTTGCCGTCGATGCTGAAAAAACAATCATCGGCAAATCAGTTGAATTGACCGGGCGGCGACGCGATGGCATTGAGTTTCCGCTGGAACTCACGCTGACGAACTGGGAGTCTGGCGGGCTCGTTTTCTTCAGTGCCTTCATGCGCGACCTCTCCGAGCGCAAGCTGGCGCTAGCTCAGGAACAGGAGAGCGCGGCACGGCTGGCCCAGCACCAGGCCGCCACTGTCGAGATGCAGCACAAGGCAGGGCTGGCGACGCTGAATCTGATGGCAGACGCCATCGCCGCTCGCGGCAAGGCCGAGGCTGCGGCCATGGCGCTGCGCGAGAACGAGTTGAAATACCGCGTCCTGTTCGAGACTACGACGGATGCCCACCTGTTGTTCGTGGATGGCAGCTGGATTGATTGCAACGCAGCAGCGCTGTGTGTATTTGGCTGCACTCGCGAGCAAATTCTTGGCTCAAACCCGGTCATGGTTTCACCGCCGATGCAGCCCGATGGGCGTTCTTCCGAGGAAGAGGCGATCAAGAGAATTGATCTGGCCTTCGCAGGCGAGCCCCAAACCTTCGAATGGACACACTGCCGGGTCGACGGAACACCTTTCCCCGCCGAGGTCTCGCTCAACCGGCTTGATTTAAAGGGTAAACCGCACATACAGGCCATCGTGCGCGATGTCTCCGCACGTAAACGGAACGAACAAGCGATTGAACGGCTCAATCGGCTCTACGCCACGTTAAGCCAATGCAACCAGGCGATCGTGCGCTGCGTTAGCGAAGAAACTTTGTTTGCGCAAATCTGCCGCGACCTGGTGGAATATGGTGGCTTGAGAATGGCGTGGATCGGACTCGTCGATGACACCGGCCGGCAGATCAGGCCGCTTGCATCCTTCGGCGAAGGCAAGGAATACTGGGGTGACAGTCACTATTCACTGGATCCATCCGCCGGCGAGCCCACGGCATCGTCGATCCGGGAAAACCGGCCGATCTGGTGTCAGGATTATCAGAATGACCCGCGCACTGCACCCTGGCACGAACGCGGCGCGCGCAGCGCATGGGCCGCCTCGGCATCGTTGCCCTTGCGCCGCGGCGGTGTGGTCGTCGGAGCGTTGAGTCTGTATGCCGCCGAATTGAATGCTTTTGATCCCCAGGTGTGCAAGCTGGTGGTTGATATGGCGGCAGACATCAGCTTTGCCATGGATAACTATGCCGTTGCGAGCGCGCACCAGAAGGCGGTGGCGGCACTCGCCACGAGCGAGTCGCGCAACCGGGCGATCATGCAGACAGCCGTTGATGCGATCGTGACCAGCGACAGCGCGGGAAATATCGCCGGCTGGAACCGGGGCGCGCAGCTCATGTTCGGGTATGCAGAAGCAGAGGTCACCGGGCAGCCGCTGACGCTGCTGATACCGCAGCGTTATCGCGCAGGGCATCGGTCCGGAATGGACCGCATCCGGGCCGGTGCAGAAATGCGCCACAAGGGTCAGTCGATCGAACTCTATGGCTTGCGCCGGGACGGCAGTGAGTTTCCGGTGCAATTCACACTTGCCAGGTGGGACAGCAGCGAAGGCTGGTTTACCACCGCGATCATGTCCGACGTGACCGAGCGCAGGGCCAGCGACGATCAGCTGCGCAAGCTTTCCCAGGCGGTGGAGCAAAGTCCCGAGTCCATTCTCATCACCGATATCAAGGCCCACATTGAATACGTGAATCAGACCCTCATCGATTCGAGCGGGTACAGCCGCGAGGAATTGATCGGTAAAAATCCGCGCTTGTTGCAATCGGGAAAGACACCGCCCGAAACCTACGCGGCCATGTGGGACGCACTGAGCAAGGGCCAGATGTGGCGGGGCCAGTTGAACAACCGCAGAAAGGACGGCACGGAGTATGACGAGTTCGCGATCCTCACACCGCTGCGCCAGTCCGATGGAGCGGTTACCCACTATGTTGCGGTGAAGGATGACATCACCGAGAAAAAGCGGATCGGTGAGGAACTCGATAGACACCGATACCATCTGGAAGAATTGGTGGAAAACCGCACCCTTGAACTGGGTATTTCGCGCAAGCAGGCCGAGGCAGCCAGCGTGGCCAAGGGCAACTTCCTGGCCAATATGAGCCATGAGATCCGTACCCCGATGAATGCCATTGTCGGGTTCACCCATCTGCTGCGGCAGGGCGGCGTCACTGCGGCGCAGTCCGAGTGGCTTGACAAGATCGAGAACGCGGGGCGGCACCTGGTGTCCGTCATCAATGACATTCTTGATTTTTCGAAAATCGAAGCGGGCAAGCTGCAACTCGAAAGTGCCAACTTCGACCTGGGGAAGCTTATTGACAGCGTCATTTCGCTCATCGCATCGTCGGCCCAGGCCAAGGGATTGCGTATCGAAACAACGCTGGATGCGGTGCCCTCGTGGCTCCGTGGCGACGCGATGCGGCTGCGCCAGGCACTGCTCAATCTGGTGAGCAACGCGGTCAAGTTCACCGAAAAAGGTGTCATTCACCTGCGCGCCATGGTGCTGGAAGACAGCGCAACGGCGCTGAAGCTGCGCTTGGAGGTGCAGGACAGCGGCATTGGCATCGCGCCCGACCAGCTGAGCCGCTTGTTCCAGGCTTTTGAACAAGCCGACAGTTCGACCTCGCGCCGGTACGGTGGCACCGGGCTCGGCCTTGTCATTACCCAGCGAATCGCTGCGCTGATGGGCGGCGAGGCTGGCGTCATCAGTACGCTGGGGGTGGGCAGCACCTTCTGGTTCACTGCCTGCCTGCAACACGGCCAGGGGGCGTCGCCCGTCAGCATCGCTGACGACGCCACGGATGTTCTGACACGCTTGCGCGCGCACCACCACGCAGCTCGCGTGTTAGTGGCCGAAGACAATGCAATCAACCGTGAAGTGGCGCTGGAACTGCTGCACGCAGCGGGGCTGGAAGTCGATACGGCAGCAGATGGCGGGGAGGCGGTGGCCAGGGTGCAGGCGCAATCGTACGACATGATTTTGATGGACATGCAGATGCCCGGGATGAACGGCATCGAGGCTACCCGCGCCATTCGCACCCTGCCAGGATGGGCAAGCAAGCCGATTCTGGCGATGACCGCCAACGTTTTCAGCGAGGACCGACTGGCTTGCATTCATGCGGGCATGAATGATTTCATCGCCAAGCCGGTAGAGCCAGACCTGCTCTACGCCACCTTGCTGAAGTGGCTGCCCGCGCGAGCGACTCCGGTGGCGCCGATCATGCCGCAGCCGTCTGCTTCGCTGGCGGACGCCAGCGAAGCGCGGGTGTTGGAACGACTGGCTGCATTACCCGGTATTTCCGTGGCGCAAGGCTTGCGGGTGCTGCTGGGCAACACGCTCAAGTATTGCAACATGTTGCGCCATTTTGCCCAGTCCAATGGGGATGAAGTGGCTGCACTGCGCACGGCATTGATCGCTCAGGACAGCGAGACGGCGCTACAGATTGCCCACCGTATCAAGGGCGCAGCGGCAACCCTGGGACTGTTGCAGATCGCCAGCAGTGCCGAACATATCGAACACTGTATGCGCCTGCCACAGGGCGCCGTGGTCGTGGTTGCCGACTTTGAGCCCGACCTGCAGACCATGCTTGACACGGCGCACGCTTTGGCTGACCTGTTGCCGGCAGCGGCCGCGCCCGAGCAAATGCCGTCGCCGACGGCCCCTGGCGACCCCTTGGTGCGGGGCGCCGTCTTGGCAGAACTGGAACAGTTGCTGGTACACAACGATGCGGCGGCCATTGCCATGGTTGCGGCGAACCAGGCACTGCTGCTCAGCGGCATGGGTGACGCCGCTAACGACCTGACCCTCAAGGTACAGCAGTTTGATTTTGAGGCGGCGCTTGCGGTACTGCGTCAAAGCTTGTGACCCCGCCCTTCAGATTGCCTGATAGCGGGCCACGCCGCCGGCATCGATCTCACGGTGGACTTCACCCCGGTGCATCAGATAGTTGAGGCAGGCCACACTCTCGCCCGTGGCCAGATTCAGCAGCCCGGTATCAGTCTCGTCAATGCCGCGACCAAAGAGGGCGGCAAACACGTCTACGACACGGCGCGGCTCCTGCAGCGTCTTGCGCAGTCGGTCCAGCGTGCGCTGCTGGGACGCAGCCAGGTAGTCCAGGCGCGCGTGCAGCCCGCGAAAACACTCGTTGTGCGAAGGCAGTACCAGCACATCGTCGGGTACTTCGCGTTTCAGTTTGGCCAGTGACTGCAACCAGTCCTGCATCGGGTCGGCGTCCGGCTCGGTCGGGTGCACCGAGACGTTGGATGAAATGCGGGGCAAGACCTGGTCGCCCGAGATCAGCAACTTCAGACTCTCGCAATACAGGCAGGCATGCTCGGGCGAGTGGCCGGTGCCGACGACGACACGCCAGTTGTTGGCGCCGATCCGGATTTCTTCGCCATCCCTGATGCGACGATAGCTGTCGGGCAGGGCATGGACGCCTTTGCCAAAGTTACCGAAGCGGGTCTGGTACTTTTCGATCGACTCATCGCTCCAGCCAGAGCGGCGGTAAAACATCACGCCATCCTCCGGCGCGGCGCGCCCCGTGTCTGCGGTCAGCACACGGCAGTTCAGGTATTCGAGCTGCGTCATCCATAGCTGGCACTTGAACTTGCGCGTCAACCAGCCAGCCATGCCGATATGGTCCGGATGCATGTGGGTGCCAAATACGCGCGTCAAGGGTCGCTGCTCAGTTGCGTTGGCAAACAGTTCACGCCAGGCTGCCAGAGTCTCATCGGTGCGCATGCCGGTGTCCACGATGGCCCAGCCGGTGTCATCTTCGATGGCCCAGACGTTGATGTGCGTGAGAACAAAAGGGAGCGGCATGCGCATCCAGACCACGCCCGGCACCACCGTGATCGTCTTGCCGGCCTCGGGTGCATTCGGGAACGGATAGATCAGGGTGGGCTTCTCAAGCCGTTCTCTGGGAGTCGGGGTGCTGGTCATGGTTGTATCGGGTGCTGGCATGTCAATGCGGCCATGTTAATGGATGGAGTGTCTAGTTCCAAGGAACTATGGCTGGCGTGTGTCGGGTAGTTCCAATGCTTCTGGTGGCTGCTACTTCAGAGGGATAGCGCAGCGGAGCCCGGCCACCTAGAGTCATCGCTTGGACAACAGGAGTCTTTGAAATGACAAAAAAAGGGCAGGCGCTCTCGGTGCTGATTGTCAGCACGCTGGCATTTACTGTGTGCTTCATGGTGTGGATGATGTTCGGGGTGATTGGTATCCCGATCAAGAAAACGCTCGGGCTCAATGCCACGGAATTTGGCTTGCTGACCGCGACCCCGGTGCTGACGGGCTCGCTGATCCGGGTGCCGCTGGGCATCTGGACCGACAAGTACGGCGGGCGCATCGTGATGGCCTTGCTGATGGCAGCGACCGTGCCAGCGATCTGGTTGATGAGTTATGCCACGGCCTACTGGCACTTTCTGGTCATTGGCCTGTTTGTTGGCCTGGCCGGCGGTTCGTTTTCCGTCGGCACGCCCTATGTTGCGCGCTGGTTTCCGAAGGGCCAGCAGGGTTTTGCCATGGGCATTTACGGTGCCGGCAATTCGGGTGCCGCCGTCAACAAGTTTGTTGCACCCGCACTGGTGGTGGCCTTTGGCTGGACCCTGGTGCCGCAGGTCTACGCCGGGATCATGCTCGGAACCGTTGTGCTTTTCTGGTTCTTCAGTCACAGCGACCCGGCACATCTGGTGCCCAGCCACACCAAGTTCAGCGATCAACTCAAGTCCTTGAAAGATCCGAAGGTGCTGAAGTACTGCCAGTACTACAGCATCGTGTTTGGCGGCTATGTGGCACTTTCGTTGTGGATGGTGCAGTACTACGTCGGTGAATTCGGTCTGGACATTCGCGCTGCAGCATTGCTGGCGGCCTGCTTCTCGCTGCCGGGCGGCGTGCTGCGCGCGGTGGGCGGCTGGATGTCGGACAAGTGGGGCGCGCACAGCGTCACCTGGTGGGTGCTGTGGGTCAGCTGGGTCTGCCTGTTTCTGCTCAGCTACCCGCAGTTTGACTTCACGGTGGCCACCGTGAACGGCCCCAAGACTTTCCATATCGGACTGAACGTTTATCTGTTCACGGCGCTGATGTTCGTGCTGGGTATCGCCTTCGCCTTCGGCAAAGCCAGTGTCTTCAAGTACATCAGCGACGACTATCCCAGCAACATCGGCACCATCAGTGGCATCGTCGGTCTGGCCGGCGGTCTGGGTGGCTTTGTGCTGCCCATCATGTTTGGCGCCCTGATGGACCTCACCGGCATCCGCTCCAGCGCCTTCATGCTGATGTACGGCGTGGTCTGGGTCTCACTGATCTGGATGTTCTGGACCGAGGTGCGTGGCCGTGAATTGATGGGCCACAACGCAAAGCCGTTCGCCCTATAGCAGTAGTACAGCCCCTCATTTTTTGAAAGAACATCATGAGCAATACATCATCCTCCAGCGCCGACATCGCCGACTGGCGTCCGGAAGACGAACAGTTCTGGGAAAGCAGTGGCAAGAAGATCGCTTACCGCAACCTGTGGATCTCGGTGCCCGCGCTTCTCTGCGGCTTCGCAGTCTGGGGCATGTGGGGCATCATCACGGTGCAGATGCTGAACCTGGGCTTCCCGTTTACCCAGGCCGAACTGTTCACCCTGACAGCAATCGCCGGCATCTCCGGCGCCACGATGCGCATTCCGGCCTCGTTCCTGATCCGCCTGGCGGGTGGGCGCAACACGATCTTTCTGACCACCGCCATGCTGCTGGCGCCGGCCATAGGCACTGGCATCGTCCTGCAGCACAAGGAATGGCCGTTGTGGGCGTTCCAACTGATGGCGCTGTGGTCGGGTGTGGGTGGAGGCAACTTCGCCAGTTCGATGTCGAACATCAGCACATTTTTTCCGAAGCGTCTGCAGGGAACCGCATTGGGCCTGAACGCGGGGCTGGGCAACTTCGGCGTCACCACCATGCAGATTGTGATCCCGCTGATGATGACAGTCGGAGTCCTGGGCGGCTTGGGTGGTGAGCCAATGACGCTGCTCAAGGACAGCGGCTGGATTTTCGGCAAGATCGCCGCCGGCACGCCCACCTACATCCAGAACGCCGGCTTCACCTGGATGCTGACGCTGGTGCCGCTGGCCGTGCTGTGCTGGTTTGGCATGAACAACCTTAAGACAATTTCCCCGGACACCGGAAATCCGGTCGTCGCCTTTGCCAAGATCACCTACCTGTACACGCTGGCATTTGTTCCCTCCATCCTCGGGCTCTACCTGTACCTGCCGGCGCCCACGGGTCTGGGAGTGATCAGCATGTGGGTGGCGATCCCACTGGACATCGTCAGCGCGCTACTCGTCATGAAGCTGGCCGCCTTCGGCGCGATGAAGCAGAACGTCGCCAAACAGTTCGAGATCTTCGGCAACAAACACACCTGGTCGATGACGGCGCTGTACATCGTCACTTTCGGCTCCTTCATCGGATTCTCGATGGCCCTGCCACTGTCAATTACCGTGATATTCGGTATCAGCCACGTAGCTGATGCGAATGGCGTGCTGCAGCATGTGCTGAAGAACCCAAACTCGCCTTCCGCCTTCACTTACGCCTGGATCGGTCCCTTCGTCGGCGCCGCCGTGCGACCGATAGGCGGATGGATCTCAGACAAGATCGGCGGCTCGATCGTGACGCAGGTGATCTCGGTGGTGATGGTTCTTGCATCGGCCGCCGTAGGCTACGTGATGATGCAGGCCTACGGCTCGGCTACGCCGGAGCAATACTTCCCGGCCTTTCTTGGCTTGTTCATCGTGCTGTTCTTCGCCAGCGGCATCGGCAACGGCTCGACCTTTCGCACCATCGGCGTGATCTTCGACCGTCAGCAGGCGGGCCCGGTGTTGGGCTGGACGTCGGCAATCGCCGCCTACGGCGCCTTCATCGCACCGGTGGTGATCGGTAACCAGATCAAGGCCGGAACACCGCAGTTCGCGATGTACGGCTTTGCCATCTTCTACGCCCTGTGCCTGGTCCTGAACTGGTGGTTCTACCTGCGTCCCGGCTCCGAAATAAAGAACCCTTAAGACCGCCACTGTCAACGCGGATTGTTCAGCTGTCATTGCGGGCTTGACCCGCAATCCATGGATCCCGGATCAAGTCCGGGATGACAACTGCAGAAGGACGCAATGACAGCCCGGTACACACAGCAATAAATCTTTGCGCAACCAGTCATTTCTGTAGAGGTATCCCATGAGCCACTTTCTCGACCGACTTAGTTACTTCTCTCAACCCAAGGAACCGTTTTCTGGTGAGCACGGCGTCACCACGGGCGAAGACCGCACCTGGGAAAACGCCTACCGCGACCGCTGGGCGCACGACAAGATCGTCCGCTCGACCCATGGCGTGAACTGCACCGGATCATGTTCCTGGAAGATCTACGTCAAGGGCGGCATCGTGACCTGGGAGACCCAGCAGACCGACTACCCGCGCACGCGGTGGGACATGCCGAATCACGAGCCGCGTGGCTGCTCGCGCGGCGCCAGTTACAGCTGGTATTTGTACAGCGCGAATCGCGTCAAGTACCCGATGGTGCGCGGTCGCCTGCTCAAACTCTGGCGCGAAGCGCGCCTCTCAAACGACCCGGTCGATGCCTGGGCCTCGATTGCCCAGTCCGATGCGAAACGCAAGGAGTACCAGAGCGTGCGCGGTCTGGGCGGCTTTGTACGCTCCAGCTGGGATGAAGTCAACGAGATGGTGGCCGCCGCCAACGTCTACACGATCAAGAAGCACGGGCCGGACCGCATCATCGGCTTCTCGCCGATTCCTGCCATGTCGATGGTTTCTTATGCTGCCGGTAGCCGCTACCTGAGCCTGATCGGTGGCGTCAGCATGAGCTTTTACGACTGGTACTGCGACCTGCCACCGGCCAGCCCGCAAATCTGGGGCGAGCAGACCGATGTGCCCGAGTCGGCCGACTGGTACAACTCCAGCTACATCATTGCCTGGGGCTCCAACGTGCCGCAGACCCGCACACCGGATGCGCATTTCTTCACCGAGGTGCGCTACAAGGGCACCAAGACAGTGGCAGTGACGCCCGACTATTCCGAGGTCGCCAAGCTGTCGGATATCTGGATGAAGCCCAAACAGGGCACCGACGCGGCGGTGGCCATGGCCATGGGCCACGTCATCCTCAAAGAGTTCTATTTTCCGGACGGGGGCAAGCCACGCAGTGCTTACTTCGACGACTACGTGCGCCGCTACACCGACATGCCGATGCTGGTGATGCTGAAAGAACATGCACTGCCCAGCGGTGAGACGGTGCTGGTGCCGGACCGCTATCTGCGCGCTTCCGACTTCAATGGCAAGCTCGGTGCTGCCAACAACCCGGAATGGAAAACCGTGGCATTGGATGAGAGCGGCAAAGTGGTGTTGCCGGTGGGGGCCATCGGCTTTCGCTGGGGCGCTGACGGACGCGCCGATCAGGGGCAGTGGAATCTTCAAGCCAAGGAAGCGCGCCACGGCGGAGCTGTGAAACTCAAGCTCACCGTGATGGAAGGCGCCAACCCCAGCAGCGAAATCGCCAAGGTGGGCTTCCCCTACTTCGGCGGCATTGTCAGCGAGAATTTTCCGAACAACGCCTCCGGTGATGCCAGTAACAACGTGCTGGTGCGCACGGTGCCGGTGCAGCGCATTTCGCTCGGCAAGGAAGGCGAAAAGCGCGAGGCGCTGGTGGCCACGGTGTTCGACCTGCAGGTCGCCAACTACGGCGTGGCGCGCGGCCTGCCGGGCGAGATGGCAGCGAAAGACTTCAACGACGACACGCCCTACACGCCGGCCTGGCAGGAGCGCATCACCGGTACGCCGCGCGAGCAGCTGATCACGGTGGCGCGCCAGTTTGCCGAAAACGCTGACAAGACCCAC
>Ga0194060_10002222_pt1 | contig 13869 bp, 12 predicted proteins | sample SepL225m_MetaG_FD_163427 | JGI IMG/M metagenome (GOLD analysis project Ga0194060, IMG submission 163427) | Anoxic zone freshwater microbial communities from boreal shield lake in IISD Experimental Lakes Area, Ontario, Canada - Sep2016-L222-5m | ecosystem: Environmental > Aquatic > Freshwater >... | reverse complement strand
CTGTCGCAGAGTCCGCCATCAAGGTGGAGTCGGTTATTGGCGTATCGGTTGGGGATGCAGAATTCTGCCCACGCTATGCCGCACGTTACATCACCGATTGCACAGTCGCCCCCTCTCCGGAATGGCTGGTAAAGCGCTTAAATGCAATAGGTCTCCGCTCGATAAACAACGTGGTTGACGTGACCAACTTTGTGATGATGGAGCTTGGGCAGCCTCTGCACGCCTTTGACTGCGACCGGCTTGCCGGAAAGAGAATTGTGGTGCGCAGAGCGGGTGAGGGTGAGGCGTTTACGACGCTTGACGATCAGCAGCGTACCCTCACAGCATCCGACCTGGTCATCTGCGACGCTGAGCGTCCTGTGGCTCTTGCCGGTGTGATGGGGGGGCTGAACTCTGAGATTGAGGGGACAACAACTTCCATTCTGCTGGAAAGCGCCTGCTTCAAGCCGTCCGCCGTCCGTAAAACCAGTAAACGCCTCGGACTGCATACAGAATCGTCGCATCGTTTTGAACGTGGAATTGATATAGAGGGGGTCGCGTGTGCGCTTGATCGCGCCGCGTCGCTGATAGCCCTGCTGGCAGGCGGGAGTGTGGCGCAGGGATCTATTGATATCTACCCCGGAAAGAGTGCTCCCCTTACAATAACGTTTCGTCCGGAAAAGGCCAACAGTCTGTTAGGCATTAATCTCGAACGGGATCAGATACTTGATATTTTAAGACGGCTTGAGTGTAAAATATCGGAGCTGTCCGATGACGTTGTCGAAGTGACTCCACCCAGTTACCGGATTGATATCGAACGCGAAATAGACCTGATTGAAGAGGTGGCAAGGTTGAACGGTTTTGACCGGATTCCAGCCACGATGCCGATCGCACGGGTAGTTTCCGACCGCCCCACATTTCATCAGCAGCTTGAAAAGAGAGTCAGGGAGATTCTGGTCAATCATGGGATGAATGAGATAATAAATTTCAGCTTCACCGCCCCTGATGCCGCCTGTAAGCTGATGCTGGAGCAGGATGACCCGAGGCGGATCTCTATCAAGCTTGCTAATCCTCTTGTTGACGAACAATCGGTCATGCGGACAACTCTGCTCCCCGGTCTGCTTGAGACGATGTCGCGCAACATCAGTTTCCGCTCCCTCGATCTGAAACTGTTCGAGATGCGCCGTGTTTATCTGCCGGTTGAAGGGGATATCATGCCTCGTGAGCCAATTTTTGTAGTGGGGGCTTTAACCGGATCACGAGATGGTGGCGGGTGGAGCCGGACAGATTATCCTGTTGACTTTTATGATGCCAAAGGGATCATAGAGAACCTTCTTGACCTGCTGCAGATAGAGAATATCTTCTGGGTTCCTGATAATCCTGAGCCGTACTATCATCCAGGTAAATCATGCACGGTCTTTTCAGGTCGCGAACGGATAGGTTCGGTCGGAGAGATACATCCGAGCGTTCAGGAAAACTTTGGCCTTGAAAAACCGCTCTTTAGTTTTGAACTCGATTTTGAAAAACTGGTGAAGCTCTCTTCCACAAAACTGACTATTACCGCGCCATCTCGTTTCCCTGACAGCACACGGGATACCGCCATGCTGGTTCCAGACGATCTCCTGTACGAAAAAATCATCGATTGCGTAAGCGGTGTGAAGGCTAAAGAGATTGAAAATGTTGAAATATTCGATGTTTATCGCGGGGAGGGGATTCCTGATGGATTCAAAAGCATTGCTATCCGTGTCCGCTACCGCTCTTACAGCAAAACACTTACAGATGAAGAGATCAACGCCATCCATAAAAAGGTTACGGATGGATTGGTCGGCAGGCTGCAGGTGACATTGAGATAGTTTCATCGCAAAAAAATCTCTGTCAGAAACCTGTTGCGAAATGATTTCAGCTATGCTATAGATTTTTCCCCTTTTGTTTCAAGCTATTAACTTACACCATGAGGTAGTTATGACCAAAGCAGATATCGTTGAGAGAATTCATCAGCAGGTCGGTTTTTTGAAGAAAGAGTCGGCAGAAATTGTTGAATCAGTTTTCACTATTCTTAAAGACACATTAGAGTCTGGTGAAAAGATAAAAATAGCCGGTTTTGGTAATTTTGTAGTCAAACAGAAAGCGGATCGCAGGGGGCGCAACCCTCAAACCGGCGATACCATAACCATCAATGCCCGCCGCATCCTGACCTTCAAGCCAAGCCAGGTACTTAAAAGCGCAATCAACTCCGAAGCTGAGTAGGCCGTATACAGGCGGCAACCACCATGCCTTCGATCTTACCAGACAAATTGTACTTCAAGATCGGCGAGGTTGCTGAACTCCTTAATGTCAGGACGTCAGTACTTCGCTTCTGGGAATCAGAGTTCAGTTTCCTTAAGCCGGAAAAAACTACCACCGGCCAGAGGCTGTACACGAGGAAAGAGGTCGAACTGATTCTTCAGGTAATACGTTTACTGTACGATGAAAAATACACCATTGAGGGTGTAAAAAAGAAGATTTCGCCCAGAGGCAGAATTAACAGCCAGGGGGATCTGTTTCATCAACCCGGTGAAAAGGATCTGTCAGAATTATTGAGAGAAGTCAGGCAGGATATTAAGGATATACGGAGTATATTGTAGTCCAGCAGGTTACTTTCGCGTTCAGTATTTCAGGGGCGAAAAACTGGTTCACTCATCTTACTGCATACACAATCAGCCCGCCACCGGCAACCTCTACCCGGCAGTTGGAGAAACCTCTCCTTTTGAGGCGGAACATGATCAGCGGGGCGAGCAGTCGATGCACCCCGGGGAGTATCAGCGGAAAATGGGTATAAGACATTCCGGACAGGGCATTCAATGTAGCTTTTAAATTTGCTCTTTTTCTCATCACCATAATCCTGAAGATAGCATTTACCGCAGAGTACGCAGAGGGTCGCGGAGTAAAATCAATGGGTTAATAACCGGTTAGCTATGCTCGCTGGTTTCGTGGAACTCCAGCCCCTTCCAGTTTTCAATGGTATTGTCCAGTCGCCACTGGCTGCCGGCCATGTAGGTCAGTTTACCCTCTCCATCGATGTAGACATGCATCGCCTCTTTCTTCTCAAACTCTTCAACCAGCTTTTTCTCACCAGTTACCCATCGTGCCGTGACGTAGCTGACCGGTTCAAAGGCTACTTTGACGCTATACTCATGCTCCAGCCGGTGCATGACGACCTCAAACTGTAAAAGCCCCACCGCGCCGATGACCCAGTCAGACCCCATCAGCGGTTTAAAAACCTGGGTTGCCCCCTCTTCGGCCAGTTGGACGAGCCCCTTTTCCAGCGCTTTTGACTTCATCGGATTCAACAGGCGTACCTTGCGGAAATGCTCCGGCGCAAAACTTGGTATCCCGGTAAATTTCAGATCTTCCCCGCTGGTAAAGGTGTCGCCGATCTTGATGGTACCGTGGTTGTGGATGCCGATGATGTCGCCGGGCCAGGCTTCTTCGACATTGGTGCGATCCTGAGCCATAAAGATGGTGGCGTTGGCTATCTGAACGTCGCGCCCGAGCCTGACGTGGCGAACCTTCATCCCCCTTGTGAACTTGCCGGAACAGATGCGGAAAAAGGCGATCCGGTCGCGGTGTGATGGATCCATGTTCGCCTGGATTTTGAAGGTGAAGCCGGTGAACGGCTCCTCGTAGGGGGAAACAGCACGGCTCATCGCCTCACGGGGGAGCGGATGCGGCGAGTGCTCAACAAAAGCGTCCAGAAGCTGCTGTATGCCGAAGGTGTTGATTGCGCTCCCGAAGAATACCGGCGTCTGCTGACCGGCAAGATATGCGGCTTTGTCAAATGGGTGCGCTGCCCCCTCAAGAAGCTCCACATCGTGGCGCAGCTCATCCACCTGACTGCCGAGAAGCTCGTCGAGGCGCGGGTCGTCAAGGCCGTTCACCGTCAATATCTCACCGGTGCCGTTATCCGCCTCAGCGTCAAAGAAGATCAGCTCTTTTGTATGGAGGTGGTAGGTGCCACGGAATCGCTTCCCCATCCCGACCGGCCAGGTGACCGGCGCGGTCTGCATCTTCAGGTTCTTCTCAATGTCATCCAGCAGATCGAGCGGCTCCTGCCCCTCGCGATCGAGCTTGTTCATGAAGGTCATTATCGGAGTACGACGAAGGCGGCAGACCTCCAACAGCTTTTTTGTCTGGGTTTCAACCCCCTTGACCGAGTCAATCACCATCAGGACGGAGTCGACCGCTGTTAGTACTCTGTAGGTATCCTCAGAGAAGTCGTTGTGACCAGGGGTATCGAGCAGATTGATCTCGCAGCCGCCGTAGGAAAATTTCATGACCGACGAAGTGACGGAGATGCCGCGCTGTTTTTCAAGCTCCATCCAGTCTGATGTGGCGTGGCGGGTGCTCTTTCTGGCTCTGACTTCACCCGCCTGCTGAATGGCACCGCCAAACAGGAGCAGCTTTTCGGTGATAGTGGTCTTCCCGGCGTCAGGGTGACTGATGATGGCGAAGGTACGGCGTTTTTCAACATCTTCTGTGTTAAACTTTTTCATTCAGGTATAACTCCTTGTACTCAATCAAAAGGCGGGGTTAACCCGCCTTGTTTTTATCCCCTGAACACCAGCCGGTCAAGACACCATCTCCCCCCTCCGGCGATCAGCAGGTAGAGAGCCATCCCTAAAAGGGCGATGTTGTATTCGATGCCGTGACCATGCCCGGCGGCAGAAGTGTTGTTCAGGAAGAAACCATTTATCCAGTGGACTTTGTAGATTCCGACCAGCATTACAGCAGAAATACCGGCCGCAGAGATCCGTGTCAGAAAGCCTGAAAGTATGCCGAAACCGCCGCCAAACTCGGCAATGATGGCTAAAAGAGTGAATATCGGGGGGATTCCCATCTTTTCTTCAAAGGTCTTAAAGGTGGCGGTCAACCCCTGCCCGCCAAAAAGGCCGAAAAGTTTTTGAGATCCGTGAGCCATGAAAATAAGCCCCAGTGGAATACGAATCATGAGTGGTGCGATAAGATCAGTCGCATCAAAAGTTCCTTTAGCCATTGGTTCCCCCCGTGAATTCTCTGTGAAGAAGTCTGTTTTTACTGCCATGCTTTACGGAATACATCAGTTAATCAGACTCCTGTCAACGAATCATGATTTGCGAGAGTCTTCTCTTTTTCCAGATTAGTTTTTAGCGAGGAGAAGAGGAGACTCATAATCAGCAGAAACAGAAACTCAACCAGTTCGTTCCAGTAGTGCAGCGTAGAGTGTGAAAAATCGAAGGAGGTCGCACTCTCTTCCACCACTATCCGCACTGCTACAGCCAGAATACAGAACAACACTCCGAAAGATTTGCTGACAAACCAGGCGGCCAATCCAACAGGTATCAGATAAAAGACGATAAGTGAATAATCACCTGTTATCTTATCCAGCCACCCCAGCAGCAGCAGGATCGCAATGTTGATAGCGAAGAGTACCGCCGGAGTACGTGGCGAAAAGCGCGATACTATTTCACGATGTGGATTATTGAGCATGATCTTTTCCAACTGCAATCAGCATTAACTCCGTATTTTCGGCGACAGAGTAGCATAATCATCGACAGCTTACAATCGCTTCATACCGCTTTAAACTTAAATGGCACTCTTGTAGAAATCCGATTAGTGGTGTAAAACAACAGCAGTTATAACGCGGGGAGAATAAAACGAACTTCACAGGGGAGAAAAATGACAGACATTGATGATATTGAAATATCTGCTGAGGAAGAAACAGAAGGGATGAGTTTTGCAGAGATGTTTGAGCAGAGTTCGTCAAAGCAGAGCCGCTGGCTTGAGCCTGGGCAGAAACTGACCGGTCGTGTACTTAAGGTGAGTGCCGAATGGGTCTTCATGGATACCGGTCAAAAAGGTGAAGGTGTCGTAGACAGGAAGGAGTTCCTCGATCTGGACGGCAATATCACCGTCAGAGAGGGTGATACTATTGCCGCCTATTTTCTCTCTTCAAGTCACGGTGAGATGCGCTTTACGACCAGAATTGGTGGTGGAACCTCCGGCAGTTCCCAGCTTGAAGATGCCTGGCGTGCCGGAGTACCGGTTGAGGGGATGGTGGAGAAGGAGATCAAGGGGGGGTATGAGGTGAAGCTGGGTGGAACCGCCCGCGCTTTTTGCCCCTACTCCCAGATCGCGCTCCGTCGTGTCGAGAACCCTGCGTCCCTCATAGGAACCCGTTTAACCTTCCGGATCAGCGACTACGGCGAAAATGGCCGCAACATTGTTGTATCTAGGAGGTCTCTTCTGGAAGAGGAGCAGCGCCGGCTTAAAGATGAGGCGCACTCCGGTTTATCCGAAGGGATGACTGTTTCCGGCAGAGTTACATCACTCCGGGATTTTGGTGCCTTTGTGGATATCGGTGGTCTGGAGGGCCTGATTCCTGTTTCAGAGATTGGCTGGAGCCGAGTGAGAGATGTCAGGGACGTTCTGAGTGTCGGGCAGCAGTTGCAGGTTGTAATCAAAACTATTGATCGCGAAAAGGAGCGAATATCTCTGAGCATCAAGGATACACAGGCCGATCCCTGGGAGCAGGTGGCTGAAAAATACCCGGTAGGGTCGTTTCATACCGGCAGAGTGGCGCGACTGGATACTTTTGGTGCTTTCGTAACACTGGCTTCCGGTGTGGATGGTCTGATACACATATCGAGGATTGGAGGGGGGAAGCGAATCAACCATCCACGCGAGGTATTGAAGGAGGGGGAAGCAATTGAAGTAAAGATCGAAAGTGTTGACAGCACCAACCGTCGTCTATCCCTGGCTCTTGGAGCTCCGGCTCGCGCTGCCGAAGAGGAGGAGACCACAATGGCCGAGTTTCGCAGACAGTCTGATGAAGCGCCAAAGGGGATGGGGACACTTGGAGAGATGATGGCAAAGGCTAAAAAGCGTAACAGGTGACCGATGACAGATAACGTAAATGAAGATACCGATTGGGAGGGTCGTTGCAGACAGTGCGGACTCTGTTGCTTTGAAAAGATTGAAGACGAACGGGGTAATATTTTCTATACCCAGACACCCTGCCGCTATCTTGACGTCATCAGCCGCGAATGCGTGATTTATAAGCGGAGGTTCGCGATCAATCCGGAGTGCATAAAACTTACGCCGGAACTGGTCAGCACACTGCGCTGGCTCCCTTCTGACTGCGGTTATCGTAAATCAGCTTCTTAGCCAACCAGCTCAAGCACAACTTCGGCTCGATTCAAGGTGTAGATGTGTACGCCTGGAACTCCGGCGTTTAACAGCTCCTGCACCTGACGCATGGCAAAGGCCACGCCGACCTTCTGCACGGCTGGCGCACCTCCACGCAAATCCGCCTCTTCAAGCGCCGCCAGAAAATCAGCCGGTATGGTGGCTCCGCATAACGACACGATCCTTTTGATAACCTTCAGGCTGACCACAGGGAGGATGCCCGGAATGATCGGAGCTGTTATCCCGGCTGATCTGGCTGTTTTGACAAAGTTAAAGTAGAGGTCGTTGTCAAAGAAGAGCTGCGTAATTGAAAAGTCCGCGCCGTTAACAAGCTTTAGTTTCAGGAAGGCAAGGTCAGACTCCGAGCCTGACGCCTCTGGATGAGTTTCCGGATACCCTGCGACGGAGATTCCGAATTCCGGGTGTGAGAGACGAATAAAGCTAACCAGATCAGATGCGTACCGGAGGGTAGGGGAGGGTGCGATTCCTGAAGCATTCTCGTTGGGGAGATCGCCACGCAAAGCCAGTACATTACTGACTCCGGCAGATGTAAGCTCTTTCAGAAAATGCACTATCTCTTCGGGAGAGGAGCCGATACAGGTAAGATGCGCCATCGCTTCAAGGCCATGCTCTTTTTGCAGTCGTGTGACGATCTCCAGTGTATCTCTGTGGGTACTCCCCCCCGCGCCGTAAGTAACAGATGCAAAGAGGGGGTTCAGACTGCAGAGTCGCTCTACAGTCCGAAAGAATTGAAGCCACTCCCCACGCTCCTTTGGGGGGAAATACTCCAGGGAAATAAACTGGTTGCTGCCGGATATTTTATCGATAATTTTCATATACTTCCTCTTCTATTTGATGCAGACCTTGCGAACCTCTTTCAGATCAGTCAACCCCTCAAGACATTTCAAAATTCCATCCTGTTTCAGTGTGGTCATACCGTCTTCAATGGCCTGTTTACGTATGTACTCAATCTCTGATTTTCTTTTTACCAGCGACTTGATGGCGTCTGTTCCTTCAAGCAGTTCGTGAAGGCCGAGTCGCCCCTTGTAGCCTGAATCTCCACATTTGGGGCAGCCGACCGCTTTGAACAGTTTTATATCAGAAGGATTTATTCCGGTTTTGGCAAATTGCTCCTTACCATATTCGAAGATAATCTCATCGATTTCGGATTGCAGCGGAACGTACTCCTGCTTGCAACTGCAGAGGCGTCTTGCCAGACGCTGGGCGAGGATGCAGAGAATCGCGTCGGAGAAACTGAAAGGGTCAAGTTCCATGTCCAGAAGGCGGGTAATTGTCTCCGGAGCCGAGTTGGTGTGAAGAGTGGAGAATACCAGATGACCGGTCAGGGAACATTCGACTCCGATTTCTGCGGTTTCCTGGTCGCGCATTTCGCCGACCATGATAACGTCCGGATCGGCTCGAAGGAATGAGCGCAAGGCTGCTGCAAAGGTAAAACCGATTTTGGGATGAACCTGAACCTGTCGGAGGCCGCGCTGGGTAATCTCAACCGGGTCTTCTGCCGTCCAGATTTTGGTGTCGATAGTATTTATGACTGAAATGGCTGAATGCAGCGTGGTGGTTTTTCCGGAACCTGTCGGCCCCACGACCAGAATCAGGCCGTAAGGCTGCTTGACACAGGCATTCAGAATGCGGGAGTTTCTCTCGGTCAGGCCGAGCTTGTCGTAAGGGATCGGTTCGCCAGATGCCAGTACGCGCATTACTACGTCTTCCAGTTGACCGACTGTAGGGACAGTTGCTACACGAAGCTCTACATTTAATGAGCTGAATTTTTTGAAGTCTATCTTGCCGTCCTGCGGCTTACGCCGCTCCGAGATATCAAGGTTGCACATGATCTTGATACGGGAGGGGATGGCATATTTATACTTATAGGGGATTTTCTGGTAAACCTTGCAACGACCGTCAATCCGCATTCTGACCTGCACATCCTCTTTCCCCGGAAAAGGCTCGATGTGGATATCGGATACCTTATTATTTACCGCGTCGATGATTATCTTGTTAACCAGTTGCACTATGACGCTGTCCTGTTCGGATACCTTCTGGGATTCGGAGTCGATTTCCGGATCGTCGCTGGAGTCAAGTCTGTTGAGGATATCATCGATACTGCTGTTTGACCCCCCTGATGAGCCGTATTTGTAGAACAGGCTGATATAGCTCAGAATATCCTCGTGAAATGCTCCGATATAGCTGATGCGCTTGTATTCGGGATAGACAAACTTGAGCATATCCTGACGCACCAGGTCTGCCGGGTCGTCAATTATGATGTGGAGAATACCGTTCTCCACTTTGAAAGGCACCCACCACTCCTTGTTAAGCCGCTCCGGTCGAACACGTTTTAACAGCTCATCATCAAGAGCCTGAACAGTGGGGTCGTAACCAATAAACTCGGCTCCAAAATAGAAGGAAAGGTTCTTGGCCATATCCTCCCTGCTCACGCCAAATTCATGCATTAAAACAGTATCCATTCCAATTTTTGAAACGTCAGGATGGATGGAAGCCTTCTCCAGAATCTTGTCGTCGACCAGGTTTTTGTCCAAAAGATAATTGTAGCGGGCTTTGTTTCGGATTACCTTGGTCGTGACGGAGAGGCGGTAAATATTGTGGATTGCTATTGAAAGAGAGGTTGCCAGCTCCATGGCATAACTGATGTCGGTATCGTTGTAGGGAACATTTCCACTTTTATTGATGACCTGAATGACACCGATCAGGGTTTTTTGAAATTTCATTGGTACACAGAGAACCTGCCTGGTGACAAAACCAGTTTTTTTGTCCCAGCTTTCGTCAAACTTCAGGTTGCTGCTGATCATCCGCAATTCGTGTGCATCATATGCGTTTTTGATGTTGATAATAGTGCCGGCTATCGCGCAATACCCGGAAAGACTCGTATCACTGATCGGCACCACGATCTGCTGCACCTCGGCTCCGCTTTTGACCTTAGAAATTAAAAGATTCCGTTTGGCATCTGCCAGATAAATGGTTATCCGCTCGGCATAGAACAGACCAGCGATGCTGTCTTTGATATGAATTAAAATGGTGTTGAGGCTATCTGCTGAATGGATTTCGTTTATCTTATCCATCAAACGCTTCCGGTATTCCAGTTGCAGGCGTAGTGCGTCCGATTCCTGTGCCATGGTGCCATCCTGATTTTGGGATATGATTTTTTTCAGATTAGCAGATTTACTGCATATCTCAAGATATATTCTATTTGACAGTCAATCATTTGCTGATAAAATGCCAACGACACATATCGCGCAACAACATTGGGAGGATGATTTATGAAATTTACAATTTTAACGCTACTGGTTTCAATCTTGCTGCCGTCAATGGTTCTGGCTGCCCAGGTGGGCAAAATCACAGGGTTAAAGGGGGCAGCCCAATTCAGGTCTGTGAACAATATTCCATATACCTCTTTATCTAAAGGTGATTCAATCAGCGAAGGGAACTGGATCAAAACTGGTGCAGATGGCTGGGTCGAACTGACACTTGATGACAAAAGCAAGTTTACCCTGGCAAATAATACCGAATTCGCGGTTACCAGTTTCCTGCTGACCAAGAATAAAAGAGAGGGAACTTTTAATCTGGCTCAGGGGAAGCTCCGCGCATCTGTAGTTAAGTTTGCCGGACGTCAGAGTGGCATGACAGTTAAAAGTGGCACCGCCGTTGCCGGTATCAAGGGTACTGAATTTCTGATGATGTCAGAGGGGCCTGCCAACGTTTTTTTCGGCAACGAAGGAACTGTCGCTGTGTCAGGAGATGGCAAAGGGCCGCAAAAGCCTCTGACAGCGAGTACAATGACTCAGAATACCCGCAGCAACACACCGGTTGAGCCACTGAAAATCGAGGCTGGCACTCCGATCTCCGAGGCCAAAGATATCTTCGATAAAATAACAGCCGCTATGCCGCCTGCCGAATGGAGTGATTCGGGCCGAATTTCGGATATAATTGCCAGATGGAACATTAACCATGGCCACTATCTCGCTGATTCCGGTAAATATAACGATGCCATGCATGTATTTCAGATCGCTCTTGACCTGACTAAAATTCCTGAAATACGCGCCGATTCCCATATGGAGCGCGGAGCTGTCTATGCCCGTTTTTTGAGTAATCCTGAGTTGGCTCTGGCTGAATACCTGCTGGTTATGGAGGAGTATCCAAAGCTGCCGCAGGCAGAGACCGCACTTTTCAGCGCAGCTCAAACCCTTGCGGAACTCGGCTTTACCGATCAGGCCAGAATCCGTTTCGATCAGTACATGAAGCTTTATCCGAACGGGAAGCACAAGGATAATGTTGAAACTCTGCTGCGAAATATTGGCAAATAATGCTTAAACTTTATGGGGGGCGTCGCCCCCCTTTTTTTATGTTCGGGAGACAAAAAATATATGAATAAGCGACTCATGTTTGCCCTGATTGGCGTTATAGCCGCTGTAGCTTCATTCCTGTTATACAAACAGGCATCCCCCTCTCTGCAGCAGCTTGATTTTCGCATGAAGGACGCCCGTTTCCGTATTCGTGGCCCGGTTAAACCTGATAAAGATGTTGTCGTTGTCGCCATAGATCACAAAAGCATCAAGGAGATCGGCCGCTGGCCCTGGTCACGTGAAGTCACCGGAAAACTGATTGAAAACCTGGCTGACTACTATGGAACAAAAGTCACGGCACTGGATATCGTATTTTCAGAACCTCAAAACAGTGCTGCTGACGACGCTCTGGCCGCTTCTGTAAAGAAATCAGGCAATGTAGTCATGGGATACTTCTTTCGTGAAGAGCAGAATGAGATAAATTCAGAGTCTCTGACTCAGCTTCAAAACGCCAAACTGAAGATGGTCAAGGTAGCAGATGGTGTGCAGAGTATACCGATCCCGGAGTTTCCGAGTCTGGATGCCAACATTCCGCAACTTGGGGCTGCTGCGCTGGATTTCGGGTTTTTCAATGCCCGTCCCGATGGCGACGGCCTTTACCGCCGCTCGATACTGCTCTTGCTCTATAATGGCGAGATATATCCCTCGATCTCTCTCAAAGCTTTGCGCCACTACCTGGGGGCTGACATCATGCTGGACGTCAAGCAGTGGGGGGTTGACGGTATGCAGATCGGTTCCATGCGCATTCCATCCCGCGAGGATGGCACAATGGCGCTTAATTTCTACGGCGGAACCGGTTCTTTTTTTACCGTCTCCGCTGCGGATATCATCGCAAAGCGACTTCCAAAGGATCTGCTCAAAGGAAAGATCGCTTTTGTTGGGGCTACAGAGGCTGGTATATACGACTTAAGGCCCACACCGTTTGATGCCACTCTGCCTGGAATTGAAATCCACGCAACCATGGCTGCCAATGCTCTGGAGAAGCGCTTTCTCCTATATGACGGCGTGACTCAGATAATGGAGATCACCTGTATATTTGTGTTGCCGATTCTCCTCGGCATATTCCTGGCTTTTGCACCAGGCACCTTTGCCGGGCTTGGAATCATGGCTCTTTTTACGGCTGCTTTCGCCTTCTTCAATTATTATATGTTTGCTTCAGTCTTTAGAGATATGACTGTTATTTATCCATTCGCCGGAATAGCTCTCACTTATCTTGGCAGCGAGGCCTGGCGCAATCTGGTTGTGGAACGCAAAGGACGACATCTCAAAAAAGCTTTTTCAAGCTATGTTTCACCAGATCTGGTCAAGCAGATCGAAAAGAACCCTGACAAGCTGGTATTGGGGGGGGAACAGCGTGAGCTCTCAATTTTATTTTCTGATATACGTGGTTTTACAACTGTTTCGGAAAGTCTTACCCCGCCAGATCTGGTCAAGCTGCTTAACGAATACTTGAGTCCGATGACACGTATCGTCCTTGAGGAGCGAGGCACCCTTGATAAATTTATCGGTGACGCAGTAATGGCGCTCTTCAATGCGCCGCTGGATGTGCCGGAGCATGCCTTTCATGCCTGTGTTGCCGCCGTGAGGATGATGGAAGAGTTGAAACTGTTGAATGCCGGTTTTTCCGAACGCGGTATGAATGTTCTTGATATAGGGATTGGTATCAATACCGGCCCTGCTGTTGTTGGAAACATGGGGGCAGATATCCGCTTTGACTATACAGCCATTGGTGATTCAGTCAATCTGGCATCCCGCCTGGAGGGTTTGAATAAATACTACGGTTCGCATATTCTGGTCAGTGAGGACACCCGAAATCAGGTTAACGACAGTCGGTTCATTTTTCGCGAGGTAGATCGGGTCAAGGTGAAAGGGAAGCATCTGCCGGTAGTGATGTACGAGCTGATGATCGCCAATGTTGACATTCTGCCGCATTTTGTTGCCGCCCTTCAAAAGTACAGATCCCAGGATTTTGCCGGTGCGAAGAGAGATTTTGACGAATTGGTTTCAAGTCATAACGATGGACCATCGAGACTGTATTCCGATCGCTGTGTCGAATATCTGTCTGTACCGCCACCGTCAGACTGGGACGGGGTCTATGTTGCAAAGAGTAAATAATATCTGAATAACAAGCTGGTTAGCAAGCTGGAGTGTAATACGTCGTAATACGTCCATCAGGCCTCACCGTTATACTGCACAAGGTCAGTAATTGAGCTTTTTGTAGGTTGGGTTAGGCGGGTGTATGCCGTAACCCAACATGACCATGCTGAAAACAATCAAGGCTGTTGGGTTACGCGATGAGGCTGCTAACCCA
>Ga0194060_10002221_pt1 | contig 13873 bp, 6 predicted proteins | sample SepL225m_MetaG_FD_163427 | JGI IMG/M metagenome (GOLD analysis project Ga0194060, IMG submission 163427) | Anoxic zone freshwater microbial communities from boreal shield lake in IISD Experimental Lakes Area, Ontario, Canada - Sep2016-L222-5m | ecosystem: Environmental > Aquatic > Freshwater >... | reverse complement strand
GGGTTGCACCCACGGCTGATTCGCGATACCGGATCGAACTGACGACCGGATCCAATACCATCGCCGACACCGGCTACTTTCTTCTTTGGCCGAACGACCGGGCTGTCAGTAACACCTTCCTTCAGGTCGCGGCAACCAACGGCACTCCGGTTGGCCATCAGATTCTATGGTCGGCCGAGGGGGAGCCGCTGAAAGTGCTTTTCGATTGTTCCAGTCATGCCACCGCCTTTGACGTATCTACGGGCCCGGCTCGCCTCCCCACGCCGGACTGGACGCCTGGTTCCGGGCTGATTCTGGAAACCCGCACACGCGCTACGGGCGAGCCGACCAATGCGGCCGCGATCCTGAAAATCTGCAACGCGTCGAGCCCGGTCCTGGGCCGAAGCCTCATTCCTGAAATCTTCCTCGGCATCCATCCCCATGGCCCGACAGCGGACTTTGTCTCTATGATTAAAGGGACCATTATCATCAGCCAGGCTGGCGATTATGACTTTGCCACCATCTCTGAAGACGCCTCCTGTTTGCTGCTGGACGGGAAAGTTGTGGCACAATGGCCGGACTGGCACGGTTACCATGAAGGCCGAAAGGGCCAACATCATGGCCGGATCACGCTCACCAAAGGGGCGCATCAGCTCGAATACCTGCAGGTAGAGAAAGAATCCGGCTATACCATTGAGGCGGCCTGGCGCCCCCCTGGTCATAATCTTTTCGAACTGATTCCGGCCAGTGCCTTCGCTCCGGTCGCCATGTATAAGGTGACGAGCTACATGCCCGTTCCGTCGGGCACGCCTGGCGCCCGTTTCTCGTGGGACATCGACTCGCATTTCACGATCGGAACCGCCACCATGATCCTGGTTTCGTTTACGGCCTTGTCACCCGGCCAAAATTATCTCTGGGAATTCGATGACGGGACCCGGGAGGCCTCCCGCAGGGTGGAACATGTATTCCTGTCACCGGGCATGCGCACCGTGAAACTTGAGGTGCAAACACCGGCCGGGAAGGCCTCCGTCACCCAGAAGGTGCTGATCCATCCCCAATGGACCCAGGAAAAGGAACAGCCTAAACATCATTTCGGAAGAGAAATGAACCGGCTTGCCCGGGAAGATCTGCATGCGGCCCCCGTAGCTGACCTCGCGAGCGTTTACCGCATTGCGGCGGATGAGGAAGCATTCCATCTGGTCAGGCGGTTTGCATCCTTATGTCTCGCACGTAAAGCCGACTTTGATGCGGCCCATGCCGGGGTTTTCTGCGAGATGGCCCTCTATCTTCAACGTCCCGAATTGCAGGAAGATGCCCTGGCCGAACAAGCCTTCAAAATGATCACGGCCTCCCCGCTCTTTTCACCCGACCAGAAGGCGTGGGCCACCCTTCATCTCGCAGGCCTGTTGCTCGATAGCCTGGGACGGACTGAAGAGGCCCGTAACCTGCTGTCCCGGATTGACAACACCCGGCTCTCGGATTCCGACCAGCGGCTGAGGAAAATCACTGAAGCGGAGGTGCTCTTTGCCGAAGGTCACTTGGACCTTGCCCGGAAATCGTATATTTCCATCGGCACCACCTACCCCCCCGGGGACACAGCCCAAGCACTCAAACGGCAGGCTCGCCTGGAAGCCGCACGTGACTATCTTCGGCGGAAGGAATTCGATTCCGCCGAACAAATGGTGCGGAATCTCGAATGGCATGATCCCGAGCAACATATGTCCATGGACGCCGGACTCATCATGATTCGGATCTATATTGAGCGGAAGGAATTCCGTCGCGGCCTTGTGCTGTTACGCCGACTTCTCCCCGTCGCGGAGACGGATATCCGCAAATCGGAACTTCTCTCGGCCATGACGGAGATCTGCCTCGCCACCGATAAACTCCCGGAGGCGACCAACACCTACCAGCAACTTCTAAAAAACTATCCCTATAGCGAAGCCACCGCCCGAGCCAAAGACCAATGGGGGGATCGCTTCAAGAATAAACAATAAATAGCGGATTACCTGCTTTTTAGTAGAATGGAATCTATGAATTGCAATTGCCTGAATGGGGTACCCTATCGCCGGATTGCCGCTTTGCTGCTAACCGCATCGCTGTGCTATGCAGGAGAGGACGACTGGTTGCTCCCATTGGGACCGCCTCCTCAGGCGGCACCCCGCCGGATTTCCGGGGGCGAAGGGGTCCCCCCTTTACCGCTTCCAGCCACGCCACTCAGGCGATCGGAACGTAAACGTGACCCGCAGCCCCCCACGTTGATCGCTAAAATCATGTGGGGCGAGAAGGCGATGTTCAAGTATGATAACGGCGAGACGACCGAAGTGGCCGACTGGAATCAGTGTCCGGGTGATCTCCAGCAAATACTCAGGAAAGGCCAATGGCATTTTGAACTCCCCTACTCCTGCGAGGCGATGCCCCTCTCGGAATTCAAAGGTGATCCGAACACCATTCCCGTCCTGTTTTTCAATGGCAGTCGCTCGCTCAAACTCGACGCCAAACAGATCGGGCTGCTGAGAGCCTACATTCTCCATGGGGGGATGGTCGTGTTCGACTCCATTGCCGGCTCACCATATTTCTACGCCTCCGCTAAAAAAATAGCCGAAACCGCACTCCCGGAATGTACCCTCCGGCGCATCCCCCCCGATCACCCCTTCTTCCATATGTTGACAGATGTCGACAAGGTGCATTACCCCAAAAACCTGGCTTCGGATTCACCCGATATAGAAGGCGTCTACGTCGGCAGCCGTATTGGCATCCTCATTTCCAAATATGGGCTCGGTTGCGCATGGGACGGGCACGAGGTTCCAATGCTTAAAGACGCGATCTATTATGATGTGGAGTCGGGCAACAAAATCGGAGTCAATCTGATCGCCTATGCCATCGGCTACGCCTCGGCGGGGCGGGAGGAAGCGAAACCGGAACTCTTCGGCGCCCTCGACGAGAAACACCCCACGGACGAGTTTGTGTTTGCCCAGATTGAGCACGAAGGGGCGTGGAATGTGCATCCCGACGCGGCCACCGCGCTCCTGCTCCAGTTGCGGCAAAACACTTCACTCAAGGTCAGTCTCAAACGCATCAGTCTCAAACCGGGCCGGGATGACCTTTCAGGGTATTCGTTCCTCTACCTGACGGGCCTCGATCATTTCCAACTGGATGAACCCAGCCGTGTTGCACTCCGCAACTTCCTCAAAAGCTCCGGGACCTTATTCATCAATAATGGATTGGGCCTCAGAAGTTTCGACCTGATTGTCCGGCGCGAACTGGCCGCCCTGCTCCCCGGCTCGAAACTGGAACGTGTCCCCCTCACGCACCCCCTGTACAACTCCGTGTTTAAAATCACCGACAGCCGCTACACGCCGGCGGTCGTCAAGGAATCACCCGACCTTAAAGTTCCCGTCCTGGAAGGGATCGAAGTGGACGGTGATCTGCGCGTGATCTACAGTCCTTATGATATTGAGGCCGCCTGGCTGGGTTGCGATTATCCGCTTGCGAGGGCTTACGAGCCGCATGCGGGGACCCAACTTGGCGTCAACATCATGATGTATTCGGCAACCCACTGAGGCAATCAAGCACATGAATAACCAAGAAGAATCGATCGCAAAACTGACCCATGCCCGGGAAAAAATCACAAAGGAACTCAGCAAGGTCATTATCGGCCAGCAAGAGGTCATCGAACAGGTCCTGACGGCCTTCTTTGCTCAGGGCCATTGCCTGTTGATCGGCGTCCCGGGGCTTGGCAAAACCCTGCTGGTCAAGACCCTGGCGGCGTCACTGGATCTCCGGGCCAACCGGATTCAGTTTACACCGGACCTCATGCCGGCCGACATCACGGGCACCGACATCCTGGAGGAAAACAATGCCACGGGCCGGCGGACCTTCCGGTTTAACCATGGCCCCATCTTCACCAATATCCTGCTCGCCGATGAGATCAACCGGACGCCCCCCAAAACCCAGGCCGCCCTGCTCGAAGCCATGCAGGAGCAGCAGATCACCGTCTCCGGGACCTGTTATGAACTTCCAAAGCCCTTCATGGTCCTGGCGACGCAGAACCCCATCGAGTTGGAAGGAACCTACCCGCTCCCCGAAGCGCAACTGGACCGGTTCATGTTTTGTATCAACGTAGATTACCCCGATGCGGAGCATGAAACACAAATCCTCATGGAAACCACCCGGAATTCCCAGCACAAGCCGGAGAAATATCTGGCCGCCGCCGAATTGCTCGAATTGCACCATATCGTCCGGCAGATCCCCGTAACCCCCCATGTGGCGCAATACGCCTCCAGCCTTGTGCGGGCCACCCGCCCCGGTGGCAAGGAATCCCTGGATTTCGTGGATAAATGGGTCCGCTGGGGTGCCGGCACCCGCGCCGGACAGTGTTTGCTCCTGGCCGCCAAAGCCCATGTCCTGCTTTCCGGCCGTTTCACCGTGTCCTGCGAGGACATCCGCAAATACGCCCTGCCCTGCCTCCGTCACAGGATATTCCGGAACTTCTCCGCAGCCAGTGATGGCATCACCACTGATAACATCATCAACCGCATCCTGGAACAGGTCAAAGACCCCAAGTATTGATTCCGGCGTTGCCACGGCAGCACGGCAGGAGTTACATGTCGAGATACAAGTATCTTCCCTCCTCTTTAGCTGAAGCCCTCAAAATCCAGGGGATCTCAGTCCGCCGCCCCGTCCACGGGTTTCAGGCTGGACTGCACCGGTCGCCCCATCACGGGGCGTCCATCGAATTTGCCGAATACCGGGCCTACAGCCCCGGCGACCCGACCAACCTGATCGACTGGGCGGTCTATGCCCGTTCCGACAAATACCTGATCCGGCAGTGCTACGAGGAAACCAACCTCCGTGCCTATGTCCTGCTCGACATCTCCGGCAGCCTGGCCTTCCGCGATGAAGGGCCCGTCACGAAAATGGAATACGGCTGCTCCCTGGCCGCCGGATTGATGTATATGCTCGTCAACCAGCGGGATGCCGTTGCCTTGATGACCTTCGACATGCGCCTGAAACAGGGCTTCGCGCCCGTCAGCACGTCCGAAGGACTCCGCCCGATGCTGGAATACCTGGAGACGATCCAACCCGGCGGGTGCGGCCATATCGAAGCGGCCCTGCACGAGGCCACGACCAGGATGGCCTCCAAAAGCCTGATCATCATCATCTCCGATTTTCTCCAGAACGCGGAGATGATCCTGCGCGGCATCCAGCACCTTCACCATGACGGGCACAACATCATGGTCTTCCATATCATGGATCGCGGGGAACGCCGGCTCTCCTTCAGCGGGATCGCCGAACTGCGGGATCTCGAGACCAAACAAAAACTGGTGTTGGATGTGGACGAGATCCGGGAGGCCTATCAAACCGCCGTTGCCCTGCATCAGGAAACCCTGCGTACGGCCTGCACGAATTGTCTCGCCAGTTATCATCTGATCGAAACCAATCAACCCGTAGAATCCATCTTAAGCAAACTCGGGAGTTGAAATCATCATGTGGGGAATTGTTTCAGCAAGTTCTATGTTCCTGTGGCTGCTACCCCTGGCCGCACTCCCCATCCTGTTTCATCTCTTCCTGAAAGTCCGGAAACAGGTCCGCCCGTTCCCGTCCCTCATGTTTTTTCTCCAGGCTGAACCCCGCCTCAGCGCCAGGAAACGGATCCGGGAATGGCTCACCCTGCTGTTGCGCATCACGGTGATCGCGGCCCTGCTCCTGGCTCTCGCCCGGTTGCTCTGGCTGGGCCAAAGCGGAGGGGGCGCCATCGCCCAAGTCCTCCTCATCGACAATTCAGGCTCCATGAGCGGGAACGCGCCGGATGGCCGCACCAAACTCGCCAATGCCCTGGATGCAGCCTCCGGCCTGATCAGCGACATGGGCCCGGCGGATTCCATCGCCCTGGTCCTGCTCGTGGAAGATCCGGCGGCCGCGCTCCCTTCAGGATTTTCCGCGAACAAGCAACTCCTGCACACCGCGCTGGAACGGATCAAAATCACCCACGGCTCCGGAGCCCCGGCCCAGTCACTCATGCAGGCATTTTCAATCCTGGGCACCGCTTCGACCGCCCGGCGGGAAATACATATCTTAACCGACGCCCAGGATACCGAATGGGCAAAACCACCGCACGCAAACCGCAGCCCTCCCAGCGGAACCGCCATCACCCTCCATCGCATCCGGACCCTCCCGCATGAGACCCCGAACGTCTCCGTCGGAGAAATCGAACTCCCGCGCCGGTCCCTCGTCGCAGACCGGCATTACGCCGTCAACGTGACCCTGCAAAACCTGTCAAAAAAAGAGGCCAGAGTCCGCTTGAACTCCCTGGATTCCAGCGGAGTGAAGCATTCCCTGCCCGCCGAGATTCCGCCCCAAACCAGCCGGACCATCACCCTTCCGATCGAAACGCATCAGGCGGGAGCCAACTGGCTGACCGTGGACCTGGAGAATGATGCCTTTGAGCCCGACAACCATTCCAGTGTGGCCTTCATCTGCCAACCCCGGAAGAAGGTTTTATTCTGCGGCCCTGAATCCACTTTCGGCATGATCCCCCTGGCGGTCTCACCATCCGGTGACGGCTCCCTGTCAGGCCTGATCCCCGTGTTCAAACAAAAGGAACGATCCCTGACGGACCTCCTGAAAGAGCCCCCGGCCATGGTCGTCCTCCGGCCTGCCACCGCTTGTGCCACACCCGCAGATCAGGCCGCGTTATCCGGCTATCTCGAAAAAGGCGGAAACATTCTGGTGTTGCCTGACCTCAAAACCACCACGGCCCGGGAGAACGTCCCGCCCTGGCTCCGCCTCCGATTCGGCCAACCCATTTCAAATGAGAAGGGGCAACCGGTCATGGTGCTTAACAAAACCCAGTCGATCTGGGACGATTTAAAAAACGACACCGGTGAGGTCATGGTCAATCAGACAAAAGTATTCAGCCTGCTCCCGCTCCTGCCACTCCCGGGACAAATACCCTTACTGGCTTTACAGGACGGTACGCCCCTGCTCGCTCAGCAAAACCTCAAAAAAGGCACCCTCTTTATCAGTGGGATCGAACTGGATAGCAAGGCAAGTACGCTGCCACTCAAAGCCGCTTTTGTCGCACTCATTCACAACATGGCGCTCACCGGGCAGAATCCAGGCGGAAACACCACAACCCTCCTTGCGGGCACGAAACCAGCCGGCCAGGAAAACCCGGATCTTCCGGTCCAGCTCCACGCCTTTACTGGCGGTGTCATGGAGTGGCAGGGGCCCGGGCGAAATCTGCCGGCCCTGCCAAGAGCCGGCATCTACTCACTGGAGGCCAATCATCAAACCTCATTCATTGCCGTTCGCTCCGCCATCGCCGAAGGCCGGGAGTCGTTCGTCGCTGCCGAGAAGATACCTGCACTTGCCGATTTGAGTCATCAGGTCGAGGATTACCAGGATAGCGAATCGCTCATCCGGCTGGTTCGGCGGTTACGGACGGGCGTTGAACTTTTTCTACCCTTGCTCCTGCTGGCTTTGTGCGCTGCCGTCGCGGAAGGTTTGATCGTCAATCCGGCCGCCCTGGCTCACCCGGGCAAGGCTCCGGTTCACACGTCGATCATGGACAGGATCAGCATCCCGATGTTGCTCCGCTTCTGGAAAGGAAGGGCCTAACTCATGGAAGCGACATTCGGCCTGATCCTGTGGCGCCCCCATCTGACGGCACTCCCATTTGCCCTGCTGACAGGCTTGTTAGTCGTCTGGGGCACCGTCATCTACCGTAACCTCCTGTCCCGGATGTCCAGAAAGAAAGCCATTCTACTGCTGATTCCCCGCATCATGGTCGTATCGATGCTGATGGTTGCGATACTTGACCCGGTCTGGACCCGGAACGTGGTGATCAGTTCCACCAATAAGGTTCTTGCGGTTCTCGACGTATCGTCGTCCATGGATGTCAAGGATAGCGACCAGCAGACCCGCAAGGAGCACGCCCAAAAAGCATGGCAACGCCTTCACCACGAATTGCCGTCCGGCATGACGTTTAAAGCCCTCGAGTTCGATACGGAGTTGCGGGAACCGGGAGTCGCCGTGGCTTACCGTAAACCGGCCGACATGCGCAATACAGATCTGGGCGCGGCACTGGGAGCGCTTTCAAAACGTGCCGACCTCTCCTCCTATGCCGCCATTGTACTCCTGACGGATGGTGGCGACGAACCGCTCGAAAATGTTGAGCTCCCCGGGCTCCCGCTCTACATCGTGGGTGTGGGTTCCGATCTTTCCACGGCACACGACCTTGCGATCACGGATGTGCGATTTCCTTCCTCTGTCGAAAAAGAGGTGAGTTTCGAAATCAGCCTCGACGTCATCGCCCGGAACCCTGCGGCTTTCGGAAACAGCGGAAGTTTGAAAGTGCCACTGACCTTGGATCGTGAGGAGGGCGGCCAATGGAAAAAAGAGGCGGAACAACTGGTGGATCTTTCCAAAGGGCACATTCAAACCACCTTCAAAACCGTTTGCCATACAGTCGGACTCCAGAATTACCGGATCTCCATCAAGGAACTTCCGGGCGAACTTTCAACACTGAATAACAGCAGGACCATGACCCTGGACGTCCGGAAGAAATCGCTTCATGTCCTTTACTTTGCCCGGGAACTGGGCTCGGACCTGAAGATGCTCCGCAGTGAACTCATGCGGGATCCGGGCGTGACGTTTACCGCGTTGTTCCGGACCATCGGCGAACGCTTCACGATTCAAGGCGAACGGACGCCCGGTGATGAAACGCTCGAGTCAGGATTTCCGGTCGATCCCGGTTTGTTGAAACCCTTTGATTGCGTGATGATCGGATCGGTCCCGCCTCAGGACTGGCATAGCAACCAGCTGGCGGCGCTCAAGACCTACGTGGAAAACGGGGGGGCCGTGATCTTCCTGGGAGACGAGGCTTCCTTCGGGCCCAAGGGATATGCCGCAACCCTCGTGGCCCCGCTGATTCCCTGGGATGCCGCAGGTACGGAACGCAGCATGATCCGGGGTGAGTTTACCGTCAGTATTCCCGCCCAGGCTGCGAACCACCCGATCGTGGCCGGAATCAACGATTTGCTTTTGCGTTCCGTTAACCCGACCGTTGAATCCATCCTGCCGGTTGGCTATCTTAAGGCGGGTGCACTATCACTCATGACCGTGGGCCTCGACAAACGCACCGTACCGATGGTGGCCGTTCAACAATTCGGCAAAGGGTCAGTCCTGGCCCTCGCCTCCAACACCTTCTGGAAGTGGGCCCGGCAACCAGGGGAACGGCAACAGGCTTACGGGCTTTTCTGGCGGCAGGCCGTCAGAAGTCTTGCCCCGAGTGTGGAAGGCGGACAACTCCTCTCGGTCAAATGGGATAAGGAGTTCTACAAGCCTGGCGAAAAAGCCAATGTAGAAGTTCGAACCCCTCGCAATAGCACTGGCGGAGATGTCAGACTGACGGCCTCACTCGCCCGTGATCAGGAGGTCCGGGAGTTGCCAGTCGAACCGCTACAAGGCCAGGCCGGGATGTTTAACGTCCATGTGACCTTCGTTCAAAGGGGACTTCACAAGTTTCACCTGGCGGCCTATCAGGGCAACAGCATCTTGGAAAGTTATGATAAAACCATTCCGGTGGCGCCACTTCTCGGGGAAGGCGCCCGACTGGAACGGGACGACGCCGCACTTGAGAAACTGGCAAAATCAAGTGGCGGTTTGTTTGTAGTGGAAACGGAGATCGACAAGCTGGCTAAACATTTAACGGCCGCTCAACTAACCCGGTCAACACCCTCGGAAGTGTCGGTTGTGTCGGGCTCCCCATGGTTTGCTTTGATTGTGATCGGCATAATGATTTGTGAATGGATCATCAGACGCCGGATGAACTTTTTCTGACGACTGGCGGCCCATCAGGGCCGCCAGGGTTATTCGTTATTTGTTAATGGTTATTGGGTTAAACATAAAAAATTGGAAGTAAAAAATCGGAAATGACAAGTTTTCCTAATAACCAATAACCTTATAGCCATGGGACGCTACTGAATATGACAGGACTATTTATACCATCAGTACATTGGGTTCACCGGGTAAGCTGGCTCACCCTCCTGATCCTTCTGCCATTCCAGAAACTCCAAGGGGAAACGAACCGGCCCGGCGAGGTTCAGTTCTCCAACGGCGAATCCGCCGAAGGCACACTCTCCCTTTCACCCGGCAGTGAGTTGAAAATCTACGTCGGTTCAACGCTGAAAACACTCCCGCTCGACCGGGTCCGGGAAGTCCTGTTGGAGCCGGTGAAAGAGACCATGGACCAGAAATGGCGGTTCGAGGAAGCCGGACGGACGCAAAAGAAATACTGGGGCCAACCCTATCCTGTCCGGGAACTGCGGGCCACCATCACACTGGTCGATGGCACCGTCTTCCACGGGCACCTGTTCACCACCGTCCTTTACCTGGCGGGCCCTGAGCAGACCACCAAGATCGTGCTTCGGGCCAAGGATAAAGGGCAGGAGGGCCAGACCTTCAACGACCTGGTCTATCCGACCCGTCTCGCCTTCACGGACCAGACACAGCCCGTAGCGGGAAAACTATCGGTCACGTTCCTCCACACCAACGCAACCGAGTTGGTGGCATTGACGCCGGGCGCACTCCTGCGTGTTGCCGCAAGTCGAACGCCGGGAGCGAATGAGTTCCACCTTGCCGGGCTTCAAACCGACACCCCTTTTATGGCATATAAAACAGACGCCTCGCTTCAAGTGGTGTGGTCATCCTGCACCGACACCGGACTCACCGCCAGAATGTCACAGGCCTTGGGCGATGCCCGGGATTTCTTCGATTCGAAGCAATTGCTCGGGATACAACGGGCCGGGGATAACGTCTATACCCTGCTCATGCTGGCCAGGCTGGCGCACACCACTTTGGAGCAGGATGCCTCCCAACCCTGGCGCTTGGAGATCTGGCGTTGGAAAGACAATGGCGACCGTTTAATGGTGGCGGGCCGGGGCTATTTCTACAGAGGCATCACCCGTAAATCAGAAGGCCCGCCCAGGGTTGAACTGATACCGGACATCAAAGTCGAAGGGAGCCTGCCATGAGCAAGCGCTCAACCATCCGGTCACAGCTCACGCTCTTAGGCAAGGTGATCCGACTTTCCGAAATCCTGTTCGGAACAATAAAGTGGATGACCCTATCTCTGGGAACCTGGTTGCTCCTCTTTATCATCGATAACTTGCTGAATCTTCCTGCGGCCATACGTCTTCCGCTGGCAGTGGCAGGCGGCGGGCTCCTGGTCAGCGGCCTGGTCCGGAATGTCTTGATCCCGGTGTTCAAGCGTGTAAATGCCGAACAAACGGCCGTTGTGCTCGAGCAAAGTCAGGGGGTCCGGAATAACCTGCTGATTAATGCCTGCCAACTGGAGGCGCAAACCCTCACGCCGGGCGAAACGTTATTTGCGGCCAAAACAATCAACCTTTCTGCCGGCATCCTGTCCGCCATACCCAGCCGTTCACTCTGGGAACGGCAATTGATCATCAAGTGGGGCCTCTCCATGGGCTTGCTCGTGGTGATCTGGCTGGCCTATGGAATGGTGTTTCCACGATATACCTTCAACGCCCTGGTGCGCTTCGCAATCCCGCTGGGTGATATCCCGCCCGCCGGTTCTGTCCTTCTGGCGATTACGCCTTCAACGGACATCGTGGTCAGTGAAGGGGCCGATCTGACCGTTTCGGCGTTCACCAGGAACCAGGCGAAACAAAGTACACCGGGCTCCATCCCGGTCATCATTTGGCAGGAAGGTCACAAACCGGTCGCGCCAGTAAAAAATGCACACCAATCCTCCGCCATGCTCGATGATTCTGAACCCGGCCAGTACCGGTACATGTTCCGGGCCATCCAACGCTCATTCAGTTTTCGCGTTCTGAATGAGGATACCTATTCACGCAGCATCCAAGTCACGGTCCTGCCGAAACCTAAAATCACGGCTTCAAAATTCAGGATCACTCCGCCCGCTTACACTGGGCTTGCCAGCTATGAACTGGCCGGTCCCCCTGCGACAGCCATATGCCTGCCAACCGCCGGACTTGAAGTGCAAATGGAATTTGATCAGACCCTCGACGCCGTGACCTGGAACTGCACGAAAACACCGGTTGCCTTCAAAAAAACAGGTAAGGGCTGGATTGCGCATACAATCTTGATGAATTCCGGTCCCTATGGGATTGAAATCAGAAGTAGCCGGAATGGACTCCCTTCATCGGTGGCAACCGGTGAGGTACAACTCGATACCGATCACCCGCCGGAACTCCATTTTGTCACTGATAACTCCAATTTATTTGTCGAACCGGGCACTAAATTATCCCTGACCCTTCAAGCTACCGACGATTACGGGATGAGTAACATTGTCGTCACGTGCAGGGCCGGGGATGATTTCGCGGCCACTAACGGGCTCCGGGTCATCAAACAATGGACCTATTCGGGGCCACCCGGCAACACAGGACCAGTCCGGGAAAGTTTCTCATTAGAGGTCGAGCCGTATACCTTCAACCCTGGGGAGACCTATCTCATTGAAGCCTCAAGCTGCGATTTCAGGCCCGGCACAAAACCCGGGCGCTCAAAGCCGATTGTCCTGCGGATCAAAAGTATCGGGGACCTGACGATCGCCAGCGGTGATGTTCTCGCCGGTGCCCTGAATCTTCTCAAACAAACGATCTCCATGCAGAAAACGGCAAACGAGACTACGGACAACCTAAGTACCCACCTGGAGGAAGCCGTTCAGGGTAAAAACCTCGAGGCCCATCGCAATAAAATGCAGAAAACGCAGGAAGAGGCCCGCGCCATCGGTCTACAATCGATTGCCGCATTCCGGAAATATCCGGTAGAAGGCCACCCCTTCGAGGCCCGGTTGAACGTCCTGGCAGAAAATGAAATGGGTCTCGCACTCAAGCAGATCGAGGGCCTTAAAGGGGCAAAGGACCAGGAGCCATCAAAACTCCTGATTAAACTGACCCGGCGTCAAACCTATATCCTCAATGAACTGATCGCGCTGCTGGGCTCCCTTGCCAACGATCGCAATAATACCCACAAGGCTGACAAGAATGATGAAAAGAATACTAGTTCCGGGCCCACCCTCCGCGACGAGAAGGCGGCGGAGTTGAGCGATGAGATTAAAACCTTTGAACGGGCGCAGAAACAAATCATCAACAGCAGTAAAGACCTGCTGGATAAGCGTCCGGAAGACCTGACACGTGACGAAAAAGAGGAGATTCTGGGCGCCTTGGCCAGGAATGAGGCGGAGTGGGCGAAGTTCCTGGAAGAGAAGTTGACCGATTTCGCAAAACTTCCCCTGCAGGATTTCAGTGATGCGTCCGTGGCCAAACAATTGAATGAAGTGATTCAGGACATCGATAAGGCCGCCGAAGCGCTTTACAAACAAAAAACCGAATTGGCCGTCCCGCTGGAACAATCGGGCCTGGAAAAAGCGGAAGAACTGGTCAATAACCTTGAAAAATGGCTTTCCAACAAGCCCGATAACCTAAAGTGGTCGATGGAAGAACCGGACAATCAAGCCGATATCCCCCTGGCGGAGTTACCGGCCGAACTGGAAGACATCGTCGGCGACCTGCTTGACAAGGAAGATGAAATGCAGGACGACGTTGAAGATGTCTCCAGTTCTTGGTTGGATTCGATCGACAAAGGCGCCGGGTGGGATGCGGCGGATGGTCCGATTTCCAGTATGAGCGCCAAAGGCGTCACCGGCAATATGCTGCCTAACCAGCAGGAAATCGGGGGCCGCTCCGGCGAAGGACGCTCCGGCCGGAGCCAGGGTCAAATGGTCCAGGATACGGCCGTTGGCAAAGGAGGCCGACCTACCCCGACCCGCCTGTCGCCAAGCCCCTTTGAGCCGGGCAGCGTCAAGGATTCCAGCCAGGAGGACACCGGCGGTGCCACGGGAGGAGGG
>Ga0194060_10002219_pt1 | contig 13876 bp, 15 predicted proteins | sample SepL225m_MetaG_FD_163427 | JGI IMG/M metagenome (GOLD analysis project Ga0194060, IMG submission 163427) | Anoxic zone freshwater microbial communities from boreal shield lake in IISD Experimental Lakes Area, Ontario, Canada - Sep2016-L222-5m | ecosystem: Environmental > Aquatic > Freshwater >... | reverse complement strand
GGTTAGAACATCTCCGCCAAGTGGAGTTGTCGCACCAAGTCCTGTAACTACGACTCGACGTTGTGACATCTACGTTGACCGACTATGAATTAGTTACTTTGCAGCGTTGACGATGAAATCAACTGCATCGCCAACAGTTACAAGATCAGTTACTTTCTCATCAGGAATCTTTACACCGAAACGCTCTTCAGCTGCAACGACAACTTCAACCATGCTCAGTGAATCAACTTCTAGATCATCTGTGAAGTTCTTGCCAAGTTCGATTGATGCTGCAGGAATACCCGCTACTTCTTCAACAATCTCTTTTAGTCCTGCAAGTACATCTGCTTGTGAAAGTGCCATGTCTTTTATTTCCTAACGATTCGATTGAACAACAGGTGGTAATTCTCTCTGATACAGGTGCTTACTTACGAGTATTGACTCTCTTATTGCGTGTACGAGTGAGAGAAATCTCAAGGAGCAAGGGGGAGGCGCACTACCTGTCCCGCATAAACCAAGCCTGCGCCATATCCAATGAGCAAAGCAGTTTTTCCATAAAGATCTGGGCGCTCTGACAGTAATGAATCCATAGCAATAGGAATTGATGCTGCAGATGTATTTCCATTTTTTCTAATGTCATCTGAAATAACTACAGAGTCTGGCATCTTCATCTCTTTTGCCATTGTTTCAATAATTCGAATATTTGCTTGGTGTGGAATGAATACATCTAAATCATTTACCGTCATGCCAGCAGCATCGAGTGCGCGCAGTCCTGCTTTACTCATTGCATAGACAGCCCAACGAAAAACAGCTTGACCTTGTTGAGCAATATTTGGCCATCCAAGATCTGCAACACCGAGTTTTGGATTTTTCTTGAAATCTAAATAAGAGGGGTTCAAAATAATTGCATCGCGTGAATCAGCATCTGATCCCCACTCTGTTGGTCCGATGCCGACTTCATCGCTCTGTCCGATAACAACTGCACCAGCGCCATCGGCGAAAATAAATGCAGTAGCTCTATCATCAGGATCTGTGTAATCGCTAAGTTTTTCAACACCAACAACTAAAACATTTTTAGATGTTCCACAACGCACTAAATCACTTGCCATTGCAACGCCATAACAAAATCCTGCACATGCTGCGCTGATATCAAATGCTGCAGCTTTTGGATTACCTAGAGCCACAATGAGTTCTGTTGCAGCACTGGGAGCTTGAAAAGGATAAGAAATTGTTGCGAGTATTACTGTGTCAATATCTGCAATGGTGAGCTTTGCGCGTTTGAGTGCTTGCTCGCATGCCGCTTGAGCCATTGAGATTACAGTCTCATCATCTCCTGCAAATCTGCGTGTTTCTATTCCAGTACGTTGAACAATCCATTCATCGGTTGAATCAATCCGATCAACAATTTCGGAGTTAGGAACTATGCGACGTGGTCTGTATGCACCAACGGAGAGAATTGCACTATTAGTTACTGGAGCACTCTTTATTTTCATAGATGCCCCTTCGCAAACTCGCGTGCTTTATCAATATCTTCTGCGCTCTTGAGTGCAAAAGTTTCAATCTGTGGTGTGCCTCGCTTGAGTAAGCCAACCAGAGTTCCAGCTGGGGCTAGTTCAATGACACCCGTTACGCCTAAAGAATTCAATCTCTCCATACACAAATCCCAACGCACAGGATTGGCAATCTGATTGATGATGCGCTCAAGTACCTGTGCGCCATCTGTGACGACTTCACCATCTTTATTAGAGATGACCTGAATTCTTGGAGAATGCGTAGTAATTGTTGCAGCGAGTGCGCGTAATGGTTCAACCGCACTTGCCATATAAGAGGTATGAAATGCACCTGCAACTGCGAGTGCTCTAACGCGTGAACCCGCTGGGGGATTCTCACCGAGTGAGGCAAGTGAGGCTAAATCTCCTGCGGCGACAATTTGTCCGCCACCATTTTCATTTGCTGCGATAAGACCTAATCCACCGAGTGCACTAATAACATCGGAGCGCTCACCACCTAGTACTGCTGCCATTCCAGATGGTTGTTGCGATGCAGCTTTTGCCATTTCTAATCCGCGTGCTCGTACTAAACGCAGAGCATCTTCATGTGAGATAGCGCCAGAGAGTGCCGCAACAGTTAGTTCTCCAACTGAATGACCTGATGTAACAGAATAATTCTCGATCCCAAGAGCGCGCGCTGATAAGAGTCCAGCAGCAACGATGAGAGGTTGTGCGTTAGCCGTATCTTTTATTTCATCTGCATCTGCAGTTGTACCTAATGCAAGAAGATCTAATCCAATTGCATCAGACCAAGAACCGAGAAGAGATTTACTTTCGCCATCATCAATCCATGAATTGAGCATTCCAGGAGTTTGGCTTCCTTGACCAGGAGCAATGATTGCCAACATGGTTTCAATATTAGGCGACTACTGCCTAGTAAGTGAAACTAGGAGACGCGAGCTTCGGAAACTTGTTGAAATTCTTGCTCAAAATGGTTAGGAAAATTTGGGAAGTAAAGTTGGCTATTTTCACCATGTCGCTTGAATATTAGTTTTCCTAATTCAATAATCATTAGAATAATTGCAGCAGGCAAAAGATCGAATGATCTCTTGAAGAACCACGGTGTGCCATTACGAAGCATCCACTTCATTGATTCTCGTCTTGATTTCTTCTCAGGTTGAATAATCTCAATATCTCCGATGTTCCAGTACTTCTTGAGAATTTCCCTGAAATGAAAAGCAATCATTTGATGCCCCAATTTACTTGGATGCATGCGATCGATATGCCAGACTTTTCTTTCGTAGATATTTTCAATCTTTCGAGTATGTAGTACATGTGAATCGAACTCTCGGGCAACTGCATAAGTTGCAGCATTGACAGCATTGACTCGCCGACGTAGAACTCTGGCTAGAATTTGAGGTATGGGAAGTATTTGAGTTGGATCATGAAGTTGTAATAGCAAAATTTGAACATTGAGTTTATCTAGAGAAGAAACTATCTCTCTCAGGTTTGTATAGAAAGCTTCAGGTGAGAAACCATTACGAAGTAAGTCGTTTCCTCCCACAATAACAGCAGCGATATCAGGTTTGCAGTCCAGCGCTTTGGGAAGTTGTGTATTTAGAACTTCCGCTGATTGCGCACCTGGCCTTGAGAAATTTAGGTAAACAAGTGGGTCTTCAAAACTTTTGGCAAGGTAATAGCTCCAACCTCGAGGATTACCTTCTGCATCCACATCGCCGATTCCATATGCCGCACTGTCTCCAAGGATGGCCAAGGTTGCAATGCGCTCCATTTACGCTGCCCTTAGACGATGTCTGGATTTTCGTATTTCTTCTTTTTCCCCGTGCAAGTTGAGCAACATTGCAACTGTTGAACTCCAGGGATAATTCTCTGCTTGCTGATGAGCCCTCATTGATAAAGAGGTATCAGCATTTCGAATCTGTAACATCTGTTGTACTGCATTTGCAAAATCAACTGGATTCCCATTGGCGACAGTTCCAACTTGTTCTCTAGAGTTTAGTAATAAGAATTCTCCAACAGCGCTGGTATTCGATGCAACAACGGGAGTTCCAGAGGCTATTGATTCGAGGGCTGCAAGACAGAAAGTTTCAATCGGGCCAGGTGCAATTGAGATATCAGCACTTGCCAAGATCTCCGCAAGCTTTTCACGATTTGCAATGTAGCCCAAGAATGTGACTGGGAGGTCAGCGCTAATTTTTCGTAGCTTTGAATACATAGGACCGTTACCAACATAAATAAGATGGGCATTAATTCCCCGAGAGCGAAGTTCACGCAGAGTATGAATTGAAAGTTCAGGCTTCTTCTCCGGTGACATGCGCCCACAATGTAATAGAAGTACGTCCGCGCCTTTGAGCATGCTCTCTCTCAAATCGTAATTGCGCTTATTAGGGTGGAAGTGTTGCAAATCTACACCTAGTGGAATCCTGACAATATTGCGGGCATCAATCTGTTTGAATTCTTTCGCCGCAAATTCAGTTGTTGTAACAACATACTTAAAACGTGAGGCAAGTCTTCGATTATGCCAATTCACCAATTTTTGGATTGAAAACGGCAGATATGTCTTTACAAGTCCGCTCAATGTCTCGTGGCTAAAGACAACAGCTGGAATCTGCCGTTTCTCCGCCCATATTCCGATAGATGAAAGCGTGAAGCGATCAGATACTTCGATGATGTCGGGCCCGAGAGTTACAAGAAGTTTTTTCAAATCGCTATTACTTCTAATTATTCTGTATCCACCACTAAAGGGAAGGATGAAGGAAGGAACAGTGATTTTTCTTCCATGGGGAGTCACTTCAGAAAAGAGTGCATTTCCCGGAACGATGTATGTAAATTCGTGACCCTTGGAGATGTATCCAGAACCAATTTGATGCAGCGTTGTTCTGATGCCACCAGATTTTGGTCCATAAAAGTTTGCAATATGAACAATCTTCATGCGACAAGTTCTCCGCTTCTCTTTGAATTCGCGCCAATGAGTTCGGAGTAGTGGCTAATTAGTTGAGAGTTCACGCTTTCCCACGTTCTATGAATTACTGATTCACGAGCTCTCTTTGACATAGTAAGTAGTTCAGGACTTCTAAGAACTAGATTTACTGCATGATTGAGTTCTTGCGAATCACTTGTATCGATCAAATATCCAGTCCATCCATGCTTTACGAGATCTAATGGCCCACCAGAATTTGGTGCGATAACTGGGACACCAGATGCAAGTGCCTCTTGAATTGATTGGCAGAATGTTTCGTGCTTGCCAGTGTGGATAAAGAGATCGAGTGAGGCGTAATATTTTGCGAGATCTTCACCACTCTTATAGCCAACAAAAATGGCATTGGTAAGCAGATTCTTTAGGCGGTTTTTTGCAGGACCTTCACCTATGATGACAAGTTGTAAGTCATCTCGAGAATCTAGAATCGCGAGGTCATCAATTCTTTTTTCATTAGCAAGTCTTCCGACGTATCCAACAATTTTTCGATCAGGTCGCATGCCAAGTAGGGATGTTCGCAGTTCAATATCGCGATTCTGAGGATCAAATTTTACTGAATCAATTCCTCGCTGCCACATATGCACATTTGGAACACCTGATTCACGAAGGTCATTACATGACCATGAAGATGGAGCCAAGGTGCGATTCGTTTGAGAATGAATATTTGCAACCCATTTTTTCAAAGATCCGTGGGCAATAGTTAGACCGTAATGTCGCGCAAATCCTGCAACATCAGTTTGGTAAATAGAGAGCGTTGGAATCTCTAAGTCTTGAGCAATCTTTGCTACATATTTCCCAAGAAAAAATGGTGATGCAAGGTGAATCACGTCAGGATGAAAACCATCGATCAACGGTTTGATTGTTTTCTGAGGCATACCGACAGGCAATAACCCCTTGACTGAAATACTTGGAACTCTCTTTACGCGAAATCCTGCATACTCATCTGGTCCTTCGGCGCTTTCGGGTGCAATGACCATCGCTTGATGACCTTCGCGAGAAAAACTTTCAAGGATGCGCAATACAGAATTGGTCACGCCATTTACTTGGGGGAGAAAGGACTCGGTAACGATGGCCACGCGAAGCTTTCTGGTCATGGCAAGAGGATGAGGGCTCAGCAAACTCTCAACTCATACTTGAGGTTACGTGTTGGCAAACCGTGCGTGAAGGTTTGCCTCATCGGTGGCGATGCTCATTACCGCCCAGTAACCTGTCCTCCATGAAGATCGCTGTCTGCGTCAAGCAAGTACCAGATTCTTGGGCTGAGAAGAAGATGATCAACGGAACTCTCGATCGCGAAGGCGTTGATGCAGTGCTCAATGATCTCGATGAGTATGCAGTTGAAGAGGCACTTCGAATTGCAGAAGCACATGGCGGAAACGAAGAAGGTAGCGCTAACAGCGTGACCATTATTTCTATGGGACCAGAGCGTGCAACTGAAGCAATTCGCAAAGCGCTATCTATGGGTGCAAATGATGCAATTCTTATTAGCGATAGCGCGCTCGCAGCTGCTGATGCAATTACAACATCGGCAGTTCTTGCAAAAGTAATTGAAACTGGTGGATTTGATTTAGTTCTATGCGGAACAGAATCAACAGATGCTCGTATGAGCGTTGTTCCAGCAATGATTTCAGCGCGCTTAGGTTGGGCTCAACTAACTTTTGCGGGAAGTGTTGTTGTTGATCCAGGTGCGTCAACTGTTGCGATTACACGCGTGACAGATGCCGGTGTTGATTCAATGGGTGCAAGTTTTCCTGCAGTACTCAGTGTTATTGAGAAAATAAACGAACCACGTTATCCATCCTTCAAGGGCATTATGGCTTCTAAGAAAAAGACAATTGATGTTCGCGATTGCGCAGCTATCGGATTTTCTGTTCAAGGTGCGTGGTCACTCGTTGCAGATTCTGCCCCACGTCCTGCGCGAGCAGCAGGAATCAAAGTTACCGATTCTGGTGATGGTGGCAAAGAATTAGTTGATTTCCTAGCAGGAAAGAAGTTGATATGAGCAACGTATTTATTCTCGTCGACCTTCAAGGTGATGTAGTAAGTAAGACAACTGCTGAACTTGCAACAGCAGGTGCTCGCATGGGCGATGTCACTGCACTTATTGTGGCGGCACCTGGCAAGAGCGGTGCAATAGTTTCTGCACTCACTGGTCCAATTTCATCTGTTATTTCAATCGAGTCAGAAGACCTTGCAACACATGGTGTTCCTGCCTATGCCGATCTTATTTCACAAATTGTTACTGAGAAGAAGCCGGCAGCACTGCTTATTGCATCTCATGCATTTGGAAAAGAGATTGCTGCTCGAGTAGCAATTGCAACTGATTCAGGAATTATTACTGATGCCGTAGATGTTGCAGCCGATGGAACCGCAACTCAATTAGTTTTTGGTGGTTCTACTACTGTGCACTCGAAGATTTCTCATGGAGTGAACATCATGACAATTCGTGCGAACACAATTGAAGCTAATACCGCGCCAGCATCCCCCGCAGTTGAAAATGTAAGTAAGAACGTTAGTGATGGTGCAAAGAAAGCGACAATTACTTCATCTAAACCATTTGTAAAAGGTGGACGTCCAGAACTAACGGAGGCAAATATTGTTGTATCTGGTGGACGCGGAACTAATGGAGATTTCGCAGCAGTTGAAGGATTAGCAGATGCACTAGGCGCTGCCGTTGGTGCATCACGCGCTGCAACCGATGCAGGTTGGTATCCACATACACATCAAGTTGGTCAAACTGGAAAAACTGTAAGCCCACAGCTCTATGTTGCATGCGGAATCTCTGGAGCAATCCAACACCGCGCAGGCATGCAGACAAGCAAGACAATCGTGGTGGTCAATAAAGATGCTGAAGCGCCAATATTTGATATCGCTGACTTTGGCGTAATCGGTGATCTCTTTGCCGTGCTGCCTAAGGCAACGGAAGGCGTTATCGCGCGCAAGTCCTAGACTTAGCGCCATGTCTTCCGTCTATCTCGATCATGCGGCAACTACGCCGATGCTCGATTGTGCAATTGATGCGATGACTACCGCGCTCTCAAAATTGGGTAATCCATCGAGCTTGCACACACCTGGTCGTAGCGTTCGCAAAGATATTGAAGAGGCGCGCGAAGTAATTGGTCGCGAAGTCGGCTCGCTTTCATCTGAAATTATTTTTACTGGTTCAGGTACTGAAGCGAACAACATTGCTCTCAAAGGGCTATTTTGGAAGCGTCGTGCAGAAGGACGCAATGTAGTTCTTATCTCTGCAATTGAGCATCACGCAATTATTGATCCAGCCCAGTGGTTAGCCACTCATGAAAAAGCTGAAGTAATCGAAATTCCTGTAACAAATGATGGTGTTATCGACATCGCTTTTGTTGAGGATTTTCTTTCAAAGCGAGCAGATGAAGTTGCGCTCATTGCTGTCATGCATTCAAATAATGAAACTGGAGTTTTGCAACCTATTTCCGAGTTGGTAAATCTTGCTGGAGAAATTCCTGTTCACTGTGATGCAGTCCAGAGTTTTGGAAAAGTGCCACTTTCATTTTCAGAACTCGGTCTCACATCCTTGACATTGAGTGCACATAAAATTGGTGGCCCGCTTGGAATAGGCGCACTTGTTCTCAAACGAGGTATTGAAATTCCTGCGCTTTTACATGGTGGGGGACAAGAGCGCGAAATTCGAAGCGGAACTCTCAACACTCCATCCATTGTTGCATTTGCCTCTGCAATTGCATCCCATCAATATCTATCTGATGTAGTAACAAAATTGCGTGACTATTTCATTTCTAACGTTCAAAAGCTTTTACCTGATGCAATTCTCAACGGTGCAAAATCTTCTCGTCTCCCAGGAATCGTAAATTTCACTTTCCCCGGGACACAAAGTGACACTCTTCTTTTACTCATGGATAGTGCAAATGTTTCTTGCTCAACAGGATCGGCATGTAGTGCAGGCGTGCATGAAGCGAGCCATGTTTTATTAGCAATGGGCCATAGCGAAAAGACAGCACAGTCTTCTTTGCGTTTCTCACTCGGGGCATCAACTACTCAAAGTGATATCGATTACGTTTTGTCAGTACTTCCTGATGTGATTGCTCGTGGACGGGCGGCAAATCTTTCATGAAACTAATTGCAGCAATGAGTGGCGGAGTCGATTCAGCGGTTGCTGCTGCTCGCGCAGTTGAGGCGGGACATGAAGTCATCGGTGTCCACTTAGCGCTATCTGCTAATCCTCAAAAATATCGTTCGGGTGCACGAGGTTGTTGCACAATTGAAGACTCTCATGACGCACGTCGCGCAGCCGATGTCATAGGTATTCCTTTTTATATCTGGGATATGGCCGAAGAATTTCATGATGGAGTTGTAGAAGATTTCCTTGCGGAATATGCACAAGGTCGCACTCCTAATCCATGTCTGCGTTGTAATGAAAAGATTAAGTTTGCAGCCGTTCTAGATCGCGCACGTGCCATGGGATTCGATGGAGTTGTCACTGGCCATTACGCACGCACTGTAATAACTCCAGAGGGTAAGACCTTGCATCGTGCAATTGATATATCTAAGGACCAGTCATATGTACTCTCAGTTCTAACCGTTGAACAAATTGCGGGTGCAATATTTCCACTTGGAGACACAACAAAGGTTGATATTCGCAAAGAGGCAGCAGAGCGCGGATTAGCCGTTGCTGAAAAACCAGATAGTCACGACATTTGTTTTGTCCCATCAGGAGATAACGCTGGATGGTTGCGCGATCGCTTAGGAAGTGAAACTGGCCCAATCGTTGATCAAAGTGGTACGAAGATTGGCGAGCACAAGGGTGCATACACATACACAATCGGTCAGCGAAAAGGTTTAGGTCTAACCGTTCCAACTGTAGATGGATCTCCTCGCTTCGTTCTAAAAATCGAACCTGTTTCAAATACTGTTGTAGTTGGCTCGCGTGAAGAATTAGCAATTACCTCCATGAAAGGTGAGCGCCCTGTGTGGTGTGGGGCTGCAGTGACATCAGCACCAACACGAGGTTTCGTACAGATTCGCGCACATGGACAAGCGCTACCGTGCACCTACTTCTTTGACGGCACGAACCTGCACGCGCAATTAGATGAAGCGCTTTTAGGTTTAGCAACTGGTCAAGCGATGGTTATTTATGATGGTGATCGCGTCGTTGGTTCAGCAACAATTTGTGAGACTAACTAGTGAGCAATACAGCAAGGCATCGAATAGATGAACTCACTAATGAGATTCGTGAGCATCAGTTCAAGTATTACGTCTTAGATAAACCCACAATCACAGATGCGCAATTTGATGTTCTGCTAGGTGAATTGTCTCAACTTGAAAGCAAGCATCCAGAGCTATTAGCACCAGATTCTCCCTCACTGAAAGTCGGCGGGGGATTTTCAACTCAATTTGAACAGCGTGATCACATCGAAAAGATGATGAGTTTGGACAATGTTTTTGATTTAGAAGAACTTGGTGCATGGTTTGACCGAGTTGAAAAAGAAATTGAAAAGCCAACTTTCCTCTGCGAACTCAAAGTCGATGGTCTTGCTATCAACCTGACATATGAGAACGGTCAATTAGTTCGTGGTCTCACACGCGGTAATGGTGTAACTGGTGAAGATGTAACGCTGAATGTAAAGACAATCAAGGTATTGCCGCATCAACTCAGCGGAAAAGATATTCCTTCCCTTATTGAAGTTCGCGGTGAAGTTTTCTTTCCATTAGCAGCTTTCAATGAACTCAATGAATCTTTAGAGGAGGCTGGCAAAGCACTCTTTGCTAATCCTCGAAATGGGGCTGCAGGATCACTTCGTCAAAAAGATCCACGAGTTACAGCCTCACGACCATTGAGTTTAGTTGTGCATGGAATTGGTGCGCGAGAAAATATTTCTTTTGACTCGCAAAGTGATGCATACGCCTTACTTGCAAAACTTGGTCTTCCAACGAGTGAGCGCTTCAAAGTATGTGGAACTCGCGCCGAAGTTGAGAAATTCATCGCCTACTACAACGAACATCGCCACGATGTTGAACATGAAATAGATGGCGTTGTTATCAAAGTAGATTCAATTGCATCTCAAGAAAAACTTGGCTTTACCTCGAGAGCCCCTAAATGGGCCATCGCGTATAAATACCCACCTGAAGAAGTAGTTACAAAATTACTCGACATAAAGGTCAGCGTTGGTCGAACAGGTCGAGTAACACCCTTTGCATTTATGGAACCGGTAAAAGTTGCTGGTTCAACAATCACTAATGCAACTCTGCACAACGGTGAAGAAATTGTGCGTAAAGGTGTCTTGATTGGTGACTATGTAGTAATTCGCAAAGCAGGCGATGTTATCCCTGAAGTTCTTGGCCCAGTTATCGATCGCAGAACTGGTAAAGAGAAGGCATTCGTTATGCCAACGCATTGTCCAGAGTGCGCGAGTGAGTTACGAGCAATGAGTGAGGCGGATGTAGATATACGTTGTCCAAATACTCAGAGTTGCCCAGCGCAATTGCGAGAGCGTATTTATTACATTGGTTCGCGCGCAGCTCTAGATATTGATGTCTTGGGTTATGAAGCAGCTGTCGCACTATTAGAAAGCAAAGTGATCACAGATGAATCTGATCTCTTTGATCTGACCGCTGAGAAACTTAGTAAGTCAGATTTCTTTACTAAAAAAGATGGAAGTGCTTCAAAAAATGTTGCAACGTTGCTTTCAGCACTTGATGAGGCAAAGACTCGTCCGCTGTGGCGAACTATTGTTGCGCTCTCTATCCGCCACGTTGGTCCTACTGCGGCGCAAGCACTTGCTAACCATTGTGGATCTATTGATGCAATTTCAAAATCTAATGCCGATGAGTTGGCTCAAATAGATGGAGTTGGGTCAACTATTGCTGAATCAATTATTGATTGGTTTAGCATCGACTGGCATCGCGAAATTATTCGTAAATGGAGCGCTGCCGGTGTTCGTGTTATTGCAGAAGAAGTTGTGTCCCTGCCCCAAACATTAGCTGGACTTACTTTTGTTGTGACAGGTGGACTTGAGTCCTTCTCTCGCGATGGAATTTCAGAGACCATTATTGCCCATGGAGGAAAATCAGCATCGGGTGTTTCGAAGAAGACTGATTATCTTTTAGTAGGAGCTGAACCTGGATCAAAGTTAGCGAAAGCAGAAGAACTAGGTATAAAAGTTATCGATGAGGCAAAATTCAAAGAACTACTAGCAGGCAAGGGGTAGTATTTCACCATGATTATTCGTGCTTCCGAATCAGTTCGTGAACTCCCAGTTCCACCATATGCATTTGGAATTGGTGCCTTCGCTGTATTTTCTTTACTTCTTTATATAACACTGCGTTTCGACCGGGACTAATTTGTCTGCGGTAGGTATTTACGGAGGCACTTTTGACCCGATTCACTTGGGTCATCTTCATGTAATTACTCAATTACTCCAACGTGAGATTGTTGATCGTTTACTCATCGTCCCTGCAGGCCAGCCCTTGCTTCGACCTGATTCTCCACAAGCAAGCGGTGCTCAAAGACGAGCTATGTGCCAATTAGCAATTGATTCACTTCCAGCAGAAATTCGTTCACGAGTTGAGGTAAATCCAATTGAAGTATTGCGCGAAGGTCCAAGTTACGCCATCGATACAGTTGATGCGGTAGTTGCTACTTATCCTGATGCTCAAATCATTTTATTTGTAGGTTCAGACGCTTTTGCCAATATCGATAAATGGCATAGAGTGGAAGAGCTCAAGAACAAATGTAGAATCATCGTTATCGAACGACCAGGTTATTCTTTCGAAGGTTTGGACATATCTGCTTTAGATATTTCTGCAACACAGATTCGTGAAGGATCAAGTAATCAGATTCCGCAATCTGTTGCTCACTATATAAAGGAGAATGGCCTCTATGCCAGCGCAAAGTAAAACTATTGAAATCACTCAAGTTGCCGCGCACGCTGTAATTGAAAAACTGGCAACAGATGTCATCGCTATCGATCTATCGGACCAATTAGTTCTGAGCGAGATATTTCTGATTGCTACGGGCCAAAATGTTGCTCAAGTCGATGCAATTGCCGATGAAGTAGAACGCAAGATGGCGGAAATTGGCGAGAAGCCGGCACGTCGCGAACATGGCGCTGAATGGATTCTTCTTGATTATTCAGATCTCGTTGTACATATTCAAAGCAGCGAATTACGCCGTTATTACATGTTGGATAAATTGTGGAACGATTGTCCAATGATTGAATTAGAAGCAGTAAAGGCTGCCGCACTCCATGGACGGTAATCGCGTACTCCTATGGCGTCATGGCCAAACTGATTGGAATGTAGTCAATAGATTTCAGGGTCATTCTGATATTCCGCTCAACAATGTGGGTCAATATCAAGTAAAGCATGCGGCAGAAATTTTGGCAGGAATGAATCCAACTGCAATTATTTCTAGTGATTTACAGCGTGCGAAATTTACAGCTCAAGCACTCGCTGATCTAACAGGACTGCAGGTTTCGATTGATGAGAATTTACGCGAAACAAATGGTGGGCTCTGGGAAGGCAAGACTGGAAAAGAAAATCGTGAAGAAGATTTTCAAAACTTTATTCGCTGGATTGATGGCGAAGACAACCCTGCAGGAACAACAGGAGAGAAACGAAGCGAAGTTGCAGCACGTGCAGTTGGTGCGATAAACAAGGCGCTCGAAGGAAAAACAAATCAATTATTAGTTGTAGCAACACATGGTGGAACCGCACGTTGCGTATTAGGAGATTTGCTCAAACTTCCACTTAGCCATTGGGGAGTTATTGGCGGATTATCAAATGCATCGTGGTCAATCTTGCAACGTAATCCTCGTCAATGGAATTTGATTGAACACAATGCTGGATCAATTCCAGAGCCTGTTTATGGTGAAGAGAGCGGCGCTTCTCCCGAATAGTGCCATTCTAAAATTACGGTAGGTTTACCTTCTCGTAAGTACGGGGCTATAGCGCAGCTGGTAGCGCACCTGCATGGCATGCAGGGGGTCAGGGGTTCAAATCCCCTTAGCTCCACATGGCAGATGTAACAACAATTCCTCGCGGATGGAACGCGATAAATATTCCAGACCAAACTGGTAAGAAATTTATTATTACTGGTGGAACAAGTGGACTCGGTAAAGAGACTGCTCGCGAACTTCTTCGCAAAGGTGCCCAGGTCACTATTACTGCGCGTGATGAGCGTAAGGGCGAAGCAACTGTTGTCGAATTAGGGAAAGAGCGAGTCTCCTTTTCAATACTTGATCTCACATCACTGAAATCGGTCCGTACATTTGCGACATCGATTACTCAAGATTTTGATGTTCTCATTCTCAATGCTGGAATTATGGCGACACCGCTAAAGACAACTGAAGATGGTTTTGAATTACAACTGGGAACAAATCACCTAGGACATTTCGCACTCGCTGGTCTATTGAAAAAT
>Ga0194060_10002218_pt1 | contig 13876 bp, 18 predicted proteins | sample SepL225m_MetaG_FD_163427 | JGI IMG/M metagenome (GOLD analysis project Ga0194060, IMG submission 163427) | Anoxic zone freshwater microbial communities from boreal shield lake in IISD Experimental Lakes Area, Ontario, Canada - Sep2016-L222-5m | ecosystem: Environmental > Aquatic > Freshwater >... | reverse complement strand
GAAAAAAAGGAGTTATATATGATAAAAGGGATTTATTATATTTCAAGAACACTCGAATCAAAATTCAAGAACATCGAAATTGTATCGAATAACCTTGCAAACATCAGCACAACCGGCTTTAAGCGTGAGCTTCCATTTGCAGAATTGGTCGCACGTTATTCTAACCAGTCAATCAAACAGCTGACTGATTATAGCCAAGGCAATTTGTTGCAGACCAGTAACCAATTGGATCTTGCAATTAACGGAAAAGGATTTTTTGCTGTTCAAGGTAAGAATGGCACAGAATATACAAGGAACGGTCGCTTCAAGATATCTGAAGAAGGTTATCTGGTTAATGAACAGGGTAATAAGGTGCTTGGTAAAAAAGGGGAGATAAACCTTCGTGAATTTAGTAGCGATCAGCTCCAGTTGCTTGGCATCTCGAAAAAAGGTGAAATAAAAGTCGGCACATCTGTAGTTGATGAACTACAGATAAGCACAGTTCACGATCCGTCTATGCTCGAAAGAAAAGGCGGACTTAATTTTGATTCGACCGAAGAATCGTTCCATGATGCTAATACTGAAGAATTTGAAATCCAGCAGGGCTGGCTCGAAGAGTCAAATTCAAATGCTATTACTGAAATGCACTCGATGATCGATATTAATAAAGATTATGAAACAGGACAAAAAATGATGAATTCTCTTGACACTTCGCTTGAAAAGGCAAACGAGATAGGAAGGGTTTAGTGATTAAGAATATCCGCCAGTAATATGGGAAGTTTCCATGTTTGCGCGTACTTTCATAATCGATTCTGAATTAAGAAAATCAATTCAAAGGAAAATAAAAAAAGAGGGAATATATGTCAACAAGAGCACTAAGAACCGCTGCTTCGGGTATGTATGCACAGCAGATAAATATTGAAACCATTTCGAATAATATTGCCAATATTAATACAACTGGTTTCAAGAAAAACAAGGCTGAATTCAAGGATATGATGTATCAGGAGGTATCTGTCAATCCTCAGTTCTCTTCGCAACAGACCCAGAAAGAACAAACGAACGTAAAGATACAAGTAGGTAATGGTGTTCAGCCAGCCTCGACTCAGAAGATATTCCTTCAGGGAGATCTTCAGGCTACGGGCAATCAGCTTGATGTGGCTATCCAGGGCGAAGGCTTTTTACAGGTAAGAAAATCTGATGGCGCAATGGCTTATACTCGCGATGGTGCTATAAAAGTGTCAGCCAACGGCACGCTTGTAACGGCTAACGGTTATGTGCTTGAACCAGGTATTACAGTAAATAATGATGTTTCAAGTATCTCAATCGGCAAAGACGGGAGTATCGAGGTAAAGGAATTAAATGGTAATCTGACTGTTGTGGGTAGTCTTGAACTCGTTAAATTCATGAACCCTGGCGGACTTACACCTGTTGGTGATAATCTATATATTGAAACTTCAGCTTCGGGCGTGCCGGTAACCGGTGCTCCGAGTTCAGCCGGTTTCGGCGAACTTCATCAGGGTTATATTGAAGCGTCAAACGTAGATATAGTTGAGGAAATGATTTCAATGATTACCGCGCAGAGAGCTTATGAAATCAACTCCAAGACTGTTAAAACAGTTGAGGATATGATGACGATGACTAATAACCTTAAGAGATAAGTATTTAGTTCTCAGTTTTTAATTTTATATAATCAGATTATTATCGGGAATAGATGAAAATATTGAGTCAAATATTATCCATAGGGTTCTGTCTGTTCTTTGTTTCGGGCGTAGTAAAGGGGACAGTTCCACTTAGAATGGAAGTTGAAAAATACCTTGAAGGTCAGCTTGTTGGGTATGAAAAAGTTGATTTTGAAATCGTGTCGGCTCCAAAAATCCAGCTGAATGAAAATATAAATATTGATTATGATCGCCAGTTCAAACTAACTGGCAATATGGCATACGTTCCTGTGAAAATTTCTCTGCCAGGCGGACTATCTACTCAGGCTCTGGTTTCAGTAAGGGTAAAATTATACAAAACAGTTCTCATAGCAAAAATAAATATCAGAACTGGTGGCTTGTTAAGGGATTATAATTTTCAACTTAAACAGGCTGATATTTCCCAGCTAAGAGGTAATGTAGTAAATGATACTTCAATGTTGATGGGTTCAAAAGCCAGATTCGGAATAAATGAAGGCGATATTCTTACAAAGGAAGCAATTCAGCCCTTACCTTTGATTAAGAGTGGAATGAGGGTGACGGCTTTTTATTCTACTGGTAATGTTACTGTTACCATGGGAGCATCTGCAAGACAAGATGGTTACCAAGGCGACCTAATCAGAATACTTACTCAGGATAAGAAACTTTTCAGGGCAAAGATAATTGATATTAACAGTGTAATTATTGAAGAGTAATATTATGAATAAGATAAAATTAACAGGCATTGTTTTTCTTGTATTTTTAGTAAACATGTTTGCTCAGGATATGAGAATGAATGCTGATCAGTCGCTTTTTTCTGACCAGAAAGCTTCCCGACTTGGCGATGCTGTAACTATTATTGTTATAGAATCATCTGTGGCCTCAAATAATGCGACTACAAGTTCGGGCAGAACAAGCAATATCGGGCTTAATAGTTCTGGTACGCTCAATGTTACCACTCTTCCTAGCGCTTCGCTTAATGTGGGTTCGAGTAATGCTTTTACTGGTAATGGTGCGACCAGAATGACGGGACTTATCAATACAAAGATAAGTGCCGCGGTTGATTCAGTTCTGGCTAACGGCAATCTTCATGTTAGCGGTAGTCGCAAAATCGTCATAAACGGCGAAGAGCAATTGATAAGGATTAAAGGAATTGTGAGAAATTCTGATATTTTAGCTGATAACTCAGTACTTTCCACTAATATTTCAGAAGCCGAGATAAATTTTGAGGGTACTGGCCTGATTAGTGATTCTCAGAAACCAGGCTGGATCACAAAATTTTTGCACTGGGTGTTCTAATAAATTTTGTAGTTTATCCTCACGTCCAGGCTTCTAAATCTATTAGTTGACTTCGAAATAGATAAATATGAATTTGGAACAAGCTATTGCGTTAAAGTCAGCGAAAGACTGGGGAATGATATGCCATGCGCCAATTTGAGATACTCTCATTCTGCGAAGAGGGAAGTTTCAAAAAATAATAACTATGATAATATACATATAGAATCATTTTTTTTTCTTCAGGCATTGAATCTATTGGGGAAATTTCGATGATTGCAATATAATCGCATTTTTAGGACACCGTGAAATGAAAAAAACATATTTATATATTTTAACATTTTTCCTTTTTTCGCAGACATTGTTCGGACAGAGATTAAAGGATATATCCTATTTTAAGGGTACAGGTTCTGACCAGGTCATTGGCTATGGACTTGTTGTTGGCCTTGCAGGTTCGGGGGATACATACCGTTCGCTATTTACCGTGCAGTCGATTTCAAGTATGCTTAAAAGATTTGGTATAACAGTACCTCAAACAGACCTTAAGACAAGAAACGTGGCGGCTGTAATGGTTACCAGTAAGTTGAAAGGAAACCTTAAAGAAAAAGCTGAGTTTGATGTAAACGTAGCTTCTATGGGTGATGCTTCAAGTCTTCAGGGTGGGGTGTTGCTTCTGACACCTTTATCAGGTCCGGATGGACAGGTTTATGCACTTGCTCAGGGACCTTTGTCAGTTGGAGGTTATGATATAAGTACTCCTTCAGGCGGACGAATTGCTAAGAATCATGCGCTTGCCGGGCGTATACCAGGAGGCGGAATATTAAACCGTTCTATTAACAATACTGATTTTTCAATAGAGAGTATAAGCATAATTTTAAAAGAGCCTGACTTTACTACATGTAATAATGTGGCTACAGCAATTAATACTAAAGTTGGTACTAATGTTGCGATAGCCATTGATGCTTCTGAAATTGTAGTGAAAGTTCCTATTGATAGACAGTCAAATTTAACAGCATTTCTTGCAGAGCTTGAGGGACTTCAGGTTCAGAGTGATGTAGTTGCAAAGGTTGTATTAAACGAGAGAACAGGTACTGTGGTATCGGGAAGTAACGTGAAGATACTTGCGGCCTCAATTACACATGGAAACCTGAATATAAATATCCGCTCGAATCCGCTTATTTCTCAGCCAAGTGGATTTTCGAATGGTCAGACTGTCCTATTTAACAATCTGGTTCCGACACAGGAAGAGGATTCTTCAAAAACGATAGCTATTAGTGGTGCTTCGACTGTTCAAGAGGTGGCCTCGGCTCTTAATAGTCTTAAAGTTGCTCCACGTGATATAATCGCGATATTCCAAGCACTAAAAGAAGCTGGTGCATTGGTTGCTGAATTAATAATCATGTAATGGTTTTATTATGGACTTAAAAATAACAAACGAAAGTAAGCATATAAGTAAGGTCTCTGATATACCAGAAAGATATACTCCCGATCAGAAAGTAAAAGTTGCCAAAGCCTCGAGAGACTTTGAAAGTCTGCTTACATCGATGATGTTTAAAAGTATGACAAAGAATACTAACGGAATGATGGGCGAAGACGGCTACGGTGGCGATGTGTTTGAGTCTATGTTTGAGAACGAATTATCATCATTTGCGACAAAGAAAAACTCGCTTGGCATTGCAAAGGAATTATACAAAAAGATTACAGGGGAGGATTTGCCTGTAGAAGAATCTATGAAATTGTCAGAAAAGTTAGGTAATTCAGCACCTGTAAAGAAAGAAACGAAGGCTCCCGTTAAGACCCCGGTAGATATCAGAACAGATAATACTCAGCCAGCTGTTTCTCCGAGTACAAGTTCGATAAACAGACTGAATAAATATGAAGGTATTATCAGTAATGCCTCAAAAGAATATGGTATTGACAGCAATATAATTAAGTCAGTAATACTGGCTGAATCAGCCGGAAACGAAAAGGCTCAGTCGGTTTCCAAGGCAAAAGGGTTAATGCAGCTGATGGATTCAACGGCAAGATCGATGGGTGTAAAAAATGTATGGGACCCAAAAGAAAATATACAAGGTGGAACTAAATATTTAGCTGATTTGCTTCGACAATATAAGGGGGATTTGAAGCTCGCTCTGGCGGCTTATAATGCAGGACCTGGGAATGTTGAAAAATACAAAGGTGTTCCTCCATTTCAAGAAACTAAAACTTATATAACTCGTGTAATGGGTTATCTGAATCATCTAAACGGATAAATTGACATGGGAACTAATGATTTACTGGAGAACTTGAAGCTACAGAGAGATAATTTGGAGAAATTCCAGGCGATACTTCAGGAAAAGCAACGCGCGCTTGTTAATTTTAACTATGAATTGCTCGAACAATCTACCCGTAAAGAGGAAAGAATGCTTGGTTCCATTCAACAGACCGAGAGAATTCGCCTGAGTATAATAAAAGGACTGAATGCAGAGTTTTCAATTGTTGATAATCCAGTTAAGATTATAAATTTTGTCAACTCAGCTAAAGGCAGAATAAACGGAGAATACCTGAAGGAGCTAATATTTCAGGAAAAGGCAATAAAAGAGCTGTTGCCTGAGATTGGAAAAATTAGTCAGCAGAACAAATACTTAATTGAAACCTCGAAAGCTTTTATCAGGGAGACGGTTAATTCGCTGATGAACGCAAAAAGATCAATTTTAGATAGAAGAATATAAGCCATGGGATTAAGCGGGGTATTTAATATAGCAAGCAGGAGTCTTGGTGTTTACCAGCAGGCATTAAATGTAACCTCCAATAATGTGGCCAACTCAAATAATGCTGATTATGCAAGACAAAAAGTCATATTAGGTTCGGAAATCACAAATGGAAGCGAATGGGGTACGGGTGTTAAAATTGAAGATGTTCAGCGGGTAAAAAATAATTTGCTCGATACACAGATACGTTCCTATAACGATAAATACTCGGATGCCAGTAAAAGAGCAGAAGTGCTTGGTCAAGTTGAAGCTCTTTATTCAGAACCATCTGATCAGGGTTTGTCAAGTCTTATTACTCAATTCTTTAATTCTTGGGACCAACTTGCTGTAACGCCAAATTCAACGTCATTGAGGAGTAATGTAGTTGAAGCTTCGAAGAGGATGACAACAAAAATTCAAAGTGCCTACGAGGGATTAACACAAATTAAAGATGATTTGCTTTCCCAGACTAATTTGAAGCTTCAGGAATTGAACACAACGCTTAAGAATGTTCAGACTTTAAATAAGCAGATTGCTAGTGCAAAGGCATCAAATCAGTCATCCAATACTCTGATGGATAGTCGGGACAAAGCAATAGATTCTTTAAGTACAATAGCTAATATTTCGGTTAATTATGATCAAAATGGTAGTGCAAATATTTCAATTGGGGGAGTATTTGCTGTTGACAGCTCTAGTTCTACCCAGTTCAAGGCTGTTAATGAAAATGGAAAGATAGTTATTTCTAATATGGAAGGGACATCCAGACCGGCATTAAAAGGTGGTGAATTATTTGCTCTCACAGATATGTACTCAAATACAATAACGGGTTATCAGACAGGTCTTGATACGATTGCTTCTACAATCATGACGCAGGTAAATCAGGTTCACAAGCAAGGTTATGATATGTCTGCTACAAGTGTAGCAACAATGCCAAATGGAGTAGATTTTTTCTCTGCTTATAGCAATGGGACACTACAGATAAATGAAAATATAGTGGGCAATACTTCAACTGGCAAACAAGCTGATCTAAACAAGATAGCCGTTTCAATCAGTAATCAGAATGGAAATGGTACTAATGCTATCAATATTGCTACTTTGGCAAATACTAAGGCAATAAATGGGCAGACGATAGGCGATTATTATTCAACAATGGTTACGGGAATCGGAACAGAAAAACAGTTAAGCGATCAAAATACTGCCTCGAATAAACTGGTTTTAGATCAGTTCAATGCCCAAAAAACTTCATATTCAGGCGTATCAATTGACGAGGAGATGACAAATGTAATTAAGTTTCAGCGGTCCTATGATGCATCGGCAAAACTAATCAAAGTGGCTGATGAATTATTACAAACCTTAATGCAGATGGTGTAATTTATGAGAATATCAGATACAATGTTGACAAACAGTTTTCTTTTGAATATGAACAATACAAAAGAACTGTTACAGACTACTCAGCGACAGATTGCTACAGGGAGCAAATTAAACAAGCCTTCAGATTCGCCAAGTGCCATGTCAAGGGCTCTGAGATTGCAGACCCAGATTTCCAATGGCGATATGTTTGTTCAAAATATTGCGAATAGCCGGGCATCTTTACAAACAACCGTCAGTACAATGGAATCTGTTCAAACTGAAGTTCAGAATATTTCAATTTTATTGACTAATGCAAATAATCCGGTAAATAAGGACAATTTGTCATCATTTGCAGATCGGATAGATATGAGTCTAAAATCGTTGCTTGATTTAGCAAACACACAGTTTGACGGCAAATATGTTTTCGGCGGAACTGATTTTACTACAAAGCCATACGACTTTAGTGCTACGACAGTACTTAATACCAGTACAAACCAACAGACTACACCTGTTATGCAGAATGTCAGTACGGATGGCATTCAGAATGTTAGGATAAGTACAAATATTATCCAAAAAGTTAATATTACTGGCTCTGAGCTTTTTGGCAATTTGCCATCGTCAAATGTAAATCCGCCGGTACCTGATGTTACTAAGACCGATATTTTTAATACTCTTGTAAGAGTAAGGGATGGTTTTAAAAATGGACAGAGAGCATCGGATGCTGATACAAAAATAATCAACGATTTTAACACGAAGGTTTTAGACAAGTTGACTACAGCCGGACAGGTTCAGAATAGAATGGATTTTACTACTGAACTGCTTAATAACCAGCAGGTTGAATTGAAAACCTTGTTGTCAAAGGATAAGGATGTTGATGTTGCTTCGGCTGTGATGAATCTACAGAACTACCAGTCTAATTTGGACCTTTCCTATAAAATGTCATCAATGATATTACCAAAGTCATTGTTGAATTATTTATAATGTTAAAAAAATTAGGTGGTATTAATGGGTTAATTATAGGGATTATAAGTATCTTTGGAGCTTATTTAATCGAAGGTGGTTCAGTTCGTGCTCTTTTTTTGATCCCGCCCATTGTGGTTGTCTTTGGTGGGACGTTTGCTAGTACGATTATTGGTTTTGGTTTTGAAAAATTCTGCAAGATTTTTACTTTGATGAAAATAGCGTATTTTAAGGAAAATTATGATATAACTACACTTATTAATACGATCATTGAGTTTTCAATTATTTCGAGGAAAGAGGGACTTCTTTCACTCGAAAAACAGCTTGATAAGCTGGTTTATGCTTTTCCAAAAAAAATGATTCGTCTTGTTGTAGATGGTACAAATGAAGAATCAATTCAAAATATTGCAAATACGGAAATGAAGGCTATGCAGGAAAGGCATTTTTCCTATATATTTATCTTCTCAAAAATGGGGGGGTATGCCCCAACGATGGGTATATTAGGAACCGTAATGGGATTGGTGATGACGCTTGCAAATGCAGGGGGTGATCCTAATAATTTAATTCATAGTATTGCCTCGGCGTTTATAGCCACACTTTGGGGCGTTTTGAGCGCAAATCTTATCTGGTTACCAATAGGCGATAAATTAAAACTGTGTCATTTAGAAGAAAAACATATGATGGAGATAGCTCTGGAGGGAGTATTGGCGCTCCAGAGCGGGGAGATACCTTCGGTAGTGAAAGCTCGTTTAGTAAGTATGCTACCGCAAAGCCAGCAAGAAAGCATAATGGATTCTTAGAGAATAGTGAGGCTTTTTTTAGTGAAGAAGGTGATAAGGACCGGTATTTAATTACGTATGCCGATCTTATCACACTTTTACTGGGGTTGTTTATTATCCTTTACGCTATTTCTAATGTAGACTTGACTAAGTATCAGAAAATGATGAGCGCAGTAAGTAGTGTTTTTGGCATTAGTGATCAAACGAATAGTCTTATAAATCTACCTGTCAAGCGGTTTGATATCAAGGCAAAGACCCCTGTTCATAGTCAGCTTAAAAATGAGTTGCAGAATACGATTAATAACAGCGGGCTTGAGAATTCGATAAAACTTGAGGAAAACGAAAGAGGAATAACTGTACATATTCTCGATGATATTCTCTTTTCTTCGGCTAGCGCGGATATTAATAGTAATTCAACTGATATATTAAAACGTCTGGCAACATTAATAAAAACATGGACAAATGATATTAGGGTTGAAGGTCATACCGACAATGTTCCTATCAGTTCTCTGGTTTATGCTTCGAACTGGCATCTATCGGTTTCAAGGGCTTTAAATACCGCGTATTATTTAATAAATAGTGAAGGGCTTTCTCCAGAAAAGGTTTCCATTGTTGGATTTTCGGAGTATAGACCAGTAGCTCCAAATACTACGCCTGAAGGTAGGCGTAACAATAGACGTGTCGACATTGTAATTTTGAAAAAATAATCATAAAAAAATGAAAATAACAACTGGTCAGTTTGGTGAAATTGAATTCGATGAAAGCATGCTCATTGAATTTAAAGATGGTATCATTGGCTTTGAGGAGTATAAAAAATATCTACTTATTAATTCCGGAGATGAGTTATTCTTATGGCTTACTTCGGTTGATGAGCCTGAAATTGTTTTCCCGCTTTGCTCAATACGGATTCTAATGGAAGAGTATCCTCAGTTTAATGATGGTGAAGCTTTCGGGATCGTAATGTTAAACCAGGATCCGCTTAAAATTACAATTAATCTTAAATCGCCTGTATATATAAATCAGGATGAAAAAAGTGGTTTTCAAAAAATTTTAGATGAAGATGACAGACCTATTGATTATATTTTATTCAAAGAAAATTAGGTAGGGGGCATATGTGTTAGTTTTGTCGAGAAAATTGGACGAGGAAATAAGGATTAATGCCGATATTATTGTAAAGATTGTGTCGATATCTGAAAATACTGTAAAACTTGGTATCATTGCGCCCAACAATGTTAAAATTCTGCGTAGTGAAGTTTATGAAAAAATTAAGGAAAATACAATTGCAGCCTCAGCAAGCAGTAAGCAAATAATAATAAAAGATATATTAAAATTTAAAGTAAACAAGATTAAAAAATGAACGAACAATCAGATAAGGTCAGGGTCTTGGTAGTTGATGATTCTGATATCATACGTCATGCACTTAAGACTTTTTTTGAAGATTACAACTTTGATGTAATGACATGTCTTGATGGTTTGGAAGGATTACAGAAAGCAGCAGAATTTAAACCGAATCTTATTTTTCTTGACCTAATGATGCCGAATTTTGACGGATTGAAGATGCTTCAGGTGGTAAAAGTACTTGATAATCTGAAACATATTCCAATTATTGTCATTAGTGCCAATACAGACAGACGAAATGTATTGGCCGCAATTGAAGGTGGGGCTGAAAGAGTATTATCCAAACCGCTTCAGAAAGAAATGATTATTAAGTATGTAAACGAAATTTTGGGAAGTGATGCTCTTTCTAAGTCCAAAAAGAAGAAGACAATCTCTGATAATGAGAAATTGGAAATTCAGAAAAACCTTATCAGTTTCTTTATTAATAGTTTCCCTGATAGAAAGCAACGGATGCAGTCAGCATTGGAAGCCAAAAATAATGGCACCCTTAAAATTGTAGTGCATGAATTAAGGGGTAATGGTGGAACTATTGGCTTTCAGGAGCTTACGGAGCTTAGCGGTGAGATAGAGGACCAATTAATTAAAGGTGATTTCGACTGGTCGTTTATTGGGAGCAAGTGTGAGCAGATATTCAATCTTGTACGTGAGATCGAAAGTATTAATTTAATACCAGGCAAACATTAATGTTCATTATTATAGGCTCAGTTGTTGTAATCGCTGGTGTGCTGATTGGTTTTATGATGGCTGGAGGTAATCCGTTGTTGCTTCTTCAGTGGTCGGAATTTATTACCATCGGGGGGGCGACCATAGGTAGTTTATTGATTACTGCCCCGCTTTCATTGATAAAGAAAATTATAGTAGCCATTCCTGCTGCAATTACATATAAGAGTAGCCATAAGTCTGACTACCTTGAGCTATTAAAGGCATTTAATGATCTTTTTCTTGTGGCACAGAGGGACGGACTTATTGCTATCGAAAAACATATTGAAAATCCTGATGCCAGCGATATTTTATCCCGTAACAAGAGATTTATTAATGACGGCGTTGCTAAAAGCTTTTTTTGCGATACAATGAAGGTTATGCTTAGTGGTGGTGTCCCTCCACATGAAATCGAAGCCCTTCTTGATACCGAAATTGAGACCTTTGAAATGGAACAAAAACCAGTAGCCGCTACTTTAGCAAAAACTGGTGACGCTCTTCCCGGACTCGGGATTGTTGCGGCTGTGCTTGGTATTATCGTTACAATGGGCGCTATTAATGACGGACCTGAAAAAGTAGGACATCACGTTGCTGCAGCTCTTGTCGGAACTTTCCTTGGCGTACTTGCTTCTTACGGTTTTGTCGGGCCTCTTGCCACAAATATTGAGCATAACCTTGAACATGCAATTAGAGACCTTGAAACTATTAAGGCTTGTATCGTGGCTTATGCCAAGGGAAACCCTCCTATTATTGCCGTTGAAATAGCGAGGAGAACCATTTTTTCGGATCATCGTCCAACATTTCAAGAATTAGAAAGCTATATCAGAGGGAAATAAATGGGCTTAGGCGAAGGTAGCGGACCGATAATTATTCAGAAGAAAAAGAAGGGGCACGCTGGCGGCCATGGCGGAGCCTGGAAAGTAGCTTATGCTGATTTTGTTACTGCAATGATGGCTTTGTTCATTGTGCTATGGATTCTTGGACAGAGCAAGGAAGTAAAGGAAACAGTATCGGGTTATTTTAAGGATCCTGCTGGTTTTAATATAAATAAAAGTAAGGGACTTATGAACGGTAAGGGTCCCTCGATAATGGATATGAATATTAAAGCACCAATTGATGTTAAGTCTGAAATGGAGTTTAAAGAAAGAGAGAAGGAAAAACTTGCCAAAATGGGCACGTCAATTATTCAGGAAATAAAGAATACACCAGAATTTAAGGGACTTGCCGATCAAATTCAGGTTCAGATTGTTGAAGAGGGATTAAAAATTGAAGTTGTCGATAGTTTTAAGGAAATATTTTTTGAGGTCGGAACCTCTGAACTCAAAGGAAAGGCAAAACATTTAATCGAGAAAATTGGGTTTGGTTTATCCAAACTGACAAATTCTGTTGTGGTTGAAGGCCATACGGATGCACGTCCTTATAGCGGAAACGGACTTGGTTATACTAACTTTGAACTTAGCGCTGAACGGGCAAATTCAGCCAGACGCGCACTAACATTTGGCGGTATGAACCAGAACCAGATTGATGAAGTGCGTGGCTATGCAGATACTCAGCTCAAAAATACCGAGGATCCTTATGATGTTAGAAATAGAAGAATTAGTATAATTGTAAAATATAGCGGAAAAAAAAATGGATAAACATATTATTATTGTTGAAGATGATCCGTTTACTCAGGAATTTTATAAATACCTCTTTTCCAAGACAAAATATAAGACCATTACAATGGAGGATGGCGATAAATTAATGGAAATATTGGCTGAGGATTTCGCTGGACTGGTTATTATGGACATTAACCTAAAGAATACTTATATGAAGGGGGAAAAGGTTGACGGCGTTATACTTTCCCGCTTTATTAAACAAAATGCAAGTTTATCCAAAGTCCCCGTCCTTCTTGTAACAGCTTACCAGAAAAATATTGGTCCGAATAACTACTTTGAAGAAAGTCTTGCTAATGATTATATTGTTAAGCCTATCCTTGACTATAACGATTTGCTTAATAAAGTAAATAACCTGATTATTAAACATTAAGGTGAATATGGATAAAGACAGGATTTTAATTGTCGAAGACGAGGAAGATACCCGGTTTATCCTTGAAAGGCTTCTGAGTAAGAATGATTATGAGGTAAAAGTAGCTAATAACGGTTTCGATGCCCTTAATATAATTGAACAATATATGCCAAAGGTCGTTGTTGCAGACTGGACTATGCCTGTAATGGACGGACTTGAACTGTGTAACATCATTAAGAAAAATGATAATTATAAACTAATCTATTTTATCCTGCTGACGGCCCGTGCTTCACTTAAAGACAGGGTTATGGGGCTTGATATCGGTGCTGATGACTTCCTCGTAAAGCCGATTGAGAACCAGGAACTTTTAGCCCGCATACGTTCAGGCATAAGAATCCATAACCTGCAGAATGAATTAAAAAGAATTGAGCATAATAAAGCATTGGTCGAAATGGCATGTACGCTCGGGCACCAGATTAATAATCCGTTAAGCAGTCTTATCATGTCTCTTAAAAGTCTTCAGGAAGAAGTACAATCGCCGAAAATAGATAAGTTCGAGGATGACTTCTATATTATAAATGAGTCTATCGAAAGAATAAAGCAATTTGTTCGGACTCTTGTTAATCTCGAAAACCCGGAAATCGTTAATTACACATTGGACAGCAAAATGCTTAAGATTAAGCAATGATCAATTGTCAAAAAATACAAGGAACAGGTATTTCTGTTACTTATCGCTATTGAAAACTTCATTTTCCTGTAATTGTTGCATTCCCTCAATACAATATCACTTTTATACTTTCAGTTGCAATATTCGCAGGAATAGATATGACATATATAGGAACAAATATAACCTAAAAAACTAAAATAAAAAAAATGAAAAGTGACTGAGATTGTATATATTTAAGTAACTTAAAACAAAAATATGTAACATCTCAATAAGTTAGGGCAGAGGATAAAATATAGCAGTTAAATATATTAGTATTATGTATATTTGAGAAGCAATTAATGAGATAAAAGTCAAATG
>Ga0194060_10002215_pt1 | contig 13879 bp, 11 predicted proteins | sample SepL225m_MetaG_FD_163427 | JGI IMG/M metagenome (GOLD analysis project Ga0194060, IMG submission 163427) | Anoxic zone freshwater microbial communities from boreal shield lake in IISD Experimental Lakes Area, Ontario, Canada - Sep2016-L222-5m | ecosystem: Environmental > Aquatic > Freshwater >... | reverse complement strand
CAACCCAACCGCGATACACAATTTCTTGATGCAGTGGCGTTGGTGCGCGGTACTTAATAGTCAATGTTCCGGTCATGCCAGGACGACCTGTCAGTGACTGGGTCATTCCGAGAACTTCATCGAAAGCGGCTGCGATGTATCCGCCGTGCACATGACCAGGAGGTCCTTCATAGGGCTCAGTGAAAGTGGCCCTGCCTGAGATCGAGCCGAATTCGCCAAATGATTCATCTTTCTCCATCGTCATCGGCATCGACAACGGATTCATTGCGCCATAGAAAGGACTGCGGTCTGTGAAATGAGATTCGGCGGCTGCACTTCCAGGAATGCCGCCAGGTGCATTGATACTCTCGAGCGCCTTTGAAATTTGAGCAATCGCAGTATCGATGTCTTCAATTCGTGCAGTTGACATAAACGAATCAAGAATCAACTGACGTGTTACTGCTGCCAGATGAATGCGTGCCTTATCGGCATCAGTCAGTTCTGCATTTCGGTCATGGAACGAAGGAAACGAGACGCCTTCAGATCGTTCCGAATCTGAATTGGTCACCGTGGACCTACTGTCAACAGCACGGGTGCATGATCACTTGGCTTTTCACCTTTACGTGCATTGCGGTCCACTTCTGAAGACACTGACCGTTCAGCAACTGATTTTGTGGCAAGCAACAAGTCAATACGCATGCCGTGACCTTTATGGAATGACCCATTGCGGTAATCCCACCATGAATACAAGCCAGCTTCATCGTGAAATCTGCGATACGTATCTTCCATACCAAAAGCATTGACATGAGCTAACGCATCTCGCTCTGGCTGACTGACATGAGTGGCACCTTCAAACGCCGCCATGTCATACACATCGCGATCTTCAGGAGCAATGTTGAAGTCCCCTGCAACCACTACGTCATCGGTCGGCGAGCACGACGCATCAAGGTGTTGACGCAAACGTGACATCCACGAGAGTTTGTATTGGTAGTGATCATTGTCGAGTTCGCGACCATTAGGCACGTACACAGAACTCACGCGCACTCCCCCGCATGTTGCAGAGATGATTCTGGCTTCATGGTCAGGCTCAACGCCATCAGCAAAGTTGGCAACAACGTTGTCAAGACCAACGCGAGACAAAATGGCAACTCCGTTCCACTGGCCTTGACCAAAGTGGGCACTTTCATACCCAAGTTCCGCAATGGCTTCTGTGGGGAACTTGTCTTGGGCCAATTTGGTTTCTTGAAGACACACCACTTCAGGCGTGTTTGCTTCTAACCATTCCTGTACACGAGGCAAACGAGCCTTCAGCGAATTGACGTTCCATGTAACAATGACCACGCCATGACGGTAGTAGGAATCGCCCTACATTGACCAACTGGGGTGCGATTAGCGCTTTTTTGCAGGTGCCTTTTTGGCAACAGCTTTTTTGACTGGTGCTTTGGTCGGCGCGGCCTTTTTCACTGCGACAACTCTTTTCGCGGGCGCCTTTGCAGCAACAGATTTTTTCACTGGTGCTTTCGCTGCGACAACTTTTTTCGCGGGCGCATTCTTCTTCGCTGGTGCCGACTTCTTTACTGGTGCAGCTTTCTTGTTGGGTGCCGCCTTCTTCGCAGTTGACGGCTTACCCGATGGCTTCACAGAAGAGTCAACAACGCCCGGCACAGCAAGATCAACACTGCGACGAGCGGGTGTGTAGCCCACCACAGTCAGTGTCACTGCATCACCAAGATTGAAGATGTCGCGAGCACTACGCGGTTGTGGAGTTGCCATGTTACGAAGAGGCACGTACCCCGAAATATCGCCGATAAGAGCTGTAATACCGTTTGCCGCATAGGAATTAACGACAGCTTTTACTTTTGATCCGACTGGATGCTTTTCAACAAACTGCAAATACGGCATCAGTTCATTGACCATCTTTGCCTTCACACTCGGTGGTGGAGCTTTTGGAACTGGCATTGGCTTGCTTGCTTCCGGACTTGCGCTCGGAGATTCCTTCTTCACGACTTTTCCTGTTTTCACAGAACGACGACTTGTTGCGCCGCGCACCGGAAGTCGCTCAACAAACACCCAGCCAACTAGCGGCACTGGCTTTCCGCCAATGAGACGACCTTCATCGAACAGCCACTTGTACTTGCCATGGAATTCTTGGTAACTGTCATTCGACAGGATGGATGCATTCACTTTGTCGGCGATTGCCAACACGAACGCATCGCCGCGACCAACAGCACCTGCAGGAGGAGCAACGAGTTCATTGTTCGCAATTGCCTTTTCGAATTCAGCAGACTCTTTTTTGGCGATGCGATGTCCAAAAGTGGCGTCGACAACGACTGAGACCTTGGCATTTTTGAATTCATCCATTAAGGCCATGACGGCTTCGTGGAGTTGGGCAAGACTGGGTACGGATCGACCCTCGGTAGCAATATTCGATCCGTCGACGATGATGTGTTTTGTCACCCATTCAGTCAACCACCCGAACCCGCCATCTGATGGGCAATCCGTCTAGCCTGTCGCCCGTGATACATAAGGAAATTCGTGCCGTCCTCTGGGATTTCGGAGGGGTCATCCTTTCCAGCCCTTTTGAGGCCTTTAATCGCTATGAAACAGCAGCAGGACTGCCGTTAGACCACATTCGACGAGTGAACTCCACCAATCCTGATGGGAACGCCTGGGCCCTTCTCGAGCGAAGCGATATCTCACCCCTCGAGTTCGACGCACTGTTTGCCACAGAGAGCGAGGCCCTTGGCCACCGGATTCCCGGAGCCGATGTACTGGCTCTTCTGGCAGGCGATGTACGTCCGGCCATGGTGGCAGCCCTTGATCACGTCATCGCCTCTGGGTATCGCACAGCGTGTCTGACAAACAACGTGGTGTCCACAGCGCCAGATCCGTCACCACGACAAATTGAAGTCGCTGCAATCATGACGAAGTTTGATCATGTTGTGGAAAGCAGCAAGGTTGGTTGCAGAAAGCCTGAACCACGTTTTTATGAGATCGCCTGCGAACTTGTCGGCGTATCACCAGATGAATGTGTTTTTCTTGACGACTTAGGCGTGAACCTAAAGCCCGCAGCAGCAATGGGCATGCGCACCATCAAAGTCGGAGACCCAACTATTGCTCTTCAGGAACTGTCAGACCACTTGGGTCTTCGTTTTTAATATCCAGAAAAAGTGTCGTCCATAAGGTCGACATGTTCTTGGTCATGAATGGCTTTTGAACCAGTTGCAGGACTACCTGCAGCAACACGAGATGTATGACGCAGGTCGTACCCACGTTCTTTCACGCGCCAGATGCGGTGTTCGACGAAATGCCATGCACCCATGTTCTCTGGCTCTTCTTGCAGCCAGACAATCTCTTTTGCGTTCGGATATGAATCGATCATGGAGTTGATCTGATCAATCGGGAACGGATACAGCTGCTCAACGCGAATAACCGCAACCGGAGCCTTGCGCTTATCGCGTTCTGACATTGCGTCCCATGCAACTTTTCCGCTACACAACACAATGCGCTTCACTGACCCCTTGTCCGAGACGAATGGATCATCAAGCACTTCCTGGAAAGAACCTGTTGTCACATCCTCGAGACGTGAGCGGCTTTCTTTCATACGAAGTGGCTGCTTTGGCGTAAAGATAACTAATGGCTTGCGAATATCGCGGTGTAATTGGCGACGCAGAACATGGAAGAACTGAGCAGCAGTTGTTGCGTTAACAACTTGGATGTTGTCTTCCGCACATGATTGCAAGAAGCGCTCAACGCGAGCACTGGAATGCTCTGGGCCTTGTCCTTCAAATCCATGTGGCAACAACAGCACAAGGCCGTTTTGCTGCTTCCATTTATCTTCCGCTGCCACCAAGTATTGGTCCAGCACAATCTGCGCACCGTTGATGAAGTCACCAAATTGTGCTTCCCACATGGTGAGAGTGTTGCGATTCGTATGTGCATAGCCGTATTCGAAACCGAGAGCTGCATACTCGGACAAGAGCGAGTTGTACACCCAGAACTTTCCTGTTGCGCCTGGCAACTGCTGCAACGGAATGAAGTCAGTTTCGTTCTCGTAATCAACCAAAGCGGCGTGACGATGCGCGAATGTTCCACGACGAGAATCCTCACCCATCAAACGAACGTCAAAACCTTCCATCAACAATGACCCAATGGCAAGTGCTTCACCAATTGCCCATTCGAAGTCTCCGTCGTTTTCATATGCAGCTTCGCGGGCAGCAAACTGGCGAACAAGCTTTGGATGAGGCGTAAAATCTTCTGGGTAATTTGTCAACTGATTGAAGATTCGATCAAACGTTGCCTTATCGATAGCGGTATTGACATGAGGCAAGACGCCAACTGGTACTGGTGGTTTTGCAACCTTCACCTTTTCCGGCGCATGTGATCGAGTGTCATCAAGTGCTGTTTGCAACTTGCTCTGATAATCCTGCAATACCTGTTCGGCCACTTCGAGGCTGATGTCGCCACGCTTCACCAATTGCTCGACATACATTTTGCGAACACTGCGCTTTTCAGCAATGGCCTTGTACATCAATGGTTGTGTGTAGCTCGGATCGTCGCCTTCGTTGTGGCCATGCAAGCGGTAGCACAACATGTCGATAACAACATCTTTGTGGAACCGTTGGCGATATTCGAATGCAAGACGCGCAACACGTGCACATGCTTCCGGGTCGTCGCCATTCACGTGGAAAATCGGCGCCTGAACAGTCTTTGCAACATCTGTTGCATACAGCGATGAGCGCGCGTACTTCGGAGCTGTGGTGTAACCAATTTGGTTGTTCACGACTAAGTGAATAGTGCCGCCAACGCGATAGCCGGAGATATCGCTCATAGCGAGACCTTCAGCAACAATGCCCTGACCTGCAAACGCTGCGTCACCATGCATCAGAAGCGGCAACACGCTGTAGGCGAACGGCGGTTCAATCTTGTCTTGCTGGGCACGAACCATTCCGAGAACAACACCATTGACCGTTTCCAAATGACTTGGGTTTGCTGCGAGTTCGATAGCGATTTCATTTCCAGCAGCCGACGTGTATGTGCCTTGGGCACCGAGGTGATACTTCACATCACCACTTCCCTGCACTGAATCAGAACTGATATGGCCTTCAAACTCCTTGAAGATCTGCTCGTAGTTTTTCCCCATCACGTTTGCAAGAACGTTCAGTCGACCACGGTGCGGCATGCCGACGACAACACCATCAAGGTTCTGGTCTGCAGCAGCAGAGACAATCTCATCAATGATTGGAATCATTGATTCAGATCCTTCAAGACCGAATCGCTTTGTTCCGACGTATTTGGTTGCAAGGAATTTCTCGAAAGCTTCAGCAGCATTCAAACGCTCAAGAATCCGCAACTTCTCATCAAGAGTTGGCGTAAAAGTTGCGCCTTCTACTTTTGATTGAATCCAGCGTTGCTCATCAGTGTCCTGAATGTGCATGTATTCAATACCGATGGTGCGGCAATATGCGTCACGCAAAACTCCGAGCAATTCGTCAAGAGTCATCTTGTGACTTCCAGCCACTCCGCCCGTAAGGAATTCACGTTCAAGGTCCCAGATGGTGAGGCCGTACGTAGCAAGGTCTAGTTCGCGAGGTAAACGCGGTGCCTTCCAATGCAATGGGTCAATATCAGCAATGAGGTGACCACGTACACGGTGAACTCGCACAAGCGTGCTGACTTGCATCTGCTTTTCCATCATGGTTTCTTCGCGATTCATTGGAGACGCGTCTGATGACCACTCAACAGGCTGGTATGGAATCTCGAGACTGCGGAAAATGTCGTTGTAGAAGCCGTGACTGCCCAACAACAATTCGTGAACCCGCTTCAAGAACAGGCCACTCTCTGCGCCTTGAATGATGCGGTGGTCATAGGTGCTTGTGACTGTCACAACCTTCGACACACCAAGCGCATTCAAGTTTGCTGGGTCGCTTCCTTGGAATTCGGCTGGGTAATCAATAGACCCGACGCCGACAATAACGCCTTGACCCGGCATCAGACGTGGAACTGACTGAACAGTACCGATGGTGCCTGGGTTTGTAATCGAAACGTTTGCACCTTGGAAGTCAGCAATCGTGAGTTTGTTTGCCTTTACTTTGCGAACAATGTCGTCATAGGCAACAAGGAAGCCAGCAAAACTCAGAGTGTCCGCATTCATCAACACTGGAACTACAAGTGAACGCGTGCCATCACCCTTGTCAACATCAACTGCGAGTCCAACATTGACGTGCGGGTTGCGAACAAGTTGTGGCTTTCCATCAGCAGCAACTGCGTAGGCATTGCGCATGTTCGGAACAGCATCAGAAATGGCGCGCACAATTGCATGGGCGATGATGTGCGTGAACGAGACCTTTGAGAGGCCATGAAGAGAGCGGTAATCGTTGATGACTTTACGATTGACTTCCAAGAGACGTGCTGGCACGTTGCGGAAACTGGTGGCAGTTGGAACCGACAGGCTCTTTTCCATATTGGTGACAATTGCTGCACCAACGCCACGCAACGGCTCTAAAGAAGACCCCTCCGGAATCGAGACGGGAGCAACAGGCGCCGACGGCTGAGGAACTACGGAGCCGTTCGAGCTTGCGAGAGGCGAGGGAGTTGCTGCAGGCGTCGGTGCGGCTGAAGAAACGGGCGACGCGGACGCTGCAGCCGTCACAGGGGCAGCAGCAGTAGCGGTTGCGCTGCGGTAGTCGCTGAAAAACTCGCGCCATGCCTCACTCACTGAATTCGGGTCTGCGCGAAATTGCTCGTACATCTCTTCCACGAGCCATGAGTTCGCACCAAAGTCCTGCGTACGGTCAGCTATGTCTGCCATTGTCGCCTCGATCACTGCCCTATTGGGCGCTTGGGCACCAGTTCATCTGATGCCACGGACGCCATTGTCCGCGTGACAAATGGTACTTGCCCTGATCACTCGAGCCCGACCTATTGAGTCATTTCGCTTGTAAATTCGGTCTCATGAAACGTCTACTTTCCTTCTCAGCCTCAGTGGCACTTCTGGCAGCATGCGGAGGCGGCGGAACCTCGGCCCCTGCAGAAACATTGCCAACAGGTGCCACGGTCATCAAGGCAGTTCAGTCCTTGCGCTTTGACGCCAAGACCTACGGGCCAGTCACTGCCGGCGACGTTGTCATTGGCTACAAAAATGAAGACTCAGTTCGTCACACACTGATTATCGCTAAAGGCGATACCAAAGTGCCTAATTTCAAATTGGTGATTGCGCAGAACGGTGCAGTCGACTCTGGCACCGTCACCTTGGATGCTGGTACGTACACATTGTTGTGCGATGTCCCAGGTCATACCAATATGAAAGCAACGCTGACAGTTAAATAATTCATTTGTCTAATGAACGCAAAAGGGCCGCCCCAATGGGGCGGCCCTTTTACATGTCGAAGTTGATTAGCCCATGAAGGCAACGGAGAGGCCAAAGAAGACCGCCCACAAAACCACTGATGAGATGATGGCGTTCTTGTGGCTCTCATATGGCCACAACATCTTGTTGCCAGCCTTGATACCACCGAAGATTCCGATTGCATTCAATTCAAGCAACGCAATGATTGCGAGTGAGATGAACATGAAAGCGTTTGCGCCGCCCTTTGTTGCTGAGAACACTTCTGGATAGAAGTGGGCAGCACCAACCATGTAAAACAACATAGAAACTGAGAACACCATGTTTTGGCGTGATGCAAGAAGTGCCTTACGGCCACAGGTTGCTGCATCAGGATTAGCTTCGCCGCCACCAAGAACATTGACAGCATTAGCGATAACAACTTTTTGGTTCTTCCAAATGATCATCCATACGTTGGCGGCCATCAGGATTCCCAATGTCATGCCGACTGAGATAACAACGTTCTTTGCGTTCAATGGATCTGAACCTGGGTGATTCATGAATTCCTTCATGTAATCAGGAGCAACGATTGTGATGAGAAGTCCGGTTGCAAGAGTGGCGATTGACGCCCAGCGGAACCACCACAAAGCGCGAGTTGCGATTTGGGTCACTGTGATGTTGCGAGCCTTGCCTTCATCGCCATAGGCAGCAAGGCCTGGCACCTGAACGAAGTTGAAGTAGTAGAGCAATCCGATCCAGGTGATACCAGCAAGGATGTGCAGGTAACGAAACCAGAAGTTTCCGATTGTGTTTTGTGTGAGCCACGCGGCTGCGGTCATGTGTATGTCCCCTTAGTAAGCGCCCGTCGGGCGGACAGAACACAAAGTAACAGCCCACGGGGGCGGACAGGCGGAACTTGGCATCGCCGAACTAACCTCATAGAACCATGGCACACGAGTTCATCTATACCTGTTACAAGTTGGCTCGGTTTTACCCACCAGACCGCACCATTCTTGAAAATATTTCCCTCTCCTTCTACCCAGGGGCGAAAATTGGGGTAATCGGCTCAAACGGCAGCGGTAAGTCCAGTTTGTTGCGCATCATGGCCGGCCGAGATGACGGATACACCGGCGAAGCCCGCCTCACCCCCGGGTTCACCGTTGGCCTCCTCGAGCAGGAACCACAACTCGACATGACTAAGGACGTTCTTGGCAATGTGATGGACGGTGTCGCCCCCATCCGTGACCTTCTTACTAAATACGACGAAGTCATGGCCATGTGGGGAGACCCAGACGCCGACTACGACAAGGTCGGAGCCCTGCAGGCAGACCTTGAGGCAAAAATCGAAGCTGCTGATGCATGGAGCCTTGACCGCAACGTGGAAATCGCTATGGACGCATTGCGGTGCCCTCCAAACGACGCTGATGTGTCGAAATTGTCTGGTGGTGAAAAGCGTCGTGTGGCATTGTGTCGTTTGTTGCTGTCACGCCCTGATCTTCTTCTTCTTGACGAACCTACAAACCACCTTGACGCAGAGAGCGTTGACTGGCTCGAGCGTTTCTTGAAGGAATACCCAGGCACCGTTGTTGCAATTACGCACGACCGTTACTTCCTAGACAACGTTGCAAGCTGGATTCTTGAACTCGACCGCGGCCGTGGTTTCCCATTCGAAGGCAACTACACCTCGTGGTTAGAGCAAAAGCAGACTCGTCTTGAAGGCGAAGAAAAGCTCAGCGACACACGCACACGCACATTGCAGCGCGAACTTGAGTGGGTGAAGATGTCACCAAAGGCTCGTCAAGCAAAAGGTAAAGCTCGTCTTGCTGCGTATGACAAGTTGCACGCAGAAGCAATGGCTGCAGAACGCGGTCCAGACAAATTAGAAATCGCAATCCCTGCCGGACCACGACTTGGTGACAATGTCATTAACGTCGAAAACCTCACTAAGGGATTTGGCGATCGTTTGCTTATTGAGAACTTGTCGTTCTCCTTGCCTCCTGCTGGCATTGTTGGCATCATCGGCCCGAACGGCGCTGGTAAGACAACGTTGTTCAGCATGCTCACAGGTCAAGAAGCTCCAGACTCTGGAACTGTCACCGTCGGCGACACTGTTCAGCTCAGCTATGTCGACCAGAATCGCGATTCACTTGACCCAACAAAGTCTGTCTATGAAGAAATCACAGAAGGGGTCGAGCACATGAAAGTTGGTGGCCGTGAAATACATGGTCGTGCGTATGTGGCAAGTTTCAACTTCAAAGGTGCTGACCAACAGAAACTCGTTGGCGATCTTTCTGGTGGTGAACGCAACCGTGTTCACTTGGCCAAAGTCTTGAAGCGCGGCGGAAACGTTCTTCTTCTTGACGAACCAACAAACGACCTCGACGTTGACACATTGCGCGCATTGGAAGATGCCCTTGACCAATTCCCTGGTTGCGCAGTCGTCATCAGCCACGATCGCTGGTTCCTCGACCGCATCGCTACACATGTTCTTGCGTTCGAAGGTGACAGCCAAGTGCGCTGGTTTGAAGGAAACTTTTCTGAATACGAATCTTGGCGTCACAAGGAACTTGGTTCTGCTGCCGACCAGCCACATCGCATCAAATACAAGCCATTGTCTCGGTAATTACATGTCATTGCGGCTGATTCGAACGTTGTGTTTTGGTGCCTTCTTGACAGGACTGCCCGCAATCATCATGTCGTCAATCCGCGGAAACAATGAAGGATGGGTGCTCACATTCGGAATGATTACTGCCATTGCAGCCATCATCCTCATGGCGGTTACAGCCACTACTTCAACTAAGCGTCTCGATGTCTTTAATGAAATCGAAGCAGAACGAGTAGAGCTACGCATTCGCCAACTTGTCGAAGCCGGCGCCAATGAAGTTGAGGTTCGGTCCCTAGTGCGCGACACTCTTAATTTGTCTCGTGGCGAGCAGTGACCAACGCCGACCTTTTCGATTCGTGGAAATCACTAAATGACCACGAGCTTGCAATTCAACTTGCACGGGTCACTGGCAAACTCTTAGTCGAACATCGTGAAGTAACTATTGAACGCGGGACAACGCAATGGCAACTCAAAGATTCCGGCGACTTGCTTGCACATAATTTTCTTATGGAAGCATTTGCTGCTGTGCGTCCTAGCGATGCGGTTCTCTCGGAAGAGGGCGCAGATGACCGTCGTCGATTGTCTTCAGATCGCGTGTGGATTGTTGATCCTCTTGATGGCACGAACGAATACGGCGAAGGTCGCGCCGACTGGGCCGTTCATATTGCATTGTGGGAACGCGATGCGCTCACCGCCGGCGCAGTATCCCTTCCTAGTATCGATGCGGTGTTCGGAACCGATCCTGTTGTTGTCGTGCCACCGAAAGAAGGCAAAAAGCCTCGCCTCGTCACATCACGTAATCGTGCGCCCTATGCAGCAGTACTCGTTAACGAACATCTTGATTGCGATGCATTTCGTTTAGGTAGTGCAGGCGCAAAAGCAATGTCGATTCTTATGGGCGAAGCCGACATTTATGTGCACGATGGTGGCATGTACCAATGGGATTCAGCGGCGCCAGCGGCCGTTGCGTTAGCTGCAGGAATGCACGTGAGTCGAATTGATGGCTCCCCTCTTGAATACAACACACCAGATACATGGTTGCCAGATTTCTTTGTATGCCGACCTGAATACACCGACGCAATCTTGCATGCCATCTGGGGTCGCGATCCACGATGAGTGAAACGGTTCTCGTCACTATCGATGGCGCAGTTGCCACCGTCTCACTGAATAGACCACATCGCCACAATGCATGGACTGGTCGTATGCATGCTGAATATAAATCAGCGATGTCGACACTTGATACCAACCCTGACATCCGTGCAATCGTTGTCACCGGAGCCGGAAACACTTTCTGTGTTGGTGGAGACTCTGAAGCTCTTGCTGGTCATGCAGATCGTGGTGGTTATGACCCCGGGGAATCGGTGAACGTCACAAACCCTGGCACCAACCTTTCACCTGCGTTTGATCATGACCTTGCATGGCATTACGGACTACGAGTGCCTGTGATTGCGGCAATCAACGGAGCATGTGCAGGCATCGGACTCGCGCTCACATTGTTCTGTGACCTCCGATTCATTTCAGCAAACGCAAAATGCACCACTGCTGCTCCGAAATTGGGATTGCCCGCTGAATATGGAATGAGTTGGACACTGCCACGCATTATTGGCGTCACTCGCGCAACTGATTTGTTGCTATCGGGACGCGTCTTCACGGGCGAGGAAACTCGTGACTGGGGATTATGGAATGGTGTCGCCGCAGACGGTGCTGGTGCCGTAGCTATGGCTCAGCAATGGGCCCACTCACTTGCAACATCAGCAGGCCCAAACGCTGTTGCGATCACAAAAGGACAGATCTATCGCGATCTGATTCGTCATGATGTTGGCGCATCCGTTGATGAATCAATTGCACTGATTAACGACGCAACACAAACTGCCGAATACCGCGAAGGTGTAGCTGCCTTGCGCGACAAACGCCCACCCAAGTTTTAAAAAAACTGTTCACCACTTCGGTTCGTGTTGTCCCAAATTTGGTACAGGACCATACGTTGGGGTGTAGCCATTGAAATCAACCGGTGAATTCACTGCGCGGTATGGCGCTTCACCTGGCTGCGGTGTCATATCTATAAATGCGCCAGACGCGATGACCTGTGGGTCATTGATTGCATCAGGTATTGAGTTCAATGGCGCCCACCACACGTCTTCTGCATCAAACCGCGATGTCCAATGTGCATAATCCTGTGTTGCAAAATGTGCATCAAGAACTGCAATGATTTCTTCAGCATTCACTGCGCGAGCGCGCGCATTCTTAAAGTTTTCAACTGAGGCCAAATCCTGGCGATCAATTGCTTTCAAAAATCCGGGCCAATGACGATCCGCTTCAAGTCCGAGCAACCAAAAGGCACGACCATCAGCACAGCGATAACAATTCACTTGTGGTGCAGGGTTGCGATGACGTGGACGTGTGCTTTGGCGTTTGCCGTAACGCAAATACACACCGAAATCCCAACCGATCGTGTAAATACCTGTGCGTAACAAACTGGTGGACACAACGCGTCCCTTCCCGGTTCGTTCACGGTCGAACAATGCAGCCATCACACCAGACGCAAGAGCCATACCTGTTGTGTGATCGCCTTGGCCGCTGCGAATTCCTGGCGGTAATTCATCGGGAGCAACTGTTGTATGCGCCAACCCACTACGCGCCCAAAACGCGCCGATGTCATATCCGGCCTTATCAACATCAGGACCCGTGAGTCCGTATCCGGTGATGATGCCGTAAATCAATCGCGGAAATTTCTTCGTCATCGAATCAGCATCAAGACCAAGGCGCTGCAAACCAGCAGGCCGTACGTTTGTCACGAAAATATCTGCCTCACTAATGAGGGTCATCATGGTTTCTACATCAGTGTCATTACGCAGATCGAGAACTACCGATCGTTTGCCTCGATTATCAATCTCGAACGGAGGCACTCCCACTTGGTCACCAACTCCTAACGCGCCGAACACGGCACGTTGTGGATCTCCAGTTGGTGGCTCAATCTTCAGCACGTCAGCGCCCCAGTCAGCCAACATTCCGGTGACTGCTGGCCCAGCCACCCACACGCCTAGTTCAACGACCTTGACCCCTTGTAGTGGTGCATTCGACATGTGATCCCCCGTGCGCTTTGTGCGTGCCCCATTGTGTCGCATTTCGCCCTCTCGGAGCGTGTGGGAGCAACTCTCCACGGCAGAATGATGCGATGACAGAACGACCGAGCGACCTTTCCTGGGGCAATTTCTCTGATTCAGGTCCGTGGGTGCTTGATCGCGACACCATTGCATGGTCCCACGTAGCCATCGTCCTTCGCGCTGCAGCGCAAAAAGAAGTGCCGTCACTTATTCGCGCCCGTCGCATTCCCCCACTCGGTCGGCTAGTAGTCGTTGTCGCACACCTTGGCTGGGCATTGCTTCCGTGGTTCATTCAGAAAAAACGCAACAAGTTTGCGACTCCTGAAGAATCACGTACATACATGTCACTTCGATTACGCAAAGCAATTGAGAAACTCGGCGCAACCTATATCAAGCTTGCTCAAATCATTTCTAGTGGTGAAGGTTTGTTTCCCACTGAACTGGTGAACGAATTTAAAAAATGCCGCGACCAAGTTCCACCCCAATCATGGGACACCGTGAAGCTCATCGTGGAACAAGATCTCGGTGCACGACTTGAAGATATCTTCGCTAATTTCGAACAAGAATCTCTTGCTGCTGCATCAATCGCTCAAGTTCATCGCGCCACACTCTTGACTGGCGAAGACGTCGTCGTAAAAGTCCAACGAGCACAGGTATCAGAACTTGTCCGTCGTGACCTTCGCGTGATGGCCTGGATTGCACCGTTCATGATCGGCCGTATCAAGGTTGCTGCTCTTGCAAACCCGCCAGCTCTTGTTGAGCTTTTTGCAGAGACAATTGTGGAAGAACTCGACTTCCGAATGGAAGCATCGAACATGATCGACGTATCGGTCATGTTGCACGACCTCAATCAAGAGGCCTACATTG
>Ga0194060_10002214_pt1 | contig 13881 bp, 15 predicted proteins | sample SepL225m_MetaG_FD_163427 | JGI IMG/M metagenome (GOLD analysis project Ga0194060, IMG submission 163427) | Anoxic zone freshwater microbial communities from boreal shield lake in IISD Experimental Lakes Area, Ontario, Canada - Sep2016-L222-5m | ecosystem: Environmental > Aquatic > Freshwater >... | reverse complement strand
GAAGGAGTCTATCAGCACATCCATTCAGGGTGCGCAAGCTTGGCGCATTGCTTTTATTTCCTCTGATTTTGCTGAAAGAAAAACAATTTCTACTGGTGTTCTAGTGGCACCAGTGGGACCTGCCCCCAAAGAAGGGCGGCCTGTATTGGCTTGGGCCCACGGCACCACTGGCACAGCACAAAACTGTGGGCCATCACAGTTGCCAAACCCTGCGCAGCCCTTAAACGAATATTTTTTAATTGGCGGAAATTCAGGAACTGATTACGGCATGCCTGCTGCAGAGCGCTTCATCAAAGATGGCTATGTAATTGTGGCAACTGATTATCAGGGCCTAGGCGGAGGCGGTAAGCATCAGTACATGGTTTCGGGTACACAAGCGAGAGATGCGATTAATTCAATCCGTGCGGCTGGTGATATGAAGGAAGTTGGCGCAGGTAAGAAGGCGCTGATGTATGGCTGGTCTCAGGGCGGTGGGACAGTGCTGGCCGCAGCTAGCTCACCGGATTACATTGCACTAAAGGGTACTGCGTTCGATGATATTCAGTTGCTTGGTTTTGTTGCCCTGGCACCACCAGACGTAAGCGCAACGATTACTGCTGTTCCAAATGATCAGGCATCGGCTGATAAGTACATTGATGGATTAATGCAAGCATTTTCTGGTGATGTCATGGGCTTTGCTCATCTGTCGATGACTTTTTGGGCGCTGCCAAATGGATTTTCAAATCTTCAGTTAGAAGATATCTTTACTACTGAGGGCGCCAAGGCAATTAATCAAATTTATACAGGTAAATGTGTTCATGCTGCGGTTGATACTATTAACTATAACTTTGGCAGCACCTACAAAACATTGTTAAATGCTCAGCCAAAGAATTCTCTAGCATGGGCAAAGGCTATATATGAAAGCGGTGTTAAGAAAGTCAAGCCAGTAGCTCCAGTAACTATTTATTGGGGTACAAAAGACACTGCTGTACCACCATTTATGGGCAAACTCTATCAAGAGCAGATGTGCAAGTTAGGCGCTAATGTTGCGCGAACTCAGCTGCCAGGAGAGCAGACACATTACACGACTCCACCAGTTGCCGAGCCCCTATTTGCGCCTTGGGTCGAGGATCGCTTTGCTGGTAAGCAGGCACAAAACGGGTGTGTAGGAATTCAGTAAGCCCTACTTGAAGCGATAGGCGAGAGCCATAAAAATATTGTCTTGGAAAGAGCGATTCATGACGGGGCTATTGTTAATGCCGCCGCCCATCCATTTACGTTTGCCATAGATGTTCACATACCAATTGTCTACCACTGGAATCTCAATCATCATGCCTGCCATGAGATTGTTGGTTGCCGGTGCAACATAGGAGCTGTAACCAGTGAGGGCGGCCTCCCCTGAATTAATGCCATAGTAATAATTGGCGTATTGACTAGATTGTCTTTCAATACCGAGTTGTGGATACACCACGATATTTTTATAAGTTTCTAACTCTGCAAAATAGAGTAGCTCGTAAAGAGCTCCATTCGATTTTCCGAAGTCATGATAAGCGTTGGCAAAAATAGCGCCAATCGGCGTTTCTTGATAGGTACCAACACCCAGGGGGATGGGGTCACTGCGATTAATAGAGCTGCCATTGATGGGTGATTTAACTTTATAGGTATCTAAATTAATCTTCCCAATAAGTTCAAAATATCCATAACCCATTTTGAAAGTTTTAATTCCGACTTCATCTATTCGTGCAAAAAAACGCTTGTAGTCAAAGTAAGCATAGGGCAATGCTAATGACTGCGTGCCTTCAGTGCCAATATGTAAATTAGAGGTATAGATCGCAGCGCCGATATCCCCAACGATATGATCTGGTAGACCATCGTCAGGCAAATCATCCATTGCAAAAGTAGGACTCACAATTGCCATGAACAATAAAAATAGAATGGATTTCATGGCTGAATAATAGGCTAAAAACTGCGAGTTCACTCTTGGCTCTAGAGATCTACATTGTTTAGGGCTACCCCATCTAAATGGCGGGTATCTGCCCAATAATCAAGCTGCCAGGAATATCCATCATGAAAAATCCAATTTAATGAGGCATTGGGAACAACAGCAATCCGCTCCGCCCCTAGCGCCTGATTTGTTGCAATGCGATACATCATATCTAGAACGCCCCCATGACTAACAAGCAGAACAGTTTGACCAAGGTGCTTCTGACGAAGCTTTTCAAGCACATGTCTAATCCGCTGGGCGAACTGAGTAATGCTTTCGCCTCCAGACATGTCGTGGTCTAGCTCGCGTGCCAAATGCGCTTGCCAAAGATCGGGTTGAACCAGGGGAGCTTCATTGATAGTGAGTCCTTGTAGGGCACCCAAGTGACGTTCACGCAGATCACTATTGGTGATAGCGGGTATTTTGAAGTATTCCACAAGCGCATTTGCGGTAAGTGCTGCGCGTTGTAAGTCGCTGGTATAGAGAACATCAAATTGCAGATTTGATTGTTTGAGAGATTGCGCTAGCTGTATAGCCTGTGTAAGTCCATGGGCATTAAGCGCGATATCGGTATGACCCTGCAAACGTCGGGCCACATTCCAGTCAGTTTCGCCATGGCGCACAAGGCAGAAGCGTGTTTTAGTCATACAGAAATGATACGGTAAGGATTACTTCTTGAGAGTCCAAGCCCGTGGATTATGCTCAAAACCAATTTTTTGGTAGTACTCATTTGCTTTGGGGGCAGCCAAGAGCACAATCATGCATTCTGAGCCAAGACGAGATTGGGTTTCTTGAATCAGACGCTTCCCAATACCGTGTTTTTGGTATAACTCATCAACAGCCAAGTCTGCCAGATAGGCTACATAGGAGAAGTCCGTTAAGGTTCTGGCAATTCCAACCAATTTTTCTTGGTCCCATGCTGTGATCATGAGATTGGCATGAGTCAGCATATCTGCAAAAGTTTTCGCACTATCAATCGGGCGCCGTTCACCTAGTGTCGACCGAATATAGAGCTCAATGGCTTGCTCAGTAGTAATCTTAGCGTTATCGCGATAAGTAATCATTTTGTTTATTCTCTACTATTAATACAATTAGTTTAATTACAGACAGGAGATAGAGATGAACAAAAAAATTACACGGCTATTCATTGGACTATTTACAGCCTATTCTTTATCTACGGCAGCTTTAGCGGCTGATATTCAGGTGATTACTTCAGGGGCTTTTGCTGAGGCACTCAAAGCCCTAGTGCCTGAGTATGAGAAGCAATCCCCTAATAAAGTAATCATCTCTTATGGCTCATCCATGGGAGCAGCGCCTGATTCGATCCCGTCGAGATTGGCGAAAAATGAAAAATTTGATGTGCTCATCTTGGCATCGCCAGCTTTAGATCGTTTTATCAAAAGCGGAGCAGTTCAACCTGGTACACGGGTGGATTTAGTTGCTTCAGTTATTGGTGTGGCTGTAAAGGCTGGAGCTCCAAAACCTGATATCAGCACCGTGCCTGCTTTAAAGCAAGCCTTGCTCGATGCTAAATCGGTGGCTTATTCAGCAAGCGCTAGTGGCACCTATTTATCCACGGAGCTTTTTCCTAAGCTGGGCATTGCCGAGCAGATGAGTAAAACTGCGAAGAAGATCTATAGCGAACGCGTAGGTACTGTAGTTGCGAGGGGTGATGCTGAATTGGGATTTCAGCAGGTAAGCGAATTAATCCCTATTCCTGGCATAGATTTCATTGGTGAGATCCCCCCAGAGGTACAGCAGACAGTGCTGTTCTCCGCCGGGATTACAAGCAATGTCAGTAATTTAGATGTTTCTCGGGATTTGATTGCCTTCTTGGCATCACCTAAGGCAGTGCCGACTATTCAGCAAGCTGGCTTGAAGCCAGTATTACCGGCACTTCCTTGGTAATAATGAGAATATGTAAAAACCCCGCTCAATGAATGTAGCGGGGTTTTTATTTATGCTGCTGCAACTGCGGGTTTTACTTGCCTATTCAAGGCTCGCTGAATTTTGGCTTTTTCTTTTGGCTTGGTACTTTTTTCAAGGAGTGTTGTTAGTTGGGTAGTGTTAAGAGGGCCTAATCTAGCTTTTCCGGTCTTAGTAAGCATTGAATCGTTTTTTCTATTTCTTTGGTTTTGGCCAACAGCCATATCGATTTCCTAGAGTATTGGATGATAGATCTGGGGTGTTCCCACAAATCCCCCTATCTAGGGCGCAGAATAGTGATCACCTTTCAGAATAACAGCTAAAAAGAGCCAGCGCTATATTATGTGATGAGCATGATGACCCTCTCAAACATTATCTTCTCTTTGGTGATGGGCTTCTTGATGTCCCTGAGCATCACACTAGCAACTACGTTTATACGGATAGGCTCTGCTCAAAATTTTTTCTGGGTTTGGTTTGAAGTGTGGACCGTTGCCTATCCCATAGCAATTATTTGCATCTTAATTTATAGGCCTATGGCGATCAAGATTACGACTACTGTATTGGAACGCTTAATTCGTAAGTAAGCGACATCAAGGCAAAGGGTACAAGAATGAAAAAGTATTTGTTGATCTTATTGAGCAGCTCAATTTTAATGGCATGTGCTGCGGTTTATACCGATGGATCAGATGCTAATCACGTGACTTTCCTCAACAGCAATGGTGAGACGATTACCGAGCTGATGAAAAAAGCAAATGCTTATTGTGAGCAGTATGGCAAAGTGGCTTCATTTAGGAACAGCGACAGTCAACTGATTGCCATATTTGATTGCAAGCTAGCCCGCTAAATCAGATTGGTAGATGAGTCCTGCATGTTCTCTGAGTGCGTGGAACTGGATAGATTCCCAGCGCTGTTGAGCAACATCTAACTCCGATTTGTGTGATGCCAAGAATACTGAGGCACCAACAACATCTTCTGCCATGCGATGAATATTTTCTTGTATAAATTTTTTGAGTGCCATAGGATCATCAGAGCTCACCCAGCGCGCGAGGTTATAGCGGGCCGGCAGAAGACGCACTTCTGCGCCATATTCTGTTTGAAGGCGATGACTCACTACCTCGAACTGAAGTTGTCCGAATGCACCAAGTAACATTGTTCCGCCAGTCATTGGGCGAAAGACCTGAATCGCACCTTCTTCACCTAATTGCATGAGGCCAGTTCGTAGTTGTTTAGAGCGCATGGGGTCGGCTGATTCAACCATGCGAAATATTTCTGGGGCAAAGAAGGGTAGGCCAGTAAATTGCAAGTGCTCACCTTCGGTCAAAGTATCCCCCAGTCGAAGAAGGCCATGATTTGGTAAGCCAATGATGTCACCAGGAAAAGCTTCATCCAAAATATCGCGGCGTTGCGATAAGAATGAGAGCGCATTATTCGTGCGCACTTCTTTGCCATTGCGACAGATCTTCAGTTTCATACCGCGTTGAAAGTGGCCAGAGCAAATCCGCAAGAAAGCCACGCGGTCTCGATGTGCGGGATCCATATTGGCTTGAATCTTGAAAACGACAGCAGAGAATTTATTCTCAGCAGGGCTGACTTCTCTTTGCAGGGCTTTGCGTGAGCCTGGCGATGGAGCCAATTCCACTAGAGTATTTAGAATTTCACGCACGCCAAAATTATTAATAGCAGAGCCAAAGAAGACTGGTGATTGACGCCCTGCTAAAAAAGCCTCTCGATCAAATGCTGGCATCGCACTTTTAATGAGATCTACTTCTGTGAGGGCATGTTCAAGATCTGACCCAAGACGCGCCTTAAGTGCAGGATCATTCACATCCACAATCGCATGTGAATCTTCGGTTATGCGATCTTCACCAGCTTTAAACATGCGCATTTGTGAGTTTGCGATATCAATGACACCCGCAAAAGATTTTCCCATGCCTACGGGCCAAGTGAAAGGGACGACTTCAATACCTAGTGCGGATTCAATTTCATCCATCAATTCCGTGGGTGGCTTAACTTCGCGATCCATCTTATTAATGAAAGTAACAATAGGCGTATTGCGGGCGCGACATACTTCAAGCAAGCGCAGAGTCTGAGACTCCACACCATTGGCTGCATCGATCACCATGAGGGCTGAATCCACAGCCGTTAAAACGCGGTAGGTGTCTTCAGAGAAATCTTGATGGCCTGGGGTGTCAAGAAGATTGATGATGCAGTTGCGATATTCCATCTGCATCACCGAGCTCGCCACTGAAATACCGCGCTGCTTTTCAATCTCCATCCAATCAGAGGTTGCATGACGACTAGCTTTCCGGGCTTTAACGCTTCCGGCGATCTGAATCGCACCAGCGTATAGAAGTAATTTCTCAGTGAGAGTTGTCTTCCCAGCATCTGGGTGAGAGATGATGGCAAAGCTGCGACGACGGAGAACTTCCGCGCCTGGCGTGCTAGATGAAATGGTATCGATGGTAATTCTGCGCTTATCTAAGTATGGACAGAATTATAAGCGGGTAGATAGTCTTCAGAATTGCTCTTCAGGCCTGACAAAACGCCATTGTCCGGAAGGCAAAGGCCCCAAAGAAAGTTTGCCCATGCGGACCCGTTTAAGGCCTAAAACTTTAAGACCAACCATATCGCACATGCGGCGGATTTGACGGTTGCGCCCCTCTCGCAAGACAAAGCGGAGTTGCTCTTCATTCTGCCAACTCACTTGCGCGGGTTTTAAGGCAACACCATCGAGCTCAAGACCATGCTTCAGTCTATCTAGATCCTCAAAGGAGAGAGCCCCCTCTACACGGACTAAATATTCTTTTTCAATTGGACTGTTTTCACCGATCAGCAATTTTGCGGTACGCCCATCCTGAGTTAAGACGAGCATGCCGGTCGAGTCTATATCGAGACGGCCTGCAGGCGCTAGGCCGCGGGTATTAAAGCGTGGGCTGCGACCTCTATCGAGTGGGCTTGCAAAGTAGTTCTCTGGGGTGATTAAAGAGGCGGCCGGCGGATACTCTTTTTCGTCATCAAAGTGAGAAATAAAGCCAACAGGCTTATTAAGAATGACAGTAACGCGCGAGGCTTGCTGTACTTTAGCGCCAGATTGAAGTTCAATTTTCTGGCTACGCAAAGCGCGCACACCAAGCTCATTGACGACCACTCCATCCACGGTGACCAAACCTTGCTCAATGTAAGCGTCGGCTTCACGACGAGAGCAAAGCCCTAGCTCTGAGAGTAATTTTGAAACGCGCACCTTTTCCATATACGTATTATCGGTCAGTGACAGCATTTAAGATGTGGAGAGATAATGGCGCATCTCCATTTGGTGGCATATCAATGCCATATTCAGAAAGGAACTGAAATTGACAGGCAATCTAAAACCCCTCCAATTTATAAAACCCTTTATTTTCAGGTGCTTACAGCTGTTGTGATCAAAAAATAGAAAAGATCCAGTTATTTCTGCAAGAGGATTAAGAAGCAATGAAAAAAACTTGGTTAGTCACAATGTTTGTTTTGACCTTGACTGGCAGCCAAGCGTTGTTTGCTCAAACGCGATTACCGGCAATCCCAATTGAGCAATACACGCCCGAGCAGGTGAAGGCTGCCCAAGAATTTGAGCTTGCCCGTAAGCGTCCGCCTTGGGGGCCTTTTGCAATGCTCATGTACAGCCCAGAGCTGATGAATAATGCCAGAGCCATGGGTGACTATTTAAGATACAAATCTTCCATCCCTAATATGTTGAGTGAGTTTGCCATTTTGATTACTGCCCGTGAGTGGAGTCAAGACTATGAATGGAGCATTCATTACCCCATTGCCATTAAGACTGGCCTTAAAGTCGATATTGCTAGTGCGCTGAAAGAGGGTCGCCGTCCAGAGGGCATGAGCGAGGACGAAACCCTTGTGTACGATTTCACGCTTGAGTTGCAGCGCTATAAGCAGGTCTCAGATGTCACCTTTGCCAGAGTAGAGAAACGTTTTGGTAAAAAGGGGGCAGTAGATCTTGCGGGAATAGCGGGCTATTACACTTTTTTGGCGATGGAGATGAATGTAGCTCGCCATCCTGCACCGGCTGACGGTGGCGTTCGTTTACCACGTTTTCCAGACTGAATTCTTTTGCTTTGCACAATAAGCATTTCTTGACAGGATTTTTTTTAAATGATAATTTAAACAACTGTTTAAAAATTACACCCTTTCTTGATAATAAAAACCTAAGCCAATAATGAAAAAAATTACCCGTGCAGATTTAAGTGCAGCAGCAGAGAAATATAAAAATTGGGGTAAGTGGGGTGCGGATGATGAAATTGGCACTTTGAACTTTACTCAGCCAGAAGATATTATTGCTGCAGCCCAGCTGGTCAAAAAGGGCAAAGTGATTTCTTTGGCTTTGAACTTTGATAGTAGCGGACCGCAGGGCGCAAAAACAAAATATCCGTCCATGGGACGTATCAATCCAGTCCACACGATGTTACGGACGGGAACAGATGCCTATGCTGGCGTTTTAGATAAACGCGGTATTCGGGCGGCGGACGATATGGTAGTAATGCCTTTGCAATGTGGCACTCAGTGGGATGGTTTGGGGCATGTCTTCTATGAGAACTATATGTATAACGGCTATGATTGCCGTGAAGTATCTTCGGCGGGAGCGGCCAAGTGCGGCATTGAGAAGACAAAAGCCAAGATGGTGGGCCGTGGAATTTTGTTAGACGTAGCCAGGGCAAAAGGCCTTGAAACATTGCCTGAAGGCTATGGAATTACCTGCAAAGATCTTGATGACACTGCTAAAAAGCAAGGCATTGAAATTAAGCGCGGTGACTACATCATCGTTCGTACTGGTCAAATGGAAGAGAAAATAAAAGCGGGCAGCTGGGATGGATACCCAGGCGGTGATGCCCCAGGTTTTGCATTTGAAACACTGGAGTGGATACAGCGCACAGAGCTAGCTGCTTTGGCAAGCGATACATGGGGATGCGAGGTCCGCCCAAATGAATCTGAGCCAGGAATTAATCAGCCTTGGCATTGGATTACCATCCCAATTATGGGCATGACCATGGGCGAGATTTTTTATCTCAAGGATCTTGCGGATGATTGTGCCCAAGATGGTATTTACGAATTTATGTTTGTTGCCCCAGCCATTCCAATTACGGGTGCTGTTGGATCGCCAACCAATCCCTTAGCAATCAAATAAGTAGACTTATTCCCAACAATAGTGGGGGAGACAATATGTTGCAGTTAGAAAAAAATATAAAAAAAGCATTTAAAAAAAGTATTACGCTTGGGTTGAGCTTGGTGGCTTTAGGAATGGTACAAGTGGCATTCGCTCAGCAGTACCCCGATAAGCCGATTCGCTTGATAGTTGCTTTTCCTCCAGGTGGGCCAGTAGACATTACGGCACGCATCTTATCTACGCAACTTGGTGACATTTTGAAGCAGTCGGTGATCGTCGAGAATAAGGCAGGGGCCGGAGGAAATATTGGAGCTCAATACGTTGCTAATGCTGCGCCTGATGGATATACCTTTTTAGTGACATCTGCAGCCTTTGCTGTAAATCCTTCTCTTTATGGCCTGGCTGCGGGATATAGTCCTGAGAAAAACTTTATTCCTGTGGTGGTGGCAACCACTCAAGCGAATGTGATTTCTGTAAATGAAAAAGTAGCTGCTAAATCAATTGCAGAATTGAAAGAGTTGGTATTCAAGGAGAATCTTTCCTACTCAAGCCCGGGGACAGGAACTACCCCACACCTTACTTGCGAAAATTTATTTAGGGCTATTTGGAAGGCAAACGTCACCCATATTCCATATAAAGGTGCTGGGCCAGCCTCTTTAGCAGTAGTGGGTGGAGAGGTACCGATTGGTTGTACGGCGGTTGCTGGCATTTATCAGTTTTCTAAACAAGGCAAAGTGAGGATTCTTGGTGTATCAAGCGAAAAGCGCCTAGTAAGTTTGCCCGATGTACCTACATTAGCAGAGCAGGGATATCCACAGATTAAGGATTACACCTGGTCAGCAGTATTTGCTCCAGCAAAAACACCATCTGCAATTGTGCAAAAGATAAACCAAGCGATTAACCAAGTTTTGACCAATCCAGAAATGAAGGAAAAATTTGATCAAACTGGCTTGTTGATTGTGGGAGGATCTCCCAAGCAAACTAGTGAATATATTAGTGAGGAGTTAAAGCGGTGGGCGCAGATTGTTAAGGAAACGGGTGCTAAGGTTGAGTAGGGGCAGACAAAAATCCTTGCTCACAGAAATTCAGAATTTCAGGGAGAGCTTGTTTCAGGTTGCCGCCTTTAGCCTTCCCTTTAGAAATGACCTCGAGCCTTCCCGTATTTGACGCCACATACAAGTAAAGACCCATGACAAAGATGAGCCGCCAACAAATTGAGGATTCACTGAGTTTAGGAAGGGTGCGCTTTAATTCGTCTACAAATAATAGGCTCACCTTGTCGTACAGTTTCGCCCTCAATGCGTCTTCAATTTCTTTGGGTTCGTTATGAAGTCTAGCCTGCAATTTGACAAAACTTTGTCCACCTATATCTTCGCTTGCCATCCTCAGGGGTGGGTAGACGAAGGCATAAAGCAACTCTTTCAGGGGAATGGGTTTCTTTTTTGCTTTAATTTTTGCTGCATGCAAAAGGTCAGCGCGCTCTTGAAGCAAAACAGAAGCACGTCGTTCAAAGACGGCATTAAACAGGCCGCGTTTATTTTTAAAGTGATAGTTAATGAGTGCTTGGTTCACTTTGGACTTAGCAGATATATCACGTACTGTTGTCATGGCATAGCCATGCTCGGAAAACAATGTCTCCGCAACATTCAGCAAGCGAGTGGCTGTTTTGTTGTCTGGAGTCGCAAGAGTTTTAATAATCATTATTGAAAAAGCCAATCAAAATAATTTCAAAGGAAAACCTATGAGCAAGACAATCCTAACCTGTGCTGTTACTGGTAATTTAACAAAACCAGAGATGACGCCCTATCTTCCCATTACGCCAAAGCAAATTGCAGATGCCTGTCTTGGTGCAGGTGAGGCAGGGGCTGCCGTAGTGCATATCCACGTCCGCAACCCTGATACAGGCAAGCCTTCGATGGAGCTTGATCATTATGCAGAAGTTATCACCCTCATCAAGGCACAAAATAAGGAACTCATCATTAACCTTACCACGGGTCCGGGCGGTAGATATGTGCCAACAGAGGGCGATCCCAAGTTATTTGCACCTGGCACTACCTTATGTGACCCATTAAAGCGTGTTGAGCATGTTGCCAAACTGAGACCTGATATTTGTTCGTTAGATTTAAATACCATGAATTCTGGACCTGATGTGGTGATGAATACGCCAGCCAATGTTCGCAAGATGGCTAAGATCATTCGAGATGCGGGCGTGATGCCAGAACTGGAAATTTTTGATACGGGCGATTTAAATCTAGCCAAAGACTTAATTAAAGATGGCACATTGGAAGGTCCAGGGTTGTATACCTTTGTGATGGGGGTGAAGTATGGCTTGAACACCGATCCTGCGACCCTCTTGTATATGCGGGATCAATTACCACAAGGTGCTAAGTGGGCTGCTTTTGGCATTAGTCGTGCTGAGTTCCCGATTGTGGCGCAAGCTTGGCTGTATGGTGGGCATGTGCGGGTTGGCATGGAAGACAATATTTATCTGGAAAAAGGTGTGCTTTGCGAGTCCAATGCGCAGTTAGTTACCAGAGCTAAACGCATCATTAATGACATGGGCGGTGAATTAGCTTCATCAAATGAAACACGTGAAATGCTTGGCTTAAAAAAATCTTAAATAAGGAGCTTTCGTATGAATAGTCGCAGATCTTTCCTAAAAACCTCCGCCAAAACCTTAGGCGGCCTCACATTTTGCGGCTGTGGTTTATTGCATGCCGCAGAAACCCAGAGTAACGGACCTAAGCGCGTTACCCCTGTCTTTATCAATGGTAAGCGAGTAAAAACAATCGACGTTCATGCACATTGCGTATTTCAAGATTCGCTTGATTTGATGGGCCCAGATTCAAAATCATATTTGCCGCCCACCAAAGGGGTTCCCGAGCATTTTATTGAGATACATCGACGTATTGCTGCGATGGATGAGCAGGGAATCGACATGCAGGTATTGAGCGTGAATCCCTATTGGTATCGGCAAGACAGAGATACGGCCGCAGAGATTTGCCGTATTAATAACCAGAATCTGGCTGAACTTTGCGCCCAACGCCCAGATAAATTTGCGGCTTTTGCTTCTCTCAGCATGCAATATCCTGATTTAGCGGTGCAGCAGCTTGAAGAGGCAGTGAAAAAACAGGGTTTATGTGGAGCGGCAATAGGTGGAAGTGTATTGGGCGTAGATTTTGCAGACCCTAAATTTCATCCCGTACTTGCTAAAGCTCAAGAGCTCAATGTAACTCTTTTTATTCACCCACAAAGCACTCCTCCATTAGCGCAGCGTTTCAAAGGTAACGGGTGGATGTCTAATGTAATTGGTAACCCTTTAGATACCACCATTGCGCTCCAGCATTTAATTTACGAGGGCGTACTCGATAAATACCCGCAATTAAAAGTACTGGCTGCGCACGGCGGTGGGTTCTTAGGTTCCTATGCACCAAGAATGGATCACAGCTGTTTTGTTTCGCCACAAAATTGTAATCCCGAGATTGTGCTAAAGAAAAAACCAACTGAATATTTAAACCAGCTCTATTTTGACTCTTTGGTGTTTACACCTGAAGCTTTGCGACACTTGGTGGCTCAGGTTGGCGCAAGTCAGGTGGTAATTGGTACTGATCATCCAATTCCTTGGGAAGAGTATCCCGTAGAGCACGTCATGAGTACGCCTGGGCTAACGAACTCTCAGCGTGTAGCTATCTTGGGTGGTAATGCTGCTAGATTGTTGGGGCTGAAAGTTTAAGTTCTAACAATGTGAACACTGCAAGGGGCCTCTTCAACGATCTTGGTCATTGAGGTTCTCCACGGCGTTACCTTGTTTGGTAATTTGTGGGATGCACCAATCAGAATGAGTGATGCATCATTATCCTTTGCAAATTCTACAATGCGGGTTGCAGGGTCCAGTGCTTCTAGCACGTGGTAAGAAATGCGCTCTGGTGGTAGCTTCAGTGGTTTTGCCCACTCCATTAACTGCACCAAGTGTCCGCGCACAATACCGCTTGCAGTTTCACTTTCTTGATTGCCTTCAAAAGTGGGTGTACTGGCAATGGTGCTCAGACAAATCAAACGACTTTCAGGATAGGCTTGCAATAAATTTTTTGTAGTGGTTTGCATCTGTTCGCGTAAATCTTCATCAGATTGGCGGGTATCAATCGCAGCAATCATTAGTGGAGCGTTTTGATCACCCCTACTCGGCAGTGGGCTTGGTGAGGGTTCATAGCCTGCAGCCCTTAACCAGCGCTTGAGGTTCTCCCAAAAGCTTGGTGGTTCAAGGCGTTCGGATCGCTCCGTCAACTTTACACTTTCAGGATCACGTAATACTTGACGTAAGCGCGTGGCACTTTGATAGCGGTCATCGGCTCTCGGCTCTAGGCAACGCAATACTACTTCTTGTAGCCAGCGCGGGATTTCTTTTCGAATAGCCCTGGGAGGAAATGGTTCTGCCCACATTCTTTTTCGCAAACCACTCATAGACTGGGGATTTCCAAAGGGGAGTTCACCTGTAAGCAACTCGTACATGATGACGCCGATAGAGAAGATGTCACTGCGGTAGTCTGATCGAACGCCAGCAACTTGTTCTGGTGAAATGTATGGAGCAGACCCGATGCCTTTGCGCATTTCTTCGGCAAGTAAATCTGGGAAGCGTGAGTGATGCGAGAGGCCAAAGTCAATCAGCGTTAATTTACCTTGCCCATCAATCAGCACGTTGTCTGGTTTGATATCGAGATGTATTGCATCTTGTGAGTGCAAAGACTGAACCGCTTGCGCTAGATCAGCACCAATACGAAGGACTTCATCGACGCTAAATTTTTTGCCTTCTTTAATGAGTTCTTCGAGCGGATGTCCTGCC
>Ga0194060_10002213_pt1 | contig 13882 bp, 14 predicted proteins | sample SepL225m_MetaG_FD_163427 | JGI IMG/M metagenome (GOLD analysis project Ga0194060, IMG submission 163427) | Anoxic zone freshwater microbial communities from boreal shield lake in IISD Experimental Lakes Area, Ontario, Canada - Sep2016-L222-5m | ecosystem: Environmental > Aquatic > Freshwater >... | reverse complement strand
GCCGGCAGGTGTATTTGGCTGCCTGCACGCTACCGGGCATCGACGCCGCAATTGATTGCTATGGCGGTGGTGTTGTGGATGAGCCTGCGAAGGTGTCGGAACGTCAACCCGTTCAACCGATTGAATACACCAAGGACTTGCAATGTCCCCTGCTCGGGCTCTTTGGCAGCGATGACCAGCGCCCCACGCTAAAGGATGTGGAGAGAACCGCCGAGGAACTCAAGAAATGGAATAAAACCTATGAGTTCCATACCTATGAAAATGCCGGCCACGGCTTCTTCGGGGTGGACCGGGAGAGTTACCGGCAACATGCTGCGGTGGATGGATGGGTGCGAGTCTTTAAATGGTTTGAACGGTATCTGTACTAATTCACCTGAGGGAGGAGGGGAAAAGATGTTTATCGAGATGAGAACGTATGTGCTGCACCCGGGTACGATGGCTGCCTTTGAGGAGCGCTTTGTCGAGGGGCTTGCCGCCCGGCTCCAATTTTCTCCGCTGGGAGGTCTTTGGCGTGCCGAGGTGGGGGGATTAAATCAGGTGGTTCACATTTGGCCATACGAAAGCTATGAGGAGCGGGAGCGCATTGGACAGGACGCCCGAAAGACCGGTAAGTGGCCGCCCAATACCCATGAATTCATCCTGACGCAAGAGAGTAAAATTGTGCAATTGGCTCCTTTCTCGCCTCCCCTCGCGGCGAGAACTTTGGGGAACCTCTATGAGTTTCGAACCTATACGTATCGCCCGGGAACCATGCCGACGGTTCTGGAGCGGTACGGCGAGGTGATGGCGGCGCGAGCTAAGGTATCGCCCCTGGCGTTCGCCGGTCAAACGGTTATCGGACCGCTCAACCAATACATCCACGTTTGGGCTTACAATGATGGCAAGGAGCGCACGGAGCTGCGAGCCGAGGCGTCGAAAACAGTAAAGGGATGGCCGCCGCAGATGAAGGAGTTTCTCGTCAAGCAGGAGAGTATGTTTATGTCTCCCCTCGCCTGCTCGCCGCTCAAATGAGCGACGCCACAGGGTCGAAGGCGGCGAGAGATAAGGCGATAACCGGTATGCTGTTCAAACAAGAGGAGGCTTATCATGGGTGGTGTAAAAAAAGTTACCCCAGGCGATCTGTTAACACTATTGATCTTCTTGATGTCACTGTGTTTCGGCACGACGGCCGGAGCGGTTACCTTCGATGATATCGACAAATTAGTTGAAGGGGCGAAAAAGGAAGGCCAGTTGATGCTCTATACTTCCGGTGATGCCGGCCAAAACGAACTGCTCTTGTCCAAATTCAGAGAAAAATACCCCTTTATCAAGACCGACTACTATCGATCGGGAAAAGTTTCTCTTCTCTCCAAAATTTTGATGGAACATCGATTCAAGAAATATACCGCCGATGCCGTTGTGTTGAGTTTGCTCCAGTCCAATATTCTGAAAAAAGAGGGCGCCCTGGAAAAGTCTTTTCCCCCGGAGAGCAAATTTCTCCCGGAAGAATATAATGATCCGCAGGGATACTGGCATGCGGTCTATTCCAGCGAGGTCGTGGTGGGATACAATACAAAATTAGTTTCCCCCCGGGATGTTCCCAAGACTTACGAAGACTTGCTGGACCCGAAGTGGAAGGGTAAACTGGGCATGGAAAGAAATAAAATGGAGTGGTTTGCCACCCTCTTGAAGCTGAAGGGGGAAAGTTATTTTGAGAAATTAGCCCGGCAACGCCCCTCGTTACGGGTCGGCGAGTCGATTTGCGTGCAGTTGCTGGCGGCCGGCGAGTTCAGCATGCTCGTTGATTCCTATTTTTACCGCATGCTCGAAAGCAAGGATAAAAATATGCCCATGGAGTGGGTTGCCCTGGAACCCGTGGTCATCTATTTCGTTTCCGCCAGCCTTGCGGCAAATGCCCCGCACCCGAACGCGGCCAGACTCTTTATCAATTTTTTGTTAACCCAATCAGGGCAGCAGGCGGTTGTTAAATGGGGGCGCACCCCCATCCGGTCCGATGTGGGATCGCGGAATAAAAAATTAATGGAAAAATACAAACTCATGATTACGGATATTGATACGGGTGAAAAAGAAAAAGAAATAAACCAGGTTATTGCGAAATATTTTCGTTAATGAATGCGGGAGGCCATGATGCCTCCGGAGGAGTAATGCCATGGATTCAGTACATTCTTTAGTCGCAGGGTTTGCCACCATCGGACAGGGGGCGGGGCCAATGATCGTAACGGAGCAGGCAGGTCTCTTTGCCAAACAGGGACTGGCCGTGAAAACCGTCCTGTTGAAGGGTGCCGTCGGTGTGGTACGGGCCCTGAGAAATGGCGAGATCCAGTTCGGCAATCTTGCCAGCCCAGCCCTGCTCCGTGCCGGACTGCTTGATGGTTCAGATCTCGTCTATCTGACCGGCGGCATTAACCAGCAATTTTTGATGAGCCGGCCGGGCATCGAGAATCTTCAACAATTGTCGGGGGGAAAAATCGGTTTCGCCGGTGATGGAGGGCTGAATGACCTGCTTGTGAACTTTCTCCTGGAGCAATTGCCCAAGGAAGGCATTCAAGGAGTCAGCATGGTGCCGGGTTCGGTGTCGACAAAAGACCGGAGCGAACGGCTGATGAAAGGCGAGATTGATGCCGAGATCATTACGCCCCCTGAAGCCATGGAGGCCAGGCGGCAGGGATGCTCATTCCTGATTGACTTTGCCAAGTACGGATTTAATTTTGCGCTGGGCGGCATAGCTGCCAGCCGTGCCTATATCCGGGAAAACGAAGAGATAACCAGAAAATTCGTGCGAGCCTACGTGGAGGGGATGCACCGCTACCGGACGGATCGTGATTTTACCGTGCAGGTGCAGCAGGAATACAGCGGCATTCCCGACCGGTCCATTGCGGAAGAAACCTTTGACATAACCAGCCCGGGGATGCCTCAGAAACCCTATCCCGTTGTCGAGGCACTACGGAAAGCCTTGCAGATCATGTCCCGGGAGATACCCCGGGCTGCTACGGCTGACCCGGGCATGTTCGTGGACGACCGGTTTGTCCGGGAACTCGATGAAGGAGGGTTCATCGCCCAGCTCTATGAGCGTGGCGGCAAATAACCATTCCTGCGCTATTTGGCCTTCGTCAGGAGCGTTTTGAATTGTGTAGAATACTCTTCATACCGTTCCGACACGGAGGGGGGGATTTCGTATTTTTTCTTGGGTATGGGCTTCCGGTCTAACCCCGGATAATATTTCGCGAGTATTCTTTCGGTCGTTGCCGACGTGCGGGGAGGAAATTTCCCGAGGGAACTAACTGTTTCCTGGCCCTTCTCAGAGAGCAGGAAATCAACAAACAGGGTAGCCGCATTGATATGGGGAGCCGTCGCGGGTATCCAGACCGGATGTCCTGAAATCAGTAACGGCTCCAGATACACCCATTCCACCGGCGCTCCCTTTGCCTTGTATTCACCGACCGTATCCAGATAAGCGGAAACGCAGAGCTCGAATTCTCCGGCGGCAAGCAATTGCACCATGAGCGTCTTGCCGGTCATGATGATCGGGCGCTGCTGGAAGAGTTTCGTCATATAATCGCCATTCTTCTTGCTCCCCCAGATCTTGTCAAGGGCTCCGTACCAGCGGGCATCCTTGCTGTCGATCGCCATCTTTCCCTTCCAGCGCGGTAGGAGCAGGTCATCAAAACTTTTGGGCGCATCTTTTGGGGAAACCAGCCGGCTGTTATAGGCCAATACATACAGATTCTCGTAGAAACTTACCCCGTAGCCGTCGGGGTCGATGGCAGATTCGGGAAAAGCGATGGCCTCCGGTGAAAGGTATTTCAACATAACATTCTTTTGCTTATAGGTGGACATATGGGGGGTCGAGGATTGGACGACATCGGCCTTTAATTTTTTTGCGGCCGCCTCCGCCAGAACACGGATGAGGACTTTCTCGGAACCCGTCCGGGCAATTTCCACCTTGATAAAAGGATATTTTTCCTGAAAGGCGTGCACGAGCTGCTGTGCGTTGGTTACGTCCATCGATGTGTAGTAGACGAGCAGACCTTCCTTCTTTGCCCCTTCAACCAGCCTTGCCGTCCGCTCCTCATCTTTCGATGCGCACTGCCCCGGCGAGATGCAGAACAATGAGGTTAGTATCATTAATCCGAGCATAATTATGCATTTTTTCATGATCAAGCATCCTTGCAAAACGTATTGCGGCCGGTCTACTGCATCCGGCTAAGGGGGGAGGCAATCACTGCTTCCAGAATATTTCCCGATAGAGTTTTGTGGTAGTGGAATATTCAGCCATCATGGACGGGTTCACCGGATGGATGTCGAATCCGCGGGTATATTGCATCAAGTCCGTGTCAACGCCGGACCTCACGGGAGAATTTCCCATTTGCATCAAGAGCTTTTGCCCGTCATGGGACAGCAGGAAATCTATGTATAATTTTGCCACATTCGGGTGAGGAGCATAGGCGTAGATGCCTGCTAGATGGGTAGATGCGGGTATGGGGTTGTAACCGGGAACCCATTCCACGGGTGCCCCGGCGCGCTTCAAAACAATCACATTATCCATGTAGGTATTTGCCAAAACGGGAAATTCGCCGGCAACAAGAAGATTGGTCAGCAGGGTTTTGTTGTCCCGGAGATACAACGTCTGCTCGGAGAGCTTTTTCATGAGCGCCAGCCCTTTTTCTTTGCCCATGATCTCGAGCATCACCGCAAACCAGGGCTCTTCATGATAATCCATGGCGATCTTCTTTCCTCCTTTCCAGGCGGGAATGAGAAGATCCTCATACTTCTGCGGCGCTGTCTTGGCGGAAACCATCCGGGTGTTGTACGCCATACCCTGAATCTGCAAATATAATACCGTCCAGTAGTCTTCCGGATCCTTCATTTTTGCAGGGAAATTCAAGCTTTCCGGCGACCGGTACTTCATTAATTGCCCTTCTTTTTTCAGATCGTTCCAGATGGTAAAGGTGGAGGTGATAACGTCGGCCGTATATCGTTTGGCTTTTGTTTCCTGGGGGATTTTATTCAGCAGCGCTATCGATTTGGAGCGGTAGATCTCGGTAGTGATGAAGGGATACTTTTTCTTGAACTCCTGCAGGAGAGTCATGGCATCGGCGACGTTCATGGAGGTGTATAAGGAGAGTTTCTTTTCCTTCTTTGCCTCGTCGATAATGCTTTGCCCACTTGCCGCAGCCATGCCGCCGCTGATGATCAGGATAGCGGCAATCAGAACGGCAATCATTCTGAACCTGTTTACTTTACTGAAAATATCGCCCATGCAGTCCACCTCTTGGTGTGTTCCCGTCGCGTAGCAGTTACTGTACTGCTATGCTCTCAAATGAATGCCGATTCCTACGGACTTGGGCACCCGGAGGATGCCGTTCTCCACTTCCATCCCCGTGGCGGGATCATTCGTGATGCGGGTAAACTCTCCCAGCTCACAGGCATAGGAGATATTTTCCGTCGAAGCGACAAAGTGCATCGAGACTGCCGCCAGCAGGCGACTGCCCGTCATCCCCACCCGTACGGATACGTTCCCCAGCTTACAGATGGCGGCGGCGATTTTTGCCCGTTGCAATCCTCCCACCTGGCCTACCTTCAGGTTGATCGAATCCACCACTCTGCCCTGCACAAGACCATAGATATGCTCAAGGCTGGTGGCGCTCTCGTGGGCTTCCACCATCATGTCCACAGCACGGGTGACGGCTGCCAATCCCTGCCAGTCATCTGCTCGGACCGGTTGCTCGCAGAGTTCCACGTTCCACTCTTCCATGCGTCGAAGGTTCCCGATTGCCCGCTTCGGTGAATAACTTTGATTCGCATCTACGGTCAGATGAAGGTTGTCACCCACGGCCTTCCTGATTTCCCGCACCCGCTCCAAGTCCTTAGCCGCCTCTTTGTCTCCGCCCAGCTTTATTTTAATATAAGAGTAGCCCTGGGCTACCAACTTGAGGGCATTTTCCGCCATCTGCCCCGGTTCCTTGAGGCCCAATACACGGATTACGGGAATCTCCTCACGGACCAAACCTCCCAAAAGCCCGTACAACGGTATGCCCAGTTTCTTCGCCTGCACATCGTGCAGGGCTATCTCTATGCCGGACTGGGCGGCGTTATTGCCGTGCAGTGTCCTGTCCAGGAGGACCATGATCTGTGCCGTGTCAAAGGGGTCCAGGCCTTGAACTACGCGGCCATAGGTCTCCATTGCCTCCTGAAGGCCCCCCAGGGGGACACCATGATGGGGAGCAGCGCCCGCATAGCCCAAGCCGACGAATCCCTCATCAGTGGTCAGGCGAATGGTGCAACCTTTTGACTCCCCGCCGCCGCCCGAGGCAAAACGCCATGCCATGTCATCCTTGCGCAGAATAACGGGCGTGATTTCTACATTGGTAATCTTCATGCCATCTATCTTCCTTATCTATCTACGAGAACTGTTTCCCCCCGATTATCCCCTGCTTATTCTTCTTTCGGTTTGGGAGGTTCCATGTTCCAGGTCTCGCCGGAACTGTAGGTAACCCGTGTGGCTACTGGCTTGCCGTCCACTTCCGTGTAGGTTACTTCGCCTTTCGGCAGCTTCAGCTCCGCTTCCTGGGACATAAATTCCATGGTCCCCTTGACCGATGCCTCTATCCGTGTTTTGTCATTCACCATCACCGTAACGGTCTCATAATTTTCCGTCAACACCTTGATGTCCTTGCTGTCCGGGTGGGGGATCAATTCCCCTTTGACCCGCAACGGGGCAGGAGCCTTTTCCTTCTTGCCCTCCTCCGCTGCAAACAGCGAAGAGCTCATCAACACCAAACCAACACCTAGCGCACACAGGGTAACAATAAATCTTTTCATCTTTAATCTCCTTTCCCAAGTTATTTGCCGCCGATAACTACTTGGCGGGAATTGAAAATGAAGCGTCGCTGTCTATCTGAACATATACCTTTTCCTGTTCCCGGAAAGCAGAACGGGGATGCATGCGCACCCAGAGAGACTCTTCCCCTATGCGCAGCTGACAATCTGCATACTCTCCCAGAAAGGTCACCGTCTTGATCTCCCCCTCAAAGGTGTTTTCCTGGTTGGTGGGTTTGTCCTTGAATACCTTTACATTTTCCGGCCGCACAAAAATCAGGACATCCTCGCCCGCCACCACGCCGGACGGCAAGGAGCAGGAAAGCTCACCGATAGTACAGGCGAATTTTGCCAATTCCCCTTCCGTCGCGATTGTCTTGCCGCGCATAACATTCGTCTGTCCGATAAAGTCTGCCGTAAACCGGGTGCCCGGCCGGTCATAAATTTCCCGCGGCGCGCCCACATCCATGATTCTTCCCTCATGCATGACGGCAATAAAATCAGAGATGGCAATGGCCTCGATCTGGTCATGGGTAACAAAGAGCGTCGTGATATTCAGGCGCCGCTGAAGCTCCTTGATTTCCGTACGCATCTGCTTGCGCAACTGAGCGTCAAGATTACTGAGGGGTTCATCCAGGAGCAACACCTCCGGCTCCTTTACCAGCGCCCTGGCCAAGGCGACCCGCTGCTGCTGACCGCCCGAAAGCTGCGAAGCAAGCCGGTCCTCCAACCCCTGAAGTCCCACCGTATTCAACGCATTTTCCGTTTTGCTTCTTATCTGCTCGCGGGACATCTTCTTGATCTTCAGTGGATAGGCCACATTGTCAAAAACCGTCATATGGGGCCAGATGGCATAGGACTGGAATACCATGCCGATGTCGCGTTTATGAGGAGGGATAAAAACACCATACTTCGAAGAATAGATCGTTTTGCCGCCGATGATGATCTCGCCCTCATCCGGTTTCTCGAGGCCTGCCACACAGCGCAATGTCGTCGATTTACCGCAGCCAGAAGGTCCCAAAAGGGTGAATATTTTCCCCTGGGGGACAGAAAAACTGACCCCGTCTACGGCTTTGACCGCCTCTTTTTCGCCTTCAAAACGTTTGACTAAGTTCGCAATCTCCATAATTACCCTCTCCTTTGATGCTTCATTACGAAGTTATCCTCTTGATACCTATTTTGGCCCCCACCTTATTGGCCACTAAGGCCAACAGGATAAGAAGACCAATCATCATAATCCCCAAAGCGCAGAGCGTGGGGTACTGCCCTCCTTCCCAGAGGTCAAAGACAACGATGGAAAGCACCTCGCTGCCCGAAGCATAGAGAAGGATGGAGGTGGAAAGCTCCCGCAGGGAAACCATGGCAATATACACCCAGCCGGCCATGAAGCCCGGGATAAGCAGGGGCAGGGTGATCTTCCGGAACGTATAGGCCCAGGTAGCTCCGCTTAAAGCGGAGGCCTCTTCCAGTTCCTTGTGGATCTGGATAATCGAGGCGGTGGTGGTTCTGATCCCGTAGGGCATGTACTTGGTCATGTAGGCTACCAGGAGGATCCATATTGTGCCGTAGATGGGAATGGGCAAATACAGGTAGACATAAAGAAGGCTTACCCCGAGCACAATGCCCGGAAAGGCAATGGGGATAAAGGACAGCGTGTCCAGGATTCCCCTTCCCTTCATTTTTGACTTTACGGTTATCCAGGCGATCACCGAGGTCAGGAGCATGGTCAGGGTGGCCGTCGTGAGCATTAAAAAGATACTGTTCCGGAAGGCCGTCATCGTGGTCGGGAAATTGAAGACGAATACATAGTTTTTCAATGATAATGTCGCCATGGCCGCCAGGGATGGCACTTCATAGAAAGGGACAAAGGATGACCACAGCAGGATGAAAATGGGGAGGCCAATGGTAATAAGAAAAAAAATGATGCACAGACCGCTCACCACGTATTTGAAATTGCCCAGGTCTATCAGCCTCGGGCGGAATCCCTTGCCGCTGACCGTGGCAAACCGTTGCTCCTTGCTGGTTGCCTTGCGATAGAAATAAACACCCAGGGACGAAAAAACCAGGAGCGTTACGGCCAAAGACCCGGCCAATCCGAAATTGGACGGGTACTCGTGAATGGCCAGGTAAATCTCCGAGGTCCAGACCTCAATGCCGGCCGGCAGGCCGATCAGTGCCGGGACTTCGAAAGCCTCAATCGCCCGGATGAACATAATCAGCATGGCCGAGAAAAAGGCCGGTCTCATCAGGGGGAGGGTGACCCGGCAAAAGGTGCCGAATATCCCGGCGCCGGACATGGTGGAAGACTCCTCCAGTGCCATATCCATGGAGCGGAAACTGGCCGACATCATCAGGAAGACCAGGGGATACAGATGTATCCCCTCCGCCCAGATCATGCCATACAAAGAATAAATGTTAAAGGGGGCCTGTTCGAGGTTCAATGCTTTCATCGTCACGATATTGATAAGCCCGATCTTGGGGCTCAAGAGTAAAATCCAGGAAATGGTGGAAAGAATACCGGGAACGATGAAGGGAATGAGTGCCGCCACGCCAAAGATCTTCTTAAAGGGTGTATTCGTACGCTCGTATACCCACGCCAAGGAGGTGCCGAGCGTAAAGGTAAGCACGCAACTTCCTAATGCATAAACGAAGGAATTTGCCATGAGTGGCAAAAAACGGGGGCTGAGATAGGCCTCAAGATAATTTTTGAAGGTAAAATGTGCGCCCGGCTCGCCGATGGGGGCACTTCTGATACTGCCAATAAGCAGCATCCCCAGGGGAATAAGCACGAGATAGGAAACGATGAGAATGCATCCCACGAGAATTATATTCTGGGTGTTTATCTTCTCTCCCAGCTTCGACAGTTTTGCCAGTCTTGACTCCATCTATTATCCCCCCTGAACATTTTAAAGCCGTCCCGTACCACCCCCCTATCTTTTGACGGGTATCTGGCAACAAGCTCAACGGCTTATCCACTTCACTACCAATGCGTCCTGATAAAATGTATGATCTGAAACCAGCTTGAAAACTGCCACATACTTTGAAAGCTGAATAAATCTGAATAGTTTTGGCGTGATATTGCTTTCAAGGCGTCGAATTATAGAGGGGCTCTTTTTGCTTGTCAAGGATATTATGCAATGTATTTCAAATGAGAGCGGTTATCGTGCTTTATGCTGCCGATTCCCTTTGGGAAATACCAGCATAGCAGGGGGCGCACCGGCTAGTTTTCGAGAAAAGATTTGACAAAACAAGACCATAAGTTGTACTATCATGACAAAAATGTATTTAGGCCGTTGCTGGGATGATGAAAAAAGTTGAAGATACTGATGTCTTGGAGGCCTCTCGCGTTACGGATTTCCTGAATAAGAATAGAGCGCTGGAAATTATTGCCAACTTCTCCCGGGCAACCGTGCTGGTTGTGGGAGATATCATGCTTGACCACTTCATATGGGGCAAGGTGGCGCGTATTTCTCCCGAGGCGCCTGTCCCGGTGGTGGATGTCCAAGCTGAGAATATCCTGCTGGGCGGCTGTGCCAATGTGCTCAATAACATTCATGCGATTGGCGGCCAGGTTTTGGGGGCGGGCGTTGTGGGTGCCGATGATATGGGCGAGAGGCTGCGCCAGGAATTTCTTGTCCGGCGGATCGATACCGGGGGGGTGGTTGCCGAAAAAGAACGCACCACGACCTTGAAAACCCGAGTCGTCGCCCACGGCCAACAAATAGTCAGATTTGACCGGGAAAGCACAACCCCGGTGACGGCAGACAGCATTCAACGGATCATCGCTTATGTGGAATCACGGCTTGATCAGACAGGTGCCATCGTCATATCGGATTACAATAAGGGGCTCATTACCCGGGAGTTGCTGGACGGGATCAGAAAAGCTATTGCGGGGCGGAAGTTAGTTGTTTGTGTAGATCCGAAACGGGATAATTTTTCTTTCTATCAGGGGTTTGACGTTATAACGCCCAATCACCATGAGGCAGGTCGGGCGCTGGGTAAGGAGATCAAAAATGAGGCCGACCTTTGCCGGACGGGCGCCATCCTCATGGAACGGTTCGATTTTAAAGCGGTGCTGATTACCCGAGGAGAAGAGGGACTGAGTCTTTTTGAACAAGAGAGCCCTCTGGTCCATACCGCCTTCCCCACGAAAGCCAGGGAAGTATTCGATGTCACGGGTGCCGGAGATACGGTCATCGGTGTTTTTGCTTTGGCCGTGGCGGCCGGTGCGAGCTTCAAAGAAGCGGCTGTTCTGGCGAATCATGCTGCCGGCTTAGTAGTTGGGAAGGTAGGAACAGCGACGGTCTCTCGGGAAGAGCTTGCCAAGTCTCTATGAGTGAACCGAAACCGGCCGAGAAGGTGAAGCTTTTTGCCAGTATCCTGTTTTCAGAAAGAGTACTGCAACCCGTTGTGCTTAAGGTGCTTACCGAAGAATACGGCGTAACCGATTTTATCAGTCCCGCCCGTCCCTTTTTATATACGGACTACTACTGCCGGGAGATGGGCTTGAACATGGAGAGGTTGTTTGTTGCTTTTGAGGCATTGATCAGACCGGAATCACTGCCGGGAGTCAAACTGCAAACCAATACTATGGAGACGGCATTTTCCCTGCCGAGCGGACGCAGGGTCAACATCGATCCGGGGTATATATCGTCGGCGCACCTTATCCTGGCCACCGGCAAAGGCTATGCGCACCGTCCTTATCTGCACGATGGCATTTATGCTGATCTGACCTTGATGTATTATGAGAAGTCGTTTCAAAAACTTCCCTGGACTTATCCTGATTATGGGGAACAGGAGACCCGAGAGATGTTTAATCGCCTCCGGGCGAAATATATCGCTCAGGTTAAAAATACGTGTGCAGGGTGAATAAATGATTAAGAGCATGACCGGTTATGGACGCGCCGAAGCCATCGTGGGCGGTAAACGAATCGTGGTGGAGATCAAATCGTTAAACCACCGTTTCCTGGAAGCATCCTTGCGTTTGCCGGGTTCTCTTTCTTCCCTCGAACTTGAGCTGAAGAAGCAGATCAATGCCAAATTTTCCCGGGGCAAGATAGAGGTAGGAATCCGGCTGGACTCCATTACCTCTCCTGAAAAAGGGGCCGGTCTTGATTTGAATCTGCCCCTTCTCAGGAACTATTATTCCCTGCTGGGTCGGATGAAGCAGGAGCTTAATTTACCCGATGAGATTACCCTGGCCGTTCTTTCTTCGTTCCGGGACATTTTCGCTTCCCAGGATGATGATGATCTGGAGGCTTTATGGCAAAAACTGGAAATTTTGCTTGAGGAGGCCGTAGCCATGTTGATGGTAATGCGGGCTAAGGAAGGCGAAACATTGGTTCGCGATCTCCGTGCCCGTATCAATATAGTGGAGCAGGCTGTTGAGGTGATTCAGGCCCGGGTGCCTCAAGTGCTTAAGGCCTACCAAAAGCGATTGACGGAGAGGATTAAGGAACTGGTGGGGGATACGTTGATCGATGCCGCCCGTTTAATGCAGGAAGTTGCCATCATGGCTGAGAAAAGTGATATTACCGAAGAAATCGTCCGTTTTCGGAGTCATATCGATCAATTTGTCGAGATGCTGAAAGGCGATGAGGCAGTAGGAAGGAAAATCGATTTCCTCATCCAGGAGATGGGGCGTGAGGTCAACACCATCGGTTCCAAGAGCAATGATGTGGAAATATCGAAGGGTGTCATCGAAATCAAAAGCGAATTGGCACGCATACGGGAACAGGTGCAAAATCTTGAATAGTGATGAAGAAAAAGCGCCCGGTCTGTTTATCGTCATTTCCGCTCCTTCCGGGGCAGGCAAAACTTCGATTTGTCGGCGCCTGCTTGATAAATGGCCGAACCTGAGATATTCCGTGTCCTATACCACCCGGACGCCCCGCCCGGGTGAAGAAGATGGCAGAGATTATTATTTTATTTCCCCGTCCGTCTTTAAAGAGAAAATAGCCCAGGGTGAATTTGTCGAGTGGGTAGAAAACTACGGTCAGTTCTATGGAACGGCGCGGGCCTCAATCCAACCCTTGCTGGAGCAGGGCTTGGATCTGCTCATTGATGTTGAACCGCGAGGCGCCAAGGAATTGAAGATAAACTTTCCCGGAGGTATTTTTGTCTTCATTCTTCCTCCCTCCTGGCAGGAATTGAAAAACAGGCTGATCAAGAGAGGGTGCGAGGGAGAAGCTGCGATGAAGGAGCGGCTGCATCAGGCGCGTGAGGAATGTAAGGCAGTGATCTGGTATGATTATGCACTATTTAATGACCGCCTTGGTGAGGCGGTGGATCAGCTAAGCGCAATCTATGTGGCGGAAAAGACACGGCGGAAACGTTTAATGGGCCGGATTGACGGTCTTTTTCACAAAGAGTGTATGAACAAACGTTGAATATAAATGGGAGGCAGAAGAAGAGATGGCAAGAATTACCGTTGAAGATTCTTTAAGAAACGCCAAAAATAGATTTGCCCTTGTTCTACTGACGGCAAAAAGGGCGAGGCAACTTTTGAAAGGGTCACAACCTTTGGCGGAGGTTAAGAATAACCGGGAAGTCGTGGCGGCGCTGCGTGAAATAGCTGAAGGCAAAGTGATGTACGCTTACCCGGAACGTTTGCGAGGTGCCAAGGTGTACTATCGGCTCATCCCGGATGACACTGAATTTATCGGCGATGAAGAATACACTGATTAAGGCCCCGCGGGAGCGTCTGATCTTTGCTCTGGACGGTACAGGCGATTTTGCCGGAACCATTTCCTGGGTGGAGCGTCTGCGGGATCATGTGGGGATGTTTAAGGTCGGCAAGGAGGCCTTTACCCGGTATGGTCCGGAAATTGTGGCCAGGATCGGGAGCTTGGGCGGCAGGGTGTTTCTTGATCTCAAGTTTCATGATATCCCTCAGACGGTTGCCCGGGCGGCTGCGGCGGCCGTAGAGCTTGGCGTGGCTATATTCACCGTGCATGCCATGGGCGGCAAGGCGATGCTCAGGGAAGCGGTTTCTGCTGCCCGGGAAAAAGTAGAGGAGCTGAACGTTGCGCCGCCGATAATCTTGGCAGTTACGGTGCTCACC
>Ga0194060_10002212_pt1 | contig 13887 bp, 6 predicted proteins | sample SepL225m_MetaG_FD_163427 | JGI IMG/M metagenome (GOLD analysis project Ga0194060, IMG submission 163427) | Anoxic zone freshwater microbial communities from boreal shield lake in IISD Experimental Lakes Area, Ontario, Canada - Sep2016-L222-5m | ecosystem: Environmental > Aquatic > Freshwater >... | reverse complement strand
AAATGAAGGGAATATCGCATTTGATGACGCCCGGACTCAACTCATCGGTCAATTCCACGTAAATCTCATCATTCACCAGATTACGCAGAGGTTCCATGATGTATTCGGGATTGAACGCCACCTGGATTTCCTTATTGCTGTACTTGATCGGAACCGATTCATGAGCTTCGCCCACATCCGGTGAAGAGGCGCTGATTTTGAGTTTATTCTTTCCAAATGTCAGTTTGATGGAACTCGATTTCTCGCTGGTCAACAAGGCGACACGCTTAAGGGCGGTTAATAAAATTTCCCTCTCCACCGCAATCCGCTGCTCACATTGACCTGGAATAACCTGGCGGAAATTCGGATATGTTCCATCAATCAACTTGGTGATCAGAACGACATCATCCAACTCGAAAATCGCCTGATTTTTCCCCGCATGAATCTTGACTACACCCTCATCCTTCAAGATTCGGATGAGTTCATTGACCGCCTTCGTGGGAACAATCGCCTCACATTCAGATTCTTTTGGAAATTCAAGTTCATGTTCCGTTAAGGCGAGGCGACGACCGTCCGTGGCAACCAGCGTCACCTTGTTGGCCTTGAAACTCAACAGGGTTCCATTGAGGATAAACCTCGTCTCATCTGTTGACGCGGCGTAGAAGGTCTTCTGGAGCATGTCCTTGAGGATTTTCTGATCCAGTGTGAACGTGCAACCGTCTTCACTCTTGGGTGTGGTTGGAAACTCGTCATCCGGAAGTCCGTTGATTTTAAAGAACGCCGAGCCGCATGTGATGGAGGAGGCATTCTTGTCATCCACATCGATCTCAATATTATCAGCAGGCAATTCGCGAATGATGCTCAATAACCGGCGGGCGGGAATCGTGGTGGATCCGCCTTTTCCAACCTGAGCCTCGACCACACAACGCATGGTGACTTCCATGTCCGTTGTCGTCATCCACAATTTATTGTCCTTTGCCTCCAGTAGCACGTTGGAAAGAATGGGGAGGGTGGGGCGCACATTGACCACACCATGAACCATCTGAAGACCTGACATAACGGCGTCTTTTCCAATAACCAGTTTCATTCGACCTCCGGATAACTTTTCAACAATTGAATAATGATATTTCTTACCATTATATAAAACACCCGCCGTATTATACCCTGTTCACAACGGCCATAACTCAAAACAACGTCAGAAACCCAAACAAACGGCCACTTTCACGATCCTTGTCCTGTTCATAAGAACCATCACTTTGCCGCAACACCCGTTGACAAGATCACCACCGTTGTTTATGAACAACATTTCAGCAAGTTATCAACACGCTTGTCAACTTTTCTTCTCAAGCAGACGCGACAAGTGTGAAACGTTCTGACGAAGGTCAGAATCGGTCTCCATCTTCTTTTCAACCAATCTGCAGGCATGAAGAATCGTTGCATGTGTTTTTCCAAAAGCAACCCCGATTTCAGGCAATGACGAAGGGGTCAGGGAACGGCACAGATACATGGCGACCTGCCGGGGCATCGTGATGGTTGCGGTGCGTCGCTTGCTGGTCATTTCAACCAAACGGATATCATAATGATCCGCAACGGTTTTCATGATCTGCTCAAAGGTCAGGTCGTCCTGCTTCTCCTGATCCAGCGTATCGCGCAGAAGGGTTTCGAGATCCGAGATGGTGAGGGGACGGTTGATCAGGGAGGCGTATGAAGTCGCCCTGATAAGCGCACCTTCGAGTCGCCTGATATTGGAGCGGATGGCTTTGGCAATAAACAGAATCACTTCGTCAGAATGCTTGAATCCGCCCTGCGCCTGCCGGTTGCGCAGGATGGCGATACGGGTTTCCAGATCCGGCGACTGGATTTCCGTAACCAACCCCCATTCAAACCGTGTTACCAGACGCTGTTCCAGGCCTTGGATTTCGCTGGCGGGCCGGTCGCTGGTCAGGACAATCTGTTTATGGGCGTCAAACAGAGCGTTGAAGGTGTGGAAGAATTCCTCCTGCATGCGCTCCTTGCCGGTCAGAAAATGGATGTCGTCAATCAACAGCAAATCCATACTCCGATATTTCTTCCGGAACTGAACCAGTGATTTGTTCTGAAGGCAGTCAATATAATCATTGGTGAACGCCTCCGTCGTCAGGTAGGCGATCTTGGCATTGGTATTGCGCAAGACATGATGACCAATGGCCTGCATCAGATGGGTTTTACCCAGGCCCGACCCTCCATAGATGAAGAGCGGATTGTACGCCCGCGCCGGCGACTGGGCCACCGCCAGCGCGGCGGCGTGGCCAAAATTATTGGAGGGCCCGACCACGAAATCATCAAACGTGAACCGGGGATTAAATACAGGATTAGACGCATTTCTCGAGGAGGACGACCGTCGCGCAGGCTGGGGTTTGATCTCGTCGTGGTTCTCCTGCTCAGGAGAACTCTCATCCGGCGTCTGACGACGCCCGATTCTGAAGGTGATTCGATACTGGGTTCCCGTAACCGAGGTCACGGCGGATTGGATGAGCGCGAGATAATTTTCCTCCAACCAAGTCTGGTAGAAATTATTTCCCACATTGAGCGATAACGTGTCGCCCTCTAGCGTTCCCGGTTCAATCACCGCGATCCAGCGGGAAAACACATCCGGATGCAACAGCTTGCGAAGATGGTCGCACGACTCTCTCCATACAGTCTGAGCGTTATTTTCTGACACGATAAATACTCCTCCCGCAAAGGGTACTCCTGGTGGGTTTCATGAAAATCGACCCCTGTCATCACCAGCCAGGCATCCCAATACGCCTAATATTTCAAATTGATCAATGGGGACAGCCCTCATAGAGTTATGGCGACTTATTAACAGGTTATTAACAGGCGCCTATTCCTCTTGTTCTATACCCGCTAGCGCAGGACAATAGAAGAGAAAACCCATGCAGGCAAGGGGTTTCGTAAATATAATGCACATTTTTTAGAACCCACGACAGGTGGATAATAATTAAGTGATCACCCCAATATGTAGTGTTAAATGAACTAAATAAAACTAACCCTACCGGACAATTTTGATCGGTAGTCAATGCAAAACTCGCCTCACAAATGGCTAACCAGTTTGTAACTCATTCGTTTTGAATGTCATGTGCAAGAGGGTTCATTAACAGGCCTGGTCAGTCCTCTGAAAAAGAAGGGAAAACCCCCAATAAACACGGATTAATTCCGGCCGATTTAGTTTGTGCAATAAAACACGGAGTTGTTTCGTTGTATGTCAATGGGGAATCGCTCTGTGGCCTGTATTCAAGGAGTTTGCCGATGAAAATATATTGTATGAAGGGTTTGGTTGTCGCGAGTTTGATTCTATTAACGACGTTGAGTCTCGCGCAGGATAGTCGCGACGGAGAGAATGCGGAACAGTCAGAATTTCGTTTTCCGATGAGCGCAGGCGGAATGGATGGGGAGGTTCCGATCATGCCCGCCGCGATGTTGAGCCGGGAACTGGGATTGTCAAAAGAGCAGCAGCAGACGATTAAGGCGATTGTGTCGGGGAGTGTTGACGTGATGAAGAAACTTCACGCCCGAATGGAAGCCGCTGCCAAAAAACAGGTTGAATTGATGGGAATGGATTCTCCTGACGAATCAGGAGTGTTGAAGGGCGTGGACGAAATCTCGAACATACGCCGGGAAATTGCGAGGATCCGCGTCAAACAGATGCTTGAAATTCAGAAGGTTCTCACGCTGGAGCAGCGTTCGAAAATGCGTGAGAAAATGAAGGAGAAGATGAAAGAGCGCCTTGAAAAACCTGAACGGGGTGAACGGCGCGCGGGACGGGAAGGGCGGAAGGCACGTGGAAACACGAATGACTGCGCCGCCGCAATATGTCCGGTCGCCCCGCCGCCGAAGGCTCCGTAACCGTAGAGCCATGGTTTACAAAAAAACGCCCCGGAATTTACTCCGGGGCGTTTTTCTTTTTCTGTGTGATCCGGGTTAGTCGGCGATAGCGGCGTGGGCGGCAGCCAGACGCGCGATCGGCACACGATACGGACTGCAACTCACGTAGTTCAATCCGGTCTTGAAGCAGAACTTCACCGACTCGGGATCGCCTCCCTGTTCACCGCAGATGCCGACCTTGAGCGCCTTTTTCGTCTGGCGTCCCTTTTCGACCGAGATCTTGATCAGTTGGCCCACGCCATCCTGGTCAATGGTCTGGAAGGGATCGGACGGAATGATCTTCTGCTCCAGGTAGTCGTTCATGAATCCGCCGATATCATCGCGGCTGAAGCCAAACGTCATCTGGGTCAGGTCATTGGTTCCGAACGAGAAGAAGTCCGCTTCCTTCGCCATGCGATCCGCAAGCAGCGCGGCACGGGGAATCTCGATCATGGTGCCGAACAGATAGGGGATCTCGTCGATCTTCTTGCGTGCGATCACGTCCTCGTAGATGCGCTTGACGATGGCTTTCTGGTGCTTCAACTCGTTCATGTCGCAGGTGACCGGGATCATGATCTCGGGATGGCAATGTTTGCCGCTCTTGATCAACTCCGCCGCCGCCTCAAAGATGGCCCGGATCTGCATCTCGGTGATTTCCGGGTAGGTAATACCCAGGCGCACGCCACGGTGCCCCATCATCGGGTTGGACTCATGAAGCGCATCGCCGCGAGCCTTCACCTCTTTCGGGGTGATGCCCAGGCTGGTGGCCAGTTCCTTCTGCTTCGCGGCGCTCTGCGGCACGAATTCATGCAGAGGCGGGTCGAGCAGGCGAACCGTGACCGGCAGGCCGTCCATCGCCGCGAGTGTGGCCTTGATGTCGCTCTTCACGAAGCGGAAGAGTTTCTTCAGAACCGCGGTACGCTCTGCGACGGTATTGCTCAGAATCATCTTGCGGAGCAGGAAGAGCGGCTCGTCGCTGCCCTTTCCGTAGAACATGTGTTCCGTGCGGAACAGTCCGATGCCCTCGGCGCCGAAGGCGCGGGCCTTGCGGGCGTCCTCGGCGGTATCGGCATTGGCGCGCACCCCCATGGTGCGGAACTTGTCAACCATCTGCATAAACGCCTGGAATCGGGGATTCTCGGAAGAGTCCACGAGGGCCACCTTGCCCACATAAACATGGCCGCGGGTTCCGTTCAAAGTGACCACGGCACCTTCCTTCAAGGTCAGATTCCCCACCACCAGTGTCTTCTTCTGGGCGTTGACATGCATTCCACCGGCGCCGACGATGCAACACTTGCCCCACCCCCGGGCCACAAGCGCCGCATGGCTGGTCATTCCGCCGCGGGCGGTCAAAATACCCTCGGCAGCCCGCATTCCCTCGACATCCTCAGGATTGGTCTCTTCGCGAACCAGGATAACCGTTTTTCCGGCCTTGGCCTGTTTGACCGCCTCCTGGGCTGTGAACACGATCTGACCGCAGGCCCCGCCGGGCCCCGCAGGCAACCCCTTGCAGAGCAACCTGGCCGTCACCTCGGCTTTCGGGTCGAGAATGGGGTGGAGCAGTTCGTCGAGTTGAGCGGGCTTCAGGCGTGTCACCGCCGTCTTCTCGTCAATCAATTTCTCACCGAGCATGTCCATGGCCATATTCAAGGCTGCGGTTCCGGTGCGCTTGCCGCCTCGGCATTGGAGCATGTACAACGTGCCTTCCTGAATGGTGAACTCGATGTCCTGCATGTCCTTGTAGTGCGACTCCAGGGTATTGCGGATCTTGAGCAACTGCTTGTAGGTCGAGGCCATCTGCTCTTCAAGCGACTGCAGGTGCTTGTTCTGGTCATTCTTGGTGTCATTGTTCAACGGGCTTGGAGTCCGGATGCCGGCGACCACATCTTCGCCCTGGGCATTGGTCAGCCATTCGCCATAGAACTTGTTCTCGCCGGTCGCGGGATTGCGGGTAAAGGCCACGCCGGTGGCGGAGGTGTTTCCCATGTTGCCGAACACCATGGCCTGGACGTTGACGGCGGTGCCCCAGTCATTCGGAATCGCCTCAATGCGGCGGTAGGAGATGGCGCGCTTGCCATTCCAACTCTTGAACACGGCGCCAATGCCGCCCCACATCTGATCCATCGGATCATCGGGGAATGCCTTGTTGAGAACCTTTTTGACGCGCTCCTTGAATTTTTCACACAGCGTCTTCAGGTCTTCGGCCGTCATGTCGGTGTCGGACTTGTAACCCTTCTTCGCCTTGAGTTCATGCATGATGCCTTCGAGCTGGACGCGGATACCCTTGCCCTCGGCGGGCTCAAGACCCTCGGATTTTTCCATGACGACATCGGAATACATCATGATCAGGCGGCGGTAGGAATCATAGACGAAGCGTTCATTGCCGGTTTTGGCAATCAGGCCGGGGATCGTACGGGTGCACAGACCCACGTTCAGGACGGTTTCCATCATGCCGGGCATTGAGGCGCGGGCGCCTGAACGGCAGGAAACCAGCAGAGGATTGGTGGGGTCACCGAACTTGAGGCCCATATCCGACTCCATGCGCTGGAGTGCGACCGTGACCTGCTCGGCCACGGTCTTCGGGAACCGGGCCTTGTTGTCAAAGAAATCATTACAACATTCCGTTGAGACCGTGAACCCCGCCGGAACGGGCAGGCCCAACAGGCACATTTCCGCCAGGTTGGCGCCCTTGCCGCCAAGCAGATTCCTGTCGTTCGCTCCGCCCTCAGTCTTGCTGGGGCCGAAACTGTACACATACTTCTTATCGCTATTCGATGCCATTGCTCTTTACTCCTATTGTGTTGCTTCGCGCCGCTTACCTAGCGGAGCGATTCATGACTCTGAACTCCAAAACGTGATCATGGCGGCTCATCGAACGGTCTGGAGGCACGCAACAACGCGCTTCCGGCACAATTTGGCCACGATTGGGTCGTGACAGGTGTTCGCCGGAGTCGCGTGAATTGCAGACTGGACAACCGAACTTGAATCGCTACGATTAACCGGCGCAATATATTGAATGCATGGAAACTGCGCAAGGGGTTTCTTGACGCAGAAGAATCAACAGGAGAAATGACGTGAGTAAAACAGTGAGTTTGGTGGCAAATACGATTCGCGGTCTCGCGATGGATGGGGTACAGAAGGCTAATTCAGGTCATCCGGGAATGCCGATGGGCATGGCGGATGTGGCCGCCGTTTTGTTCCTGAAACACATGAATCATTGTCCGTCCCGCCCGGGGTGGGCGAATCGTGACCGGTTCGTGTTATCAGGCGGCCATGGTTCAATGCTTCTTTACAGCCTGTTGCACCTGACGGGGTATGATCTGCCCCTGGATGAATTGAAACAGTTCCGCCAGTGGGGTAGCAAAACCCCCGGGCACCCTGAATTCGGCCACACCGTGGGCGTTGAGGCCACGTCGGGCCCGTTGGGACAAGGATGCGGCATGGCCACGGGAATGGCGCTGGCCGAACGCATGATGGCGGCCCGTTTCAACGCGGGAGTCTTCACGCCCGTCGATCACTGGACCTATGTGTTCTGCGGCGATGGCGACATGATGGAAGGCATTTCGCACGAGGTGTTCTCGTTCGCGGGCCACCTCGGACTGAATAAAATGGTGGTGTTCTATGACAGCAACCACATCACCATCGAGGGAAGCACGGACTTGTCCTACAGCGACGATGTGCGAAAGCGCTTTGTCGGGTATAAATGGAATGTCCTTGAAATCGACGGGCATAATTATGATGAGATTGAAAAAGCCATTGTTGCCGCCAAGGCGGAAAAGGATCGTCCAACCCTTGTCATTACGCATACCCATATAGCCCAGGGCTCCCCGCATTTACATGATTCCCACAAGGCCCATGGCGAACCCCTCGGCGTTGAGGAGGTCAAGGCAACGAAGAAAGCGCTCGGAATGCCGGAGGACAAGGATTTCTACGTTCCCGATGCCGTGCGTGATGTGTTTGCCGTGCGGGCCCGCGAGTTGGATGCCAAAGCCGCGGGCTGGGAATCGGATTTCAAGAAGTACGCGGCCGCCTATCCTGAACAGGCCCGGTTGTGGGATGCCTGCATGAAACAGACCCTGCCCGCCGACATCGAGAAGCAAATGCCCGTGTTTGATAAGCCGGAGGCAACGCGTGTGGCGTCGGGGAAAGTGATGCAGAAACTGGCCAAGGCATTGCCCTGGTTCGTGGGAGGCGCGGCGGATTTGTCTCCGAGCACCAAGACGTTTCTCGACGGATTTGCCTCGGTGCTACCCGGAAAATTCGAGGGCCGCAACCTGCATTTCGGCATTCGCGAACTCGGCATGTCGGCCATTCTGAACGGACTGCAACTGCATGGCGGCTTTCGCGTGTTTGGTTCCACGTTCTTCGTGTTCTCGGATTACTGCCGACCCACCATCCGGGTTTCGGCGCTGATGAATCTGCCGGTGATCTATGTGTTCACCCACGACAGTTTCTATGTGGGCGAAGACGGCCCGACGCACGAACCGGTCGAGCACATCGCCAGTTGGCGTTGCATGCCGAATGTGTCCGTGATCCGGCCCGCCGATCCCACTGAGACCACGGCCGCCTGGTTGGCCGCGCTGAAGAACACCACCAGCCCAACGCTTCTCCTGATGACCCGCCAGAATCTCCCGGTGCTTGACCGTTCGGTCTATCCGGCCGCCTCGAATCTCGAGAAGGGCGCCTATACGTTATGGCAGAGCGGCGAAGGTCTGCCCGACCTGATCCTGATCGGGACGGGTTCCGAGGTGAGTCTGGCGCTGGATGCGGCCAAGGAGTTAGCCAAGGAGGGCAAGAACGTCCGGGTCGTGAGCATGCCGTCCTGGGATCTGTTTGAAAAACAAAGTGCGGACTACAAGGCGCAGGTATTGCCTCACGACTGCAAGAAGCGGCTGGCCATCGAGGCGGGCTCCTCATTCGGTTGGTCGAAATATGTGGGCTGCAAGGGGCGTATCCTGGCCGTCGACCATTTCGGCGCCTCGGCCCCGTACAAGATCATCGCCGAGAAATTTGGATTCACCACCGCTAATGTGGTGAAACTGGCGAAGGATGTGCTGGGATAACCCGTTTCTTTCCTTCCCCATTAACGATGAATCAAGAAATGCCATCCGCCCCGCATCGGATCCCGGGTTTTACGTTGCCGGGATCCCATTTTCCCAATGGCGTTCAACTGGGCGGTCTGGGAACCGGGCGGGTCGAACTGGGGGCAGACGGACGCCTTGCCCTCGCGGGCGTGACAAACAACTGGCAGCGCCTTCTGGCGGGATTGGACGGGGCGTTCTTCTCATTGCGCGTCGAGTCGGATGCAGGGGTGCGGTTTCACCTTCTGCAAGCCGACTCGTTGGACGGTTTTGACGGGATGGAGGTGGAGTACACGGGATTACATCCGGTGGCGCGGGTGCGTTACGGTGCGGCGGCGTGTCCGGTTTCGGTGGACTTGACCGCCTTTGCCTCGATGGTTCCGCACGACCTGACTCAATCCAGTATTCCCGGCGCCGTGTTCGTTTTTCGCCTGATCAATCAGCATCGCACCGCCGTCCGAGTCCGGTTGGCGTTCTCCTGGGAACATCTCCTGGGCTGTGGTGGCACCGGCAACCGGGGCATGAGTCTGGCGTGTGACCGCAGTGGCAACGAGATCAAACCCTGGGTGGGGACGCATGGCCGGGGACTCCTCTTTACCGGCGGGAACCCGCGGCAACTTCCCAACACACGCGGCGAAATGGTTTTGGCTGTGGCGGCGCCGGAAGCGCGGGTATGGTCCTATGTTATGTGGAATGTGCTGGCCGACCGGCCCGGTGTGCTGGCGGCCCTGGCGGCCGGTTCGGAACCCGAGCGCTACGATGCGGGTTCGCATGAGGACGCGGTTACGCGTGCCCTTGCCAAGGAGGCCCAACCCCCTTCCTGGGATGATCCTGATCCGCGTTTTGGAGGCGGCCGTACCGGCCTTGAGGGCGCCGTGCATCCGGCGGGTATTTTGGGCGTGGAGTTGGAGATCGGTTCAAAGGCCGAAACGGAAATGCCGTTCGTTCTCACCTGGCATACCCCGACCCATGTCGCCACCCGCGATCCCGCGCTGGACTACGGTCATTTCTATGCCCGGCAATTTTCCTCCGCCGGCGCAGTGGCGGAACACCTGATGCAAACCTGGCGGAGTCGATTGAAGGAAACACAGGCGCTTGCGGAGTTCATTACGCAATCAGACCTGCCGCACTGGATGGCGGAAAAAATCATCAACGACAACACCGTTCAAAGCAGCAATACGATTGTGACGGGAGCGGGCGACTTGTTCACCCTCGAGGCCTCGCCCATGATGTTCGGGGCGCTCGGAACATTGGATCAACGCCTGGTCTCGCATCCCGCATTTTCACTTTTCTATCCGGATTTAAATCGTTCGGAACTGCGCACCTTTGCCCGTCTTCAGCGTCCTGATGGAAGCCTTCCCCATTTCAACGGCAACGCCCATGTGGCACTGGGTTCCGCAGAGGTGGAGTACGGCGTCACCGGTTGGCCGGATCTGGCCTGCTCGTTCATTATCCAATGTTATCGGGATTGGACCGAAACCGGCGAGGCCGGGTTTTACCAGGAGATGCTCCCGGCGCTGTGGCGGGCGGCAGACTTTCTTCTGGCCGCAGATCAGGATGGGGACGGTGTCCCCGAAGGCGGGAGTTCCTGGGATATTGAGCATTATCCCGGTTGTTTCATCGCCACGGCCACGTTATGGCTGGGAACGTTGCGCGTCCTGGAACAGTGCGCGTTGCGGGGTCATGAGACTCACCGCTTGGTGCGCCTCCGGGACGCCTTCAGGAAGGCTTCGGCGACCGTGGCCGGCATGTGGAACGGACACAGTTATCTGAAGAATTATGATCCCCGCACCGGTTCGAAATCCGACGATATCTTCCTGGGGCAGTTGGCAGGGGAATGGGTCGTTCGGCAACTCGGACTGGCGCCGGTGCTGCCGGAGGATCGTGTGCAGACCGTGCTGGCGACGCTCTATCGGCTGCATGGGGATCGCGACCTGTACCGCCTCATGCCTATCCAGGTTCAGCGCGATGGCCGCCTGCCGGATCGCAAATATGCCTGGCATGCCTGGCCGCAGTATGGTCTGGTTTTCGTGGATTGCGTCGCCTTGTATTCCGGACAGGCTTCCGCCGCCCTGGCCTCCATCGCGGCCTTTGACCACGTTGTACGCCACGTCAACAAAACTCCCTGGGCTACCACCCTGTGGCACGATGCCCGTACTGGTCGGCCTGATTTTGAGTCGTTTATCGGTCGCGACTGGTACATGAATACCGCCGCGAGTTGGTTTGTGTTATCCGCCCTGACAGGATTCACGCCCGACGAACCCGCTGCCGCGCTGACGATGGGATCGGCTCTTGCTCCGGATCAGTCCACGGTGTGTCACCCCGTGGTGACACCGCGTTACTGGGCCACACTGGCCATTCGCCGAACCGCGCAAGGACTGAACGTGACCTTCACTCCCATCCGGTTCTTCCGGGGCGATACGATTCGCGTCCAGCGCATCCGCTGGCGCGGCCAACTGGACCAGGCCCAGTGGGGCAACACCCCATGCGGGATAGACGCCGCCGCTCCCTATACGGAAATCCACTTACCCGTTCCGCAGGAGTTGCGCCTGGGCACTGCTCTGACACTGGATGTGGTTCCCTGTGTTTGAAAGGGACAAGGCCCGGGCCTGGTGCGAGTGAACGCTCACGCCGTTTGGGAAAACGTGACCGTGAAACGCGCACCGCCATGTTCATTGTCGCGGTATGACACCGTGGCGTCCTGCGCTTTCGAGAGGGCCTTGACGATAACCAATCCCAAACCCAGTCCCGCCGGTGCGTCCGTGTGGTGACTGCGGGTGAAGGCTTCAAACAGACGTCGGCGCACATGGGGTGGGACACCCGGTCCATGATCGGTGACGGTTAACTCAACACCGTGCGGTGTAGTCCCGACTTCCACCCGGATCGTACGGTTGGCCGCCTGCCGGGTATGCTTCTCGGCGTTATCGAGAAGATTTTGGATGATTTGCCCGACGGCATCGGAGTCAAACTTCACGGGAGGCAAGGAGTGGGCGATGACAAGTTCGATGGAAGCGCCCGCTGCTGCAAAGGCCGGTTTTTGGCGCTCGACACTTTCCCGGACGGTCGCGGCCAGATCACCGAGCGCGGGGTGTGCGGTGAAGATACCGCGCTCCAATCGGGTGAATCCCAGGACATTCGTCACGACGCGCCCGAGGCGTCCGGCTTCATCTGATACGCGGCGGGCATAGTCCTTGGACTTCGCCGGGTCGCCCAGGCCCTCGGCCAGCATGTCGCTGAAGATCCTCAGGCCGGCGAGAGGGGTGCGGAGTTCGTGTGCGGCGCTGGCGGCGAACTGGGCGCGCTGCCTGGCCAGGCGCTCGGTCTGCCAGACCAGCCAGACGACCCCCAGGCCGCAGAGGAAGGCAACCGCCGTACCACCCAGGAAGATTGTCAGGAATCCCCGGCGCAGATCCTTGGCCTGCCGATCCACCCCTGCAAGCGCATCACGGGGATCAATGGAGACATGCCACGGTTCGTCTCCGGTGCCGACGGCAGACTGCAATTCGGTGACCGCTTTTCCCGGCGACAGGCGGGCAGGCAGGCCTGAAGCCCGGAAAAGATCATCAACGCCGCCTGTCGCGATAAGAAAGCCCTGAAGGACAACCCCCTGGGGGGTGGTCACTTCGCGTAACGCCACGAGGGCGGGTTGCCCGGATACGTAGAGTGTGCGCCATTTTAGAGCCCCGACCGTGATTTGGACGTCTTTCCGGGGCTTGGCGTCCTCCGGGTCGGCGATGTCCAATTGTTGCGGCGCCGTATTGGGTTTGCGGTGCTTCAGGTTGGTGTAGAGTTCAGATGCCTCGGCGTTCTGTTGCCATGCGCGCTGATCAAGCGTCATGACTTGTTTCCCTTGTGCTGGCGCCGATTCCGGTTGTCCACTTTTTTCAGTGATGTTTGGAGTGCGGGATTCGCCTCGCACGGCGAAGAGAATGGAGGCCAGTCCGCGCTCAAGTTCATGCTGGAGATAGCGCAGCGTGTCCCGCTGCGAGGCGGCCTGGGGATCGAGTTGTTGTTGCGCCTCCACATTCGCGGCCGGCAGGGAGACGCGACCCGATTCGCCGTCTGCTTGGAAATAGACCTGGACGAGGGGATCTCCAGGAGGTGCGGCCAGGGGGGAGGGCACAACGGAGGCACCTTCCGAGGCGCCTTTGGGGTCATGGAAGAACGGCTGATAATGATAGAAAGGGCGACGCGCCTCGACGTCGCGCAGGGTGTTGAGTCGCTGGGTCAGTTGGTCGGCGAGGCGCGTCGCCGCGTCGTGGGCCGATTGACGGGCCGTGTCAGCAAGATCCGTCACCTGGCGCTCCGCTTCGCGAGACCCGACCAGATACCAGGCCACGCAGGGGACGATCACGGCAAGCGCTGTCAGAAGGAGCGCCAGCATGGTTCGGTTGTCGCGAAGGATCATCGCTCCCCCCAGGCGTAGCCGACCCCTTTGACGGAGACAATAATCCGGGGGTTCGCCGGGTCGCGTTCAATCTTATGTCTCAGGTTGGCCAGGGTGACATCCACGGTCCGGGTTTCCATGTCCGGCTGGGATCCCCAGACATGTTCAAGCATTTCGGCGCGCGAGACAACCCGCTCCCGATGCTGATGAAGCCGGCGTAAAATGGCAGTCTCGCGTGGAGTCAGCGACAGCGTTTGGCGGCCCCGCCGGGCCTCGCAACGTCCGAGATCAACCCGGCATCCGTCAGACTCAATGATTTCCGGCTCGGTGGGAACTGTTTTGATCCGTCTGGCGATAGCCTCGACCCGCGCCAGAAGTTCCCGGGCTCCAAAGGGCTTGGTGACATAGTCGTCGGCACCTACGGTCAGGCCGCGAACCTTGTCTTCCTCCGATCCCTTGGCGGTGAGCATCAGGATGGGGAGGGCGGGGCGGATTTTTCGCAGTCGGCGGCAGACCTCGATGCCGTCGAGTTTCGGC
>Ga0194060_10002210_pt1 | contig 13893 bp, 15 predicted proteins | sample SepL225m_MetaG_FD_163427 | JGI IMG/M metagenome (GOLD analysis project Ga0194060, IMG submission 163427) | Anoxic zone freshwater microbial communities from boreal shield lake in IISD Experimental Lakes Area, Ontario, Canada - Sep2016-L222-5m | ecosystem: Environmental > Aquatic > Freshwater >... | reverse complement strand
GATATGGCTGTTGCTACCATGTTTGCAGCGGCAGGATCCACACGCTGCCAGTCGACATTTGCTCCCGCCCTCTTCATTTGCTCAAGTCTCGAGGAATGCAGGGGAAGAGCCAGGGGATATTCTCCCGCAGCCAGGAGCTGGGCCAGGAGACTAGTTCCCCTGCGCACATAGACTCCCTGACGGCCTAACCTTTGTATGTAGTCCCAGGCCTTTTCTTTGCCCCATTCTCTCTCGAGGGCTAACAGCCACTCATAGGGTGCCGCATCGATGGCAATTTTGCCCTTAAATTTTGGTTCTAACAAGTCCATCAAGCTTTTGGGGACATCTGCCGGTTTCACCAGCTTAGTGTTGTAGCCAATCACAAAGGCATTGATGAGCAATCCATTCCAGAAACTCTCATTGTCTCTAAAACCCGTGGTATAAGCCTTCGAACTGCTTGCCTCGTATTTTTGCAGTGCGCCCTGCCTTTTGAGATCGTTGAGGAACAAACAGTTGAGAAACATCACGTCCCATTTATTGGTTTTTGCCCTGCGCTCCATCTCTACCCGGCTGATGAGAGCTTCTTGTTGTGCCCGATACGTATTGACCTTAATGAAAGGATACCTGCGGGTAAAGCGTTCTATAATCAATCTTGTGTCATCGACAGACGTTGCATGGTAGAGAGTTAAAGCTCCCTCCTTCTTTGCCCCTTCTATCAGCTTTGTTAACGCTTGCGGTCCTGGCGATACCTCCGCATGTCCGAAGAGACTACTGCCGAGAATGAAACCTACCAGTGCGAATAAACGTACAATGTGTCCGATTGCCCTATTCACTTTAGCCTCCTAATCGTGGTTGATACCCTCTTAACATCCTCTAAATTTACTTCGCATGGGATAGCATATCATAGAACCGACCAACGTCCTTTTTTAGTTGTTCGGGTTCCGGATGACGATAAATCAGGTTCTCTGGAATTGGTAACCGGACACGGTCCATTGTCGCTTCTCTGGTCATCCCTTTCTGAATGGCTTCCATCACCGCATCCACGCACCCCTGAAATATTGCCATATACGCCCTGACAGCTTGCTTGTCGCCTACGTCACCATGCCCGGGCACATAATATTCCACATCCATCTCAAGAATTTTTCTTAACGCTTCTAACTGCTCCAAAGGATAGCAGTCCGATACCTTGGGTTGATACCCGTTTGCAAAGTTGTCCCCGGTAAAAAGCACCTTCTCTTGAGGAAGGTAAACGTTGGTTTCCCCTGACGAGTGGCCAGGCAAATGAATCAGTTCAATGGTATGGTCGCCCACATAAAGGGTTAGTCTCTCGGAAAAGGTAATGGACGGTAATGTGATGTGATAATCTTTCACAAGATCGTCGCAAAGAGGGTAGTTTCTCTTAAGCTTTCGACGTTGCTCTTCGTCTGTATAGAACAAGTTTGCTGGAATTGCCTTCCTGATTTCTTCCTGCGCAATACCGGGCACAGGGAAAAAATAATTTCCCGTTACGTGATCCGAATGGCAGCCTGTGTTAATTAAATAAAGCAACTTTCCTTTTTCTGCGATAATTTCCCGCCATTTTATGGCATTCGCCGGTACCGAAGGAGCATCGATCATCACAATGCCCTGGGAGGTCACGACAAAGCTTGAGTTTGAACCAGCACGGGGATGAGCAGAAGACCCCGAAGTCCATCGAGTCTCTGTATAAACATTGGCCGTCAGTTGCTGCATTTATTACCTCCTCAGAAGATAAAATATTTTGTCTAAATTATTGATGCAAATTAAACCACCACTAACCTTGTCGGGGGCCTTAAAGACGAAGACTCCTAGCAATGTCATTGGCTGCCGTCTTTCCATAGCTTAAGTTGCGCTTCTCGAATCTGTTCTTTTATGTAATTCTTTGTCACAGAACTATTGATACCCACGCTGAAAAATATCCCTCATCCAGATATCCATGTCTAGTGCCGCAAACTGTTTATGCAGATATTCTCCTCTTGAGAGTATCTGCTTTGCGAAATATGGGGTACATATTAGGGGCCATATATTTCCTCTCTTATTCCTTGATTTTTTCGCGTCTCAGCTTCACGCCAGGGAGAAAGTTGCTAGCCAACATGGTAAGAGCCAGAAAGATCGCGATAGCCGAAATGGGCCGATTGAAAAAAATGGCATAACTTCCGTGAGAGATACTCAACGATTGTTCGAGTGCCTGTTCTATAATAGGCCCAACAACATAGGCCAGCACTAGGGGAGGCACCTCATAATTGAGCTTTCTCATGATATACCCAATGAGACCAAAAAAGGTCATGACACCAATATCAAACGTTTTGTTATTCAAGCTGTATGCGCCGATTACACAGAACAGAAGTATTAAAGGGAATAAAATCCGGTATGGGATCTTCAGAATCTTAACCCATAGATTGATCAGCGGCAGGTTCAATATGATTAAAAGCACATTGCCCAGATACATGCTGCATACCACCCCCCAAAATACCTCCGGGTGCTCTTTTATGAGCAGGGGGCCCGGGGCCACACCGTAAATCATCATGGCTCCCAGGAAAACGGCCATGGTAACATTAGGGGGGATGCCGAGCGTAAAGAGGGGAACGAATGCGCCGGAAGTTGAGGCATTGTTGGCTGTTTCCGGGCCTGCAACGCCTTCTATCATTCCGGTACCGAACTTCTTGGGATATTTGTGTAGTCTTTTCTCCACGGCATAGGAAACGATAGAGGAGATGGTAACACCGCCCCCGGGGAAAATACCGAGTATGAAACCGAGAAACGTCCCCCGCAGGATCGGCATCACTGACCGCCCCCACTCCTCCCGGTTCGGGAGAAGCTCTTTGACTTTTGTATTGACAAAGATCTCCTGCTCCACCCCCTCTTCCAGGTTGAGGATGACCTCAGAAATTCCGTATACCCCCATGATCACGGGTACCAGACCAACGCCGTCGAGCAGTTCTGTGATATTCATGGTGAAGCGGGGCTGTCCGGTCGCAACGTGGATGCCGATCGAGCTCAAGAGAATTCCAACCAGGGCCATAGTGATCGCCTTCAGCATCGAGCCGCGGGCAAGAAAAATGACGAGCATCAGTCCCATACACATAAGACCAAAATATTCCGGCGGTCCGATTTTCAATGCAATTTTTGATAGAGGAACGGCCAGAAAAATCAAACCTATAGTTCCTAACGTTCCTCCAACAAAAGAGCCAATTGCAGAAACGCCTAAGGCTGCTCCGGCCCTTCCATTACGCGCCATCTGATAACCATCGATGCAGGTCATCATTGAACCGACTTCACCGGGTACGTTGACCAGAATGGCAGTGGTAGAACCGCCATACGCTGCCCCGTAATATACTCCGGCCAGCAGGATGATCGCGGAGACAGGTGCCATCGAAAAGGTTGTCGGAATGATCAGGGATAGGGTTGCTACCGGCCCGATCCCTGGTAGGACGCCAATCAGGGTTCCGATCGTCACCCCTATGGAGCAATACATAATGTTCGTCAATGTCAGGCTAATTGCAAATCCTTGGTACAATCCTGAAAGTACATCCATCGTATAACCTCCGTTATTGCTCAACCAAACAAGGATCCGCCCGGAAATTCGACTTCAAGAAAATAAGCAAATATGAGATAAGACGTCAAGGTTGTTGCCAAAGAAAAGGCCACACTTTGCTTCCAACTATGCTTTTCCGAGATTTTAAAAAGAAACAGCAGAACCAAAAAAATCGCGGGTACAAAACCGATGGTTTCCATTACCAGAGTATAGACTGCAAGAGGAAGCAGGACGAATAGGAGGGGCTTCAACTTTTTCCACGAAAATAAATCCGAAATATCTGCCATCTTTTTTGCCAGCAGAGATTCGATAATACAGCCTATCGAGAAAAGGATGAGGAGGCATGAAGCGCCGAAGGGAAAAAGACCGGCACCTGGGGTATTGATATCCCCCAACCCCATTTTTAACGAAGATATACAAAAGACAGCACCGAACAACATCAAAACCATACTTGAAATTACCTGCAATGCTTTCATATGATCTCCCTTTATTATTTTTCTGGTGCAGCCTTGATGCCCAAGTCCCCGATTAGTTTTCCGTAGAGGTTATAATTTGCCTCAACCCACTGGTTTAATTCGTTCCCGCTCAGCATTTTATTTTTGATAAAACTCAGTTGTTCTGCAAGAGCCGTGTACTGAGGCGTCTTCGTTCCGGCTATGAGTGCGGCTAACAGCTTATCCGCGATAGGTTTGGGGATCCCTTTCGGTGCAATGATCAGATGAGCGTTCGAAGGAGGAGCCGGGAACTTATACAGTTCTCCCTGGCTCGGGAGGTCTGCTACTCCAGGCATCGGTTCTGCCTCCCAGCGAAGCAACGGTTTGACCGCCCCTGCTTTGAAATGGGGAAGCCAAGCGGTCGGCCCCATATTGCCTACCATGATATGGCCACCCAGAAGCGCTATCAGGACCGGGGAAGCGCCGGTGAAAAAGACATATTGGAATTTGACGTTCTCCATCTTTGCAATTTGTTCCAGAGCGATGTGGCGGCTCGTCCCGTAGCCCGAAACGCCGATTGTCAGCTTACCCGGATTTTTCCGGGCAAAGTCGATCATGTCCTGGAACTTCTTGAAGGGGCTGTCCGATTGGACGACGAGTGTGCTCCTCTCCACGGTTGTACGGATCAAAAACGTAAAATCTTTAAGAGCGTCAAACTTTACTTTCATCATATGGGGAGTTCTGGTCAGAGGCGTATCGGTTATATTGGCCAGAGTGTACCCGTCAGGTTCTTCGAGTTTAAGCAGCTCTAAAGCTAGAAGTCCTCCGCCACCAGGCTTATTGCTCACGATGATGGGCTTTCCCAGGGCCTTGGATGCACCATAACAGAGCGCCCGGGTCTCCATGTCGTTGGGTCCTCCAGGCGGAAATCCGACCCACAGTTGAATAGGCTTGGCGGGGAAGTTTGCTGGGACTGCCCATCCCTGAGTAACAAACAAGGCGGACACAATACCGATGAGTAATATACACTTGCTTCTCATAGAACTCTCCTTTCTCGAGGTTTTGAAAGCATGTCGTAAAGGTGACCAATGTCCTTCTTGAGCTGTTCAGGTTCGGGGTGAAGGAATACCAGACTATCAGGAAGAGGCAAATGTACCTGATCAATTGCCTCTTCCCGAGTCATTCCCTTGTTAATCACTTCTCTAATTATATCCACAAAACTTTGGAAAACGGCCATATATTCACGGACCGCTTGCTTGTTTGCCACCTCACCGTGGCCCGGAACAAAATATTCCACATCATCTATAGCAAGCATTCTTCTCAACGAATCTAAGAGCTCCAATGGGCAACAGTCTGATAACTTGGGCTGAAGCCTATTTGCGTAATTATCACCTGTAAAGAATACCCTTTCTTGAGGAAGATAAATCCCGATTTCCCCTGGAGTGTGGCCAGGTAAATGAATCAACTCAAAGGTATGATCACCGATATGAAGGCTGAGTCTGTCGGAAAACGTGATGGAGGGTAATCTGATATGATAATCATTCACTAGGTCCGCACAAAGGGGATAGTTCTTCCTAAGCTTTCGACGTTGATCTTCGTCTGTAAACAACAAATTGGCTGGAATTGCCTGACTGGTTCCTTCATGCGCTATACCTGGTACGGGGAAAAAATAATTACCTGCCGTGTGGTCCGAATGGCATCCCGTGTTGATTAAGTAAATCAGCTTTCCTTTTTCTTCAATCCGATGTCGCCATTCTATGGCATTAGCAGGAACCGAGGGCGCATCGATCATCACGATTCCCCGGGAGGTTACGACAAAGCTTGAATTGGAACCAGCGCTGGGATGAGTAGGGGATCCTGAAACCCATTGAGTCTCCACATAAACATTGGCAGTCAGGTTCTTCATTAAATTATCCTTAGTTGGTAAATCAAATTTTGTTTGTTGGTGGAAGGTTCTCCACCTCTCCACGCTTCGTCTGCCGGCAGGACTCCATTAGGCACTCAGGTCTATCCAGGTAAAAAATAGTTGTAAACGTCGTTCCATCTTTTTGCCTGCTTAGAAGAAGTGGGACCGTAATACTTCTTATAATTTTGCCTGGTGTTAATCATATCTTTTCGCGGGGAATCATAGCCACTGGCTGTATATATCTCGCCGCCCTGTCGGGAAAGGTCGAGATCAATGAACAGAAGAGCTGCATAGGGATGGGGAGTGCTCTTCGGCAGCATGATCTGTCCAATATATGCCGCTGCCGGCTCTAACGGCACCCAATCGCAGGGAGCGTTACTTTGTTTGCTTTTCACGACTTGGTTATTAGTCGATGTGGGGGTCAATGCATACTCCCCGCTGATTACCATGTCACAGAGCGCTCTCGTGGTGATCAGATGTACGGTTTGCCTTCCTTTTTCGCCCCTTCCTCTAAAATTTGCTGTCTATCAGCCTCATTATAGAGAGCAAGCTCGGCGGTCGTAGTGGGCCTTTTCGGAGCTGCCAGGACAAAGTTTGGCAGTGCTGCTATTAATACCGACACAAGAAGAAAAAGACGAAAAGCACGGTTTAATTTCATAACATCCTCTCTTTTTGTTGAATCCCTATCTGAAATTTACCCATTAAATCGGATAAATTCCCTGATCGCCCGATGAGCAGCATCCGGATTGGTCGCAAGATAGTGGTGTCCCTCGCCGGGCAATATGACAAGCTTTGCCAGGGGAATCTCGCGAACGAGCTCTTGAGCATGCTTCCAATGTGTTTTGTTGCTCGCCCCATGATCTTCGTTATCACCCACAAGGACCAGTGTCGGTGCGGTGATGTCTTTCAAACGGGCAGTATGATCATGCTCTAACCGGGCCAGCACGAAGTAAAGATAGTTTTCCAATGGCGCAATGCCGGACATCCTGACTTCGAGAAATCTTTCGATCAGTTCGGGATGTGCCGCGACAAATTCTTTGGTCCAGCCTGTTCCCATGGTACTTTTACGGATGTATCCTTCAAAGCCCAAGTTTACCATATCGCGGCACATGGCAAGGGGAATACCATTTGCTCCTGGATGGGCGGAGCCGCTGGACGCGAGGATAAGCTTCTGCACGTTGCCCGGATAGTCGAGGGCCAGCAGTTGTGCCACAACGCCGCCCATGGAATGACCACACACGATCGCCTTTTCTACGCCCAAGTGGTCGAGAAGGGCGGCGGCGTCATCGGTAAACATTTTGATCGTGTACTTCTGCACCGTCTTGCTGGACCTGCCGGTCCCACGATAGTCGAAAACGATGACTTGATGATCCCGGGAAAATTCCGGCACTTGGTGAAATTTCCATGCTTGGTGGTCAAGCCCGGTCACACTGCAAAAGAGAATCGCAGGGCCCTCACCGTAGGTTTCGTAATAGAGTTCAGTATCATTCCGTTTTAAGAATGGCATGACCACCTCATTGGCATTTACTTTATACAAGCTTCCTTTGGTATGAATGGGGTGTAACAACAAATAGCCTGGTATGTCAATGAATAGATGGTAAGGATAACTCGAGTCGAAGGTGAGCTGATTACTCAAAAGAGGGGCACCGCCTCAACTTCCTTCTATCATCGCATCGCCAGCCCTGCTTTTCGATGCATTATACCCGTTGACTAGCAAAACCTGATCCCCTATATATCCTTGGCGTCGAAAAGCAAGGTCTTTTCAATCACAGGAGGGATCACACATGTTAATATGTCGCAGAAGTATAGTCGATTCGCAGGTCCACCTGTGGAAGGGAAAGACGCCGGAACGCCCATGGCGGCCAGACGGCGTACCGCACCTGCCGGAACCTCTCAGTTACGACAAGCTAATACCGATGATGAAAGATGCCGATGTTGATCGTGTTGTTATCGTCCCGCCCAGTTGGGAGGGTGACCGCAACGACTATGGGCTCGAAGCTGCCGGCAAATATCCTAACCGATTTGCTGTTATGGGCCGCATCAACATTAAGGATCCGCAAGCGCGAAGCCTCATTCCGAAATGGAAGGACCAGAGGGGAATGCTCGGAATTCGGCTCTATTTCAATAATAACGAGTTTTCCTGGCTTTTCGACGGGACTGCTGATTGGTTTTGGCCTGCAGCCGAGAAAGCTGGCATTCCGGTAATGTCGTTGGGTGGCAGGATGTCGGAATACGGTCGCATCGCGGAGCAGCATCCACAGCTCACCCTGATCATGGACCACATGGGCCTCTCAAGGGCGATCGCGAAAGCCAATAAGCGCGCCGAGGCGATTGCCGAAACGGTCGCTCTCGCCAAGCATCCAAATATATCCGTCAAGCTGTCGGGGGCCCCGGCCTATTCGTATGAGCCGTACCCATTCCGCGACATGGCTCCTTTTATCAAGCGCTGTTTCGATGCATACGGCCCGCAGCGCTGCTACTGGGGCACCGACATGACGACTTCCTTTGACAAGGCCAGCTACCGGCAGCGTGTCACCCATTTCACGGAAGAGCTCCCTTTCCTGTCGGAGGATGACAAGGATTGGGTCATGGGACGCGCGATTCTCGCACGTTTGAAGTGGGCTTGAGTGTAGATCAATGAGTAGCACGCCAGCAGCTGGGCTGTATGTTGCTTCGTTTACCTGCAGGAAAAGGTCGGTGTGTCATTCAGTTGACCAGAAGCACAGATGATGGCCTATATACAATAGAGTACGAATGGAAAAACTGACAATTTAATTTGTTGCTCCATGCTTGATTCGTAGTCAACAGCTTGGTGTATAAAATAATCATATCTGTATAATTTTCTCTCGAGCCAGATCTTGCCGACAATCATAATTAATCCAACAAGATAAGAATTTGCATCTTAAACAACGGCTGAACCTGCTTTCTGTTGCTGTATAAATTCATCATACATTCTTGCTAATTTCAGGTTTGCCAATCCAGCAGTCACATACTAAATACATCAATATTTACAGCACCATATCAAATTAATATCAGAATCTGATCCTATGGCACACCTGATGCTGTATGTAAGGCAAAGAGGAAATTCGGTAACGAAAGGAGACACACCATGAAACGCACACTGACAACCTTAGGAGCCTGGATGGCTTTAACAGCAACGGCAACGGCAGCTACTGGCACGGAAGCAACGGGAACGAGCTGGATGACAATACTTTTGATAGGGTTTGGTGCCCTGATCGTGGTCGGTCAATTGGTCCCTGCCATAGTTCTCTTCAGCGGCATGGTGAAGGGTATGTTCAGGAAAGATGCTACAAAAACCGTATAGATTGACGGTAACATATAGACAGGTAAGGAACGGAGGCAATCGGCCATGTTGAGACTTCTGGTAGCAGACAAAGATCTAAATGCCCGTAAGCAGGTTGCCAATATTCTCATCGAATCCGGTTATGACGTAATGGTCACGGATTCTGCCCTCAGGGCAATGAAGAATGTGCTCAATAACAACGTCCAGATCCTGTTGATGGGTACGGAATTGGCGGAAATGCATTCTGCCGAACTTTTGCCGATGCTAAAACAATGCAACAAGAAGCTGGCTATTATTCTTGTCTCTGATGAGACCCCTCTGGCATTAATGCGGAAGGTACGAAAATTGGGCATCTTCTATCATGCACTGAGACCTTTCGAAGCAGAGGGCAGGGAAGAAATCCGGCAAGTCGTTAAATGCGCCATGCAAAATTTATTAAGGACAGCGGACAGGCAGCTATGGGTCGTCTGTCCGTTTAAAGTGTGGGTACAGATCAAGCCGCTTCATTTAGTTCAAACTTAGTTTGATCGATTTCGGCGAGATCCTATCGGTGCTTCTGGAGAAATTCTTTCAGTTTTTTACCTGATTCTGCAATGAGGTCCAATTTCATTGACGACGTGTCCAAGCCTGCCCATGGATCTTTCTTTTCAGATAGAGACGTATAGATAACGGTGCCTGTTTCCACGTCAATAAGCCTGACAGACAGGCTACAAGTTCTTTGTGCCATCAACTTTGTGGTCTGGATCGATCCCCACAGAATAGCGTCTGCGTTGACCAAATGGCCCATCTTACGATAATCCTGCTGCTCCATAAGTCCAGAAAGTGACAGCTTCTGCTCACTCAGTATTTTTTCCAGGAACATCCTGTCTACGACCTTGATGCCAGCTTCGAACATTGGCATAGAGATGATGTCAGCTGATTCGAATACATTTTCAGTTGTCTTGACGGGGACAAAGAGGGAATCTGTGGAACTCCGGTAATTTTCAACAAAAGGAAGTATGATTACAGATCTTATCTTGCTAAAGTCAAATTGCTGCTGGCCGCTGTCTCTGGTTTGCATTCCAGCGCATCCTGAAATTGCAACAAGTATCGATATGGCGGCCGAGAGGAATAGCTTGGTTTTCTTCATTACAATCTCCTTGTGAATAGTGGTCGAATTTACACCATGGCACCAGCAAAAGCAACTGGATGGGCCATAAATATCTGACATCAGCTCCAGCTCGCGCCGTTCCCCCCAGAAATGCAAACCATTCCATAACTTTCCAACGGGATTAATTTGTTAACTATATTATCAGGGACTAATAATAACCATCGTTTGCCGTGAAAATATTGCTCCATCAGTCGTTGTACGTGCGGACGACTTGAATCTCTGACGATGCCATAAATAGCCAATTATGTTATCTTCTGCAGCGGCTTGAGTCAGTTGATGGTTCTGATTCTTGTTGCTGTTTGGTCGCGGGTATCCGGTTAGCGTGAGTGATCACGCCCATATTGGAGATGACGAGTTTGGACGGCTGGTCCAGGGGCGTACGCTGCCAAATGGCGAGCTAGCCGGTGCATAAGACGGTCATGAGATGTTTCATGACTCGTTGCTGCGTACTTCGTCCTTTTTTTACCGCAAAATAATCAGCTCCAGATTATTTACCATTTCAGTGACAGTCATGGTTTCAGCCATACCAAACAGCTCTGTCCGAATCGAATCATTCATTTTCCCGGGGTAAAATTACCGGCATGAAACAGCTTTGGTCAGGATGGTCGTAGCGGGTATGAGTCATTGGTGATGCTTTTCTACGGTTTGCTTTTTCCTTTTGTACTACATTAGTTCGCTGTTCCAACTAAGGACATAAAAATGGATCTTAACACCAGTATCGATTAACAGAACACCTTAACGCCAGAGACCAGGACGGAAGGGTACCGCTGGAATACGCCAGACTTCTCGAGTATGATGACATGGTCACTCTATTGGAATCAGCGGTCACCTATTAACAAATACTTCTACGATTTAACTTGAATTTTCTCCAAGATCAGGGGTAAAGATCATCTGTGACAATAGCGGAGATGAACTTTCGACTTATACTGCTTCATGATGGAGGAATCAAAATGGGGGAAAAAGAATATCCAAATGCGAGCGCTCGGTTCCGCGATTTGATGAAAAAAGATGAGATTATTGTAATGCCCGGCTGCTATGATCCACTTTCAGCACAACTCATCGAAAAGGCAGGATTCCCCGCAACTTTCATGACCGGCGGAGGTGTGTCACGCAGCTACTGTTTTCCTGATGTGGGTTTGTTGACAATGACGGAAATGGTGACAACACTCCGAAACATCGTCAGTGCAGTGACAATTCCTGTGATCGCCGATGCTGATACGGGGTATGGCAATGCCATCAATGTAATGCGAGCCGTACGCGAGTTTGAGGCAACGAGAGCAGCCGGTATTTTTATCGAGGATCAGGAAACACCGAAGAAGTGCGGAAAATACCCTGGCATTCAGCTGCTTCCCTTGAAGGATATGGTCAATAAAATTAAGGGCGCACTCAAGGCCCGTCTCGATCCGAACTTTCTGTTGATTGCGCGGGTAATGCAAACACGTCTGGAAGGCGTTGATGGCATGATTGCCAGAGGTAAAGCCTATGCGGAAGCGGGTGCGGATGTGGTGATGGTGCGGGGAATGAAAACGGCTGAGGAGCATGAACAGGTGGCCGGAATTTTTGGCGTCCCCGTCATGCTTACCTTCCCGCAACTTCAGACGCCCAATCTGGATCTAAGCATTATCCCAGGCATTCAGACAGTACAAGATCTGGAAAAGATGGGTTTCAAAGCGGTGATCTTCGCTTCCGTGCCACAACGTGCCGCCATGAAGGGTATGATGGAAGTGCTAGCCTGTCTCAAGAGGGATGGTAGCACAGAAGGTTGCCGCGACTTGATGGTGACCTTTAGGGACCGAGAGGAGCTGATCGGTCTAGGAGACATCCAAGAACTGGAACAGGAATTGGTTGATAAAAAATAGGGTCTTCATCCCCAACATGGGAGGAAGTGGTAATGATGGACAGGAATAAGCAGGGTAGAGAGAAGCAACTGTCGACGGGTTACAAGGCAATGCCGGTTTATCAGGAGAATCTAAGTGGCTTGGTGCTGATCAGTCTCCTCATGTTGGCTTTACTCCCGGGGGATGTGTCGGCGGCAAGTCCGCAGGTAGTGAAGGCAGCTGAACAGGAAGGGAAGGTTGTCTATAGTACGACCATGAGCGTGCAGGAGACGGATCGTGTCCTAAGAGACTTCAAGAAAAAGTATCCCCGCATCACGGCGGAATCTTTCCGCCTGACGAAAGAGAAACTGGTGACCAGACTGCTGGCGGAAGACGCTGCCAACCGCACAACGGCCGATGTTGTATCGGTCAATGATATGGTCATGGAATTGCTACGACTTAAAGGCGTCCTGGGGCAATACGATAATCCCGAGGCCGCTGTTTATGGTCCCGGATTCAAGGAAAAAAATGGCTACTGGACAGGTCTCTACGGCCCCACGGCGGTAATTGTTTACAACAGCCGCCTAGTGAAACCGGAGGATGTACCTAAGAGTTACGACGATCTCCTCCTTCCTCGCTGGAAAGGCAAAATGGGGATGGACGGGACTAAATGGGAATGGTTTGCCGCCCAGTTGCAAATTATGGGGCAGGAAAAAGGGATGACCTTCATGAAAAAACTGGTTGCCCAAAATCTGCAGTTCCGTACAGGTATCACCCTTCTTACCCAATTGACGGCAGCAGGTGAGTTCCCGCTTATCGTCTATGGATATGCCCATAGCGCCGAGGAATTTATCTCCCGGGGCGCGCCCATCGGTTGGGTGCCCGTTCAGCCTATCTTTATGAACATGGTGGGTGTGGGACTCACTGCCCATGCGCCCCACCCCAATGCGGCCCGTCTGCTCGTTGAGTATTTGACCTCAAAAGAGGGGCAGGGTGTCATCAGTAGCATGCACCGCGTGCCCGTCAGGCCCGACGTTCCGGCTGATCCGCCGCGTCTAACCCAAGGACTCAAATTCTTTTCTCTCAAACCGGAAACGGCGGAAAACTACCGGGACTTTGAAAAACTCTTCCTGAAAACATTCTTAGGTAAATAGGGGGTGGTATGACCAAGACAAAAAGACTGCGTGAACTCATCAATTCTGGCAAAGCCATCACCCTTCCAGGTGCCCATGACGCCATGTCGGCGCGTATTATTGAGGAAGCTGGCTATGAGGCTCTCTACCTCAGCTCCCATGGTCTTTCGGCAAGCTTCCTCGCTCAGCCAGATTACGGCTTGGAGACCATGCAGGAGCTGGTCATGGTTTCCCGAAACATTGTCCAAGCCGTTGACGTCCCGCTTATCGTGGACGGCGAGGCAGGGTTCGGAAACGTTCTAAATCTGCGTCGGAGTCTGTATGAGTTGGAAGCGGCTGGCGCAGCCGGGATGCACATTGACGACCAAGTCACGCCTATCAAATGCCCTTGGTTGATAGGAGGACTCTCCAGTGCAGTCATTCCCCGTGAGGAAATGGTAGGTAAAATCCACGCCGTCTTGGATAATCGCCGGGACCCAGACTTTGTCCTGATTGTCCGGAGCCAGGTGTTGAATACGGAGTACGACCGGCAGGGCCGCTACTTGGAAGAGCAGATCGAGCGTGTCCAGGCGTACAAGAAAGCAGGTGCCGATGTAATCCTCTGCACGGGCAAGAGC
>Ga0194060_10002207_pt1 | contig 13898 bp, 7 predicted proteins | sample SepL225m_MetaG_FD_163427 | JGI IMG/M metagenome (GOLD analysis project Ga0194060, IMG submission 163427) | Anoxic zone freshwater microbial communities from boreal shield lake in IISD Experimental Lakes Area, Ontario, Canada - Sep2016-L222-5m | ecosystem: Environmental > Aquatic > Freshwater >... | reverse complement strand
ATTATATACTCCAGGTCTTTATCTGTTTCCACCTGTATCTGATAATCTCCATTGCCCCAATGTCCTTTTTCTGATACGTCTTCTGCCAACTTCTTGGGGTCATCTAATTTTCCCTTTTTCAGGTTGATCCATATTTTAAGAGAGTTTTTCAAAATGCATATATCCGTAAATACTTTGCTGTCCTTCCGAAAACCGATTTCCATTTTCTTGGGCTTAATCTCAATGTCATCTCCTAATTGTATAACCCCTTGTCTGAATTTTTGATAGAGTTCTGCAATGAGTTCAGTTGTCTTTTGGATGTGTTCTTCTTCGGTGTAAACCTTTATTTCTTCCGTTACTTTTTTGAGTGCTTCTTTATTTTGGGTTAATGGCTTTATACTTTCTGCCGCATTCGATTTTTTAATTGGATTGATGATGATGGTATCATTCTCAAACTGTTTTACTTCCCATAACTCAATAGCGATGTCTTTGAAGTTTGTTGCCTGAACTTGGTTTTCGGTAAAATTTGTTGATACAAAAGCAACCCTTGTCTGGCTCCAATCCACATCTTCTCTTTTCATGTTTTGTCTCAGGCTTTCATTGTACTCCACAATAAAATCAGCTTTGTTTTCCAGCATCAAGCTGAGGTAAGTAAAGCCCTGGTCAACAACACTGATGTTTTTATCTCGCTTGTACTCGATGATGATAAAGGCACATGCTTGTGGATCATAAGCCAATGTATCTATCCGTTTGTTTTTAATGGTAAACTCACTTTTAACCAATACAAGCCCCATGATGGCAGACAGGTTTTCCTCAAAGACCTTTTGAATGTCTTTCTCCAGTTTAAAAGGTTTTTCTTTTACCTCTTTTAGTTTGCCTGTTTGGTTTGTGTATAATGCCATAATTTTCTATTATCATATTTGTTTTAGTAAGTCCATTCCCCATGACTTACCGGTAAACGATTTAATTCTTCTTTGTTGAACCTCCACTGAGGCATGTACTTTTCCATTAAGGAAAGGAAACGGTCGTTATGGTGGCGTTCTAACAGGTGTATCATTTCATGCACCACTATGTATTCCAAACAATGAATCGGCTTCTTTGCCAATTCAAGGTTTATCCAAATCCGTTTCTTTTCAATGTTGCAAGTGCCCCACTTGGTTTTCATTTGCTTCACCTGCCAGTCGGCTACTGTTACACCAATTTGTGGTTGCCATTTTTCAATGATGGGCTGAATGAGTTTTTTTAACTCTGTTCTGTACCATTCGTTTACTATGGACTGCCGCTGCTCTGTGGTGGTATTTGGTCTTACATAAAGGTCAATGTATGTTTTGGTTTTCATCACCACTTTTGGCGGTGCATCGTGTTCTATTAACCGCAACAGGTAGCGTTTGCCCTGAAAGTAATGGCTCTCTCTTTCTTTGAATTGGCGTGGTGGCTGACGGTCTTGTGCCACAAAATTCCGTTGGTGTTTTCTTATCCAACCAATTTTTGAAATAGCAAAAAGTCTTACAGCTTCATCATCAATTCTCAAAGGTGCGGCAATACGAACCCTGCCCGTTGGCGGATAAACTGCCAGGTGCATGTTCTTGATGTTTTTTCTAACCACATCAATAGAAAGCTGAGAAGTAATATGTAACACTTTCGTTTCTTCCATTATTACTTATAATCTTTTTGCTGTTTGATGACTTCAAAAATCGGCTCCAGTTTTTCGGGCTTTTTGTATTCTTCTAAAACAGGTTTTACCACTTTATTCTTCAAATGTTTTTCTTTTGTTGGGTTGCCTTCCCAATTATCATGCTTGCCATAAATAACGGCTTCATCCATTACTATGGAAAGGGTTTCATCCTTATCTAAGTTGTCGTACAATGCCCGTTTGGCTTGTGTGTTAATGGATGAGGGATATTCGTTACTGGTTTCCGGCTTCTTTACTTTTACTGCTAAGTCAACTATCTTTTTCAAATACTCTTCGTAGCGTTCTGCTTCTTCATTTCGCAGCTTGATTAATTCATCCAGCAACACACTCATTTTTTCGTAGTAAATGGGGTTGGTAGGACTTTCTTCAATAATCACTTTCCGCAAGTTGTTTTCAATGGTTTCTGCCATTGCTTCCTTGTTTTCCCGAATGCTCTTTGGTAATTTATCCAACGCATCTTTTCCGTTCTCTACAATCAATTCCACCAAACTGAAATCATCGAATGCAGAAACCTTCTTACTTTCTTCTGCACCAATGTAGCTGTCAATTAAATGCCGCATAGCTGGTTCAAACTGTTTCAAATCCACCCAGTCACCGCTTGCTAACTGAATTTCTTTGCGTACACTTTCATAATGCTTGAGGTCGGCTTTAATGGCTTCTATTTCGGCAGGTTTGTAACCAGCTTCTTCCATTTCATCGGCAATACCTGCATAGGCACGGATAAGAGCAATAACCGCTTTGTACAAAGCCACCCGTTTGGGTTCGCTGTCTTTTAAATCGTCTTTATTTTGTGTATCGCCACAGAAGTAGGCAATATATTCCTTCGTTCCTTTGGGTGGAACCACCGGCTCACACAATGCTTTTATGGCTTCTAAGGCATCGTCTAATCTTTCCTTGCCTTTCTTTAGTCTGTCAGTCAACAAACCTTCTACATCTTCTTTATCGTAAGCATCAAATGCTTCTGAGGTGTAATCATCCACAGCCGTTTCTAAGCTGCCGAATAAATCTTTGTAGTCAATAATGTACCCATAATCTTTATCATCACCATCCAAACGGTTTACCCTGCAAATAGCCTGGAACAAACCGTGGTCTCTCATGCTTTTGTCAATGTAGAGGTAGGTTGCACTTGGAGCATCAAAACCTGTAAGCAGTTTATCAACCACTATCAGGAGTTTCATTTGTGCCGGTTCATCTATGAACCGCTTTTTGGCTTCGTCTTCAAAGTCTTCACTGGTTTTGCCGTTGAGCATTTTTTGATAAATCTCATACTGCATTAATTTCTCGGTGTAACCTTCACCTGTTTCTTCACCCTTGATGTCGCTGTGAGTAGGGGCAAAGGATGTTACAATAGCACACTTCTTAAATCCTGCATCTTGAAATAATTGATAATACCGGCAAGCATTATAAATGCTACCCGAAACCAGAATGGCGTTGCCCCTTCCGTTTTGAAGTCGTTCTTTAGTTTCCATGTCAAGTAAAATATCGGCAACGATCTTTTGCAAACGGCCAACGGAACTGAAAACTTTTTTCATAGTGCCCCACTTCTGCTTGAGTTCGGTCTTAGCAAAATCTGTTAAACCCTTTGTTTTACTATCAAACCAAAAATCTATTTTATCAAGTGAGGTTATTTTTTGCTCAATGTCTCTTGCTTCATATCTTAAATCAAGTACAACGCCATCTTTAACTGCTTCATCAAACTTGTAGGTGTGTATGTATTTACCAAATATTTCAATACTCTTCTTTTTATCGGAATGCAGAAGTGGTGTACCTGTGAACCCGATAAACACAGCATTATCACCCAAAAGTTGCCGCATGGCTTTGTTCAAATCACCACTTTGGGTACGGTGACACTCATCTACAAACACATAAAAATCACCTTTGAGTTTAAAGTCTTTGGGCAAACTGTTTTTCAATTCTTCCAGATAGCTGTCGTAATCGGCATCTTCTTTGTTACCGAATTTGTGAATGAGAGAACACAAAAGCGAGGGCTTTGTATCATTTAGCTTGGTGATTAAATCTGCACCACTTTTAGTTCTAATAATTTCTTCATCAACCCCCTTGAACACTTTTTCAATTTGCTTATCCAGTTCATCCCGGTCAGTAATAATCAACACTCTTGCATTGGGATTATGCTCCCGTACCCATTTGGCAATCCATACCATTGTTAAACTCTTGCCGCTGCCCTGTGTATGCCAAATTATACCACCCTCTTTTTGGCGTATGTTTTCCTGTGCTGCTTTTAACCCAAAGTATTGATTAGGACGACATAATTTCTTTTGACCTCTGTCGTAAACCACAAAATCATGAAGTACTTCAATTAACCGCTCTTTGTTAAGGAACTCAATGATGTTTTTGTCCAATAGGTTATCGGCTTTATCTGCCTGTTCTCTAATGGGCCGAGTGAGTTCTAACAAGTATTTATCATTCGGATTAAACTCTTCGCTTACTTCTTTCCATTTTAAATAATATTTTTCGGGAGTATCAATAGCGGCATAACGTAACCCCTCCACATCCTGTCCCGCCATTACTAATTGAATGGTTGTATAAAATGGTTTGATGAAAAGGTGTTTTTGATTATCGTTGCTCTGGCGAATACCTTCTGAAACAGAAACGGTACTCCGTTTTAATTCCAAAACACCAAGTGCAATACCATTGATGTAAATAACGATGTCCGGTCTTTTGTTATGTTGTCCTTTTATAGTTACTTCTTCAGCAATTGCAAAATCATTTTGACTAACATCTTCCCAATCAATAAAGTAAACGGTTTCTTTGTTTTGACCAGCTTCTTCTTTTACTGGTAGTCCATAGCGGAGGATTGAATATACTGCTTTGTTGGCTTGATATAGGTCGTCGCTGGTATTGATAGTTACCGCTTTTTTGAGTTCAAATAATGATTTGGAAATAATTGTTGGACTATAACCTTTTTTAGTAAGAAAAGCTGTGAGGATAGTTTCATCCACATTGTTGTTATCTTCTTCTTTTTCAAGATTACCCAAATAACGATACTTCAATTGTTGTTGAAACAACTGCACTATGCGGTTTTGAGTGGCTCGTTCTATTTGACCTACTTTACTCATAATTATATACTTTGAAAGTCAGATGTTAAATCGTTAATAGTCTTCATTACATCAGCTTCATTTACGTTTTTTATAAAACTAGTACCCCCACTCTGTAAACTAAAATGGTTATTAACTAGTGTTTGCGATATAATAGGTTCAAACGTCTTGTAGTTACCATCTAAAAACTTAATTGAATATTGATTAAGAGCGTAATCGTAATTTATATATAACTTGAAATTTGAACTACTGTAAACCCAATTACCAATGATAATACAAGGCTCACTTTCTTCACCATTTACATCAAAGTAAAACGTATAAGAAAATGGTTGAAAGAGTTTTCCATTAATAAACTTACAAAATAAGCTGTAGGTGTAATATTCATAGTGAGTGCCGTTCATTCTTTCACCTGTCAGTAAGTATATGTGATGATCAGAAATAAAACGAATGTATTTTTTGGGACCAAGACAACTAAAAACTTGAGGCAACCCTATAAAGTGTCTTCTCCAATCGGTTATCAGTGTTAAGGCGTTAGTAATAATTTGATATAAGCCATTTATTAGATTGCTATTACTGAACGCTGTATCATCCATTAGGTCTTTTACATAAAGGGCTTTGTGTTCATCCCCTTTCTTGTCAGCTAACAATAATCGCTTCCAGCTGATATCCCTGTCGTTGTCAATTAAGAAACTAAGGTTGTAACCTTCTCTAATCAGGTAATCGCCTTTAGTAAGCAACGCTCTTTGAAATATGTAATTGTCAAAATGATGCAAACCATTATCATCAAATAATAGTTTAGATTTATTAAGATAGGAGATGAAGCTGGTATAAAATGCAGTATTACTGGTGTCGTCCCAATTGCAATCACCATTTGTATTATAATAGCTTTTGATTCCTGAAAAAGACAATAGAAAAGTTAATTGACCCTTGAAATATTTGAGTACTTTTTCTGTGTCGTATATTAAAGCCGCCCATTTGGCATCTTTTAAAATTAATGTGGCTTTTAGCCTTTCTTCTTCTATTTGAACGGGACTAAATCCTTCTACAACACCTGCATTTGCTAAATGATTGATAATATCATTGCTGACAGGCAGCAGTTTGCTAATTGATTTTATGGACCTGATAAATTCACTCTCGTTATTATAAGGTGCTGTGTTTTCAGACAAATTGTAAATTACTCTCATCCAGTCGGCTAAACCATCTTCTCTTTTCCACTGGATTAAATACTGGCAATAAGCATAGAACTGAATACGAGATGTATACGCGGCATCTTTATAGGAATTATTTATTATGGAGTTGAATGTATTAAATTCGTCGTAATAAGATGAATTATGCAAGTAGCATTTAACAGTATCCTCACCATTCTTTAGTAAATCCAGTAATTCAATAAGTTGAATTATATATATTTCATCAAGACAATTAAGTTCTTTAAACTGTTTGAATGTTATTGCCTCTTGTTTGTTATCTAATAAAAGTTTTATACTCGGAATACTTTCTGCTGGTGCTAATTTATTTGCCAAATGTGTTGTGGCCAAAGCCCGAAACAAATTCATTACCTGTTCGTCAAAAAGATTAGATTTTGTGTTTCGGTGCTTCCAAAACAGATTAGCCCAGTCTGTATCAATTTTATTTGAAAAATATTCATCTACTGTTACAACATTTTCAGTGTCAGCATAAGCCAATTTATATTTTGGATTTGATGTATAAGTTGTAGCATGAATGAGTTGTTCAAACTTTGCTTTAAAGTTTTCAAATGGAGTTAGGGGCTTACCCCTGGCATTCATTTTTATATACAAATCATCAGTAAGTTTAAACTCTTTCAAGTTTAAAAACTGAAAAGTAATAATAGGATTTTGCTTGTTTACAAGTCTTTCATAATAATTATTTGTACCAAAAAAGCGATTATGAATAGCGTCTAACATCACCAGCATGGATTTGATGGTTGGATCATTATCCCACGATAAATAATACCAATGGCTATCTTTTATCGTCTTTGACAATTCATTTCCCTTGCCCTCATCTGCTATTAATAACTCATCTAAGTTGATGGTGTTATTTAACAACGCATCGCAAAACTCACTTGAACTTGTACGAGTTTCGTATGTAAACTTTGATTTGCTTTTCTCTGAAATGATGGCAGTAAATTCATCCTGTCTTTTATCTTTGGTAGCTAAATACAAATGCAACAAGAAAAGCGTTGTAAGGCGTTGTTGCCCATCTAATGGAATAAACTTGATTTTACCGGTTCCATTTTCATCTAACAAACTTCCATATACAAAATCTAAATCTCTGTCCTTTATATTTTCGTCTAAATACGTTTTAATAGCATCTAAGAACATACTGCGAACTTCAACAGTTGAGGGCCTGCCCTGTGCATAATCTCTTTGTATTATGGGTATTTGGATATGATACCCTTTCTCATCAAACAACTGGTGGAAAGTAAGCCGTTCACCGGATTGCGTATGTTGAATGTTATTACTCATCTTTACATTAAGCTTTTATATTGTAAACGGAAAGAGTCTTGATGATTTCAGTTACATAATCATTTGCATCATCTTTTTCCCAGTGCATCATCTGGCCAATTTTTTTACTATACGATTTTAAAAAAACATTCTTTGTACAAATCGGTACGAATGTTCCGTGTTTATCATTTTCTAAAATGATATTGCGTTTAATAGGGAAATAGGCATTTTTATAACTTCGATTAGTTCTAGCATCCAATAAAGCAAGGTTGGCAACAGCATTGATATTCTCTGGTTCCTTTTCCTCTTTGAAATATACCTGGAGCTTGTTGTATAAACTTTCAAACAAAGTGTCGTTAATTTTATCAGCTTCAATGATAGCGACTAATTCATCCGCATATTGCTTTTCATCAGTTCCGAGATTATGAATTTTAGTTTTACAATCATCTAGTTTTTCTAGCCCTGTGAAGAATTGCAATATATCGGTTGCCCAATCTTTACGTTGATTGCCTGTAACCTTTTTGTCGGTTTGCGATCTAATGTGCTCAATATCCCAGTTTTCGGTTTTAAACCTGTCAAAGGGAAATCTGATATTGGAGTTTTTATTTGCTAAAATGGTTTGAATATTAAATAACAAAAGAACAGATTTAACTAAAGGATTCTTATATTCTAACTGTGAAATATTACAGGCAATTAATAACCCAATTTTATTTTGCAAATGCTCTTTAAAACTTGTCTTAGATTTTTCCTTTGCCTCTGATAACAAGTTTTCAATTTTATACCCTGTAGCAATCAAATAACCAACCAGATGATATAATTCTCTGTCGGTGTACCATTCTTCAAAGGTGAGAAAGTACCTTTTTATGCGTAACCAAATGGCATCTATATCCGGAGTAAGAGTACCCCTTTTACTTAACTCAAACTCTTTATTGAACTCATAAAAAGTATAATATTTTTCGTCCTCTGATTTTTTGTTTTTAATCAGATCAAAAATATACTCAATTCGGGTTGAATATTTTGTACTGTTGTTGTAGATAAAATACCAGAATGCTTCATCCTGTAAAGTGTACTCAATCCGATCCCACTCTGTTGCTATTTGTAATTGTTTTAATCTTATTTCATCTTCTTCTTTACCGTTAAAGTTGGAACTTTTTAAAAACAACGCTTTAATCAATTCAGAATTGGTGAGGGGGATCTTACCCATATTAAGCCGGGTAAAGATTTCTATTTGATTGGTACTATCATCAATCTCGTACCAGATTACCTTTACATTTTTGCCTGCATCTTCGTCGTTAAGTAGGGTATTAATGAAGTTAAGCTTTGTATTTCCGTCCTTATCACTAAACCAATTGTCAATTACCGTGTAAGCTTCACAAATATGGAAATAGTCTATGTTAGCCTCTTTTTGGGCTAGATCAATATTTAAAAGAAATGTCTCACTGTCTTTCCGGGTTTCAAATCTGAATGAATATTTTTTCTTGCCCAGTATTTGCATAATGTTATCCAGATAAGTAAGGATCAAAAAAATGGTTGTTAACCGCTGTTGGCCGTCAATTAAAGCGTATTCACTATTTTCTTTTTTTACTACCAAAGGCTGCAAGCAATAAAATTCCTCTTTTACTTTATTATCTTTTTTATGAAACTCCCAAATATCATTTAGTAAGTCATTTACTTGCTGAGGCGACCATCTGTATCCACGTTGGTATGGAGGGATATAAAATTTATATGCCAGTAAATCATTAATAGATTTTAAAACTAAACTGTTTGCACTCATACTAATCTAATTTTGCCGGTTAGTAAACTTTGCATCATTCCTATTTTTACGTTTCTGTATTTTTCCAATTTAGATTCTAAGGCATTTATTTCTTTATCCATATTATAAAGTATGGTAGCGATTTCATTTTGCTCCTTCTTAGTAGGTGGAAAATAAATTTTCAAACTCCTAAACTTTGGCAATGTTATTACATACCTTTTTCCCGAACCTTCACAAATTTGTTCTGCTTGAGCAAGAAAGTATTTTGTTTTGAATATGTATGTTCTGAAATGCAAATCCCAATCTGCAAACAAACGCAATCTTACAAGGTGGTAACTGTAAGCAGCGTCTGGAATGTCTTCCATTGCGATTGCAGAAATTGCAATATCAAATCTCATTTCAGATGACGGAGTAAAGAAGATATCACCTTGTTTTACTGCACACTTTTGAATTTTTGATTGAGGTGCAGTTACCCAATGATCAAGCTCGTTTGAGTAAATAAAATCTCTTCTAAATACATCCATATAATTGACCAAGCGCACAGGAACTTCATCTTCACTTAATAATTTATCTACACCCGCTCCAGTAATTTCACCAATTTCACCAAGAGTTTTATGTTCCCAATTATCCTTCGGTTGCAAAAGTTTTTGCATTGCCCCTTGCTTGATGCTACGTTTTTTTGCAATGAGATTTTCTAAACCACTTATTAAGGCATCAGTATCAGATAAGGCAGTGGCAATGGCGGTCTGTTCTTCATAGTTTGGAACAGGTATTTTAAATGTTTTTATTTGTCCAATATTCAGACCTTGCCTATTACCTCCTGACTGGAAACTATCAATTTGCTTTTGCCCATACTTTGAAAGCAAGAAAAGATTTAAATAAACCGAATTCAATTTTTTATTAATCACCCTAATAATACAAACGTGCTGGTTAACATTGCCACCAACTAATTGCTCATTAGCATAAGAACTACGGCCTATTGATGCACCGGAAATATTTAAAAAGACATCATGAAGATTAATTTCAGTATTTGGAAATGTTAGATGTGTTTCATCATCAATGAACGCAATGTCATCTAACAATAATTTGCCCCAACCTATATTTTGGCTTCTTACTAATGGTCTTCCATCTTCTTTATAAACACTTGAACCGCCTTTAGGCGTAATGCCACTTCCAATTTTTGTTGCTAAGTCATTCAAAAGCATTACATCCCAATCGTTGGGAATAGGCCCCATTTCAGACTTTTTATATCCATCCCTTAGTTCCATACAAATCCCATTTTTTGAAGGTGAGAAGTTACTTTAGTTTCCAAATCTGCTACAATGGTTGTTTGCTTTGGCAGTGGTGTTTCGTATCGCTCAGCAAGTTCTTTTATTCTTTGTGTAAGGCGTTGGCTAATGCGTTCCATTTCGGTCTTTACACTGCGTTCAATAATCGCCATCCATTTATCATCCACAACTAGTTGTTTTATTTCTATCTCAGTTAGTGTTTTGTAGCGTTCAATCACTTTAACATCCAAGTCAGCAATAGCTTCTTTTATTTTTTTGTTTAGTTCAGTTTGATTGTCCAATAATTTCAAATACAGTTCCAACACATCTTGTTCACCATAATTAGCTTCTTGTTCGGCTGCTATTGGTAATTTTTCTTTCTTCGCTTTTGGCTTTGCCGCCAAAAGTTCTTTCAATCGCTTTTGTACATTGACTTTGTTCACTTTATCCAAATCGGCAAAATACCCCTCTTCAGTATTGTGTTCTTCTTCTAGTTCCGTGAGTTGCGTGGCAACAGCTTCTTTATCGGCTTCCAGCTGCTCAATATCTTTTTTCTCTGTAAAGAAATAGCGGTCAATTACCAAATTTTTTGGAACAAGATCACAATCCCAAACGGTGGCCGATTTCGTTTGCTTGATAATATTTAATTCGGCCTTCCAACCATCGGCTGCTATCAAATAGCAATCGTCCTGCATTACTTCATTCCAGTAATTCATCAAATGTTGGTACACATCGTATTTATCCATCAAGGCTTTATTAGTGTATGCTTTCAGCACATCTTCCGAAACCTTGTAAATAATCTGTTTGGGCTTAATGCCAATGGTAAGGGCTTTTAAGGTTTTTGTATTTCGGGTTTTCCAATCGGCAAACAGCATATCCATTTCGCTGCTAAAACTTACAAATTCAGGATGGTTGAATATGGTTTGTTTAATACTATCTTTACTGATTTTTAACTGGCTGTAATTTTTCCGGTAACTTGGGGAGAACAATTCACATTTCAATGTTTTATATACTTCCCAATAATCTTTCAGAGCTTCAATATCAGCATTGGGTATATCGCCCAGCAAATGGGCTTCTATGTCTTGTATGTCCTCTGCTTCCTGACTGTCAATATAGCGGGGAATGTTTAAGTTGAAATCGTTCTTTGGGTCACTAATTTCAGCAATGGGTACTAACTTGCTAAAGCCTGGTACAGGTATTTGTTTGTTGAATACGTCAACGATTTTGTGAATGTCCTGTTCTCTCAACCGGTTTTTATTTCCGTCTTTAGTGTAGCCCTTTCCGGCATCTATCATAAAAATGTTATTGCGGTCTGAAGCACCCTCTTTGTCAATTACAATAATGCAAGCCGGAATACCTGTACCGTAAAACAAATTAGCGGGTAACCCAATAATACCTTTAATGTAACCACGTTCAATTAAACTCCTACGAATTTGCGCTTCAGCATTGCCTCTGAACAACACCCCATGCGGTAAAATACAGGCACCTTTGCCGGTACTTTTTAAGGACTTAATGATGTGCAGGAGAAAAGCATAATCGCCGTTTTTATCGGGGGGCGTTTTGTAAGAAACTTTACCCGTTTTCTTTGTTTCCTCTTCATCCTTTTCAAACCTGCCATACAAATCATCCTGTGGATTAAATCCAATTGCCCAGTCGGATACAGAGAATGGAGGGTTAGCTACTACATAATCAAATGTTTTTAGATGGCCATTATTGTCTTTAAAGAAAGGATCTGAAAGTGTACTTTGCCCACGGTGAATTTCAATGGATTCCTGACCGTGTAGTATCATATTCATACGAGCCAGCGCTGCTGTTGCAACATCTTTTTCCTGCCCGTATATAGTTCCTTTGCCATCCGCTTCATCTACTGCTTTTAGTAGTAGTGAACCTGATCCGGCCGTGGGATCATAAAAAGTTGTTTGATTAGTAGCTCCATGAATGTTGAGTACTTTAGCTATTACACGGCTTACTTCACTCGGAGTGTAAAACTGCCCTTTACTTTTGCCGCTTTCTGTGGCAAAGTTTTTCATCAAATATTCAAACGCATCACCTAATAAATCGTCTCCCCCTGCTCTGTTTTTATTAAAATCTAGTCTTGGGTCTTCAAAAATGGTGATCAATTTAGTAAGCGTGTCAACCATTACTTGACCTTTGCCTAATTTTTCATCATCATTAAAGTCAGTAACATCAATTACACCCCCAAGGTCATTTGCTTTAGCAAGGGCACCAATTATTTTGTTAACTCTGTCACCAATATCTTTTTTATGCTTTGATGCCTGCATATCCTTAAAACTACCTCCTTCAGGAATCTCAATAAGAGCATCCGGGTCGTTACTATATTTGTCAGATACGTATTTCACAAACAATAGAACCAACACATAGTCTTTGTATTGACTTGAATCCATTCCACTTGCAGCTCTTAAAGTATTGCAACTCGCCCATAGGGAGCTGTATAATTCCGATTTTTTAATTGCCATTATTTCTTCTTACGTTTTATAAAATTTAGTTTTTGCTCTGCAACCTGCATTGCTTCATTTGCCATCTTTTCATCTTTTACCACATCATAAATTTGGTCGGCTAACCATAGTGTCATTAATTCATCACTACTGGCTTTGAGTATTTCGGCAATGATGGGTATTTGTTCCCGTTTGAGTTGCCGCAACCCTTTTTCAATTTTACTCAGTTGAGCCGTGTCCATTTCAAGCAATGGTGCAACCTGCCGCAGGTATAAATGCTGCTTCTCTCTGAGTGTCCTTACTCTCTCACCAAATTGACTTTTCATCTGTTTTTTATTGACTTGTCAAATATTGACAAATTTAAGTAATCAAAAGCACTAATTTGCTAATAAACATATGGGATTGAACACTATCCGTTTAATGATAAATCCATTACTAAGTAATTGTAGCCAAATTTATTATACTCAACAACCTACGACACCGACAACAGTTTCTTGCCCCAATTAGCTTTAATATGGGCACTTAATCGCTTAGCAGTATCTAATTTACTTACCCGGATATATTTCAAAAATGATCGTTCTGTTTTGTGACCTGTTATCTTCATTAAGTCCAAAGTTGGAAATCCTTGCAAATAGTAGTTAGTGGCAAATGACCTTCGGGCTGTATGGCTGGAAACTAAATCAGCTAAAATATCCTTTGGCCTTGAACTCACTCTTCCCTTTTCATTAAACCCTGCCAACTTACAAACATCCTTTATGTAGTCATTGAATTTTTGATTGCTGATGGTTTTGGGGAGCCTATTCGGCCTATCAGCATACTTCTCGAAAATTTCCATTACTACGGGGTTACAAGGAATAATGACCAACTCCTTTGTTTTTTGGGTAATCATCTTAATAAAATAGTCGCCTTCAATTTGTATGATGTTTTCTTTTTTTATATTGCTAAAATCTGAAAACCTTAAGCCAACCCAAGCACCAAATATGAAAAGGTCTCTTACTTCTTCAAGCTTCTTATTAGAAATGTTTAATTTATATAGTTTGGTTAACTCATCCTCTGTCAAATATACATGGTCAGTCTCTTCCTCATTAAAAGCAAACTTCTTATGCTTAAACTTCATGTTATCGGTATACTCCAAATCAACAGCTTCGCCCATAAACACTTTAATAATTGCAATATCCTTTGCAATAGTATTAACCGCTAATTTCTGATTGTTCTTAAGATAGCTTACATA
>Ga0194060_10002205_pt1 | contig 13905 bp, 12 predicted proteins | sample SepL225m_MetaG_FD_163427 | JGI IMG/M metagenome (GOLD analysis project Ga0194060, IMG submission 163427) | Anoxic zone freshwater microbial communities from boreal shield lake in IISD Experimental Lakes Area, Ontario, Canada - Sep2016-L222-5m | ecosystem: Environmental > Aquatic > Freshwater >... | reverse complement strand
CCCCATGCGCATCAAGCTTCTTTTGCCTCGGTCGTCAGGGCGAGCAAAAGCTGGTAGGTGTTTGGGCGCTTGTTGCGCGGGTTGATGCGTGCGGTGCGCTTCAGGACGCGCTGTACCGCCTGCAAGAGCTCCCGTGGCGCGACGTCAGTCGCCCGCTCTGCGCCCCTCCCTCGATAGTCGCAGAGATGTGGGTAAAGATATAGCAATCCTAAATTGGTTATGACAAAGGAGTCGAGCCTTTAGGCGGCCTTATCTGGCTAAAGCCTTGACTCCACACAACAACCCCAAGAGGATTGCGATACGCACGACCAAGGGCACCTGGGCTTTGCCGCCGAACATGTAGCGCAACTTGCCGCCCTGGTTGTAAATCTGATCAAGACAAACCCCCAGGAAGCCGACAAACATCAGTTCGACCACTGGCCGCAGCCCGGTGGAGGCCGCACCGACCGCCGCGCCGATGAACGCCGACTCGCTGATCGGGGTGTCCAGCACCCGCGTGCGGCCAAACTCACGGGCCAGACCCTTTGTAACGCCCAGCACGCCGCCCCACGCCTCCTCGCCCGCCTCTTCCACGAACGTCGCCGCGCCGCCAGCCATTTGCGCCCAGCATGCCCTTGTTGTAAAATACACGCCGGCGGAGCAGCACCTGACCATGCTGAGCCAGGAGCGCTACAGCGTCCACCCGATCATCAACGCCTGCTACGTCGCCGCCCTGGTGCATCGCTACCCAACCGACGAGCTGACGCTGGCCCAGCAAGATCGCCAGCGCAAGCAGCGCGAGCCGGGGGGGCGACCATCCAGTGGCCCTGCCGTCGTGCCGCCAACCGTCCCTGGCCCGCCCGCCGGGCGCCGATCCGGCGCGACCGGGCTATAGCGTCCACCTTGCATGCGTGCAAGGTGGACGCTATGGCGTGATATGCCGTCCTGATGCGGTGTATGCCACGTGAGTGACGATGGAAATCTGGGCCGAATAGGAGCGCAACGGGCCATCCGGCAAGGCGCATGGCCGCGACGCACGAGGATTTCATCATGCCCATCGCCCAGCCTGCATCCCCGCGCCGACGCGTCACCTGGGCCAAACTGGGCGAGCGCACACGGCTGATGCTCCAGCGGCTGAATGACGGCATCCTGCTGCGCGAGGACGACCTCTGCGCCCTCGTCTGGCCAGACCCCGTGAGCCGACAGGTCCGGGCCGAACGCTTCACGCGCTGGCAGGCCGACCAGTATCTCCAGGCCGTGCCAGACGCCACTGGGCCGTGCTACCAGCTCGGGCGGCGCGGCGCGCTCCTGCCCGCCTTCTTCAGCACCGTCGAAACCCTCAGCCTCGGCACCGGTAAACTCTGGCACCCCTGGAACCCACGCCGGCTCCTGCCCGACGGTCGCACGGTCTGGGTCTGGCACGACATGGAGGGCCGCCCGCGCTCGCTACGACCGTGGGATCTGGAGGAGGAGAGGTGGCGGTTTGAGCAACCCGAGACGGTCAGGATGCGGAGCTTGCAGGAGTGTAGCGAAGTATAGAGAAGTAGTCGGTCTCGTATGCGAGAGCCTTTAGCTATCTCCTGTCAGCCAGACCTTGAGTAAAGTCTCCAGGATCTTGCGAGAACGCGTGCTTATGCTCGCCAACGTCAAGGCATGCACAAGGGTCTTATGGAAAACAGCACCGGGGGACTCAATGCCAAGCAGCAGCGGGCCGCCGCACATATTCATGGCGCGATGCTCGTACAGGCGCCAGTCGGCACAGGCAAAACGCTGGTACTCACCCAGCGGCTGATCAATGCAATCGCCGCCGGCATTCCGGCAGCCCAGATCCTCTGCCTCTCATTCACCAACAAAGCGGCGAACGAGATCCGCGAGCGGGTGCGTCGCGCCTTGCCAGCCCAGGCCCGCGAGATCACCGTGAGTACATTCCACGGCCTCTGTGCGCGCATCATCCGCCAGGAGGCGCACGCCCTCGGTATCCCGGCTGACTTCGTTATCTACGACGAGGAGGACTCCCGACAGCTCCTGCGCGTGTGTGTCGGCCGCCAGATCGCTGATGTGCCTCAGCAAGAGGAACAGCTCTTTGTCGATCTGCTTCTGAGCTTTGTGAACGCGGTGAAGCGCGAGCTGACGCTCCACGGGCAGTGCCTCGATCTTCAGCGGGTCTTCGATAAGGTCTACCGCGAGCTTGGGAAGCAGAGCAGCCTCGCGTACTCCATCGATCATACGCAGCTGTTCGCGAACTATACCGCTGAACTCTCCGGCAGCCACGCCATCGACTTCAGCGATCTGATCGAACTGGTGACGCGCCTCTTCCGTCAGTATCCGTACCCCCTGGAACGCTGGCAGGCGCAGTTTCACTGGATTCAGGTGGATGAAATGCAGGACACCAACCCGGAGGAATACGCGATCATCGCGCAACTCGCCGCGCCACACGGCAATCTCGCCTTCTTCGGCGATATCGACCAGACCCTCTATGAGTGGCGTGGATCTGACCCAGAGGCCATGCTCCAGATGTTCCGCACTGCATTTCATCCAGTACGCGAAATGCAGCTGGTCCAAAACTATCGGGCAACGGCGGTCAATGTTGCCGTCTGCCAGGCGGTCATCGGCGGCTACGCGCGGGCGGCTCACACGCAGATCATCTGTGCGGGCAGCGATAGAGGCGATCCGGTGATATTCCACAGCGCCGCATCCCTCCGTAGCGAGGGCCACTGGATCGCCGAAGAGATCCAGCGCCTCCGCGAGTGCGGGATCTCTGGCTCGATCGCCGTGCTCACGCGCATGCACTTCATCGCGAAGGAGATCTCCGAGGCGCTGGCCGAACACGGAGTTGCGCACGCTCGGCTCGAACAGTTCCCTTTTTACCGACGAACAGAGGTGAAGGACGCCCTATCCTACCTGCGGCTGCTGCGCAACCCCTACGATGCGCGTAGCCTGCACCGCATCCTCCAGTCGCCGCCGCGCGGCATCGGTGAGACTACCATCGGGGCGATCACTGCGATACCAGGCGAGCTGGGGCTGCGCCTGATCGACTTCGTGAATCTCAGCACCTTTCACGAGCGAGACCCCTACGGGTTGCTGCTGGCGCGGATCGATGAGGGTCGGGTGGTCATCTTCGATGTCGAGACCACCGGCACCAATATCGACGAGGATGAGATTATCGAGATCGCAGCAATCCGCATGGGACAAGACGGGGTCATCGAAGACTTTCACCACTTCCTCCGTCCCTCGCGCCCGCTCGGCGAGTCTGCTGCGGTACACCACCATCGTGAGGACTTCCTGCGCTTCCATGGCGAAGATCCGGCCAAGGTGATCGGCGATTTCCTTACATTCATCGACGGATGCGTCCTGGTGGGCCACAACGTGGTCTTCGATATCAGCATGCTGACCAGCAACGCTGAGCGTCATAACTATGCGGTGGGCTATCTGGAGCGCTACGACACCCTGGAGATCGCACGGCGGCTCCTCCCGCAGCTTGAGCGCTACCGCCTGATCGACATCCATCACGCCCTGAACACCACAACTGAGCCGAACCACTCGGCGGTTGACGATGTGCAGGCCACCTACGAGATCCTTAAGGAGTTGCTTCAACCCATTCGGCTACACCGTGGGCAGCGGCGCGTACTCGTGCAGCGCTATCGTCCACAGTTTGAGCCCCTGGCCCAGCAGATCAACATCTGGCGTGCCCTCGCTGGTCGGCTGCGACCGCCGCATCTGCTTCGCCAGATCCTGAGCTCCTCCGGCCTCGGCGCATATGTGGCCGCCCAGGCCGATGGCCCGCGATGCCTAGCCAACCTCAACGAGTTGCTGACAACACTTGAGCGGATCGACGACCCAGAGGTCTCGCCAGCACGCGCACTCGACGCCGCACTGAACGCTGCGGCCCTGGGCAATGACCTTGATCGCTACGGCACAACCGATGAGCGGGTACAACTGCTCACCGTCCATCAGGCCAAAGGCATGGAGTTTGATACGGTCTTCATCGCCGGCGCAGTCGACTCCTCGTTCCCCGGCTATTGGACGCATACCGATCAGCGTAAGCTCGATGAGGAGCACCGCGTCTTTTATGTGGCCGTCAGCCGGGCGCGCAAGCGGCTCTATCTCACCTCGCACAAAACCAACGCCTGGGGCAAACCGCAACGGTTGAGCCGCTACACACAGCTCGTTATGAATGCGGTGTGGCGCGAGACGACTTCGATCAAATAGATCAAGCCTATAGATTTTTCACGTGGAGGTACCTCGACACAAATACTCACGCATCGCTGATCCTCAGCATCACACGAGCCGCAGATCCTTGACTGGTATGACGCGAGCGAATATGTCTGGAACGCGGCGACGGCGATCTGTCACGCTGAGCGAAGCGTCCCGGAGGGCGATACGGATGCCGGGACACTTCGCTTCGCTCAGTGTGACAGATCACGCATAATGGAACAATTAAAAAATTCCACGTCCCTGCAATCCACAATCCACAATCAAAAATCCACAATCACCTAAGAGCCCAGCAACTCCTCAGCCTCAATGATCGCCTGGGCGATGTCCTTCATCTTTGCACGCTTATCGCGGGCGCGCTGGCGCAGCCGCTCGTAGGCATCGCGCTCGTTAAGGCCGAGGCGCTGCATCAAGATACCCTTGGCGCGCTCGATCAGCTTACGCGCCTCTAGCGAGTCCTCCAACTCATTCACATGGGAGCGCAGGCTCTGGATCTCGCGGAAGCGGGCTATCGCGATATTGATGGCCGGGGGCAGTTCCACCTCATTCACCGGCTTGACGAGGTAGGCCAGGGCACCGGCCGCCTCAGCCTTGCGCACGGTATCCTTATCGGCGTAGGCGGTGAGCATAATGATCGGCACCGGCATCTGGTCGCGGATGCGGGCGGCCGCCTCGGTGCCCTCCATCTCGGGCATGCGAATATCCATCATGATCAGATCGGGTTTTAGCCGATTTGCCAGCGTGATCGCCTCGGCACCAGTGCGAGCGATCCCGATCACATCATAGCCAAGTCCCCTCAGTTGCTCCTCAAGAGTGAGGGAGACAAGGTCATTATCCTCGGCGATCAGAATTCTGATGGCAGCCATGATTTCGTTCCCTCGGAACTAGGACGCGGATAGCGGCCATTTGTAATGGATAATACCATATTTCCACAGGGGTCGCCTCGCCGACACAGGGCTACGTCAAAGTTGCCCGCCGACCCTCACCCCCTGCCCCTCTCCCTCACGGGGAGAGGGGAGATTCCGCAGCAGGATGCCTCCGACTCCCCCTCTCCCGTTCAGGGAGAGGGGGCTGGGGGGTGAGGGCTGAGCGGCGATCACACGACTTTGACGTAACCCTATCGCCGACATGACGCAAGTTGACAACTCCCAACAAGGCGTGATACCCTACGTACATATTTTGACAGAAATCCTTCCTACGCCCGTGGCGAGGCGTAACACTGGGGCGGGCATGAGCAGTGGTGATCGTCATATCTCAGGGTCGTACCGACGAGCGGCGAGCGCACCCGTGTGCTGCGCCGCCTTTGTCGCGTACCGCGCCTTCACCGCAGACCGTAGCGGCTGTGCGCGGAACGCGGTGATGCGTGCGATCCTCGCTGTCTCCTCCGCGAGCCGTGCCAGCGTCTTGGCTCTCTAGGCGGGAACAACCCTACCCCGCGCAGAGAGCCTTTGTTAACCATAACAAGTGGTTCCTAAAGGGGGTGGGCGTCTTGCAGCGAGTCCTCGTCCTCAACGCTAGCTACGAGCCACTGCAGCTTATTTCGGTGCGCCGCGCCATTGTCCTGCTGCTGCAGGAGAAGGCCGAGCTGATCGAGGCGGCCCAGCAGCAGCTTCGCGCCCGCCAGATCTCCTTCGATGTGCCCCTTGTGATTCGCCTGGTGCGCTACATCCGTATTCCGCGCCGCCTGAAGCTGCCGTGTTCACGCCGTGGCATTTTCGCCCGCGACCGCGAGACATGCCAGTACTGCGGTACGCAGCCCGGTCGCGTCCATCTGACGATGGATCATGTGGTGCCGCGTTCGCAGGGTGGAACTACGACGTGGGAGAATGTGGTGACGGCCTGCCGCGAGTGTAATCACCGCAAGGGCGGGCGCACCCCCGATCAGGCGAATATGCTGCTGCTCTCCACCCCCCGTCAACCGCAGTACCTAGCCTTCGCGCTGCTTGGCGAGATCGAGCATCACGATGTTTGGCGTAAATATGCCTTCAACTAGGCGCGATCTGGGAAACTTCGGCGAGTCCGCCGCCCGATCTCACCTAGTTCGCGCAGGCTACACGATCCTGGTGAGCAACTGGCGCTGCCGCATCGGTGAGATCGATCTGGTCGTCCACCAGGGCGACCAGATTGTTTTTGTCGAGGTTCGCACCCGCCGCGCCGGTGGCCCGGTGCCCCCTGAGGAGAGTCTCTCGCCCGCGAAGCTCCGACGCCTACGTGATCTCGCCGACGCCTACATGGTTGAGGCGAAACTACATGCCCACACACCTTGCCGGATCGATCTGATCGCCATCGACATTGACCGTGCCGGACGGATCGCTCGCCTTGAACATATCGTCAACGCGGTTGAAGGATGATCCAGGGTTGTTGCAAAGTCGTGTAATCGTCGGGCAGCCCTCACCCCCCAGCCCCCTCTCCCCGTGAGGGAGAGGGGTTTAGGGGGTGAGGGCCGGAGGGTGACTTTGCATCAGCCCTGGATGAATCGAAGAGATCCGTTGACGTGGCCCGGTCAGGTAGATATACTACCAAGCATCACTGTTACAACAAAAAGTATATAAGGGCACCCCGCATGAGCGTGCAGGCGCTAACGCAGATCGAGGTGGCTGAGGCGCAGGTTCCTGTGGCGCCCTCCTACCTGAACCGTGAACTGAGCTGGATCGAGTTTAACCGCCGCGTCTTTGGCGAGGCGCTGAACCGGGCGAACCCGCTCCTGGAGCGGGTGAAGTTCCTCGCGATCTTTGCGTCGAACTTCGATGAGTTTTTTATGATTCGCGTGAGTGGCATCCTGCAGCAGATCAGCGCGGGCGTGCAGAAGCAATCGCCCGACGGGCTCACGCCGACGGAGCAACTGAAGGCGGCCCGCAAGGCCCTGCTGCCGCTGATGGAGCAGGAGCGCGAGCTGCTGCTGAACGACTTGCTGCCAAGCCTGTCTGAGCAGGGCATCCATCTGCTGAATATGGCCGACCTGAGCAACGCCCAGCGCATCTGGGTGGCCGAGTTCTTCCACCAGCAGATCTTCCCGGTGCTGACGCCCCTGGCCTTCGACAGTAGTCGGCCCTTCCCGTTCATCTCGAACCTGAGCCTGAACCTTGCGGTGATGATCCATGATCCGCAGAAGGGCGAGCTGTTCGCCCGCGTCAAGGTGCCCGAGGTGCTGCCGCGCCTGATCCCGCTGCCGCCCGACCTCTGTGAGGGGCCAAATGGACATGCCATCGGGCGGCGTCACTGCTTTGTCTGGATCGAGCAGGTGATCGCCGCGCACCTCGATATGCTCTTCCCCGGCATGGAGGTGGTGATGTCGGCCCTCTTTCGCGTCACCCGCAACGCCGATATGGAGATCGAGGAGGATGAGGCCGACGACCTGCTCTCCAGCATCGAGCAGGGCGTGCGCCAGCGCCGCTTCGGCGAGGTGGTGCGGATTACCGTTGATAAGGCGATGCCTGAGCGGATCAGTAATCTGCTGCTGACAAACCTGAAGATCGGCCCGCGTGACCTCTACACGGTGCGCGGCCCCCTCGGAATCGCCGATCTGATGGCCCTGCTCAAGATCGACCGGCCCGACCTCAAGGATCCGCCGCATATGCCGACGCTGCCGTCGGTGCTGCGCGGCGGCGGCGACATCTTCGACACTATTCGCCAGGGCGATGTGCTGTTGCACCATCCCTACCACTCCTTCTCGCCGGTGATCGACTTCATCCAGGCTGCCGCCGATGATCCGCATGTGCTGGCAATCAAGCAGACCCTCTATCGCGTCGGCAGCAACTCACCCATCGTGAAGGCGCTGATCCACGCCCGTGAGCAGGGCAAGCAGGTGACGGCGGTGGTGGAACTGAAGGCCCGCTTTGATGAGGAGAACAATATTATCTGGGCCAAGACGATGGAGCGCACTGGGGTGCATGTCGTCTACGGTCTGCTGGGGCTGAAAGTCCACGCCAAGCTGGCGATGGTGGTGCGCCAGGAGCAGGACGGCATCCGCTGCTACGTTCACATGGGCACCGGCAACTACAACGCCAGCACCGCCCGTGTCTATACCGACCTTGGGCTGTTCACCTGCCGCCCCGACATTGCCGCCGATGTGGTGGATCTGTTCAACTTCCTCACCGCCTACAGTCGTCAGTCCACCTACCGCTCACTGCTGGTCGCCCCGATTACGCTACGCCAGCGCCTGATGGACATGATCCGCCGTGAGATCCAGCGCCAGCGCGAACATGGCGATGGCCAGATTATCTTTAAGATGAACGCCCTGGTCGATCATCAGTTCATTGACTTGCTCTACGAGGCGTCGCAGGCCGGGGTGCAGATCGACCTGATCGTGCGCGGGATGTGTTCGCTGCGCCCCGGCGTGCCCGGCCTGAGTGAGCGCATCCAGGTGCGCAGCATTATTGGGTCGTTCTTGGAGCACAGCCGGATCTACTACTTCGCCAACGGCGGCACGCCCGTCCTCTACCTCGGCAGCGCCGACATTATGGATCGCAACCTGGATCGGCGCGTCGAGGAACTCTACCCGCTGGAGGATCCGGCCCTGGTCGCGTTTGTTCGCGACAAGCTGCTGGGCACCTACCTGAACGACAATGTGCGCGCCCATATCCTTCAGCCCGACGGCACCTACATCCGCCTGATACCAGACAACGGCCCACGGGTGGATAGCCAGATACCCGAGAAGATGATACCGGCGTAGGCAAGGTTTCAGGTTCGCGGTTTCAGGTTTCAGGTCGAGCGTATCAGGATACCAAATTCTGGCCTGAACTGTCACGCTGAAACCTAGCACAGGAAACCTTGTTTTAAACATGGTTCAGAACAGCGTGACAGTTTGGCGGAGACGCGAGGACGCGAGGATGCGAGAGCATCGCCCTGGCGGAGACGCGAGGACGCGAGGATGCGAGAGCATCGCCCCATCGCCTTGGCGGAGACGCGAGGACGCGAGGATGCGAGAGCATCGCCTTGGCGGAGACGCGAGGACGCGAGGATGCGAGGATGCGAGAGCATCGCCTCGTCGCTTCGTCGCATCCTCGCCTCATCGCCTCGTCGCATCCTCGCCTCATCGCCTTGGCGGAGACGCGAGGACGCGAGGATGCGAGAGCATCGCCTTGGCGGAGACGCGAGGACGCGAGGACGCGAGGATGCGAGAGCATCGCCTCGTCGCTTCGTCGCATCCTCGCATCCTCGCCTCGTCGCATCCTCGCCTCGTCGCATCCTCGCCTCGTCGCATCCTCGCCTCATCGCCTCGTCGCATCCTCGCCTCATCGCCTCGTCGCATCCTCGCCCCATATCTGAGAGGAGAGTGCAATGGCACCTATCAGTGTTTTTCTCGTCGACGACCATATGGTAGTACGTGCGGGGCTGAAGATGTTGATCAGCGCCCAGAACAATATGGTCGTCGTCGGCGAGGCCGGAGACGGCGAGACCGCATGGCAGGCGGTACAAGACTGCGTGCCGGACGTGGTGATCATGGATATTTCGATGCCGACAATGAACGGCATCCATGCCACCGAGCGGATCATACAGGCATGCCCCACAGTGAGGGTGCTGGTACTCAGCGTACATGACGACACGAGCTATCTGCGGCAGATGCTCACGGTGGGCGCCGCAGGCTACATCCTCAAACACACGGCGGCCGATGCGCTGATCCAGGCCATCCGCATCGTGGCGGCAGGGGGACTCTACCTGGAGCCCGCTCTTGCCGAGTACGTGGTGAGCCGCTACGTGCGCCGACCCGTCGCGATCACCGAGTTGCTCGGGGCCGCGCTGAGCGACCGTGAGCGCGAGGTGGTGCTACGGGTGGCGCAGGGCCACAGCAATCGAGAGATCGCCGCACAGTTGAGCCTGAGTGTAAAGACAGTCGAAACCTACCGCGCCCGTGCGCTAGAGAAACTCGGGCTAACCAGCCGAGCGGCCTTGGTGCGCTACGCCCTGGAACACGGCTGGCTCCAAGCAGCGTAAGCCTAAGGCGCATCGTTACGGGCAACAGAGACTCCGCATTCTGATGCTTCACAGTTGTCGGATCTGAAACCTTCAGTTTGGGCTTATTCATGGGGTTCTCGTTGCCAAAAACCAATACTTGACAAATTGCGTTATTATATCTATACTTTTGATTGCAGCTATCAGCCTCACTGGCTGCGCACGTAGTGTCCACAACGTGGCACCCATCACGCGCTTAACCCCGCCTTGTTGAGTGCAATAGAAGACCTGCTTTCAGGGCACCGCTCCTCCTTTCGGGGAGGGGCCGTCTTGTGTCTCTTACAGCTAGGAGCACAGAACCGATGCTCAAGCGAACAAAAACGTTCTGGGGAGTCTCCGATTCGCCGGAGATGAGTCGCGAATCGGATGTCGATCGGCTGGTGGAGGGGAGCGATCCCTCCAGCGATACGGCTGAGAATACACGGCATGTCGAGCCAACGCCCGACGCCGTGCAGCACTATCTTCAGGAGATTGGTCGAGTATCCTTACTCACCGCACGAGAGGAGATCGAACTCTCCGAGCGCATTGAAAGCGGTGACGCAGCCGAGGAGCGGCTGCTATCGACCGATGTGCTTAGCGTGCCTCTGCGCCGCGCCCTTGAGCGCGATGTGGAGAGCGGCAATGATGCGCGTCGGCACCTGATTCAGGCGAACCTGCGCCTGGTCGTGAGCATCGCCAAAAAATATGTCGGTCGCGGGCTCTCCCTGCTGGATCTAATCCAGGAGGGGAACATCGGCCTGATGCGCGCTGTTGAAAAATTCGACCATCGTAAGGGCAACCGCTTCAGCACCTACGCCACCTGGTGGATCCGCCAAGCTGTCACCCGCTCGATAGCCGAACAGGGCCGAACCATTCGCCTGCCTGTGCATATGAGCGAGTCGGTCAGCCAGGTAAAACGCACCTCCGAGCGGCTCTCACAGTCGCTGGAGCGCCAACCCACACCCGAGGAGATCGCCATCGCCCTCGGCCAGCCGGTTGAGCGGATCGAGCGTGTGCTTGAGGCGGCCCGCCGCCCGGTTTCGCTTGAGACGCCGGTGGGGGATGAGGGTGAACATACCCTGGGCGACTTCCTGCCCGACGATGATCTACCGACGCCCGGTGATTTTGCTTCGTCCCAACTGCTCCGCCGCGACCTCTCAGCGGCCCTGGATCACCTGAGCGAGCGTGAGCGGCGCATTATTGACCTGCGTTACGGCCTGGTGGACGGTCGCCGACGCACCCTGGAAGAGGTCGGTCGCGCCCTTGGGATGACTCGCGAGCGTGCCCGCCAGATCGAGGCCGAGGCTCTGCGCCGCCTGCGTAGCCCCGATGTCGGCCAGCATCTGCGCGACTACCTAGAGTAACCGGCAGCGCTGTTCATCAGAGAACACGACAGAGGGGGAGACGCTACAGCGCCTCCCCCTTTGTTGTACGCTTCAATCGCAGGTATCTTACAGTCTGGCGTTGCGACGCCCGTTTTGACGCCCCGGGACTGTCCCCTGTTACCTGTACTCTTGTCTAGTAGCGCGGGCGCGATCCGGAGCCACCGCCACGCATCTGGTCGAAACAGTCACTGCAATAGACCGGCTTGGTGCCACGAGGGACGAAAGGCACCGTCGTCTCTTGGCCACAGTTGGCGCAGGTGACCTTGTACGACACACGCTCACGTGGGGCAGCCGATGCCCCGGCTCCATAGGGCGAGGGAGACGAGGACCGCGGCGGGCGATCCTCACGAGAGCCGCCGCCCGAACTCATCTGCGACTTGCGATTCTGCCGACACGACGGGCAGCGTGTCGGCTCATTCACAAAGCCCTTCGATGCGTAAAACTCTTGCTCGCCGGCAGTAAACACAAAGTCCATCCCGCAATCCCGACAGGTCAGGGTCTTGTCCGCGAAGCTCATGGCTCGCCACTCCTTGAAATGGGTCTAACACCGAGGTTGGTCCGCGCCTGGGTAGCGAGCAGGTTCGCCGATCCCGTCCCGCCAAGGGATCGAAGGAGCCGAGTGTGCCGTTTCGCGTATGCCAAAGCCGTCCCAGATATTCCTCCATTATACGCCTTTTTTACTTATGTGCAATAGCATTTTTTTGGCGACACCCAGGGCTGTTGCAACGTCACCCTCCGGCCCTCACCCCCAGCCCCCTCTCCCGCTCAGGGAGAGGGGGCTGGGGGGTGAGGGCCATTGCGAACTGGTAAAGTAACATTGTCGATTCTGAAACCTCGTCGAAGGAAAAAACCGAGAGATGCTATAATAGTTGTGTCGCTGGGCACCACCATAACAGTCGTTCCATGCCGCACGCGAGCCGGTTGACTTCCCTATGTTGTTAGGAGCGCTGTCGTGTCTGCTCCATCACTGGCCCTGACCGAGAAGCTCCATCTGTGTCTCAGTGCCCTCTGCGCCCAGCCTACCGGAACCGGCCACCTTGCCGACCTCCGGTCGGGCGCAGAGGCGGTCGCGGCACAACTGCGCAGCATCGGGATGCACGTGCGGGTCATACCAACTGCTGGGGCACCTGTGGTGCTGGGTCATATTGCCGGACGAGCAAATCGCACGCTGCTGCTCTACCATCATTACGATACCGCGTCGCCCGGCCCCTGGCGCGAGTGGTCCCACGAGCCGCTCCAGCTTGCCGAGCGCTCGGGTACCTTCTATGCCCGTGGTGTTGTGGCTGGCAAAGGCCCGCTGGCTGCGCACATCCAGGCGATCCATAACATCCTCCAGACAGATGGCGGGCTCCCCTGCGGCGTGACCATCGTCGCCGAAGGGCATGGCATGAGCGGAAGCCCGCACCTGGCCGGGGTTTTGGCCGCTCACACTGATACTGTTCGTGCAGATGCCTGTCTGGCCAGCCAGGGTGAGCGTGATATTCACGGCAGACCGCTCTGCTACAGCGGTACGAAGGGCCACCTCCAGGTGCGGTTGCACGCCCGCAACGGCACCTATCCTCTGCCCGCCAGTCTGGCCCCGAGCCTGCGTAACCCGCTCTGGAGGCTTAGTTGGGCGCTGACCTGCATCAAGGGCGACGATGAGGACATTAAGATCGAGGGCTTTTACGATAGTGTGGAGGGGCCGACCCGCGCTGAGAACGACCTGCTGCGCCAGATTGAGATCGATGAGGCTGCCCGCCTGCGGGCCTGGCAGCGCAAGGATTTTCTCTTCGGCATGAGCGGCCACGCCCTGGTGCGCGCCGAGGCCACGCTCCCCACCTGCAATTTGAGCGCGATCACCTGCGACCCGGCCGGCGATGCTGCACGCATCCCGGCCTCGGCAGAGGCCACCCTCGACTTTCAGTTGGTGCCGAATCAGCAGCCCGATGCGACTCTTGCTCAGCTCCAGGCTCACCTCGCCGAGCGCGGCTTCGCCGACATCGCGGTTGAGCGTATGCCCGGCGGCTACCCGCCCGCCGCTACGGCCCACGATGCACCCTTTATCGGCTTGGTTGCCGCAGCGGGCGAGGCTGTCTACGGTGTTCCCCTGAGTATGGTGCCCGCTGGTCCCCTCGCCCTGCCCCTTCAGATGTTTATCGAGCGCCTTGGCCTCAGCGCCGCCACAGTCGGGTTGGCCCGACCCGATAGCGCCATCCACGGCCCTGATGAGCGCATCCTCATCGACGACCTCTCCCGCCACGCCCAACTCCTCTGCGAGATCCTCGCCGCCTTCGCCAGGGCATGAGCAAAGTCAGCTCCGGCCCCCTCACCCCCTGCCCCTCTCCCTCACGGGGAGAGGGGAGTTTCTTCATCAGGATGCGCTCGGCTCCCCCTCTCCCGTTCAGGGAGAGGGGGC
>Ga0194060_10002204_pt1 | contig 13908 bp, 17 predicted proteins | sample SepL225m_MetaG_FD_163427 | JGI IMG/M metagenome (GOLD analysis project Ga0194060, IMG submission 163427) | Anoxic zone freshwater microbial communities from boreal shield lake in IISD Experimental Lakes Area, Ontario, Canada - Sep2016-L222-5m | ecosystem: Environmental > Aquatic > Freshwater >... | reverse complement strand
GGCTCACAGCTCAGGGCGAACGGACTTTAACAGTCTAAGTTATTGAAAATCCGTTCGTGCTGAGCTTGTCGAAGCATGTACCATATGCTGTAAATTTACTTTTTACGAGACCAACAAATAATTACTGATTGTCGCTAATCAGGAAAAAGTTTGCACAGCCCGTTTCAGCAGAGGAACAGGTGATACCAAAGAAAAAGCAAGTTTATGTTTGGAATAATTACGATTTTCCGGTATGCTGACGACCACTCTAGCGGATGGGGTTAATAAGGCGTATCAGATTGACTCTCCAGCATTTTTATCAACGGATATACTCTTGATCCCTTTCAGGTTTTTACAGAAAGCTCTGTTTGTACCGGTTGCGATGTGGCTCATTACCGCATGTCAGGGTGGTAATGAACAGCCACCGCCTGTTGTCAGGCCGACCGTTTCCCATCAGTCAACAAAAGAAAAAACGGTTGTCGTCCCCCCGGAAGTCGCCAGCAGATGGAAAGCTGTAAAAATAGCGGTGATAGACAAATCCCTTGCAACCGAAAATGTATATATCATCCCTATCGGCGGCTCATCCAGCATCCCCTCATCAAACCTCGTAATATCCATTGAGGCTTTTCTCCCCACCTTCGTGATAGAGGGTTCCAGCATGACATCATCTTCAAATGAACTAAAAAACCCTGGGGTCAGGGTCAGAATTACCGATAACGATGCGCTTATTTATAAAGGGTGGCTTTTCTCCAATTTCCCGAATACACACGCCTTTATGCACCCCAAGTTCAGCTTTACAGTCGTTGGAGCGGTACCGGTCAAAAAATAATCCTTCAAATTTATGACGGGATCCCCCCTCTGGCCAGTTGATCGCAACGCTCGTTTTCGGCATGACCGGCGTGGCCGCGAACCCATTTCCACTTTACACGGTGTTTTTGTGTCGCGATAAGCAACTCTTCCCAGAGATCCCGGTTTACTACAGGCTCTTTTTTGCTGTTGCGCCAGCCATTTCGCTGCCAACCCATGATCCACTCGGTAATGCCTTTAACCAGATACTGTGAATCGGTTGTTACCGTTACTGTGCAGGGGCGGGTCAAGAGGCGCAGCGCTTCTATGGCTGCGCTGAGTTCCATGCGGTTGTTGGTTGTCTCCCTGGCTCCTCCGCTGATCTCCTTCTGATGTCCGCCATAGCGGAGGATTGCGCCATACCCTCCAGGGCCCGGGTTGCCGCTGCAGGCACCATCACAGAATATTTCGACAATCTGTTGTTCAGACTTCACCACAATATGCTCCCTCCTCTTTGAGCTGGTTGGCAATAGCCAGCATAAGCCGCTCTACAATCAGGATGTGAGTCTCTTTGCAGTCTTCAAGGGTATAAAGATCGGTGAAATCAAGGGGAGTCCCGAAAACAGCCGTCCCCTGCTGGCCAAAGGCCGGAAATTCCCAGCGATTCAGACCGACAAGTGCGGTCGGTATGACAGTTGGGTGCGTATCATAAATTATCTTGCCTACACCACGGTTCCCCTTGCCAAGCCGTCCATCTTTGTGACGGGTTCCCTCGGGGAAGAGCATTACTTTCTGGTCAATCAATAGATCGTTCAGGACGCGGCTCGCCTTTACATCGCGCCTGCGCCTGACCGGAAAAGCCCCCCAGGATGAGTAGATGATGCGCTGAAACCTGTTTGTAAAAAGCTCTTCCTTGGCTGGTGTCCAGAGCATCTGGAGCGGGTGATGCCTGATTACCGCCCAGGGGAGTAATACTGTCTCGTAGGCGGAAATATGGTTTGAAGCTATGAGAACAGGGCCATTGTTCGGGATATGCTCACTCCCCTTGGTAATGAAGCGGTTCAGGATAGAAGCGTAGAAGCCGACCACATATATGGAGAAGGTAACCCAAATTCGCTGCAGCAGATTTGCCTTCACAATAACCCTCCGGATTTAAGTACTGTTTTTGCTATACTTCGCAAAGATGACTACAGATGCAATATCGAGGTTTCGCCTGAAATGTTAAATTTTGCCGTAAGTGAAGAAAAAAATCGCCTGCTGCAGCTCAAGATGCTTGAGCTGGGGGTGCGTGAGCAGGATCTGGAGGAGAGCTTTGTCAGATCTTCAGGGAATGGCGGTCAGCATGTAAACAAGACCTCCAGTTGCGTCCAGCTTAAGCATACACCCACCGGCATCACCGCTACCTGTATGCGTGAGCGGAGTCAATCCGTTAACCGGTTTCTTGCGCGCCGCGAGCTGCTGGAGCGTATCGAAGCGACCAGAGGGGGAACGACACCGGAGATGAAACGGGTAGAAAAGCTGCGTAAGCAGAAAGATCGCCGCAGGAGACGGCGGACACTCCCGGCGGACAACTGATCATTGATTCACCTGAAAGTGGCCTGCAGAGAGGTGCTGCCTGGCAAACAGGTGACCTCGTCCTCTTCCCCTTCAAGCTGTATCTTCCTTATCTCAATCAGACCATCACCGGTTCCGACCAATAGCGGACTCAGCGATAGAATCTCTCCCGGCTCTCCGTCACCCTCAATAGGCCAGGCCTGCCAGATCAGGTATCTTTTTCCATCAAGATCCGCAAATGCGCCAGGATATGGGTGAGTGACTCCGCGCACCAGGTTATAAATCTGAACGGCGCTTTTTCCCCAGTCAATACGGCCATCGGCCGGCTTGCGACCGCCAAAATAGCCCCCTTCAGCCAGATTCATCCCGAAGCGAGGGGCATTTCCCCCCCTTAGAAGCGGCCAGGCGCGGGAAATAACAACAACAGCGGCTTCAGTTACTTTTAAAAATACATCGTGAGCCGTGTCGCTGAACGCGATCGGCACCCTCTCCTGATCGACGATATCTCCTGCATCCGGTTTTCCTATCATGTAGTGCAGGGTCGCGCCGGTTTCTGTTTCACCGTTGATTACAGCCCAGTTGACCGGCACCCTTCCACGGTATCGGGGGAGGTAGGAACCGTGGAGGTTTAGCGCCCCCATGCGGGGAATCTCAAGCACCTCCCCATTTATCATGTTGCGGTAGTAGAAGGAGAAGATAAAATCGGGCGAGATCTCTTTTACTCGCGCAACGTTTTCCGGCAGGGAGATGTCGCTGGTCAGGAGCGGGATATTGTGAAGCCGCGCCAGTTCCCGCACAGAGTCAAACCAGATCTGCTCGGTCGGAGAATCTTCGTGAGTAAAGACAAGCTCAATATCCGCCCCCTGCCTCAGAAGCTCCGAAACGCAGCGATAGCCGACATTATGATAGGCGCAGACGATTAGTTTCAATGCTATTAATGACCGCTTGAAGCCAACGCATCCACATCAGCTAATGTCTGCTGCAAATCGGTTCCCAACTGACGGGCGATCTGGGTAATTGAAAAGATACCGCAGACCGTCTGTCTGCCATCATCACCCTCCTGAACTACCAGGCTATGCTGTCTGCCGCTCTTTTTCAGAGAGGCGACGATCTGGCCTACCTCGGCGGTTTTTACATCATCTATTTTCAGCACATCGAGTTCGCGCTGAGTTGTCATGATGTCGCGCACCATGATATCAGTATATGTGCCACCCATGTTCTGCAGGAAGCGCATCGGCTTTTCCCCCAGGATATCTGACGCCGTCAGCAGCCCTGCCACCTGATCGTTAGAATCAAGCACCAGCAGCATACGTACGCCATAACGGATCATCTTTGTGTTGGCGCTCTCCATCGAAGCGGTCGGTCGCGCAACAACAACCGAAACCTTGCTCAGGTCGGACATTACCGAAATCGCCGGATCGCCCAGGTTTACATGCTCCGGCAGAATCTGGCGAGGCCGCATATAAGACGTGCCTGTTTTGAGACGGGAAGATTTCAGAATTTCAAACTCTCTAATCATGGTTTAACTCCTTTTCTGTTTGTTTTTTATGGCTATTCATCAAACCCAAATGTCCTTCGAACAACAAATCGTGGTCTCTTCCTGACCTCCTGATAGATTCTACCCACATATTCCCCGACGATACCTATCCCCATAATGACAATACCGACAAAGAAAAAGAGAATGGCAAACAGGGTGAAAACCCCCTCAACCTCTGCGCCGACGATGAAACGGCGAACCAGCAGAAAGAGCGCAAATGCGAGTGAGAGGAGGGAAGTCAAGATACCGAAAAGCGCAAACAACTGCAGCGGCACCACCGAAAAACCTGTCATCAGGTCAAAGTTGAGACGTATCAGCTTATAAAACGAGTATTTACTCTCACCCACTGCCCGCTCGGCATGTCCAACCTCTATCTCGGTCGGATTGGAGGCAAATGTCTGCGCAAGTGCCGGAATAAAAGTCGTCGATTCCCTGCAGCGATTGATGTTATCCACAACATGGCGGTGGTATGCGCGCAGCATGCAGCCATAATCCTGCATCTGCATGCCGGTAATCTTGTTTGTGGTGATATTGACGATGCGTGAGGCCATTTTACGAAACGATGAGTCCTGACGAAGTTTGCGGATACTGCCTACAACATCGTGCCCTTTTTCAATCTCGGCTACCAGACGTGGTATCTCTTCAGGCGGATTCTGCAGATCGGCGTCAAGGGTGATAACTATTTCGCCGCTGGACATCTCAAAAGCTGCTAAAATTGCCATATGTTGGCCAAAATTACCTGTAAATTCAATTACCTTTACATGCTTAAACTCTTTGGCAATACGGCAGAGTATCTCAAGCGAGCGGTCGCTGGAACCGTCGTTAGTGAAGATGATTTCAAATGAGTGGCCGGTCTCCAAAATAGCCGGGTAGAGGCGATCCATAAGGCTATTCAGATTTGCCTCTTCGTTGTAGACCGGTACGACAATACTCAAGTAGGGTTGTTCCATGATTATTATTCCTCGCCCGTAGTCAGAGCGGTCGCAATTTTGATTATATCGTCGGCACAGAGATTTTTCTGCCACTGCCGGATACCTGAGATACTCTCCACCCCGGAGTTGGTAAGCGGGTTGAAATCGGCGGCGGATTCAAGCAGCCAGTTTGGCGCAAGCAGACCAGATTCAAGACCAAGCTCCGCACTTCTCTGCTCCCGCCACTGTTTAAGTTTTTTGAGGCGCTCCCTGGAACCCTGAACAAGCTCGTTTTTCTGTGTGCGAGGAAAGTGAGGCAATTTCCCCTCAGGCATTTCAATTCCGAGAGTCACCGCCTGCAGAATTGCGCCACCGTGCCGATTTATCTGACTCGGTGTCATCCCCTTGATTCTGCTCAATTCAGTTGCGGTGCGTGGAGCGGTCTCGGCGATCTCCTGAAGAGTTTCAGCAGAAATAACTTTAAATGGTGGACGATCCAGCTCCTTTGCCTGCCTGTCCCGCAGTTGAAGCAGATTTTCCAGTATGGCAAGGGTGCGCCCTCTCAGCTTGCCGGCTCCTTTACAGTACAAAAAGAGCGGCCCCTCTTTTTCAGTTACCCGCGCCTGGCAGATCAGCAGACACTCCTCCTCAACCCAGGCCAGCCTCCCTTTTTGAAGCAGTTCCACGCGAAACTGGTCATATAAAGGGAGCAGATCTGATGTGTCAGCCGCAGCATATGCGGTCATCTCAGGGCTTAGAGGGCGCCTGCTCCAATCCGCCTTCTGGTATTTTTTGTCCAGCTCGATACCAAAACGCCCCCTTAACAGAGCTGCAAGCCCAAATTCAGGGATACCGAGAAAGCGGGCCGCAATCATCGTGTCAAAGAGGTTTTTCACCTCAATGCCAAAATCACGGTGGAGCGACCTTATATCGTAATCGGCGCCATGCATGACCACCAGAATATCAGGATCAGAGAGCGGCTCCGCTAAAGGGGAGAGATCATCCAGCGCGAGAGGGTCTATCAACCATGTCCGGAAACGGGTCGATATCTGAATCAGACAGACTTTTTCCCGATAGTGATGCAGAGAATCCATCTCCAGATCCATCGCAATTTCTTTTTGACCGGATAGAATGTCGGCAACTTCAGTCAGCCTGGCAGCAGACGTGATAATCTCGCAGATTTCAGACTCGTATTTGTTCGCGCTCAAGAGTTGAACTCCCGCAGAATGGTATAATTTGTACTCCGCTGTGCCGCTTTAAAGTCGGCACCCTGTATCAGCCCGATCATTTCGTCCTGCGACATACGGAAGCTGCAGCCGGCGGCGGCGACGACGTTTTCTTCCAGCATGGTGCCCCCCAGGTCGTTAGCGCCAAAGAAGAGCGCAATCTGTGCTATTTTGGCCCCTTGAGTTACCCAACTGGCCTGGATATTCGGGATATTGTCCAGCACTATGCGCGATAAGGCCAGCACCTTTAGATAATCTACGCCTGTGGCGGTAGTCCCCCCCAGCTCAGTATTGCCGGGCTGGTAAGTCCACGGAATAAAAGCGGTGAAGGAGCCGCCACTGTCTTGAAGCTCACGCACCCGGAAGAGATGCTCGACGATATCCTCAGGTTTTTCGAGGCTGCCGAACATCATGGTTGCGGTACTCGGCATACCGAGAGCTGCGGCTTTCAGCATGACTTCGGCCCACTGCTGCCAGCCGATTTTTTTGGGTGAAATGCTGCTTCGCACCTCATCCACCAGAATCTCGGCACCACCCCCCGGAATCGAATCGAGTCCGGCAATGTTAAGACGAGACAGGGTCTCATCGACGGTTATTCCGGAATTTGCGGCTATACAGACCACCTCTGCCGGGGAGAGTGAGTGGCACTGAACAGCCGGAAAACGACTCTTTATCTCCCTGAAAAGCCTCTCGAAAAAATCAATTCTGAGATCGGAATTAAGCCCTCCCTGCATCAGAAGCTGAGTGCCCCCCTGATCTACCAGTTCGCTGATCTTTTCATAGATCTCCTCAACAGAAAGCGTGTAGGCATCGGCGGCATCTCTGTCCCGGTAGAAGGCACAAAAAGAGCACTTTGATTCGCATATATTGGTGTAATTGACATTGCGGTCAACGACAAAAGTCACCCGGTTTTCCGGGTGGAGTCTCAAACGGATCCTGTTGGCGAGAGTGCCGATTGACAGGAGGTCTTTATCCAGTAGCCAGATAAGCGCTTCTCCCCGTTCTATTCTCCGCTCTGCCGTCATAGCTCTTCTTTCTGCCGGGAATTTATTCAGAAGAAACCGTTGCCAGTTCTGATTCAAGCAACTGTCGAATCTCTGGCGGTATCCGTTGAGTCTTGAGATTTGTATTGATACACGCCAGGGTTACAAGAGCTGACAGCAGCAGTTTTCCATCAGACCCCCTTACAACCCGCTGGCAGAACGTGAATGATGCACCGCCAACCCTTGCAGGGAGGGTCTCTACAACCAGGAGGTCGTCATGAAATGCGGGTGATTTATAATCTATTTCAAGCCGCACAACAGGAAAGAGAGCCCCTTCTTCTGCAAGCTTTGCAACCAGAAAACCACGATCGCGAAAATATTCCGTTCGCGCCCGCTCAAGGTACTTGATATAGTTGGCGTGGTAGACAAGGCCACCCGCATCCGTATCCTCATAATATATGCGCACTTCCATATTTAACGCAGCCTCAAGGTAATAGTTTTGACAACTCCGGAGTCCCGTAATCTGAATTGCAGCCGTAGCTCTTTTACTGTTCCCGCTTCACCAGGGAAAAATATAAACCCGCTTGCCAGAGCCTCCGCTTGGATAATCTTGCCTTCAACCCCTTTTTCACGGACGTCATTTGCAATTTTATTCTCTCTAAGGCGACCATCCCCCGCCTTGTCAGCCCCTCCGATAATGGCTCCGCCCGCCCCGCCGATAACGCCACCTTTTATGACAGCATCTCCAACACTATGACCGGTAACTATACCGATAGCCAACCCAAGAAGTGCCCCCGCAGCGGCTCCATATGCGGCACCTTTGCCAGCACCACCGGCAATCGCGCCAGCTTCAGTCGCTTTCTGCACCCGCTCAATAGCTTCCTGATTTGAAAGAATCTTCCAGTAACGGTTTGATCCATCTACAAGAAACGTCTGCCCCGCTACAACTTCTACCGCCTGACCACTGCGGTTGTCCAGCACGATCTGAACCGGCAGAACTCCGGCACCCAGTATATCGAAGCCAAAAGCATCCTCCGCCAGCTTCTTGTCACTGAAAGCCTCGCCCCCGACAGCCAATCCGGCGGAATCCTGATAATTGGCATAATCGTTTGGCGGCCTGAACGATACCGTCTTGTTTTGATATGTAGCACACGCTGTGAGATGTGCTGCAATAAGCAGTAAGCATATCAATCTACGCATATATCGCCTCGTTCTGCCTTATAAACTCAAATAGTGGGCAAGCAGAAACACCCCGCCGGAATCCGGAGAGGTGTTTACTGCTGCGCTGCCTGTCGTTCGGTCAAACCTGAACAACTTCCTTGACGCCCGGAATTTTTTCCTTCATGGCACGTTCGATCCCCATCTTGAGGGTCATTGTGGACATCGGGCAACTGCCGCAGGCACCTTTCAGCCGCACCTTTACCGTACCGTCTTCGGTTACATCCACCAGTTCCACATCGCCTCCATCGGCCTGCAGAGCGGGACGCACCTGCTCAAGAACTTTCAGTACTTCTTCTCTCATCTGTTAATCTCCTTTTTTTGTAGTGGTTGAAATCTTAAAAACTTGCTTATTCTTTTACTAAGAGAGCGTTTGCCACCAGGGCTGTCCGGTGCATCATTGGAAATAGCTTTTATAAATGGCACTTGCGATTTGCGCTCCCAGTACAGGTGGCACCGCATTTCCGACCTGCGTGAATTGGCGAGCTACAGAACCAGTGAACACGTACTCATCTGGAAACGTTTGAATTCTGGCACTTTCTCTGACGGAAAGCGTTCGCGGAATATATGGGTGCAAATGCAAATCCAGTCCGTTTAAAATTATCCCCGTTTTTATTGAAGCGTTGATTCGAGGCAATAGAAAATGGTTGACATGGGGGGCCGCCTACGAATACTCCGTCGAACTGTTTGCTGCTTCCAATACGTTTCGAAAGCACATCTATGATTTTAGTCTTATCTGACACATCAGCAAGCTGAATGTCCCAAGCTGGGCGATTATATTTTAGCGTTTCGCAAAAAAGAGGATTTTTTTCAATTAAAACCGAATTGTAAAATCCAGCAGCTTCAAAACCAAGGTCAAGCCCACCGGCACCAGAGAAAAAACTTACTACCGGAATACTGTCAGGCTTTTCCTGAAAGTCATTAAGTGAGTAAAAGCGCTTATCTCTCAAGACAGGTCTAAAATTAATCTGATATTGGAGGTCATCATAGTTTTTGCCAAGTAATTTTAATTCTATAGACAAAGATTGTTTATTGGCAAGACATCCTTTTAAAATTTCTATCTGTTGTTTCAGGTAAGTCCCCAAAAATAAATCCTCGTCAAACAATTCTGCCTGTAATGAGCTTTTAATAGTGTTCATAGACCAACAAGTTTAATTACCTCGGCAGCCCCGGCTCAGTCAGATGCTCCGGCTGCATGATCGCATCCAGCTCCTGCTCTGCCATCAACCCACGCTCCAACACTATTTTTCGGATGCTTTTACCGCTCTTAACCGACTCTTTGGCAACCTCTGCCGAGGCGTTGTAGCCAATATAGGGGGCCAGTACAGTTACCAGGCCGAGTGAATCATCGAGATAGCGGCGGCAGCGCTCCTCATTGGCAGTTATGCCGTTTATACAGGATTCAGTGAATTTCTGCACACAATTCCTGAGCAATTCCATTGAAAATGTCAGATTCCAGGATATAAGCGGCATCATGACGTTAAGTTCCAACTGCCCCGCCTGGCTTGCCAGCAACAGAGCCTGATCGCACCCCATCACCTGAAAGCAGACCATGTTGGTCATCTCAGCCATGGAGGGATTTATTTTACCCGGCATGATCGATGAACCTGGCTGGATGGCGGGGAGACGGATTTCGTCAAGGCCGGTGCGTGGCCCCGAAGCCAGCAGACGCAGATCGTTGGCGATCCGTCCGATGTTCACCGCAGTACGGCGAAGAGCGGAGGAGAGAGCCAGAAATGGATCCATGTTCTGCATCGCCTCGAACATATCTGCAGTTGCTGTCAGCGGGAAGCCGGTGGCTATGGCAAGTTCGTCAATCATCGCCGTAATATAAGCCGGTTCGGCGTTTAAGCCGGTTCCGACTGCGGTGCCGCCGATTCCGAGTTCTAGCAGAGCCGGGATACACGCCTCCAGCCCTTCCCGATTTTTTCGGATTGCAACACTGTATGCGCCGAACTCCTGTCCCATTCTTATCGGAACGGCATCCTGCAGGTGGGTGCGCCCCGACTTCAGGATATGATCGAACTCTTTCCCCTTGGCAGAGAGAGCCAGTTCCAGTTTTTCAAGCTCTTCCAGCAGCGGATCAAGCATCTCCAGCGAGGCGAGGCGGATAGCGGTCGGTATGACGTCGTTGGTCGATTGGGCCATGTTGACGTGGTCATTCGGATGGAGGATGCTGAAGTCGCCCCGTTCATGCCCCAGAAGTTCGAGCGCACGGTTGGCAAGGACTTCGTTGACGTTCATGTTGTGCGACGTCCCGGCACCGGCCTGGAAAGGATCAACAACGAACTGGTCGGCCAGATTTCCGGCTAGAACTTCATCGGCGGCGGCGACAATGGCGTTACCGATTTCGGCTGACAACCGACCGGTGGAACTGTTGGCTTTTGCGGCACATTTTTTGATAATAACCGTTGACCAGACGAAAACCGGGTGTGGTTTCAAACCGGAGATCGGAAAATTATGCACGGCTCTGGCTGTCTGGGCTCCGTAATAGGCGTCCGCCGGTACAGACATCTCTCCCATTGAATCTTTTTCAACACGAGTGGGCATAGTTTTTACATCAAACCTCTCCACCATTAACAGCAGCCCTCAAAAGTTGGCTCGGTTTGAAGCTTAGAACTTTCCGGGCAGAAATTTCAAGAGCCGCACCGGTCTGGGGATTTCTGCCGCGCCTCGGATTTTTCTTTTTGACCTCAAACTTGCCAAACCCTGATATCTTCAAATCTTCGCCCCGCTCAAGACACTCCTTCATCAGGAGAAAAACACTCTCCACAAGGTCTATGGACTCTTTTTTGGAAAGCCCGCAACCGCTTGATACAGCCTCTACCACGTCCGCTTTAGTCATTCATTCCCCCTTGCAAAAAAATTGAACCGGACAATACACTATCCTTGTCAGCAAAGCAAGTTACACGTCAAGATTTTTGAGCCGTTGACACGGTGCTATCGGCGGGGGTAAGGTGAAGCACTTTTTATCTGTAAAGCAGCTTTTCTTTAAAGGACATCTTTCCGATGAACAGCAAAGAGAAAAAAGAGCGCAGTGAAACGGACATCTGCAATCTCTTCATTACCCCTGCGGTTATCACCGACTATGCTTATGCAAGGTAATCGTCAATCTTATCAACCGGAGCAACGACTGATGACCATCGACCGCCACAGCATCTGCGATAACCTCGACATCTGGACCTCATAGCTGCCCACCAAATCCGCTGCCGGGCGGGGGAGTGGCGGCAGGGTGGAAGCGTAAGGATTTACAAAATGATCCGAATACTCAAAAAACTTAAACTGCGCTGGAAACTGCTGGTGATGGTGCTGCCACTGGTGATACTGCCGATCATCATCATCGGCTCTGTTGTCGGCTATATCGCCAACCGTCAGGCGTATCTGGGCGTCACAAAAGCGAGCAGGGATGATATCGAGCATATCAGCAGGTTCACTATCGATCTCTTAAACGCCCACTATCAGCAGTTTCAGGTCTATAAAGAGGAGCGGCTCAAGAACCTGAACAGCGAACTGGCCACCCTCACCAACCTCTCATACAATCTGGTTGAAACGGAATATAAACAGTATGCAAACGGCCGCTTAAGCCTGGATGCCGCCAAACGCGAGGCGCGCACCGCCCTCAAAAAAATCAATGTAGGGGAGAGCGGTTATATCTTTGCCATGACCAGCAGGGGGAGGCTGGAGGCACATATAGCGCTGGAGGGGAAAAACGTTTTTGACGAGCATGATGAAAACGGCCGCCACTTTATCCGCGACATATGCAAGGCTGCCCTGGCGTCAAAGCCGGGCGAGGTGCTTTTCATAACATACCCCTGGAAAAACGAGCTGCTTGGCGACAAGGTGCCCCGAATAAAAGTGGTCGCCTATCGCTATTTCCGAGAACTGGACTGGATTGTCGCCACCGGTGGTTATCTCGAAGAAGCATATAGCGACAGCAATTTTGAAAAGAAATCGTTTGCCGTTCTGAAGGAGAATATCCGCAGCAAAAAAGTGGGGGGGACTGGATACATTTTCTGCATGGACAGCAAGGGTGCCTTTATGGTTCATCCGGAGCTGGAGGGGAAAAACTCCATCGACGCGAAGGACTCTGACGGCAACAGCTTTATCCGGGAGATGTGCGAAAAAAAGGTCGGGTGGATACGCTATCCCTGGAAAAACAGCGGTGAGAGTACGGCACGGATGAAGATCGTCCGGTATGAATATTTCAAGCCGTGGGACTGGATCGTCGCGGTCGGCTCTTACGAAGACGAGTTTTACCATGAGGCCAGAAATATCAAAAAAATCATTCTGATAAGTATGCTCATTCTGGTAGCTCTGGTCGGCGTTATCGCCTCGCTTATGGTGTTCAAGGCATCAACGATCATCAGCACCCCGATATCACGGATGATCGATGTCATACGGCGCGTGAAAGGGGGGCATATTGAGGAGCGGATGAGTGTGGATGGTGATGACGAACTCTCCGAAATGGCCGTCGCCTTCAACGCCATGACCGACAAGATCCGGCGCAATAAGGAGATTGAGGCGAACCTGGCGCAGCAGGGGAAGATGGCCTCGCTCGGCATTCTCTCTTCCGGCGTTGCTCACGAGATAAATAATCCGCTGGGGGTTATTTTAGGCTACGCGGGGTATCTTGAAGGGAAGATGAGTGAAGATGATCCGAATTATCAGTACATCCATGAGATAAAGCGGGAGAGTAAGAGGTGCAAGAAGATAGTGCAGGATCTCCTCTCATATGCGCGGACGCCACGACCGGTAATGGAGTCGTGCGATTTAAATGATCTGATGGAGCAGATTATCAGTTTTGCCGCAAATCATACCGATATGAAGGGTGTGGCGATCAAAATGGCATTTGCCCGCGATCTCCCGAAGGTATCTCTTGATGGCGACCAGATGCGCCAGGTGGCGATCAATCTGATATTGAATGCCGGCGGGGCGATGCCGAACGGTGGCACGCTGACTGTTTCAACAGCGATAGAGTCTGCCGATCAGGTTAATATTGTATTCAGCGACAACGGCTGCGGCATCCCGACGGATGACCTGGAAAAGATTTTCGAGCCATTTTATACGACCAAGGAGCGAGGTACCGGCCTTGGCCTTGCAATTACCCGCCAGATCATCGAGCAGCACTCTGGGAAGATCCAGATTGAAAGCGTTCCGCAGGGTGGCACGACGATTACGGTGACGCTTCCGGTTGAGCACAGCGAAACAGATTAGATCAAAGGGAATGGAACACGGAAAAGGCGGATTGAACGGATAAAGGCGGATTGAACGGATAAAGGCGGATTGAAATCTTTTACCAACGAGGTTGTCATGCCGGAAATGTTCTATCCGGCATCCAGCTTTTAAGAATTTAAAGTCTGGATTCCGGCTAAAATCCTGCCGGAAAGACATACTTTTTTGATCCACCTGAGTAGTTACCTTTTTTGTTTTTAAATCCGAGGCTCTTGCAAAAAGATTGTCATGCCGGAAGGGTTCTATCCGGCATCCAGCTTTTAAGAATTTAAAGTCTGGATTCCGGCTAAAATCCTGCCGGAAAGACATACTTTTTTGATCTACCTGAGTAGTTACCTTTTTTGTTTTTAAATCCGAGGCTCTTGCAAAAAGATTGTCATGCCGGAAGGGTTCTATCCGGCATCCAGCTTTTCAGGTATTTAGAAACTGGATTCCGGCCAGAAACCTGCCGGAATGACAGATTTTTGGACTTTTGCAAGAGG
>Ga0194060_10002202_pt1 | contig 13914 bp, 13 predicted proteins | sample SepL225m_MetaG_FD_163427 | JGI IMG/M metagenome (GOLD analysis project Ga0194060, IMG submission 163427) | Anoxic zone freshwater microbial communities from boreal shield lake in IISD Experimental Lakes Area, Ontario, Canada - Sep2016-L222-5m | ecosystem: Environmental > Aquatic > Freshwater >... | reverse complement strand
GCCACTTCGATACCCTTGCCACCCTGGGCAACAGCATAAAATATAGGCAGTGTCACCGCCCTGAAACCAGGCTTGTCAATTCCGCGAATCTTTTCAAGCGCATAGTTGGTCAACACAGGATGCGGCAACCGAATACGACGGCAATTCACCTCAGTAGGCTCCAGCAGATTTCCCTCTGTGCCAAGCATAACGGTGGTAGAGGTTATCAGCGCCTCGCGGAGCGAATCGATAGGAGGATTAGTCACCTGGGCAAAAAGCTGCTTGAAATAGTCGTACAGCATCTTTGGCTTATTGGAGAGCACGGCAAGCGGAGTGTCATTGCCCATGGAACCGACCAGCTCCACACCCTTTTCGCTCATAATCTTTATCTGGAGAGTGATATCCTCCTGGGTATAACCATAGACCTTCTGCCGAGCCGTGAGACTAAACTTTTCTTCATCAGGATTCCTCATCTGCGGATGATCAGGAAGAGTATCCAGATCGATAATGTTCCGCTCTATCCACTCACTATAAGGCTGTTCAGCAGCAATACCACTCTTGATCTCTTCATCAGAGATGATGCGCCCCTGGACGGTGTCAACCAAAAACATTCGACCTGGCTGCAAACGATCCTTTTTAAGAATCCTCTCGGGCGCAATATCAAGCACACCAACCTCTGATGCCATAATCACAAGATCATCTTTCGTGATATAGTAGCGTGAAGGGCGCAGACCATTGCGGTCAAGCACAGCGCCAATCTGCACACCATCAGTAAAGGTGACTGAGGCGGGCCCATCCCAAGGTTCCATGAGACAACTATGATACTCGTAGAATGCTTTTTTATCAGCAGAGATCGCATCATTGCCAGACCAGGGCTCAGGAATAATCATCATGGCCGCATGGGCAAGCGAACGACCAGAGAGAACAAGAAACTCAAAGGCATTATCAAGAATGGCAGAATCGCTTCCATCCTCCAGAATGACCGGCTTTATATTCTCAAGAGCATTACCAAAAACCGTTGATTCAATATTTTTTTCCCTCGCCTTCATCCAGTTGACGTTTCCCTTGAGCGTATTGATCTCGCCATTATGGCTCAAAAAGCGATAGGGATGCGCCCGGTCCCAACTGGGGAAGGTATTGGTGCTGAATCGTGAATGCACCATCGCAATGGCGCTCTCCATGTCAGGAGCATGCAGCTCGGGATAAAACAGACCGACCTGCTCGGGGAGAAGCATCCCTTTGTAGACAATTGTCCTGCTCGACAAGCTTGAAATATAGAAATAGCTGGTGCCCAGAAGACCGGCGGTGTATTTAACCCTTTTGGTTATCCGACGACGAATAACATAAAGCTTCCGTTCAAATTCAAGCTCAGAGAGCGTATCCTTCCCCCAGCCGACATAGAGCTGCTTGACAACAGGCTCCTGAGAACGCGCCGTATATCCCAGGGAATCGTTGCAGGTCTCAATTTTTCTGAAACCAAGAAACTTCTGCCCCTCAGCCTGTATCATCACACGGCAAATATCCTCAATTGCCCTCCTCTGGGATAAATCAGGAGGAAGAAAAAGCATCCCCACGCCATAATGGTTTTCAGGGGGAAGATCAATATTTTCATCCGAACAAACCCTTCGGAGGAACTTGTCTGGTACCTGAAGAAGAATTCCAGCTCCATCACCGGTATTGTTTTCACAACCGGATGCACCACGATGCTTCAGGTTTTCGTTAATCCGTAAACCCTGCTCCACAATATCATGTGACTTGATGCCTTTGATATGGGCAATAAAACCCACACCGCAAGCATCATGCTCAAACTGAGGATCATAAAGCCCTGCATTTAACGTAACGTTCATATTTTCAGGCACAACTTTTCAAACAGTTTCAAAAAAAAGGCGACAGAAAGGCCGGGGCAAAGAATATAAATGTTTTTCAGCAATATACCCGAACTCCACATTATCCATCAGACGATGCTTTCCCCTGACTGGCCACAGCATCGACAGCTCTCTGCAGGGCATCCTGATCACCGAGATAATAACTTCTCAGAGGCTTAAGATTATCGTCAAGCTCATAGACCAGAGGGATGCCTGTAGGAATATTGAGACCAACGATATCATCTTCAGAGATGTTGTCAAGATATTTGACCAGAGCACGCAATGAATTACCATGAGCCGCAATAATAACCTTCCGGCCTTTGCGGATTTCAGGGGCTATGGTCTCGTGCCACAATGGCAGGAACCTCTCAACAGTATCTTTCAGGCATTCACTTAAAGGAATCTCCTCTTCGCTCAGGGCAGCATAACGAGGTTCGCTTCCAGGATAGCGCTCATCACTTTTTTCCAGGGCAGGCGGAGGCGTATCGTAACTTCTCCTCCATACCAGCACTTGCTCTTCACCATATTTCTGTGAAGTTTCCGATTTGTTGAGTCCTTGCAACGCGCCATAATGGCGTTCGTTGAGCCTCCAGCTCTTGAAAACCGGAATCCACATCAAATCCATGGCATCCAGCACCCCCCAGAGCGTCCTTATCGCTCGCTTCAGCACCGAGGTATAGGCAACATCAAAAACAAATCCCCCTTCACGCAGCAGTTTACCGGCATTTGCAGCCTCTTTTCTGCCCTGCTCACTCAAGTCAATATCATACCATCCAGTAAATCGGTTTTCACGGTTCCACTGACTCTCTCCATGTCGTAACAAGACAAGTTGTATCATTGTAAGTATCTCCCTTTTCTGGATGATTTTTTATTCCGAAAATTTTATCGTTTCAGCTTGTTTGGCTCCCAATTTAATATTCTCAACACCTTTTCTCAAACTTCATCCACTCCAGATGACTAAAGTTTAGCGAGGAATAGAGAGAATAGTTCAAAACAGGGCGATTTTCACAGAATTGGCTGTAGATTTATAAACTGAAATGTGATATCTTAGGTAATTTTGGCAGAGGCTTCTTGCAGCAAGAAGCGCTTTGCCCCCCTGTTCTCAGTGATAGTGATGATCTGTCAATGCTCTTATACTGATTAAAACGACAATGAACGTAGACAATTTCAGGTTACAGTTGGGTAAAAAAGAGTATGTCCCCATCATTATTGGTGGCATGGGGGTTAATATTTCGACAACAGAACTTGCTCTCGCGGCTGAAAAGCTTGGCGGAATAGGCCACATTTCCGATGCACTGATCACTTATGTCTGCGACAGAATCTTCAGCACCTCTTTTGTCAGCCGAAAAAGAAAAAAATACGCGCAATACAGCGCAAACCCTGATAAATCAGCGGTACTCTTTGACCTTGAAGAGCTTGCTGAGGCACAAAAAAAATATATTGAGCACACCATCTCCCAGAAAACAGGCAAGGGTGCTGTTTTTCTGAACTGTATGGAGAAGCTGACCATGAACAGCGGTATTGAAACCCTGAAAGTAAGACTTTCCGCAGCAATGGATGCTGGTATCGACGGGCTGACCCTGGCGGCTGGTCTTAACCTTCGGACACTTGATCTTATCCAGGATCACCCAAGATTCCGTGATGTCAACATTGGCATTATCATCTCCTCTGTCAGGGCACTTGCCATATTTCTGAAACGTGCCATACGCCTGAACCGGGTTCCCGACTACATTATTGTCGAGGGCCCTCTTGCCGGAGGACACCTTGGGTTCGGGCCTGCTGACTGGCACACCTTTGATCTCAAAACAATTTTTTCAGACGTTCTTGCCTTTCTTAAAAAAGAGGGGCTGAACATTCCGGTTATCCCTGCGGGTGGTATTTTTACGGGCAGTGATGCTGTCGATTATCTCCAGATGGGGGCAGGAGGAGTGCAAGTTGCAACCCGATTTACCATCAGCAAAGAGGCCGGTCTGCCTGCTGATGTCAAACAGAACTATATTAATGCAAGAGAGGAGGATATCGTCGTTAATATGGCCTCTACTACAGGCTATCCGATGCGCATGCTCACCTCCTCACCAACCTTGCGCTATGCCATAAAACCAAACTGCGAAGGGCTGGGCTACCTCCTCGAAAACGGCGGAAAGTGTACCTATATCGACGAATACTATCAAGCTCTTGCAGAAAGAAAAGCAGGTGCACCACTTGTTGTCAAGGAGAAGACCTGTCTCTGCACCGGTATGGCAAATTATGACTGCTGGACTTGCGGTCACACCACCTACCGCCTCAAAGAGACAACCAACCTTCTGCCGAATGGAAAATGGCAACTCCCAACAGCAGAAGATATTTTTTATGACTATCAGTTCAGCCGCGACCACTCCATCATGCGTCCAGAACCAGAGGTGACATGAAACGAAAAGCGAGCCTGTTTTTCGCGGCCACTCTTGCAGCGACAACTTTTCTGGTGGTTGTGTTTGTCGCGAACCAGTTGGTTGCGCTTACCAGGCTTCTCAATGCTCTGCACCCCAATGCAGGAGCTTTTTTCATAGTGTTCAGCTCGGCAGTTCTCCTGTTTACTCTTTCTACCGCAATCCGATTGTTTTCTCTGCCGGAAAAACCTGCGCTTCCGGCAGATGAAAATTCAAAGGCTATGGCTGCATACCTCTCTTCTATGACCGGTCGCATGCCGACTCACCCCATGCACCCTGAACCATCAAAAAAAAACAAAGATCAGCGATGGTTGCGCACCAACCTCAGATTACTTGATACTGATTCACTCAACAGAACCAGAGAGATCGCTACCAAAAACTTTTTTGTAGGAGCTTTTGCCCAAAACACATCCTACGGAACAACCACGTCGCTGCTCAATAATCTCAAGCTGGTATGGAATATCTACACCCTGCACAACCGCGAGCAACACCTCAGGGAATTCATCATTCTGGCTCGATCGGTGTACGAATATCTTCCCCTTTCAGACTTTAAAAAGGAGGATATTCAGGCGCATATCAAACCGATTATTCAGTCGGCGTTCAGCAATACACTCTCTTCTCTGCTTCCGGCAGGAAACCTGCTCGCACCATTTTTCCTCAACCTCTTTCTGGCTGGTGCTACCAATACTTACCTTACTTGCCTTGCAGGTATCATCGCAACTCGTCACTGTCAGACGACAACGAAAGAGGATCAAAAAGAGATTATTCAACAAAGCACGTTTGAGGCCTCATTCATGCTGAAGGAGATTATCAGGGAGTGCAACCCGATTTTGTCGGTCACCATTAGTAACGCCATAAAAAAAGCTGGTATCGAGAGTCTGGATACCATGCAGTCACCAACAGGGGGAAGCGGTATGGCGAAAGATCTTGTCTCTCATCTGGCAAGCTCGCTGAAGAGTATGCTCAAAGAGAATGGATAATTGACAGTTGACAACGGAACGCTTTCAACGGGGCATTGTCAACTTTTCTTTCGTAGCTCTCGAAAAAAATCTTTCAGCAAACTCTCGCATTTGTTCTCCATGATGCCACCGAAAACCTCGGGCTGATGGTTGAGCTGCCGACATGCTGTCACATTCAGGACGGTGCCTGATGCGCCCATTTTTAGGTCATAAGCACCAAAGACGAGACGACCCACCTTCGCATTGACGATAGCACCGGCACACATCGGGCAGGGCTCCAGAGTTACTGCCAACGTACAATCGTTGAGGTATTTGCTGCCGGCCGTTGCCATCGCTGAGGTCAAAGCTATCATCTCAGCGTGTGCAGTAGCATCGCAGAGGGCTTCGACCTGGTTATAGCCCCTCCCGATAACGTGACCACTACTGTCGAGCACGACGGCACCAACCGGAACCTCTTTCCGTTCATAAGCCTTGATAGCTTCCTTCAAAGCCAGCTCCATGCAAAAGGTGAAATCCATCATACTTTTTATAAAAACAATGCTTGCTGAAGAGGAGATAACAGGTTAGCTTGCGGTCACAACAACTGGAATACTCTGAACGTATAACGATGGCCAGCACAAACATGAGTGCGGCCAAGTGTAGAACATAAGGAGATTGAAGTGATGATACAACTATCTTCTGTATTGAAAGAGTTGCCCGGGCACACCATCACTGCTGAAGAGATTTGATGATGTGCCTGCAACGGAATACTGTGAGTAATTGTTCTGAAAAGAAAACGATGAGTAAATAATCTGATAGTATCGAGGTATTCAGCATTGGTTTAACAACGAAGCTGCAGTGAAGCCACTCCCCTCGGGTGATGCTCAGTGACGCTTCAAAACTGACTTTATGGAAATTCTTTTTCTTTTTGCCCTGATTGTTCTTAACGGTATTTTTGCCATGTCCGAGATTGCACTGGTCACGGCAAAGCGCTCTCGACTTTCAAAGTTGGCAGATGAAGGTGATAAAACTGCTGTTTCCGCCATAAAGCTTGGCCAGGATTCGACCAGATTTCTTTCGACAATACAGATTGGCATAACCTCAATCGGCATATTGAATGGTATTGTCGGTGAAGGGGCACTTGCCTCGCCACTGGCTTTCAAACTGCAAGCGTTTGGAATGGCTGATGAGCCAAGCCATATTATTGCAACGGGCGTTGTGGTGCTGATCATCACCTACATCACCATTGTGGTCGGCGAACTTGTCCCCAAAAGAATCGGCCAGTTGAACCCTGAGAAAATTGCGTGCATGGTTGCCAGACCGATGCTTACTCTTTCGGCAATAACAAGGCCTTTTGGGCGCCTCCTCTCTGCCTCAACCAATACGATTCTGCGCTTTATGGGAAACCACCCCCAGGCAATGCCCAGCGTCACGGAGGAGGAGATTCATGCCATGCTTGAGGAGGGCTCTGAAGCGGGAGTTATTGAGCAGCAGGAGCATGAGATGGTCCGTAACGTCTTCCGTCTTGATGACCGTCAACTTGGAACACTGATGGTGCCAAGAGCAGATATCGTCTTTCTTGATGTATCGCAACCGCTTGACGAAAACATTCGTCGGGTTATCGAGTCAGAACACTCCCGCTTTCCAGTCTGTAACGGTGGCCTGCAATCCCTTGTCGGGGTGGTCAATGCCAAACAACTGCTGTCGAAAACCCTGAAAGGGCGGCTGACAGAATTTACCTCGCAGTTGCAACCCTGTGTCTATGTTCCTGAAACCCTCACCGGCATGGAGCTGCTTGCCCATTTCAGAACTTCAGGCACTCAAATGGTTTTTGTTGTTGATGAATACGGTGAAATCCAGGGGTTGGTCACTCTCCAGGATATGCTTGAGGCTGTTACGGGAGAGTTTGTGCCAAGAAATCTTGAGGATTCATGGGCTGTGCAACGGCATGACGGCTCCTGGCTGCTGGATGGCCTCATTCCCGTTCCCGAACTGAAGGATACCCTTGAACTGAAGTCGGTACCGGATGAGGACAAAGGGCTTTATCACACGCTTAGTGGCCTTGTCATGTGGCTTCTCGGACGGATGCCACGAACAGGGGATGTGATGGCCTGGGAAAACTGGAGTCTGGAAATTGTTGACCTTGACGGTCAAAGGATAGACAAGGTGCTCGCATCGAGGCTTACGGATGCCACAAAACAAGAGAGCGGAGAGTCAGAAAAGGCAGCTCCTGCCGAGGGATAATGTTCTTGTGCACCTGATTGATTTCAAAACATTGGGTAAGCACTCTACAAGAATTGCTTCCGTAGAGAATATCAGACAGAAACTGATACACCTGTAAATCATGAAAGAAATGTCCGACCTTTTGAAAAATATGTTAGCCAAAGATTGAGCTGTCTTGGAGAGGATTACGGAACGACTTTTCACTGAGTCGCTTATCTTGTAACGGTAGCAGAAGCGCCAGGAGAAGAGATCTTGAAATATTGCAGGAAATGGACTACCCCACAGCAAGCTACGGGGTATGAATTCGTTATTTATTGATACTTTCACGAAGCAGAGCTTCGGGGAAGGTACCCAGAAAGATTCAATGTAATTACATTTTTTATGAACACTTATGATCAAGATTGTCTTTTTTGCCGTATTGTACGCGAAGAGATACCCGCCAAGATCGTCTTCCGCAACGAGCACGTTGTGGCATTTAGAGATATTACCCCGGTTGCACCCCGACATGTTCTGATTATTCCGGTCACTCATATCTCTTCACTGAGTGAGCTCAAGTCGGAAGACGAAGCAATTGCCGGTCAGATTCTGCTTGCTGCCGGGACGGTTGCCGAAATTCTTGGTATCAAAGCATCAGGCTACCGGTTAGTCTTTAACTCAGGCTCGGATGCCATGCAGAGTGTTTTTCATATCCACGCCCATCTGATTGGCGGTCAACAGATGGGCTGGCCTCCATTTCCTTGACCAATGCTGTTGGCGTTCTACACGACCGTTTCGCCAGAAATCGTCGATGTCCATGAATTTTTTATTGTTCCTTGCTGTTATAGCGGCTATAATCAGTCCTATTTGTTTTTTCATCGTTTAGTGCGGGAGATCATGCAATGCGGTTATCAGAGTTGAAGGTTGGCAAGGAGGCTGAAGTGACGGCAGTAAAGGCTGAAGGAGCTGTAAGGCGCAGAATTATGGATATGGGTTTGATCAAAGGCACCAGATTCAAAGTGGTCAGGGTAGCGCCGCTCGGCGACCCAATGGAGATATTTTTCAAAGGGCTTCATCTTGCCTTGAGAAAAAATGAGGCTGAAGGTATTTGGGTAGCAGAACAGCCGGATAAAGTGTCTGCGTGACCATGAATGCGCAGCATGAAATACGCATCGCGCTTGCAGGTAATCCAAACTGCGGGAAAACATCTCTCTTCAATGCCCTTACTGGTGCTCATCAGAAAGTGGGAAATTTTTCCGGTGTCACGGTTGAAAAGCACGAAGGCTATCTCGACTACAAGGGAAACAGGATTACGGTGGTTGACCTGCCTGGCATCTATTCGCTCACTCCGTACTCCCCTGAGGAGATTGTCACCAGAGAGTACCTCATCAAAGAGCCGCCTGATGTGGTGGTCAACGTTCTCGAAGGGCCGAACCTTGAGCGCAACCTGCTGCTGACCACCCAACTCATGGAGCTGGAGGTTGATTTTCTCGTTGCCCTCAACATGATCGATGAAGTAGAGGAGAAAGGCATCGTCATTGAGATAAAACAGTTGCAGCAACTGCTCGGCTGTCACATTATTCCAACATCGGCAAAAAAAAGTATCGGACTGGATGCACTCCTTGACCATGTCATCAGGGTTGCACGCAAGGATATAACAATTCGCAAAAACAAGCTCTTTTTCCGCCCCGGGCTTGAAGCATCAGTTGAAAAAATTACCACGATACTCGCTCGTCAGAAGGAGCTCGACGGCTTCAATCCCCGATGGCTGGCGATCAAGCTTCTGGAGAATGATCGGGAAGTCTATCTGGAGGTTCAACATCATCCCGTCTGGGTCAAGGTTGAACTGGCTCTTCAGGAGGCACTCAAAGAGGCTGAACGGATGCACGATTCAGAGCCGGAGATTCTCATTACTGAAGATCGCCACGCATTCATCCGTGGAGCCATGCAGGAGTGTGTCCATCAGCCCGGTGGGTTAAAAGCCACTCCAACCGATTATATCGACATGGTGGTGCTCAACAGGATCCTTGGCCTCCCCATCTTTTTACTGGTGGTTTGGGCAATCTTCCAACTGACCTTCACCCTTGGCGCACCCCTGATGGGGTGGCTGGAGCTTCTTTTCGGCTTCATCGGTTCAACCATAGGGCCTCTGCTACCGAATGAGACTCTCCGCTCCATTGTCATTGACGGCATTATCGCCGGGGTGGGTGGTGTGCTGGTCTTTCTTCCCAACATTGTGCTTCTGTTTGTTGGGCTCTCTTTTCTTGAGGCCTCAGGCTATATGGCGCGTGCCGCCTTTGTAATTGACCGCGTAATGCACCGTTTCGGCCTGCACGGCAAATCCTTTATTCCTATGGTCACGGGGTTTGGCTGCTCAATACCCGCTATTATGGCCACACGCACCCTGAAGAGCCGTACTGACAGGCTGGTTACTATCATGATCATCCCCTTTATGAGTTGTGGGGCAAAACTGCCGGTCTATGTGCTGCTCACTGCCGCTTTTTTCCCGCCGGAAATTGCCGCAAACATCATGTTCGGCATCTATCTGCTTGGCATTGTCGTTGGTCTCTGGACAGCATTGATCCTGAAAAAAACGGTGATGAAGAGCGACTCTGAGCCTTTTGTTATGGAGCTTCCTCCCTATCGCTGGCCAACGCTGGCATCGGTATTTTTTCAGGCAAAGATCAAGGCGTTGATGTACCTCAAAAAAGCAGGCACACTTATTCTTGGTGCCGTCATCATTATCTGGGCGGTCAGCAACTATCCGCACAACAGCGCTCTTGACAGGGCATACACCACAGAGAGCAACGTAATCGCAAAGAGTGGCATCAGCGAGGTTAGCAAGAAAGATCTCGCAAAAGCACTGGAACTGCGCATCAAATCAGAACAACTGGAGTATTCACTGGCAGGACGTGCAGGTAAAGTGCTTGAACCGATGATCAAGCCGCTTGGGTTCGACTGGAAAATAGGGATTGCGCTGGTCACCGGCCTGGCTGCAAAAGAGGTTGTCGTCTCGACCCTTGGCACCATCTACTCAATCGGACAGAGCAAGGACGCCCGAGTAGAGCTGAAATCAATTCTTAGGCACGACCCCTCATTCAGCCGCGCAACCGCACTGAGTCTGATGGTCTTTGTGCTGCTCTATATCCCCTGCGTCGCCGCAATAGGCGTGATGAAAAAAGAGGTTGGCAAGTGGAAGCCGGTTGTACTCTACTCAGCCTACTCCCTCTCGGTGGCGTGGGTACTCTCGTTCGTCGTGTACCGGATTGCGCTGGTCATGTTGTAGCGAAACTCAGCATAGAGATGAGTCTTTCCTGCTACATTCATGAGTTAGAATGACGCGGGAGGGTAAAATCGATTTCAATGGCGTAGCAACTCTACATCTATCCCGGCAATCGCTGCGGCCTCTTCAGCACTCATTCCCTTCGCGATCAATCTTTCAGCAACTTCAAGTTTTCCTTCCCCCTTGCCTTCCATCCTGGCGAAATAATAGTTTGTCTCAACATAACTTGCTTCATCGCGCAAGGAATCCTGGTAACAGTTGTAGGCGCGAAGCTCTTCGTCGGACATGCTCAGTAGTGAAAAGGACTCTTTTGCTTTCTGAATCCCTTTGGCTTTAAATTCATCCTTGATCTCTTCGTTCTTGAGAAAATATATCCATTCGTCAAGTGATGTTGTCGCTATGCGGTTAAAATTGTTGACCTTGATCAGGTAGTATTCGGGATAAAGAGTACTGATCCGGCTTTTGCCATACTGCGTCTGCTGACGGCTATCAAGTTGCAATGTGTCGTGATCATGAATGCCCACAAAACTTGTGGTGCCGTGGTAAACATAGTCTGTGCCGTGACCAAGATCGAAGTAAAGAATATTGACGGAGATAACCTTAACCAGTTTTGCATAGCTCTCGCCCTCTTTCTGATGTTCGGTGATAACACGGGAGATACCGTAAAGCATCCTTTGCAAATAATCAAATTCCCGATCAAACTGCACTTCGATAATGATGATCTCGTCTTTGCTGTTTTTTACTTTGAGATCGACACGGTTGAATTTGTCGGCTTCACTCTCCAGAATTTCAAGGATAAGAATATCTTCGCCCAACAGCTCACTTAAAAAACCTTCAAGTATCTCAAAGTTGGCTTTGCTGCGCAACAGACGCTTCATTGCCCAGTCGAAGGTGATCAGTTTTCGGGGTGATCGGGTGCTCATGGTTTTCTCGAATAATTTGTTTTGCTATGGTGTAAGCGTAGTATATATGAAATAAATTCCCTGTGCAAACGATTTATCCGACACCCTGCTGGCAAAGTAAAAAGGGGCGCCGTGTAGGGCATTCGTGAAAACCCACAGACATCCATGCCTTTTGCATCGAGAGAAATCAATGTTCAAAGTTCAAGGTTCAAGGTTCAAAGTTCAAGGTTCAAAGTTCAAAGTTCAAGGTTCAAAGTTCAAGGTTCAAAGTTCAAGGTTCAAAGTTCAAAGTTCAAAGTTTAAGACGATTGCTGCAATGTAACCGGAGCGACAGCAATACTTGTGGCTTGTTCCATACTAAACCATCTTGCCATGAGCTTTTGAGTAACCCCTGTCTGACGGCGGTGGCTCATAGATTTTTTGTGTACAGGCCAGCTCCTTCCTGATCATTTCTCGCAACTCTGCAGGCTCAAGAACCTCTGCCTCTCTGCCGTAACGCATGACCCAGTGCATCAAGGCATCAAGTGCCCCGACACGCTTGTTCAGAACAAGCGATCCGTCCTCCTGCTCCTCAACTTGCAGGGTTACGTGCCAGCGATGTTCCCGAATCCATTGAAGGGGGTAAACCTGATAGAGACATGCTGAACAGTCTCCTCATGAATCTGGTCGAAACTCTCTTCGATGTACCGTTCAATGGAAAATGAAGACGGAATAGTAAACTGCTTCTCTGTCAGTGAGATATCCCTTATGCGAGAAACAACAAATGAGCGGATATCTTTTCTGAGTTCACAATATCCGATCAGCGACCAATTCTCGTTTGAGTGAGAAAATTGCAATCGATAGACGACGATGGAACCATCCGATACAACCAAAAAAGGTTATACACCAACACTCTCGACCTGACCTGGCACAACACGACAAGCAGCCCCCAAAATACTTGCGATGTGGGGCGATAGTTCAGCAATACGATTGGAACGAGCACGTACAACCACGATACCGAAAGGCAGGATTTTGATGTTTTGCTGAAACTCAAGATTTCGGTCAAGTGTGACAAATACATCACAGACACGATGTGCACGACGAAGCAGATCGCCATTTTTAATACCTGACCAACCCAGACTATGGATCGTTGAGATCTCATGCCCTGCAAGCATTTTCGCAAAGTCCACCGGAAAATTTTCATCAAGCAGTATGCGCATAGTTTGTCACGGATTCACAGGCATCATCAAGAACGGTAATGGCTTGTTTGCGTGTAACAGAGGGAAATTGGCGCAAAAATTCCTCCAAAGTGTCGCCTCCTTCAAGATAGTCGAACAGGGAGCGAACCGGAACTCGAGTACCCATAAACACTACAGCTCCACTGAGTATTTCAGGGTCGCGATGTGCAACATTGGAACATGTCGTCATGTGAATTCTCCAAATGTTCAGATTATGAAAAGTTAGAAACGTTGCATGTCCACCACGCGCACTTTACCCTGGAGATAACTCCGCAGACGCGCCGACTGGGGCTTATCCGATTCTGTTACTTCAGCATAAACGGCATCCTGCACGAGCACATTTCCAAAGATGGCATCAAGCAAGGCGAGGCTATCGCAAGTAGCAAGAGCAATCAAGGCCGAGGCATCTGCGACAAGAATCATGATTGTGCAAAGCCATTAAGTTCTTCAAGCAATTCATCTCGCGTCATATCAATAACAGGTTGTCGATTGGTTTTGCAGATACTCATAACGTCATAAATATCGCAACCAGCCAACTCCGCCGCTTTACCCAGCATGACCCTTCTTTGCTGATAGAGCCAAAGAGCATAAGAGATACGAACTTCTTGCCGAATGTCAGACACTGCCTGAAATGCAACAAAATCATCGGTTAAACCAATGGCTATTTGCATAAGAAGCCTCTGCTTTGTGATAATGTTGATACAACAACCATAACAAACGCATTTTCCTTTTGTACCGTTCCTTGTACCTCAAGCTTTGCCAATTCAGCACTTTTCTTGCTGCGGGAGTTCCTGGACGATTAAGCTGCCATTCTCGCATGTCGTTCATGTCGGCGAACTGCCAAGACCATAAGCCTCTGCGCAAAAAAACACCAATCTCTCGTGACAGGCAAATAACTCAGGAGTCGCCTTGAACATTTCGGTAAAAAACAGGGAGAGCCGTCCAGCGTCCTCTTCATACTTTCCATGAACAAATATAGTAATCCACCTTTTTTACACTTTTACAGGTATAGGTGAAACGGTTTGACCAAGCTCTTTGGCTAACCTGCGAAGGCTTCTTTTCTTGCCCTCGAGGCACTTGGCTTCATAAGCAGCCAGACCTTCCT
>Ga0194060_10002201_pt1 | contig 13916 bp, 10 predicted proteins | sample SepL225m_MetaG_FD_163427 | JGI IMG/M metagenome (GOLD analysis project Ga0194060, IMG submission 163427) | Anoxic zone freshwater microbial communities from boreal shield lake in IISD Experimental Lakes Area, Ontario, Canada - Sep2016-L222-5m | ecosystem: Environmental > Aquatic > Freshwater >... | reverse complement strand
TGGTACACTTTGCTCCGGAATCGGTGGTACATATTCGTCCGGAATCAGTGGTACACTTTCGCCCGGAATCGGTGGTACACTTTCACCGGAATACTCACCCATCGTTATTTCCTCCTATAAGTACCAAAACGGCTGAGAGAGATTGCGGCTGAATTGGCGACTGATGCAGGTATGCCCGAAGGGAGGTGCCGCCTTTATCTGGTGGATCTACTCCTCTGGATCAGCGCGTCCAATGTTCGGCAGCAAGAGTCGGGAGAGCGCTACACCTTTCTGCCTTACAAGCTCCATCAATTTATTTCGCAAACTGGTTCTGTCTATACAACTCTTGATCAGGATGAGAAGCGGGATATCTCGCTTGAGCCCGGGGTCTATAAAATTGATGAGGCCGAGAAAAAGCCGATTTTTCCCAATGTCTTCAGTCGCGGTAGCGGGCATCCGTTTATCTGTGTCTCCCTTGTCGGAAACCAATCACTATCTGCCTTCTGATATTTCATCATCTAAAAAAAAATTAAAAATCCTCATCATTCTCCCAAAATCACCTTCTGCATCAGCATCTGGTTATTAGCATAAAAGGGCACATCCGTTGCGCCGAGCACAGAAGGCGGCAGATCCTGCAACTCGTTGAGGTTGCTCATGGGCACCAGCACAAGCTTTGCGCCGTTTTCAGAGAGCATTGATACCTTGTCCGAGAAGTTCAGTGACCGTTCGATGGCACCGCCGATGGAGATGTTGCCAAGGATTGACAATGCTGGTTTGAGGTTTCTTTTGTAGATCGCGGAGATGATGGCGACGTAGGCGGCAGCCCCTATCCCTGACGCTATAGTTGAGCCAAGAAGTGAGGTCACTTGAATGGAGATATCGTAGTTCTTGAGGGAGTGCTGAGTGCTGCTCGTTGAGAATGGTTTTCTCGTTGGCCTTGATGTATTAGCTGTTTTTTATGTCTTCCTTTGGTGCGGTGCTGTTGGTGCCGGAGATGTTCAGTTTTCCGCTTCCGGTTACGACGGCGGTTTCGATCCTTACCAGTGTCAGGTTCTCTCCATCGCTTGTTGCGGCAAGTAACTGTTGATAGTTCATGAGCACTGATCTTTAAACTACAGATGCCATCTTTGGTGTTACAGGCTTAATCGTGTTTAAGAGTTTATCCTCTGACTTCCTGGCATGATAGAGATCCCATCGCTGTTGGATATTCATCCAGTAGTCAGCCGACATGCCAAAAAATTTGGCTAGCCGTAAGGCTGTTGCCGGTGTTACACCCCGTCGGCCATTAATAATTTCATTGACCCGCTGATAAGGAACATGGATAGCGTCGGCTAACTGACGCTGAGTGATTTCCATAGGGTTCAAAAATTCCTCCAGCAGCATTTCTCCCGGATGAGTCGGTGCCCGATGTGTTGGTATGCGTATCATAGTCACTTTTTGTTGGCTGTTAATGGTAATCAGCGATTTCAACATCCCCAGGCCCAATGGAAGACCATTGAAAGCAGATTCTGTATTGGTCATTTAACCGAATACTGAATTGTCCTTTACGATCGCCGGACAAGGATTCCAGACGGTTCCCCGGAGGAATGCGTAACTCGTCAAGGGTAAGAACAGAATCAAGCTGATCAAGTTTTCTGGTCGCCTGTTTCCATAATACTGAAGGACAGAATTTTGCCGCCTTTTTTGTCGGATTTCCGTTGAAAATATCTTCAGTTGCCTGATTCTTGAAGGACTGTATCATGTTAACACGGCTATCATGTATTTTTGTTTCAAATTAAACAAAATCATGAGATACTCAAATGAGAAATCGCCCATGAAGCATCGTTGGAAGGGCAGTTCCTGAGCCATTTTTGGAGCATAGTGAGTGGCATCAAAAGAGGTAACAGTCGCTGCCGGACCAATCTTTTGGAACTCATTCTGCCTGCTTTCAGATTTTGCAGGCACTGTCTGCAAAATTCCGGAAGAGGTGAGTTAGAATTTACAGCAGAGCGCGAGGATTCGTTCTGAACAGCCCTTGAGCTTCAACTGAGCTGCGATTTTTTCGCAATCCTCCGCTTTGTCTGAGCCACCCTGGAGATCTCCATGCTTGTTTCATCCTGCACATGCAGATGAATGATGCACCACAAAACTTCCCGCTCCTGTAATCCTTTTCTATATTACACCATGCTTTGAAGTTACAATCATTGTGCTCACCACAATAATCTGAGAGGGAGAAGTTTCGCAGAATGAATGTTTTCCACACCCATGCCAGTATCATCGAGGATTATTCCTCCTACATCCGCAGTTTCATCTCTATTGCTGACCCCGACATCCGCCAGGTTGTTGACCGTGAATTAAGTACGGGTAAACTTTGGCCAGAGCCACTGTTGCAGTTTAACCCTTCGTTTGAGATGTTCGGAGGGCTCGAAAAGCTGATTGAATCGAAGACATTGCATAGCGCTATTGGCGACATCTTCAAGGGGTACAAACTCTATCGCCATCAGGTTGAGGCAATACAATCAGGTACCACTGGCAAGGATTTTATTGTCACCTCCGGCACCGGCTCGGGCAAGTCGTTGACCTACATCGGCTCTATTTTTCACCATCTTCTCTCCAATCCGGCAGCAAAAGGGGTAACTGCGGTTGTTGTCTATCCCATGAATGCCCTCATTAACTCACAGTTCGAAGAGTTCAGCCGATACCGGAAAAATTATGAGGATGCTACGGGAAAGGCATTCCCGATCAATTTTGGCCAGTATACAGGTCAGGAAGGTGAGGAGGCTCGGGCAAAAATGCGGGAAAACCCTCCACATATTCTGCTGACCAACTACATGATGCTGGAGCTGTTATTGACCCGTGTGCGCGAGCGAAACATTCGAGACAGTATCTACCAGAATCTCCGGTTTCTGGTATTCGATGAACTGCACACCTATCGAGGTCGGCAGGGTGCGGATGTTTCGATGTTGATTCGCCGGATTCGATCGAACTGCGTTCAGCAGATTGTGAGTATCGGTACCTCGGCTACCATGGTTTCCGATAGTGTTGGCGATATGGAGCATCAGAAAGCAGCGGTTGCCAACGTTGCCACAAAACTGTTTGGATGCCCCTTCACCTCCGGGCAGGTTATCAACGAAAAGCTTGCCCGTTCACTTTCTCCCGGCGGTGCTCTTCCTGCCCGCCATTTTCTTGCGGCGGCCATTGAGTCAGGCGTTAAGCAGGAGGGCGATATCGAGGCGCTCAAAAAGAACCCGATTGCCGTATGGCTGGAGAACAAGATTGCACTTGAAGAGCGAGGAACCGACCTTGTCCGGGGTAAACCAAAACGGCTGAGGGAAATTGCTGCTGAATTGGCAACTGATGCTGGAATGCCCGAAGAGAGGTGCCGCCTCTATTTGGTGGATCTCCTGCTCTGGATCAGCGCATCCAATATTCGGCAGCAAGAGTCAGGAGAGCGCTATACCTTTCTGCCCTACAAGCTCCATCAGTTTATTTCGCAAACGGGCTCTGTCTATACAACCCTTGATCAGGATGAAAAGCGGGATATCTCTCTTGAGCCCAGTGTCTATAAAGTTGATGAGGCCGACAAAAAGCCGGTTTTCCCCAATGTCTTCAGTCGCGGAAGCGGGCATCCCTTCATCTGCGTCTCACTTACCGGCAACCGGTTGGAGCCCCGTGAATTTCGTGAAATGACCGAAGATGAGGAGAGCAATGACGGCTATCTGATTATTGGCGAAGAGATCTGGAATCTCGATGAAGATGTTGAAATGCTTCCCGAATCCTGGTTTCGCAGAACAAAATCGGGCGTTACACTCGACAAGAAGAAAAAGGGATACTTCCCTCTCAAACTCTGGTTTGATGAATTCGGGAACTGCTCCCCCACCGTTGAAAAGAAATGGTGGGGCTGGTTTATGAAGGCTCCTTTGCTCTTTGACCCCACATCAGGAGGTTTTTTTGATACCAGAACCAGTGAAGGCACCAAACTGACCAAGCTGGGCAGCGAAGGTCGCAGCACCTCCACCACCATAACTACCTTCTCCATTCTCAACCGGCTCAGTGACGAGGGCTATGGCATTAAAGAGCAGAAGCTGCTCAGTTTTACCGATAATCGTCAGGATGCAGCCTTGCAGGCAGGACATTTTAATGACTTTGTGCAGGTGATTCGCCTTCGTGCAGGTATTCACAAGGCATTGCAGGAGGCCCCAGCAGGCATGCTCACCTTTGCCACGCTTGGTGAGGCTGTCTTCAGGGCGACCTTACACAAGCAATTGTTGCCAAAGTCAGTGGCAAACCAGATGAAGCCGAATCAGGATACACAGGCATCCTTGAACTCCGCAAACTCCACCGAGAGCTTGATGAGGCAGTCCTTGCCGCTTATACTTGGAGCGATCTTAAACTTGCTCATGACTTCTACGAAATCGAAACCCTCCCCGAAAACGACCGGGTACGTTACACCATTTCGCCAGCCGCTCGAAAGGAACTCCTGAAACGCCTTCTTGAGCTGAATCATGAGGTTCACGAAAGGGAAGTGGCGGGAGGGCTTTGGGAGAAGAAGGGAAAAAAGATAGCGAAAGCAATAAATAGCAAGATTGAAATAAATAAGCAAATTGGTTTAGGAATATAAGAATATTTAAGAGCTCAAATATTTTTGATTAACTTAATAAATACTTATTTAACATGAATGAGGCTTTGAAAACGATATTTCTGTTTTTGATAGGTATTCCTGTTGTTATGGGTTTTATGACTCGAAAAAAGACATATGGCAGTACGGAATATTGGAAAATATTTGTTGTTACAATTATAGCTTTTGCGGCTGTTGGTATAGGGTATTCGTTTTTATATTACGCTAATCCGCCAAGTAATATATTATCAAAAAAAGGAATTCTTGGAGTGTTGTTGTTTTTGTGTTGGATTCTTTATGATTACTATGAAAACAGATCTTTAGAGTATGATGGTATTTGGTTGATGTATCTGATAGGGTCTTATTTGCAGGTGTTTTATTCTCAGAGATATTGATTAGTAACGGTTATAATGGAGTTGTTTCTTCTGTAATAATATGTTCAATTTTTATTATTGCGGGTGGAGTTTTTGCTATCAGTGGGCCCATATTGTCAGGCTTTAATGTTTCGGCTCTTATTTATGCCATTATTTTTGGAGGTGGAGTTGAGAATATATTTCTTTGGAAAGACTTTTTTGAGTTATTTGATATAAGTAACTATGCTTTAAAAGCCATTATTTTTCTTGGCTCAACCTTTTCTGGCGCTGTTCAATTTGTTGAATATTTTCACAATGTCTTTGAGGATTCCTAATAGTCAAAAGATATAGTTATTAAATTTGCTTTGGTTGTATTTCATTTTTGATAAAATTTATAAATATCTTTTGTCAAATAAGTTGCTTTTAAATCGCTAAAATGACTTTGCTATGTCAGATCATGTTTTTATCAGTTATTCTGGTGCCGATGCGTTAGAGTTTGCATTTAGACTTGTTAAAGAATTAGAATGCCCTGATAAGAAATTTATAAACGCATGGATCGACAAGCGCGATATTAATCCAGGTCGTGATTATGATGAGCAAATTGTTGAAGGAATTAAAAACTGCAAGTGCATGGTGTTTGTGATGACAAAAGACAGTGTTGCGGCCAGCTCAATGTGCAAAAATGAATGGACATGGGCTCTAAAATTTAAAAAGGTTGTCATTCCCATTCAATTGCACAAAGATGCTGAGCAGCCCTTTGGATTAGGAAATCGACAAAGAATTGATTTTACAGAAAAATTTGAATATGGTTGGGAAAAACTGAGGAATTTCTTGTGTTACATGGATTCGCCAGAAGGAATACTTGATAGTTTTAAAGATCGTCTTGTTGATGCACAACGTGATCTACGTCGAGCCCAAGGCAATCAAGTAAATCGTATCGAAGCTGATGTGGTAGAATTAATAATACAAATCCAAGATCAGAAAGAAATTGTGGATAGTCCAGATTCAGCATTTAAAAAAACGCAGCAAAATATTAAATTTGGATTGAAATATGAGCGCCAATCCGAAAATAAAGTTAGGAAGAAAATAGTAACGAAATTTATAAACCCTCCACCGGGCATTGCGCCAAGCTATTTTCAAGATCGTTCCGTTGAAACAAAACAAATTGTAGATTTTTTACGAAACGATGCACAACGTTTAATAACTGTTGTAGGAAGAGGAGGTGTAGGAAAAACTGCTATGATGTGTCGTCTGCTCAAAGGGCTGGAGGCAGGCCAACTGCCTGATGGATTAGGTGTAATGAAGGTTAAAGGAATCATCTATTTAAGTGGGAACGGTAATCATCGTGCAACATTCACAAATATCTTTAATGACCTCTGCAAGTTGTTACCCGATAATCTTGCCCAAGAGTTGGACTCTGTTTATAGAAATGTGATGGCCAGTACAGAAAGCAAGATGCACGCCCTGCTCGAGAAATTCCGAGATGGACGCGTCGTGCTTTTTTTGGATAACTTTGAACCCCTTGTTAACGCTGAGACGCAGAAAGTCATTGATACTGAACTGGAAGAAGCCTTGCGCACATTAATTTGTGGTCCGCACCATACGGTCAATGTACTGATCACGACTCGTATTGCGCCGCGTGAACTAAATTTATGCGAGCCGGGAAGACAACGAATAATAAGTTTGGACGAAGGGTTGGAGACACCATATGCAGAAAATATTTTGCGCGAAATGGATGGAGACGGCCTATTAGGATTAAAGGATGCATCAGCCGAAGAGCTAAAGCTTGTACAGATTAAGACGCGTGGATTCCCCAGAGCACTTGAGGCTTTTTTTGCCATTCTTGCTTCTGATCGTTATACGACACTCGATGAACTGCTCGCTATGCCAATGCCCGAACACGTTGTAGAAGAATTGGTTGGGGAAGCCTTTAATCGTTTGGACAGGACCGCCAAAATGGTAATGCAGGCACTGGCGGTCTATAATCGACCTGTTGCTTCTGCGGCTGTTGATTACTTGCTTGCTCCCCACATACACGGTATGGATAGTGCGCCTATTTTACAACGGCTCGCAAATATGCACTTTACTCGCAAAGAGAGTAAAAGGTTTTATTTGCACCCGGTGGATCGGGAATTTGCGTATAAATTAATCCGTGAGGGAAGTAGTAATAATACTGATTTTTCCTGTTATACTTTAACACTGAATGCAGCCAACTATTTTGCCAAAGCCCGTAAACCACGCTCGGAATGGAAAATATTGGAAGACCTTTCAGCACAACTTGCTGAATATGACCTTCGTTGTACTGCAGGCGATTATGATACGGCAGCCAAGGTGCTAAATGAGATTGGTTTTGATTGCTTAGTGTTATGGGGGCACTGGAAACTATTAATTAACATGGAACAACATTTAGGCAATCTTCAAGTTTATGAGCAGAAACAGACATATTTGTATAATCTTAGTTCAGCATATAGGAACGCAGGAGAAACCCAAAAAGCTGTAGACTATACTGAGCAAGCACTGCAATTAGCGCGTGTAGCGGAAAATCCTTTAGATATAGCAAGATTTTGCTGGAGCCACGGGGTAAACTATGTGAATTTGGGAGAAATTGAAAAAGCTATTGAATATTGTGAACAGGCATTAGAAATTATAATACAACTTAAAAATAAATTTAGTAAAGCTGGTGTCCTTTGCAGCGCAGCAAATTGCTATATGTATCAAGGAACTGTTAATAAAGCTATTGAATATAATAATCGAGCATTGCAGATTGCAATAAAAGAAAATTATATTCGTTTTCAAGCAGAAAGTCTTTTTAATTTAGGTAATTGCTATTCAGATTCAGGGCAATTGCAAAAAGCCGTTGAATGTTATACACAGGCCATCAAAATATCCGATGAAATCAGTTTGATTTTTGTTCAAGCGAAAGCGCGTTATAGTCTTGCATATGAGTATTTGTTAGCTAATAACTTAATCGATGCTCGAACTACCATTGAGACGGCAAAGAAATTTGATTATACTAGGAGTAACCAAGATATATCTGTTTTGCTGGGCATTATTTTTTTGCTTGAGAAGGATTTTGAAGCTGCAGCTCAGATATTTTTGGAAGCTATTTTACAAGCAGATTCTATCCTAAATCATACACCAAAATTTTATAGAGCCATTTACGCTAAGGCGATTGCACAAGCAGGGCTATCAGTTTGCGAATTTGCAGTTAATCCAAAGAAAACGAATGAATATGCAAAGCTTGCCAAAGATACGTATCTGCAAGCATTGAAAATTTGTTCGGCTAAAGGTGTTGTTGAACGTGTTCTTAAGCTTTTTGATAAAATTGACATAGTTGATGAAAAAGCAACTTTGAAATGTATGCGTGAGCTGCACAAAAAATCAACATTTTGATTAATCTTAATGAAGATAATCAAGTTTTTTCTAACAGCCCATTCGATTAATTTTTGTAAATTAATCTGTTATTTTTAAGTGTGAATTTATTAAAAAAATAATAGTAAACAAGGATATTAATGAAATGGGTAAAATTCAAGATGTAGATACCAACGCTTATGCTTTAAAAGGTGTTACGAATTATTACTCTGGCTTGGAAAGCCAAAAAATAGAAGAATCAAATTATAATGTTAATGAATTAATACAATTTTTTGCTCAACAGATCCAGAACAAGCTGATTGAAAATGATAACAACAAAGCATGTTTTGTCTGTATTGATGGGCCTTCTGGCTCTGGTAAGAATACATTATTAGATTTCTTTAAACGCAGCAATAATAGTCGTACTCTATCTATATTAGATACTAATGTTTTTATGAAACCAAGGTATGAGCGTAATGACAAAGAAAATGATTCGTTATTTATAAATTGGTATCGAACAGGTTTTTTTAAAAGGGTTTTAGTGGATTTTTTAGACTCTAATAAAAATTTGATAATTGATCAAGCCTATAAGCATGATATAAATGGAGATATTTCTCATTTAGTGATAATTCCACCAGACCCTTTTAGAATTCTTCTTGGAAGATATTCACTTCACAATGAAATTCAAGAATTATTTAAAAGTCAATTAATAGATGTTAAAAAAGTCATAATTGATGCGCCTCAATCTTTACGTCTCGATAGAGTCAAAAAACGAGCATATACTCAGAAGCACAGGGCAACTGAAGAACAAGAAGCACTTATAATTGATACGGTTGATCCTGATTGGTTTAGATATTTTCCATCGGTTTTCTTAACTGCTGATTGGTATATTGTAAACTACTCAAACTCATATTCAGTGTGTCGAAAGCCTCAAGAATGTATTAATAGAAGTCATGTTTGGGGAGCTTTCGCGGATTTACATGTTCAGCCAGAACGGATTTATAGATTAATTGAAATAGGGAAAAACGGCGCAACATCACTGCATTTACACGAAAATTTAGATGAAATATATTTTCATGTTTTAGGAGGGCCTTTAGGTGTGACTTTGATGAGAGGTTTTAGTGAGAGTGATTACATACTCTTTCCTGGTGAATCTCTCAAAATACCACATGGTGTATATCATAAGGCGTATGCAATAAACGATCAACCTCCTCTATATTACGAGACGGTTTTGCCTGTTCATGGTTCTTATATAGACAACAATGATATTAAAAAATTGAGCAAAGCAATGCCTATGTCAGGATCTTTGTCATACTTATTATAGGTAATAAATCATTATAATTTTTCAATATTATAGGCTTTTTATTTTATTGATTATTTCTGTTTACAAAAATTTGCTATCATCAGATTCAAATTAAATCAGCAAGCTATAGCACTAATACATTATTCGTAATTAATATTTAATCCTGAACTCAGTGCCTAATCTGTGATTTTTTGAATTGATTGTAACTCATGTAATAGACCAAAATGAATATGACTTGATTGTTCGGGACAACTCATATTGCGTCGAACTGTCGGTAATTGAAGGGTTCTCCTTGTATGCTGCAAGCAAAGAGTCAGGCATTGCCAAAACTCCGGTTTGTGTAATCAATCCATACAGGTTGGCATACCCAAGCGGGATTTTCAGAAATGATCCAATCCCAAAGCCAGTCGTAAATGTCACCTCTTTTTATGACAAGCTGATTTTTTGAAAACAGCTTCCAGAGTCGGGACTGTGAAAAGTATATAATCCGCCTAAGCCCGCTCGTAAGGATAAACATTTTTGTAGTTTCTGTTGAAGTAGGAACCCACCGACGGGGCGGTTTTCAAATTCTCGAATTCGTGCTCCTGAACACCTTTGTAGGCGTATGCTGAACCATCAAGAAATTGAATATATACCGTTAAATTTTCGGCATCGTAACCGACGGCAGTGATGTTCGTTGATGCCACTGGTTGCATGTTTTCAGGAATTGGCATTGTCGCCTCCTTGGGTAAATGATTGGTTTCTCCAATTGCGTACACTCGTTTCGTACTCTGCAACATCCGGGCTGGCGTTTGCCCAAAGTTTTGAGGCAATTGGATCAGAACTCTTTACTGCATTGTCTGCTTGATAAAACTTGATTCGCGAAGGAATCCGAACGGCTTCGCCACTGACAATTGCTTCACCCGTTCGAAGACTCGACAGTATCTCGGTCATTTCTCGTAACTCATCCTGCATCGCTGATGAAACATGCCCTTTATCCCGGGTGTTTGTCATTCTGAGGGCGATCATGGTTCCGCATTGGCTCAATACGGTTTCATCCAATTCTGATGGCCGCTGGGTAACAAGCAGCAATCCAACTCCATATTTTCTGCCCTCTTTCGCAATCGCCTGAACGGTTCTTGACGAAATAGACTCCTCGCCTGCTTTAAGGTAAGCATGAGCTTCATCAAGAACAATAAGCAAGGGCTGCTTTTTTCCGCCGACGTGCGTGTTTTGTCCCCAATAGAGCGCATCGTACATTATTTTCAGAATGCAGCCTGAAATGGTCTGCATAATGTTCGATGGAATCGCTGACAGGTCTAAAATAGAGACTGGAAAGTTATGTCCAAACCAGGTTGAGAAGAGGTTTGGCAGGTCATTTGGTGTCGAGCCATTCAATGCGGGAGAATACCCGACAGGCCTGAACAAAAAATTATAGCTTTGATCGAGCAGTCGGGAGCGCATCCCTTCAAGAAATCCGAGCATTCCCTTTGCTTTGTTGTTCAAAAATGGGGCGCTGCTTCCCAAACCTGCCGTCGGGTAGTGGTTAGACGTAAGGGTTGCTGGATCACCCTTGGCAATAAGGGTTTCAGGCGTTGTTCGGTCAGTCTTGAACGTCATACGCTCATAATCATCAAGCTCGAACCACAGTTTATGAATCGAAAACGGGATCGGGCTGTCTGCCGTGATGGCTTCTTCGCGAAGCCCGCCGATAGCCACCGCAGAAACTCGCTTCAGTTCCAGTACTTTGCCCCGGATATAATCTTCATTCTGGTCGGAGAGCTTGCCCGGAAATATTGCCATCAACTCTTTGAACGGTAATGCCCAGAAGGCAACGCACAGTTCATTTTCATCAGTTGCACTGTTTGCCCCAACTCTGAATACTTGACATTTTCCGGCCAATGAGCCAGCATATTCTCCGTGCGGGTCGATCATGAGCACCCGTGCACTGGGGAATTTTTTGTCGGCAATTGCTTTGACGACAATGCTGACGGCGTTCGATTTCCCACTGCCGGTGGCGCCAAGAATAGCGCAATGCCTGGAGATGAGTTTATCCATGTCGAGTTGCGCGGCAAGCCCTTCCGATGCGCTTTGATTGCCGATGACAATAGACGATTGTTCGTTGTACCCTCCGTAAACGATGCGGAGGTCTTCATTGGTCACGAGATGCACCTGATCTCCTGATGTGGGCGATTGGAGTACACCTCTCTCAAAAAATGAACCGATCTGCTCGCCGACCAATATCATGCGCAACCAGCGGTGGCCATCGGTAATTGAAGGGTTCTCCTTGTATGCTGCCAGCAGAGAGTCGGGCATTGCCAGAACTCCGGCTTGTGTAATCAATCCATACAGGTTGGCATACCCAAGCGGGATTTTCAGAAACGATCCAATCTGCCCGATTCTATACACGGTTCCATCGACAATTGGCATGTTCGATGGATAATTACTCACCATTTTGATGGTTACCGAGTTTCCACTGACGCTTTCAACTTGGCCAATATGGGTTGGATTGTGCCTCATGATGGTAATGGCGTAGTGACAGGCCCCTCAGAAGATGACAGGTCGTTCAGGAATTCAGTGAGCTTCTGAAAGTCGGGAAGAAGAAAACGACCTTTTCCAGTCCAACGTTCATCTCCTTTGCCTTCTCCTGACTCCTGGGCAGGCATGGCAGCATCCTCATCAAAATATTGGTTTACTCGAATGGTCTCGGCAGAATTTGGTTCACCCTTAAGTTGCCACTCTCCGAATTTTCCACCAATCACCGCATGGCGTCGCCCGTACACCGACATCTTTCCGCCAGTGTCGCGGGTGGCCAGATTGCGAACTTTGTTCGTTTCATCGGCAAGTGCGCAGGTGCTGTTCTGTAATTCGTCGAAATACATCGCGATAATATGTGAGTTTCCACCTCTTCGGAGCGATGTTACAATTCGCTCATTGATGTGATTGTCACCGAATGAGTAACCGCAGGTGAAGAGAACAGCATCGTCCTGCTGAAGGAAGGCACAAAGCCGGTCGATGAGGCCGACATAAGGCTGCTTTTTGGTGGTGCTATATTTCAGGTGCGATGGGTAAATCAAAATTGATTCTGCGGTTGCACTTCTGTCGCGAATGACGGCTTGGTCTCTCTCGCGATACGTCCATCCCAGTGAACCATGCATTTTCCAGAGCTTTACCAGTTGAGGGTATGACTCAACATCTTCTACTGCTTCAGGGCAAAAAAATGGCTCATAACTTCCGGAAAAGCCGTCGAAATAGGGTATGCCTGAGTCTTCGAGGGCAATTTCAAAAAGGTAATCGTAGTTCGTTGTGAAAATCTCGGAAGGGAAACGACGCCTCGCCTTTGAAATCCAGCTTGCAAGTTGCGCATGGGCCAGTTTTGCCCGCTCTGCTGGTGGCAAATGGTCGTGAACAGAAACAAGTGTTACCACATTGGTTTTGACGAGATTGGCCAAATCACTAAAACCAATGGAATCAAGACCATTCAGCGTACCGGCACCAATAACCGCACGTTTTGCTTCAATGGTAGACAAGAGTGATTCAATCGTGAATGCAAGGTCGCTGCCTTCTGTTTCAACTCGAATTTCTTTGACGGCAGCCGCAAACTCTGGAGATTGAGCCTCAATTTCACCAACAATGACCCTCGTCATGTCGTCAATCGCCGGAACATTAACCCCCTTTACTCCTGTTGCAAAAGAGGAGCCTGCACCAAAAAGGAATCCGATGCGCTTTTTGTCGGAGATCAGAATTTGGTGAATACCCCGGATGTGCTCACGCGGGTCGTGTGTGTGCTGATTCATGGAGTGTTCTGGTAAAAGGCTACGCTGTGATGAGTTTTTTGAGACTGTTGGTTACTTGCAGTAAATATAGTATTACGGCGAAATAAATCGGGGATAAATAAACGTGGTTTCAGATATCATCAAAAGTCGGTTCATTCCGTGGATTCGAAGGGGAGTTGGAGACATTCTTTATCCAGCCTTACTGCTAAGGCCCATATTTATTTCTGACTGTGTCATGGTTCTGATCGAATTATGAAGCTCTTGCGTCATGATGACATTGTATGATACCAGATTTTATATGGCATCAATTTCGTTGCAAACTGTATTGATATGATCAAGTCCGTAAAGTAATGCCGCTTCATCAATGCTCATCCAATGAAAAAATTGCAGGATGAGGTTGTAATACTGACGAGCGTAAGTGGTATTTTTTACAGGATTACCAGGGAGGAAGCAAATAGGTTCATGATGGGCGATTCGATTTCTGATGTTGTTAATAGTTGCGAGTTGGTTAAATACAAACCTCTGATTATACTGCATGGCGGAAGTGCTCCGGGGTTTGGCTGGCAGAATATCAAGCA
>Ga0194060_10002199_pt1 | contig 13919 bp, 16 predicted proteins | sample SepL225m_MetaG_FD_163427 | JGI IMG/M metagenome (GOLD analysis project Ga0194060, IMG submission 163427) | Anoxic zone freshwater microbial communities from boreal shield lake in IISD Experimental Lakes Area, Ontario, Canada - Sep2016-L222-5m | ecosystem: Environmental > Aquatic > Freshwater >... | reverse complement strand
CACAAAATTGCAAGTTGTGTTTTAAAAACAACCGATTGAAAAGGAGAAAAATCATGCAACTAATATATGAACAATCCACCCCCGGTCGTCGCGGCGTCAAGCTGCCGGCAACAGATGTCCCATCCGCTGCAGCTCTCCCTGGCGCACTGCTTCGTGCGGAAAAAGCCGGTCTGGCCGAGGTCTCCGAACTAGACTTGGTGCGGCATTTTACCAATTTGTCCCGCCGTAACTTTTCGGTAGACACCAACTTCTATCCGCTCGGTTCCTGTACGATGAAGTACAACGCCAAGGTGCTGGAGAACTCAGCGGCACTGTTCGCCCCGTTCCATCCGATGACCGCGCTTCTGCCGGGTGGTGCGGAGTTCTGTCAGGGAACACTTGGGATGTTGTACGATCTGGGGCAACTGCTGGCCGACATTACCGGCATGGACGAAGTTACTACTCAGCCCCTGGCTGGCGCGCATGGAGAAATGACCGGTATCATGCTGATTGCCGCCTACCACGCGGCAAAGGGGAACAGAACCAAGAAGAAGTATGTGGTTGTCCCAGATTCATCCCACGGCACCAATCCAGCCTCGGCGGCAATAGCCGGCTACGAAATCATCACTGTGCCGACAGCGCCATATGGAGATATGGATCTGGAGCTGTTCAAAAAAGCTATGAGTGATGAAGTGGCGGCGGTTATGATGACATGCCCCAACACGCTCGGCCTGTTCAACCCGCATATCAAGGAGATCAGCGATATTGCCCACAGCTTTGATGCGTTGATGTACTACGACGGTGCCAACCTTAACGCCATCATGGGCAAGGTCAAGCCGGGGGATGTGGGCTTCGACGTCATTCATGTCAACCTGCACAAGACGTTCGGCACCCCTCATGGCGGCGGCGGTCCAGGTTCCGGCCCCGTGGGCGTCAAAAAAGCGCTGATTCCGTTTCTGCCGCAGCCGCGCATCATTATGGATGGTGACGGCAAACTGTTACTGGAGACTTCCAACCAGGGATCAATAGGCCGCACGGCCAACTTCTTCGGCAACTTCGGGGTGATGGCCAAGGCGTATGCCTATATCATAATGCTCGGCCGCGAAGGGTTGATACAGGTGTCCGAACAGGCGGTATTGAATGCCAATTACATCAAGGAAAAGCTAAAAGGATATTACGATCTCCCCTACGATATGACCTGTATGCATGAGGTCGTCTTTTCTGCTTCAAAACAGATGGAGCATGGCGTTCATGCCATCGACATTGCCAAGTTCCTGATAGACAGAGGCTATCATCCGCCAACGGTCTATTTCCCGATGATCGTCAAGGAAGCGATTATGATAGAGCCGACCGAAACTGAGAGCAAGGCTACAATGGATGCCTTTATCGAGGTGATGATAGAAGCGGCCAGAACTGCGGAGAGTAATCCGCAGGCACTTCACGATGCACCGTTGACGATGCCGATTTCACGGCTCGATGAAACCAAGGCGGCGAGAGAGCAGAATGTCTGCTGCGTGGGATAGCGTCTTTATCTAGTTAAGGCGACCCAGAAAAACCACGTGACGGAGACCTCCCCTACCGGGGCGATTGATTGTTACGGTAAATCCGGCATTCCGCAGGCGTTTATCGAAGTTTTCATCATAGTTTTCTCCCCAAACGGCGACGACACCGCTCGGCTTAAGAGCGATTCGCATGTTTTTGATGGCGCGACTGCCGTAGAGCGGATCATCTCTCTGATCTGTTTTTGCGTGTGGGCCGCGATACAGATCAAGAATAATTGAGTCAAAGCGTGGCTCACCGCCGTTCTCGGCGGTTGTGCGGATGCGGTGGGCCACGTCACCGATCTGCACTGTTACGCGCGGATCGCCCACGGCATTTTCTGTGAGTGATGCCAGAGGCTCGCGGCACCATTTTAGAACAGTCGGGTTCAATTCAGCCACGACAACCTGTGCCGAAGGAGGCAGGGTGCCCAGCACGGCCCTGAGCGTAAACCCCATACCCAAACCGCCCACCAGTACCAGCGGCCTATCGCACTTCTTCAGATGTCCGCAGCCGAGCAAACCAAGCGCCACTTCTGAACGGTTTGACAGGCTGTTCATAAGTATTTGTGAGCCTATGGTGATCAAAAAGTCACGCTCGCCGCGTTGGCGCAGTTCGAGGAGTCCTTCGCAGGTGATGATGTTGTCAATGGTTTTCCAGGGTTGAGCCACTGCTGGTTCCTCCTTTCACTTCTTCCAAGAGTACATTGTCAGCTATCGTAACCGTTCTTAAACAGCGAAATAAAGTAAAAAACGCAAGGGAGCTTAGTGCGAATCAACGCCTAATGCTCCTTGACAGAACATTGATGGCATGGTATTTCAGCTACGCAATTTACGCTGTCTGTTGGATGACAATTGAATAACAGATTATGGTGCCTGCAAAGGCTTGATAGGGAAGTGAGGTGTACTTCCAGTTTCATATATAAATGGAGCTGGAACGAGTCCTCTGCGGACCCGCCGCTGTAAGCGAGGACAAAGGGCAATATGTCACTGGTTTAAAAACCGGGAAGACGCCTGGAGGAAGAATCGCGAGCCAGAAGACCTGCCATGATTTCAGTACTCAACTATTCCCACTGGTAAGGGGAGAGTCGCTCATTATAAGACTTTGAATACGAAAAGTCCGCATTCTGTTTCACAGATGCGGACTTTTTTATTGAAAAAGTGCCTTCAGGAGGTTCTCATGCACATCATGGAGGGGTTTTTACCGGTAACACATGCGATTGGCTGGAGCGTTGCTTCAGCACCGTTTGTTGCCTACGGTCTGTACACCATAAACAAGCGGATAAGAGAAAAACCGGAGCAACGGATCTTGCTTGGCGTTGCCGCCGCTTTTACCTTTGTGCTTTCGGCTTTGAAACTCCCCTCTGTTAGCGGCAGCAGCTCTCATCCGACCGGTACCGGTCTGGGGGCGATGCTGTTTGGCCCCTCCGCCATGGCGCCAATCGGCCTTGTTGTGCTGTTGTTTCAGGCACTATTACTTGCTCATGGCGGCCTGACGACGCTTGGCGCCAATATTTTCTCAATGGCTATTGTCGGGCCGTTTGCGGCGACGACTATTTTCCGGCTTGCCAAAGCGGCAAAATTGCCGTTCGGGTTTTCAATCTTCCTTGCTGCGTCTTTGGCAGATATCCTGACATATATAACTACCTCGGCACAGCTGGCATTTGCCTTTCCTGACCGGCTAGGCGGCTTTGCCGCCTCATTTGCCAAATTTGCCGCCATCTTTGCGATAACCCAGATACCGCTGGCAATCATCGAGGGGCTTATGACGGTCGTTGTCATGAATGCTCTGGCGCGTCTCAACGCGCCTCAGCTCCAAGACTTGAATGTGACACCAACTCTGGAGGCAAAGGCGTGAAACGCTATCAAAACCTGTTGATGATCTCTGTAGTCATTGCCCTGCTAGCTCTGCCGCTATGGATGCTCAAAAAAACTGCGCCAGGCACTGATGGTAAAGAAATACAGGTTTTTTCCGGAGCCGATGACAAGGCAAAGGCTCTGGTTGGAGTCATCTCCCCAGACTATAAACCGTGGTTCAAACCACTCATGGAACCGCCAAGCGGAGAAATAAGCTCTCTGCTTTTTGCCCTCCAGGCTTCCATCGGCGCAGGTTTTATCGGTTATTGGTACGGCTGTTCATCAACTCGAGCAAAACTGAAACAGTCGCTCCAGAAAGAAACCCGGTGTTGACTGAACAATCCGCATATTCAAACCGCTGGCGGCGGGTATCACCGGTTGCCAAAGGTCTGTTTTCGTTCTGCGGCATAATTGCCGCCTTTGCTGCAGCTTCGCCACGGACGGCGCTGCTGATAGCTTTTGTTATGTCGGCAATTACAATTATTGGAGCCGGCATCCCACTCATCCGCTATCTGCGAGTGACTGCTCCACCGCTGCTCTTTCTGCTGGCAAGCGCACTGTCACTGCTGTTTTCTCTAAATTTCGGCACCACTGCCGCCGGAGTATCTCTTCATCTCGCAGAGTCCGGTTTTTCGCTCGTTGCTCAGGTCAGCAGTCGTTCGCTCGCCTGCCTGACCTCAATGATCTTCCTTGCACTGACGACTCCTCTCCCGGATATTATCTCACTTCTGCGACGTTGCAGGGTGCCGGAGACCCTGCTCGATTTAATGACGATCTGCTACCGGACACTTTTTGTGCTGTCGGAAGCGGTTAATGAAACTATGACAGCCCAATCAGCCCGACTCGGCTATACGACTCTGGTCATCTCCATGCGTTCAACCGGAGGTCTCATTTCCAATCTGGCTGTACAGGTCTGGCAGCGCAGTCTTGCACTTCATAATGCCGCCGAGGCTCGGGGTAATACCGGCATGGCTCACCGTTTTCTTGAAAACAGCTACGCCAACTCGCGACTAAACATATCAGTTGCAGCTGTGTCTGGCTGTTTAATAGTGGCGTTGGCAGCTACTCTGACATGACCGACGAATTTCTGACATTAGAGAGCGTCTCCTATCGCTATCCAGACGGCACAACTGCTCTTGACAACTGCTCCTTGAAGCTTCGCTGCGGCTCGCGCACCGCCCTGCTCGGCGCAAACGGCTCCGGCAAGACGACTCTGTTTCTCCATCTGAACGGTATCCTCCGCCCTTCCGCCGGCCAGATTCTCAACTGCAGTATTCCGCTTGATTACAGCCGCGCCGGCATGCGCAAACTCCGCAGCAAGGTCGGACTCGTATTTCAGAACCCTGACAGTCAGCTTTTCTCTGCCAACGTGCGGGAGGATGTCTCTTTTGGGCCGATGAATATGGGGCTTGGAGAGAAAGAAGTGCGCAAACGGGTAGAAAATTCTCTTCATTCGGTGGGGATGTCAGAATATGCCGACAAGCCGGTTCACAACCTGAGTTACGGTCAGAAAAAACGGGTCTGTATCGCTGGCGTTCTTGCAATGCATCCTGAAATACTTCTGCTCGACGAACCGATGGCTGGGCTCGATGCTGCGATGCAGGCCGAGCTGATGACGCTTCTTGATCATTTGCACACCGCTGGCATGACCATTGTCATAGCTACTCACGACCTTGATTTTGCATATGGATGGGGGGATGACTGCATCGTCATGGAAGCGGGACAACTCCTAGCCAGTGGAGATCCGACAAAGATACTTCTCTTAGATGACATACAGAGTGCGCTTGGCGGCACCCCGCTTATCGCCGAAATTACCTGTCAACTTCTCTTGATTGGTATCGATCTTCGTGATAATGGATATTTACCACGCAGTAAAAGTGAATTGCTGTCGGCAATTTTGGCTCAGACAACACAAACAAAACTGGAGAGGACGCTATGATCATTGTTACAGGAGGTGCAGGATTTATCGGAAGCGCAGTCGTTTTGCGTTTAAACGAGAGCGGCAGGGAAGATATTCTGATTGTGGACCACCTGGGCGACTCGGATAAATGGCGCAATCTTGCGCCACTCCGCTTCATGGATTATCTGGAAAAAGATACCTTCGAGCGTATGCTTGATGCAGGCTCCCTGGCAGGGCGACTTCCCGGCCATCGCGGACTTGACGCAGTCATTCACCTGGGAGCCTGTTCCTCCACAACCGAATCGGATGCCACCTATCTCGTAAAAAACAATTTTGAATATTCTCGCAAGCTCGCGCTGGCGACACTGTCAGCCGGTGCCCGCTTCATCTACGCCTCCAGCGCCGCGACGTACGGAGATGGAGAAAACGGTTTTGCAGATGACGATCATCAACTGCAGCTGCTCAGGCCGATGAACATGTACGGCTACTCCAAGCAGCTCTTTGACCTATGGGCGCTGAGACAGGGGCTGCTTAACACGATTGTCGGCGTAAAATACTTTAACGTCTATGGTCCCAATGAACAGCACAAAGGCGAAATGCGCTCGCTTGTCATCAAAGCGTATGAACAGATCTGCACCACTGGTAAACTCAAGCTGTTCAAGTCCTATCGTCCGGAATATGCCGATGGCGAACAGTTGCGCGACTTTATCTATGTTAAAGATGCCGCTGCCATGACTCTTCATTTTCTCCAGGCCACCAAGGCCAACGGAATATATAATGTAGGCGGCGGCACAACAGTCAGTTGGAACCGGCTTGCCGGTGCCGTCTTCAGCGCCATGGGAAAAAACGTCAACATCGAATATATCGATATGCCGGAAACGATACGAAATACCTACCAGTACCTCACCTGCGCCAAAACTTCAAAGATTCTCGCGTCTGGGTACCCAGATCCGGTCATTTCCGTTGAGGACGCGGTTAAGGATTACATAATGAATTATCTTATACCGGGAAAACGATTGGGAGATGAATATGTCCCTAGCTGAGCAGGTATTGGCAGGAAACATCCGTGCCGCAGCTCGACTGATGCGCGATATCGACGATGGTCGTCCTCAGGCGATTGAAGAGCTGAAACAACTTTATTCGCACACCGGCAACGCTTTTATCATCGGCATTACAGGGCCTCCCGGAGCAGGAAAATCAACTCTTGTCGATCAACTGACCGCTACGTTCCGTTCGCGGGGTAAAAAAGTAGGCATCGTCGCAATTGATCCTACCAGCCCGTTTACCGGGGGTGCGATTCTAGGTGACCGCATCCGCATGAACCGGCACTCCTGCGACGAGGGGGTCTTCATCCGCAGTCTGGCCACACGTGGTGCACTGGGGGGACTTTCCCGTTCGACCTCTGATGTTGCCCTGGTTATGGATGCTCTCGGCATGGATATAGTTATCATCGAAACGGTTGGTGTCGGCCAGGACGAGGTCGATATCGTTAAAGAGGCTCACACAACCTGCGTTGTCATGGTGCCGGGGCTCGGCGACGACATCCAGGCGATTAAAGCCGGAATTCTGGAAATCGGTGATATTTTTGTCGTAAACAAGGCCGACCGTGAAGGTGCGGATCGAACTACGAGGGAATTAAGTACCATGCTGGACATGCGTAAAGCTGTCACAGACGGCTGGAATCCTCAGGTTATGAAGACCGAGGCGCAGCGGGGGATCGGTATTGAAGAGCTAACCGATGAAATTCTCTCCCACCGAGTCTTTTTCCAATCCAGTGGTGCAATTAACAGTTTTATAGGCAATCGCACTAAGCGCCATTTTATTGCTATTCTGCGTGACACTCTGCTCCATAATGCCATGCTCCATATGGCAAAAAACAGCGACTTGGAGAGAATATTGACAGAAATCAATTATCACCGCACTGACCCGTACTCAGCGGTAGAAGAGCTCATATCAAAAATTATGCCGGATAGAGAAGCTGTTTAAGCATTGAATTTTTCCCGAATTGCTCTATACTCCCCTCATAAGAACTTTTGATTTTTCTACTGGAGGTAACTCATGCTGCTGACAGGAATTGCCCTGATAATCATTGCTGTCGCAATTTGCATTCTGGTGCTGACACTGGTTCCGACACTCCTTACTATCAAGCGCACCGCCGCTTCAGCTGGAGAGCTGACTGACATGGTCAAAGAGGAATTGCGGCCAACCCTGCAGGAACTGACCAGCATACTCGCGGAGTTGAAAACTGTCGGCGGTGGCGTTGCCGAGCACACTGAGGATGTCAAACGCTTCATGTCGGCCTTAGGTGAGACCGGTGGAAATCTTCACACTATTAACCGTGCGGTTGGCGTTGTCAGCAACGTTGTTAATACCTCTTCGGCGTGGACAACCGGCGCCAAGGTCGCAGGAAAATACTTATTGGAGCAGTATCTAAAAAAAAAAGGGGGTAAGAATCATGTCCGACAATTGTGAAGTATCTGCGGGAACTGTATTGGTATCATTTGTAGCTGGAGCTGCTATAGGGGCGGGGTTGGCTCTTTTGTACGCACCCAAAAGTGGCCGCGAAATGCGTGAAGACATTCTTGATCTGACGGAAGATGCCGTGGATAAAATCAGGGAATACGCCAAAGAAGCTCAGGAAAAAATCAAAACTGCTGTTGAAGACGGCAAAGAAACGTTCACAGAAAAAAAATCTGTTCTTGCTTCGGCACTTGAAGCCGGCCGGGAAGCAATTCAAAGAGAGCGCGATTCAGTCAAGTAGTGTTCAAACAGCAGTAACCCCTCCAAACCTCAATTATCAGGGGGGCTAGACGCCCCCGCTGATAACTGGACTCTTTGCTGTATAATGGGGTTTGGAGTGGACGCTGGTGCAGCTTCCCGCCTAAGGCGAATTTTCTAATTACAATCCGTGCTACAAACAACCTCCCTTTCACTCAAACAACCTTAGCAAGGAGTAGGGCATGGCAAAAATTACCAGGGCGCTGATCAGTGTCTCTGACAAAGATGGCATTATTGATTTTTCACGGCATTTGACCATGTATGGTGTTGAACTGCTTTCCACCGGAGGAACCGCCAGGTTGTTGCGGGATGCCGGGCTGACCGTTAAGGATGTTTCCGAGTTTACCGGTTTTCCGGAAATGCTAGATGGCCGGGTGAAAACTCTACACCCGAAGGTGCATGGCGGTCTGCTGGGAGTGCGATCTAATCCTGAACATGCTGCCAAGATGAAAGAGCATGGTATTGAGAACATCGATATGGTGGTGGTAAATCTCTACCCCTTTGAGGCGACAACCGCCAAGGAAGGGTGTCACCTTGAAGATGCCATTGAAAATATCGATATCGGCGGGCCGACTATGCTCCGTTCGGCAGCAAAGAACTATCCTGATGTAACTGTCTTGGTTGACAGTGCCGATTACGCTCAGGTGCTTGAAGAGATGAAAAATTCTGCCGGCGCAGTTTCTGCGGAAACCAACTTTGCCCTTGCAGTAAAGGTGTTTCAACACACCGCTGCATATGACGGCGCAATATCCAATTACCTGGGAGCAAGGATAAACGGTACGGCGGAGGAATTCCCCGCGACATTTACCATGCAGGTAATAAAAACCCAGGACCTCCGTTATGGCGAAAATCCTCATCAGTCTGCTGCTTTTTACGTCGAAAAGCAGATCTCCGAACCGTGCGTTGCCAATGCCGTACAGCTTCAGGGCAAAGAGCTATCCTTTAACAATATCATTGATCTTGACGCTGCCATTGAAACCGTCAAGGAATTCGAGAAGAGCGCGGCTGTCATCATCAAGCACACCAATCCCTGCGGTGCCGCTCTTGCCGACTCTCCACTGACTGCATACCTTAAGGCTCGTGAATGCGATCCGGTTTCCGCTTTCGGCGGTATAGTCGGTTTCAATCGTACCGTTGACGCAGAAACGGCAAAAGAACTTACATCCACATTTTTGGAAGCGGTTATCGCTCCCGGATACAGCGATGAAGCTCTTGCAATATTTACCGCAAAGAAGAACGTCAGGGTTATGCAGGTGCCGCTTCTAGGCAGCTATGAAGCCAAAGGCTACGACCTGAAGCGCGTAACAGGGGGTATACTGCTTCAAGGTCGTGACCTCGGAATGATAAAAGCTATCGATTGCCCAGTGGTAACCGAGCGTACACCGACGGCGTCAGAATACGAAGCACTTGATTTCGCCTGGCGAGTCTGTAAACATGTCAAATCAAATGCCATTGTCTTTAGTAACCGTGACCAGACGGTCGGAATCGGTGCCGGTCAGATGTCGCGCGTCGATTCATCAAAGATTGCTGTCCAGAAAGCGCTTCTTCCGACTTGTGGAACAGTGCTCGCCTCGGATGCCTTCTTTCCATTCCGTGACGGAGTTGACGCCGCTGCCGAAGCGGGTGTAACAGCCATTATCCAGACTGGCGGCAGCGTTCGTGATGAAGAGGTTATCAAGGCTGCGAATGAACATGGGATCGCAATGCTGTTTACTGCGATGCGGCATTTCAGGCACTAATCATCCATAAAGAACGATAGAGGTGTAACATTATGAAGATTCTTGTCATAGGCGGTGGTGGTCGCGAACATGCTCTGGTCTGGAAAATTGCCCAGTCACCTCTTGTCACGAAACTGTATTGTGCCCCTGGCAATCCCGGAACGACCGCACTAGCCGAAAATCTGCCAATTGCCGTTGATCAGCTTGATAAACTCCTAGCCTTTGCTTTTGACCGCAACATTGATCTTACTGTGGTTGGCCCTGAGCAGCCGCTATCACTCGGCATTGTTGACCTGTTTGAGTCCCACGGGCTAAAAATATTCGGCCCGTCGCAAAAAGCAGCGTACATTGAGGGGAGCAAAGCCTTTTCAAAAGATCTGATGCAGAAATACAATATTCCGACCGCTGCATATGGGGTGTTTACCGATCGGGCTGAGGCCGAGGCGTTCATCAGCAGTACCGGAGCGCCCATCGTAGTCAAGGCGGACGGTCTGGCGGCTGGGAAGGGCGTCATTATTGCCCAGACATGTGAGGAGGCTGTTGCAGCAGTTCGTGACATGCTGAGTGGCAATGCATTCGGCAGTGCCGGTTCACGAGTCGTAATCGAAGAGTTTCTTACCGGTGAAGAAGCTTCATTTCTGGTTATCACAGATGGGAAAAATGCGATTCCACTCGCCAGTGCCCAGGATCACAAGGCTATCTTTGACAACGACCGGGGCCCAAACACTGGTGGCATGGGCGCGTATTCACCGGCGCCGGTGGTATCTCCAGCTATTCATGAAAAGGCGATGCAACAAGTTATTAGACCGGCTCTGAACGGCATGGTTGCTGAAGGACGACCTTATCGCGGAGTGTTATACGCAGGTTTAATGGTAAAGGACGGTGAAGTGAAAACTCTTGAGTTTAACGCCCGCTTTGGCGACCCGGAGTGTCAGCCGCTCTTGATGCGGATGAAATCGGACATTGTGCCGGTTCTGCTTGCCGTCGCCAACGGAGATCTTGGGGAAATCTCCATTGAATGGCACGATAAGGCTGCAGTCTGCGTTGTTATGGCCTCAGAAGGATATCCGGGCGATTACCGGAAAGGTGACAAGATTCTTGGCCTGGAGCTTGCGGAGGAGGTTGATGATTTATACGTGTTTCATGCCGGCACTGCACAAACAGATGGAGTCTGTGTCACAAACGGCGGTAGGGTGCTGGGTGTAACCGCACTCGGGTCTTCCGTTCAAGATGCCATTACCGCAGCCTACCAGGGGGTATCGAGAATTACCTGGATGGGCGTGCAGTTCCGGAGCGACATCGGAAAAAAAGCGCTTAAACGGTAATAATTTCGCAGTGAGTAATTTTCTTGAGGTGAAAGAATGAAAGAATCTACGCTTGTTTTACTGATGATGGGTAGTGATACCGATCTACCGATTATGCAGGAAGCTGCAGATATCCTTGAAAAATTTGCTGTACCGCACGAAATGCGGATTGCCTCCGCACACCGCTCACCGGCACGTGCAATGGCTCTTGCCTCGGAAGCTGCCGACAGGGGGATCAAGATCATCATAGCCGGTGCCGGGATGGCTGCACACCTGGCGGGAGTCGTTGCATCACATACTATTCTGCCGGTTATTGGCGTGCCGATGCCGGGCGGAGCATTGAATGGAGTCGATGCCCTCTATGCAACGGTACAAATGCCGGGGGGCATTCCGGTTGCAACAATGGCTATCGGAAAGGCCGGGGCAAAAAATGCCGCCCTGTTTGCAATACAGATCCTGGCTCTTACAGACCCTTCTTTTGCCAAGTCCATAATACGATTTAGAGTAGATATGGATAGGGAGCTTGAAATTAAGGACGCAGAACTGCGAGCTATGTGATGGAGTGCGGCTGATTTTGTAAAAAATGTAGTTGACTTATTTAAGTGCCACATGATAGATAGCGTGTCGCTTTTGATGGTACCTATTCCCCTTTAGCTCAGTTGGTAGAGCAGGTGACTGTTAATCACCTTGTCCATGGTTCGAGTCCGTGAAGGGGAGCCAAAAAAATCAAGCACTTACAAGGATTCTTGTAGGTGCTTTTTTGTTGGTGTATCCTCTGGTGTATCCAGGGCAAAGCCAAGAATCTCCTGCTTGATAGCGGGGGAGTATCGCTTGCCTCGTGTAGGAAGAAGTTTCTTGCCGCCATCTGACTCTCCACTTGCTACGGTTCTATTTGTTTCTGTCATCTTCTGTCTCCTCTCGAAATACTGCGTTAACGAGAGGAACTGAGATTATGTGTGGCGATCATGTCGGGATGGGGCCATCTGTTGATGATGAAGAATCATAGACTGTGACACTTACAATAAAGAATCGAACAAAGTGCTTGATTGTTTTCTCAACGTTAGACATTAATTTTAACAAATAATAGGACACAGAACAGGACAAATAATTGGACATAATAGCTGAAATATCAGGCTATTAGCAAACAACCACACACAACTAAAGGGCAATAATTACAAACATATACGGCTTCATCTTGTCTTGAATATAAGAAGTCAATCAAGAAGCCTATTAAATTGACAAAACAGACGACTAAATCGTAAAGTGAGCCGCAACCGGGGTTACCATGATAAACATTGATAAAATCAAGCAGCAATTCAAAAAAATACTTTCCCTCGATGCCCATCCCGGTCACATATCCATCGGTTTTGCGGTGGGGGTTTTTGTCAGCTTCACCCCCTTCTTCGGCATACACACGCCTATGGCCATCGCACTGGCATTCATCTTCCGTCTCAACAAAGTGGCCTGTATTACCGGCGCCTGGATCAATACACCACTGACGGTGCTGCCGGTTCTGGTGGCCAGCTACAATCTGGGGAGTTTCCTCTGCGGTGAAACGGGCGGAGCGCTTAAGCTCACAAATCTCGATTGGCAAACCCTCCAGCCGTATGCCAAGTCAATCCTCCTAGGGAGTGCCATAATCGGATTTGTTGCTGCTGTTGCGTCCTATTTTATTTGTTACTGGCTAGTGACGTTTTTCAGACGTAAAGATGCTGCCCTTAAGGAGATTTCGCGGGAGATGGAAGTCGTAGGGGAGGAGCTGGAATAATCCGCGTGCGAACGACTTACCCGTAGATTTTCTCTTCTCTACCACTGGCTGACTCTCGGGATTTTTATCGCCATGGCGCTGGGCGTCGGCTTTGCTACTTTGTTCCCGGCGCAGTGGCCTTTATCAACTCCTTGCGGGTCGGAACCACCAACATCCCGATAGCACGTCATGTTCCTGGTTTCGTTCTGTAACCGGGATCATGAATAGTTTTATCCCCCGGCGGCAATGCCGTATGTTCTTACACTACGCATCAAAATCCACTTCAAACAACGAGAGAAGGAGAGACCATTATGGCTGTAAAAGCAGTTTCATTCGTGGCAAAATCGGGTACAGGGAAGACAACCCTGCTCGAAAAGGTTATATCCCGCCTTAAAGAACTTGGCTACAAAGTGGGGGTAGTCAAACATGACGCACATCGCTTCGATATAGATTATCCGGGTAAGGACAGTCACCGCCTCACCGCTGCCGGAGCAGATACTACGCTTATATGTTCACCGGAAAAGCTTGCCCTGATTAAGAAGCATACGTTATCGCCTTCGATTGAAGAGATGTTGGAAGTGTATTTCTTTGATGTCGATATTGTTTTGACGGAAGGATTCAAGAAAAGCTCGATGCCAAAAATCGAGCTGCACCGCCGGGAACGGAGCCCTACCCTGCTCTGCCGGGGAGAGGAGCACGACCCGACTCTTCTGGCCGTTGCCAGTGACGAGCCCCTGGATCTTGACGTACCGCTCCTTGATCTGAACAATACCGAAATGGTGGTACGATTCATCGAACAGCGTTTCCTCAAGGGACAAGAATCTGAAAATGATTTTTATTGACACATAATTATTTTTATATATATAGTTATTGGCATAATTGGAGGTAATATGACTCGTCTACTGATATCAAGTGCAGTTCTAATGCTTTATGTTGCTACAGCCGGTGCTGAACCGCTGAAGTTGTCAATCAAAGACGCCGTTAGCATGGCACTTGAGAGCAACAATCAGATAAAGGCGGCCAGATTTACTTCGCAAGCGGCTTCTCAAGGTATTCAGAGCGCCAATTCTCGCTACTTGCCTGCCGTCTCATTGGAAG
>Ga0194060_10002198_pt1 | contig 13922 bp, 12 predicted proteins | sample SepL225m_MetaG_FD_163427 | JGI IMG/M metagenome (GOLD analysis project Ga0194060, IMG submission 163427) | Anoxic zone freshwater microbial communities from boreal shield lake in IISD Experimental Lakes Area, Ontario, Canada - Sep2016-L222-5m | ecosystem: Environmental > Aquatic > Freshwater >... | reverse complement strand
CGGAAAAGGGCGGCTGCAAACCAGGCAATCAGGTACGGCGATCGAGTTGCTGGGCGGATAGGTGAAGGCCCAAAGGGTCTCCGGACTGATGGGTAAATGGGAACAGGGTCGTGGGCAAGTGTGAAATGGACTGCGTTCTAGACTCGGACTGATGTGTCGAGAATCGGGGAGTCATCCCCGTGCTTCCCCCGGAATCTGACGCCGGACTCCCCCCTCCACAGCAGCCCATTGTGTTCATGGCACAGTGCTGACCAGATTGAGCACCGCAGTCAATAAGAGAATGACTGGCATTATAAATACGGAAGTGGACTTCTGTCAAGATTCGCACACTTTTCAAGGACGCTAGGAAATTGCATTTGCGGGGAAAGTAGGGATCCTTGCAGGTCTTGACACATTGGAGGAAATCATCGTGTTCGCCCTGGGGATTGGTGCGGCGTCCAAAAAATCCTGGACTACTTTCTTTCCCGCGTTGCCAGCATCCGGGCCTGGGACTCCGGGGTGCCGTCGTGGTGGGTTCGGAACCACCAGTCAAGGGGAACATCCTGAACTCCGAAGTTCACGGTGAAATAGCGGTGGTGCAGGTAGTGGAAGTAATGGTCCGCAAGCAACTCCTTGTCTTTTGCAGTGACAATTTTGTGAAACCCGGAGTGTCCCACCGCCGGACTGATCCCGGCATGCATCAGATGGAAAATCGCATGAACCGGGTGGGAGGGAACAACCCAGTGGATCAAGACACCGGAGAAATAGAACAGGTGCTCAAGGGGATGCATGGACAATCCCGACCATGGGCCTATGTTGATGTTCTTGTGATGGAGATAGTGGCAGGCATTGTATAAGGGCTTCCAATGGATGAGCCAGTGCACGAAGAAGAAATGGCTGTAGCGGAAATATATAATCGCGATCATCAGGAAGGTGCCGTACACGGGGTGTGCGCGGAAATCCAGGAACGGAATGATCTTGTTGGAGTAGGCCCAGAGAGAAACAGCCTCATAGGCGGTCCAGATGACACAACCGCTGGCCATGTTCCAGAGTATGTTGTCCCACGTCTGGCTTCCAAATAGGAACCTCTTGTCGCCCTTGCCCAGCCATCTGTCGATATACTTGTAATCAAGACCCTGGGCCTTGGCCAGGTACAACCTCAGATGGAGCCCGCCGGCCACAAGAGTTAGAAGCAATGCATTGCGCAGATAGAGGGGCGCAATCCAACCGGGTTGAAAATGCTTCGTCGTCTCCAAACCGGGGGTGAGATAGAGCCAACTCACGACGGCCATGCCGATATAAATCAAGTTGTACGGCCACAGGGTTGCCCACAGGCTCTTGAGGGCATTCCATGGATTCCATGGCCATGCAAACAACGGGCCGGGTTCGGGCAAGGGCGTGGGCAGCCATTCCCCGCGTGGGTTGCGGACACAAAACGTTTCGTCATTCATATTCGCTGGTAATGTAATGCCATAATGAATAAATGACAATGTTTTGTTTATTCGAGGGTGCCCGCGACCCGGTCGCCGGAGGGCGGTTCAGGGGACCCTTCACGTTATCTCACCTCGCCCGATAGCCCTCGGTGTTTCCCGATGAGCGTCGCTGTGGCGCTGCTGACAACCCTTTACTGCAAGGCCAACCCTGAGATGCGGAATTGGACCTACACCCGTTTGGGCTTGTGTTCATGTTGCTGGCACCATAGCATTCCCCCGGCGTGGAGTTCGGAACTTTCCCATTCGGGGGGTATTCGGGCAGCGCTGATTTGTAAGTTCTCCACGAATTATTCACAATCTGCACAATATCAATCAATTAGGGCCTGTAGCTCAGCGGTTAGAGCAGGGGACTCATAAACCGTTCGGACGAACACTCACAGTGTCGCAATGTGTTCCAAATGAGTCGATTGCAGAGCCAATAGTTAGGAGATAAGACGGGGTGGAACACCCCAAAACAGGGTTTTTTCGGGGTAGGGGGTGATAGCAAATGTGGAAGCTATTTTTGGGCCGTCTGGGGCCAAAACCCGTGTTGGATCACGGGACTGGGGACTCGCATTTTCTGATAGATGGCACAAATGCCGCACATCACGCCGGGACCCTTCGGTTAACGGGTCTCTCGTTGTCTCTGATCTGTGCTCATCGGTGAACTCGGCAAAACCGGTTTTGAAAGATATGACCACTGTAATGGGTTACTGCTGATGGGAACCGCTTGCGTCGCCTTTCACCCTGCCATTAACCCTTATGCGCCTCTTGCTACCTTGTTTTATCGGTTGCTGCCTGCTGTGCGGTTGCAGGAAAGAGAGGGTTGCAGGCGTGCCCTACGACTGGGAGCGGGTGAAAACCGGCTTTCCACCCCCGATGGTGGAAGGAACACCCAGAGCCTACCCGAAACTTCCCGTCCCGTTCGATATCCGACCTGAGTTTCCACCCGTGGCACTTGCCCGCACCGGCTACCTCAACCTGGCCGCCGGTAGGCCGGTCACCTCAAGTGACCCCAATCCGCTCATCGGTTCGCTTTCCCTGATCACCGATGGCGATAAGACGGGGACCGAGGGGACTCTCGTCGAATTATACCACGAGGGACCGCAATGGGTGCAGTTGGATCTTGGAAGCGAGGTAGGGATCCAAGTGGTCTGGATCTGGCACCGCTCCGGAATGGACACCTTGGTCTATAACGATGTGATCGTCGAGGTTTCCAACGATCCCAATTTCAAGGACCACGTGGTGCAGGTCTTCAACAACGACTACGACAACAGCGCCGGCCGCGGCCGCGGCACGGATCGTCCCTATACCGAATCGCGCTACGGCAAGCCGATCCAGGTCAACGGTGTGACCGGATGCTACGTTCGATGCTATAGCAACGGCAACAGTTGGAATACGAGCAGCCATTACGCTGAAATCGAGGTGTTCGGCCACGCCGCCACGACGGGCGGCGGTCAGCACCTGACGAGTTCCGTCGATCCCATGCATCCGGCCTTCATGTCCTTCGAAAAAGACTTCTGGGAGGAAGCAACCAAGCAGCGCCTGATCCAACAGAATGCCGACGGTCTGGTGTTGAGGGGGAGCGACGAGTTAATCATCCGCATATCCCAAAATTGGAACAAGAGGGCTCAAGCGAGTTTGGATCAGCTCATGCAACTGGCGAACGCGCGCTGGAACCAGCACCAGCTCACTCCACCGCTGCGGAAGATCGAGGTACGCGGCAGCGGCGACGGGCTCCTGAGCCATCTCGAACCGGGCGGTGCGAAAATGAAGTAACATCCGGGCCGATTGGCCGTGGGCCGTTCTCAGATGCCAGACTCTTGGATCTTGGGACCGGCGAACATGAGCATGCGCGGCACACTCATGGTCAGGGAATCCGCACCCGGGTTCCCACCGGCACGCTCAAGGGCTGGCCCGTGGCTTTGATGAACTTGCGTGTGCCATCAGAGTCGATCTCGTAGATGCCGCCGTCACCGCTCACCAGCACCTTCTGCCCGGCGGCGAGTGCCTGCCGGTAGGCAATGGCCAACGCGGCAGCGGCAAGGCTGGGGATCTGCTGCTCCAGAGGGGCGTTTTCGGTGTCCGGCATGTCCGTGGCTGGAGTGTATCCGTTGGCCATGCGGCCATGTGCTATTGGACATGGGCAGATGAATTCGATTCGCTCGTCTGACTTTCCACAGGTTTCGGGTCATAAAAGGAAACTGTCGGAAGGATCAGGTCGCCCCAAGATCCTACGGCGGTGATCGACCGGATCAGCTCCCTTGCGGCACCATAGAGGATGGAGCATCCATTGACTTGCACGAACATCTCTTCATCTCTCGGTCCCTGCGGGGTAGGTCTGCACTCGAACAATCCCAGCAGCGACAACTTGAAACTGTAGGGGAAATTCTGCTTAGGACCAACTTGCTGCGTAATGGTCATTTCGACCGACCAATGGTGAACTGAAGGATCCTCCGATTCGTCAAGACGACTGAAGCTGGTTCGGACCCCGAATTGATCGGGGCGATGCTCCAGTTCAGCGTCTGGATTGTATCCGGGGTGGGTCGTGCAGCTAATGTCGGAAACCATGTAGCGCACCAACTGGAGAGGAGACTTCTTCATGATACTTTGCAGTAAACTGGTTCGGATTCTGGCAAGTTGCCGGAATTATTTATCGCTTGTTGGCCGACAGCCATTTCCATTCTCATCGGGGCGGGGGTGGCATTCTTGCGCGCAAAATTATGTCTAACAATCCTGTTCATATCAGAGTGATCGCCAGTCGTTTGGCGCAGATACTCGATGGTGATTTGATTGTCAAAAAGCGCCTTGATCAACAGGTTGACACTCCTGCTCGGGCGGTTTTTGCCGGTTTCCCATCGGGTCCAGCTTTTTGCTCCGACTTGAAACAATTCGCCGATCCCGCTCTGGGAGAGATCATGGCGCTGCCGCAGTTCGAGGAACTGATGAGGCAACAGCAGCCCCATATGGCGGGCCTTCGTGTCTTCGATGAGCGAATGCGCTTCTTCTGTGAGCAGCCAGTCGCCGATTTCCTCATCCCAGACAACAGGGACTTCCAAAGGGATCACTTCAGCTACCTGGTCCCCTTCGAGGGTTGGGATCTTGATATCAAATTTGCGGTATTCAGTTTTCATGGTGTGTTGACGGATCGGGTTACTCGCAGGACAGGCGCGGAAAACGCGGCAGGTGGGCGGAGAAAACCACGATGTTTTTGCGGTCGGGCCTTAGCAGGACTTTCCCATAGGCTTGCTTTACTTTGAACGTGAAGAAAAAATCGTAGGTTTCTCCGGGCGGCTTTTCCATGCGCTTTGGACACCCCCGCGGCTGGTGGCCTCGCAAATAGGCGGCAATAGCAGGATACACCTCATTTGGGAACGCGTAGCTGAAGTCGGATTCGTAGTCTTGCGTGGAGTCGAAGGTCCAGCGGATCTCGCGGCCGGTAGTGCCGGTCTCAAGAACCTTGACCACATCCTGGCACCAAGACGCTGGCAGATCGATCAATGGCATAAAGCGTAGGTGGTAGGAGTGGCTTCCGGGTCACGACCGAACAAAAGTATCAATTGATGCCAAACGCAACAAAAAACTTCAGTTTGCGCATAATAGTCGACCGCCAGCACGGTTGCCGGTGCCGTCGAAGTGGTTTGTGAGAATTGTAATTCACTCATATTCAATGATTTACTGCGAATTATGAGGTTCTTCATGCCATCAGACTTTGCCATCCACGGGTTCCCGATGCCACTTCAGGGCCAATTACGCAACGGGCCGCCCCATTTGGAGCGGATGAGTTTCCACAATCTGGGCTCTCCCAGTTGTTCTCGTTCCAGCAAATTCTCGCGTAGTGTTTGATCATATCGTTGAATCTCAGGATTTATCCGACAGGTTCCGGCTGGGCTGATCCCAGTTGGTAAAGGATTTCTTCAATCGCTCGACGGTGTGGCGCCACTTCTGGGCGGTGGGCTGGCAGACGGTGTTCTGGTTGGCAGGTGTGATCATCGTGCATGTGGCCGGCGCTGTACAATTTGTGGCATGTCGAACAGGTGCGGAAGAATCGGGGCTGGGCCAGGGCCGCGGCGCGCGCCCGGACAATCCTGGCTGCGTCTGGAAATGTCTTCCAGCGGCGGTAGGTGATCCACTCAAGCTCAGGTGTGCCTGGATGGGACCAGCGCACAAGGCCAACCTGAAAGGCCCAACCATGGGGAATGGTCACGCACTGAAAGAAGTGGCCTAACTCTATCGACATAGGGCGTGGTGGAGTTCCTTTTTCAGCGCGGCCCGCGTGTCGGTGATCTGGGCGAGGAGTTTTTCGTATTCCGGCAGGAGGTGATCGAGATCGCCGGGGCCGGTGTCGGAGTTGTGCGGGTTTTTGAGGTCGAGGTTGAAGTTGCCAGCCTTGATCTGGTCGATGGAGACCCGCCATGCCCATTCGTTTTCCTCCCGCTTGCTGTAGATGCCGTGCTTGTCCGGCTTCCCCCACCAGTCCCGTTCGCCCTCAAATTCCTCAATGCGGATCGGCTTCCCCTTGTTGTAGCTCTTAGCTCCGGGGGGATACGGATGTTCGTAATACCAGATTTCCTGAGTCGGTGCGCCCTTGGTGAAAAAGAGGAGGTTCGTGCGGATGCCGGTGTAGGGATTGAAGACGCCGTTGGGAAGGCGGACGATGGTGTGGAGGTTGCCCTCGGTCAGGAGGGCTTCCTTGATGCGCGTCTTCACGCCCTCGCCGAAAAGGGTGCCATCGGGCAGCACAAGCCCGGCGCGGCCACCGGGCTTGAGGATCTTCATGATCAAAACAAGGAACAAGTCGGCGGTTTCGCGTGTGCGGAACTCGGAGGGGAAATTCGATTCGATGCCGTCCTCCTCCATACCACCGAATGGCGGGTTGGTGACGATGACATCAACCCGTTCCTTCGGGGTCCAGTCGCGCAGCGGACGGGCGAGCGTGTTCCCGTGTCGGACGTTGCTGGGAACGTCGATGCCATGCAGGAGCAGGTTCGTGATGCACAGGACGTGCGGCAGGTGCTTTTTCTCGATGGCACTGAAGCAGTCCTGAATCGTGCGCTCGTCCGCCTCGGTTTTCGCCTGTTTTCTCAGATGCTCGATTGCGGAGGTGACAAATCCCCCTGTGCCGCAAGCGGGGTCGAGGAGCGTTTCCCCAAGGCGGGGGTTGACCTGCTCGACGATGAACTGGGTGACGGCGCGGGGGGTGTAGAATTCCCCGGCGTTGCCTGCGGACTGGAGATCCTTGAGCAGCTTCTCGTAGATGTCGCCGAACATGTGGCGATCATCGGAGGCGTTGAAGTCGATGCCGTTGACCTTGTTGATGACCTGCCGCATCAACGTGCCGTTCTTCATGTAGTTGTTGGCATCCTCGAAGCTCGTTCGAATGAGGACCGACATGCGGTCGGTGCTTTTCAGGGATTGCAGGCCGGGCAGGAGGGTGTTGTTGACGAAATCAAGGAGTGCGCTCCCAGTGATGCCCTCGGCATCGGTCGCCCAGGCGGACCAGCGGAGGTTTGCCGGGAGCGGGGATTTGTAGTTGTCCCGGAGGAGTTCCAGTTCCTTTTCCCGGTCGTCGAGGATTTTGAGAAAGAACATCCACCCGAGTTGCTCAAGCCGCTGGGCGTCGCCGTATGTCCCGGCGTCCTTCCGCATGATGTCTTGGATGGATTTGACGATGTTGGAGACGTTGGGCATGGGAATTTATTGACAGCGCGTGGGAGATCGGTGATTATATTGCCAAGTCGGACTGGAAATTTCCGGTCGGCGCTGGGCTTCTGGATATTCTGGAGGCCCTTCGCATTTTCAGGGGAGAGACTTAATCCCCCAACCTTCGGTTTTTCCATCGGGACCGCGACGGAGTTTTTTGGCGATCATTTCAAATGCGCGGTTCGGCTGGTCAGGTCGCAAGTGCTGGAGGGCAACCGGACGCGCCATGAGGTCGGTCAATTGGAGACCGGCCGAGTTCGAGGCTTTGGGAATCATGACAAGCTGAAAGGGGAACGGTTTGCGAAGCAGGTTTCCTCCATCGCAGACCCGTCGGAAAGCCAGTTCCAGCTCTGAGTCCTCGCGCCTGCCGCGCCTCTCAACAATGATGGGAGTCGAAGCGGAAGTCTGGCCGAGGTGTTCGAGATGGCGAAATACCCGCTCCAATCCGGCTTCCATCGCATAGTCGTAGGGGTTTGCGGGTTCGTGGTAGCGAGCGACATACCCCGGCTTATCAATCACGACAGCGATCACAGTCGCAGGCAATGCTGCCATCTGCGCGGTCAGATCGCCAAGGAAACGTTCGCGCAGCGGTTTTTGTAGCAGAAACAGAAAATCACCGGAGGGCTTCCGAATCTCGTGTTCGTGCAAAACAACCTCGTCATGGCCCCAATAATCAAACTTGAACCGCTGGAGAGTCGGACAAATCTGTTCGACGTAGTCGGTCTTGCTCATCACAGCGAACAGCAGGACGAACACCGGGAACTGAGGGTCAATTTGGGCCAAGTTGTGATCGCCGCTCTCATCCACGAAAACGATATAATCGCCGAACCGGGCAGGGTTGGATACGAGGGTCATGCGGCTTTCTGGTAGAGGGCGGTTTCGAGTTCGGTGATGGCTACGAGGTAAGCGGGTTTGCCGCCGAAAAAGCTGACGATCTCCATCGGTGTGCCGAAAGTGGTGAGCGGATCGACTTTGAGGATTTCGAGAGATTCGACGCTCGTGATCCCGGTATCCGCATATTTTTGGAGGAGGGCGTCGAGGACGGCACGGGCGTTGTCGCCATACTTGGCGAAGACACCCCGCTTTTTCACATTCTGCGCCCGTTCTCGTCGCGTGAGGGGCGGTTGGTCAAAGGCCACATGGCAGATGAGGTCAAAGGCGTCGTATTCGCGCCCGACTTGATCGGCCAGTTCATCGAAGAAGACCCCCTTGCTGGCGAGTTCCTCCAGAATCACCTGTTTCCGCTCGGCGTCATTCCAGACGGTGAGGAATTCATCCAACGAGGAGAATTCCTCCCGGACCGTCTTGCGGGAGTAGTCCTTGAGGGATTCGGTGATGAGTTTGCCGTTGCCGTCGAGGTATTGGACGCGCTCGGTAGCGACAGTAACCGGGACGTTGTTGACGTAGTATCTTGTAACACCGGGAGGGGGCGGATCGATAATCGTTCCACCGGGACCGGGCGTCGGGCCGTAGGTGCCGGGGTCTTCCCCGGTCGTCGTCGTTCCGGGATCCTCTTCCGGTGGGATGGGAGGATCGGTTGGGCCGGGTTCGTAAATCACAACCGGGTCGCCATCAAAGTCGGGATCTGCGAACAGGGAGGTCGCCCGTTTGAAGTCCATGATGGTGAAGAAGAGCTTGCCGAAATCCTCGTTGATGCGGGTGCCGCGCCCGATGATCTGCTTGAACTCGGTCATGGAATTAATGCGCCGGTCCAAAACGATGAGCTTGCAGGTCTGGGCATCGACGCCGGTGGTCATGAGCCGGGACGTGCAGGCGATCACCGGATAGGTCTTCTCGGGATCAATGAAGTTGTCGAGCTGTGCCTTGCCCTCGTCATTGTCGCCAGTGATCCGCATCACGTATTTGCTGTTCGCGGCGGCAAGGTCGGAATTCGCGTTTACCAGTGCCTGCCGCATCCGTTCGGCATGGTCGATATTTTCACAGAAGATGATCGTTTTGGAGAAACGGTCGGTGGCCTTGAGAAATTCCGTGATCTTGGCCGCGACGACTTCGGTTCGTTTTTCGAGGATCAGATTCCGGTCGAAATCCCTGTCGTTGTATTCGCGGTCCTCGATTTCGTTCCCGAATTTGTCGAGCTGCCCGTCCTCCGGTCGCCATCCATCGAGGTCTTTGTCGAGGCCGATGCGGATGACCTTGTAGGGGGCGAGGAACCCGTCATCAATCCCCTGTTTGAGCGAGTAGGTGTAGATTGGCTCGCCGAAATAATCGATGTTGGAGACGTCCTTCGTTTCCTTCGGGGTGGCGGTGAGGCCGATCTGGGTGGCAGAAGAGAAGTATTCGAGGATTTTGCGCCAAGCGGCGTCTTCGGCGGCACTGCCCCTGTGGCACTCGTCCACAACCACGAGGTCGAAAAAGTCGGGGGAGAACTGCTTGTAGATGTTCTGTTCCTCCTCGGTGCCGCTCACGGCCTGGTAGAGGCTCAGGTAGATCTCGAAGGATTTATCGACATTCCGGTTCGTGATCTTCGTCATCGCCGTGCCGAACGGCTTGAAGTCGTTGATTTTCGTCTGGTCCGCGAGAATGTTCCGGTCAACGAGGAAGAGGATGCGCTTCTTTTTCTTCGCCTTCCAAAGCCGCCAGATGATCTGGAATGCCGTGTAGGTTTTTCCAGTGCCGGTGGCCATGACGAGGAGGATGCGATTCTGCCCACGGGCAATCGCCTCCACGGTGCGGTTGATTGCCGTGTTTTGAAAATAGCGGGGGATTTTCCCAGAACCGTCGCTGTAGTAATCCTGCGTGGCGATGGCGATCTGCTCGGGGGTGAGTCCCTTGGAAATACAGTATCGCGTCCAGAGTTCCTCGGGCGACGGAAACTGGTCGAGCGGGATTTCGCGGGTGACGGTGCCACCGGCAGCGGTGCGGTCGTGTTCAAGGAAAGCGTCGCCGTTTGAACTGTAGGCGAAAGGAATGTCCAGAGTTTCGGCGTATTCCAATGCCTGCTGCATCCCGTCGCCGACCGAGTGGTTGTTGTCCTTCGCCTCGACGACGGCAAGGGGGAGGTTCGGCTTGTAGTCGAGCAGGTAGTCGGCCTTTTTGGCTTTTCCGCGCCGGACAGTCTTCCCCCGGACGATCACGCGCCCGGCAGTGAAAAATGCCTCTTCCCGGATCTGAGTCATCAAATCCCAGTTGCTGCTGATGATGGCCGGGGTGATGAACTTCGTCCGAATATCGGCCTCCGTGAGGTTTTTCTTGTCCTGCGGTCCGGAAGTCGCCTGCGTCATGAAGTGGGGAGAGTGGCAGACATTCCGGTTGGCGGCGAGTTCAAATGCGGGGTTCAGGTGCGGATACAATCCGCATTGGCGATTGAGGCCGAGGTTCACCCAACGCATCATAGAGATGGATATGGATGGCGCTTTTCAGAGTTCGGCAGGCTGCTTGATAAAGCAGAACGTCCTCGGGATCCGAAATATCCGCCAAGGTCAGATGAGCAACAGCCTTGTCCGCAGCATTCAGGGCAAACTCGATTGAGCGGGCGATGAACTCCCGAGAAAATTCAGACGGCCCAGCTTCGACGATGCACCCCCGAGAGAGAGACTTGAGGTTGGTGCCGTCAGATCCTTCAAAATGCATTATCGTCACATCATCTGGATACTTGGGATGAACTTTCCCCTCCAAAAAATCCGCGATCACCCGGCAAGTGATGATGCCTGTTTCTACCCACGCGTTTGTCACAACAGACATCCTTCCGCGTATTTCATGCCCAGTGTCAAATTGCAGGAAAACGGAGGATACGGGCGGATCCGAAGTCAGGATTTTCAAGGCGTGAAAGAAATAGTCCAAGTGCCCCAAACGATATGGGATGTCGGTTTCGAGCATAGAGTATTGGTCAAAAGCATTCATTTCGGACGACAGGGTAGCAATTCAGGTGGGACAACGAGCGTCCTACTTCAAAAATCACTTGCCAGCCAAGAATCGCGCGAAAACGCGGGCTCCTTCATCGAAGCGAGAGCCAAGCGTCCGAGCTCATATTTCGACCGGGATGCATCGCTTCAGCGTCGCGTGAGCGGTCCCAACCGAGCAGCCCAACGCCTTCGCAAGCTTCGGGATGCTTCCGTCCCATTCTTCGATTATCACACGTTGTTCCGGGGGCCACACAATCGCCGGTCTGCCCCTCCTGCGTGCCTTTTCATTTATTCCATTCTCTGTGTCGTTGTTGTCTTTCATAAAATACCTTCCCCGTTGGATTCCATGTCCCGCATCGCACTCGCTCCGCTCGCCCTGACGTAGTGCTGTGCCGTCCTCAGTTCGGACCATCCGAAGTGATCCATGAGCCCGGTTATTGAATAGCCTGCCATGGCGAACCACGTCGCCCCGGTCGCCCGGAGTCCGTGCGGTGTCACCGGATGCGTGATCCCTGCCCGGCTTGCCATCCCCTTCACCCGGTTCCAAACCTGCACCCGGCTCAACTTGATCCCGTCCTCAAGGTCGAAGAATCCCTGCAAGATCGCCGGGATGCGGTTCATCTTCCCAAAGGGCACAACCCGCGCCTTCTTCCGCTTCGCCACCGTCGCCGGGAGCCCGTCAAAAACCGCAATGTCCGGTTTGTGTTCGATTGCCCATCTCTGCGCGGTCAGGATTTCCTCGGGCGTCGGATTGTGCAGATAATGAACCCTCTCGCGAATGGCTTCCGGGTCAGCTCCAAGCATCAGCATCCGGGTTGTGAATCCTTTGGGCGTGTCTTCTGGGTCAATATAGAGAACGTGCCCACCCGCATCCAGAACCGCATTGCACGCAACCATCAGGATGTTTGTCTTTCCGGTTCCCGGCTCCGCGTGAATCTCGTTCAGCCGTCCGGCGTAAAATAGGCAGCGCCCATCCCAGACCTCGGCGACGGTCGGCACCTCCTGCTGTGCCGATCCATCGAGAAACGGGGACAGGTCAACGAATAGCGGCGGAGCGGGGTTCTGCCGGGGCTCTCGGAGAAAATGGATGTCGCGTGAATCGCTCGATGGCCTCGGCCCGTTGTCGCTGTCATCGTTGCTGAGAAGAGCGTGGAGCTTCGCGAACTTTTTGATTCCGGGAGTTGCGTTGCTGGGTGCGGGGGGGTCATCCCAAGATGTTGCGAGGCTCATTGTTTGATATCCTCCAGCGAAGCCCCCATTTTGATGCCGAGCAGTTCAGTGATGTCGTCGCACCTTGGGGCTGGTAAGCAATTACATGTATAATAAATACAAATTAAACAGAGAAACGTTAAACTTGAATCGTTGATGAAGCGGGTCCTAAAGAGCAGGCTAAAGTTCTGTCTCGCTCGCAAATACCCACATCCAGCTAACTTTGAATATGATAAAAGACTGCCTCCTAGCCGGACATTCGAATAGATTGATTTTGGCTATAAAAGCGGTGTCTGGCCGGAAGTCGAGGTCACCGCAATTCTATCGGGGAGTCAATTTGCACTCCCGACACGCACTTTAATCGAGGGTTTCGGATCAAGTGACTTTTCTTTTACGACTCCCTGCGATACCAAGCAAATGCTGTTGCATGCAGCGTGCCTCAAAAGGTGGTCTGGGAAGGGAGTCCCTTTGGGAACCGCCGGATTGACGACATGGAAAGGCCTTACTTTATCGGATGAAAACTGTTGATTGGATCCTGGTCGCAATTCCTCTGCTGATTGTTTTGTCGGTCGGCATTTACACGCAGCGGTATATGAAGAGCGTGTCGGACTTCCTTTCCGGCGGGCGGTTGGCCGGGCGATACCTTCTCGCCGTTTCGCGAGGGGAGATGCAGGCGGGAGCGGTGGTTTTTGTGGCTGCATTTGAGGTGATTTCCAAATCCGGATTCACCCTGAACTGGTGGAACTGGATCGGTGTTCCGATCGGGGTGCTCGTCGGCATCAGCGGATTTGTGATCTATCGCTACCGCGAGACCCGGGCGATGACCCTGGCTCAGTTCTTCGAGATCCGCTACAGCAAGTCGTTCAGGCTTTTCACCGGCCTTCTGGGCTTTTTCGCCGGGATGCTCAACTTCGGCATCATTCCCGCCGTCGGATCGAGGTTTTTCGTCTATTTCCTCGGGCTGCCTCCGACAATCACCCTCTTTTCCGCCACCATACCGACATACATTCCGCTCATGGGCTTGCTCCTCACGGTCACCTTGCTGATCGCGACCAGCGGAGGGCTCCTCACCGTGATGATGACCGATTGCATCGAGGGGATCATTTCCCAGGTATTGTATCTGGTCATCATTTTCGCTCTGATCTCCATGTTCACCTGGGCGCAGATCACAGATGTTTTGGGAAACCAACAACCCGGACATTCCCTGCTGAACCCGTTTGATTCCAGCGGCCTGAAAGACTTCAATATTTATTACGTCTTAATGGGGATTTTCGTCGGAGTGTATGGAACCATGGCCTGGCAGAACTCGGGATCCTATAATTCTGCCGCGAGTTCTCCGCACGAGTCCCGGATGGCCGGCATCCTGGGCTTTTGGCGGGGCATGGGGAAGGGAGCTGTGGTTGTCCTCCTGGCGGTTTGCGCGATGACCTATTTGGCGCACCCGGATTTCACAGACCAATCCCTCAGCGTGCATCAGGAAATCTCCCGGATTTCTAACCCGCAGATCCAGCAGCAGATGACGATTCCGATCGCCTTGTCCCATCTTCTGCCGGCCGGAGTGAAAGGGGCTCTGTGTGTCATATTACTGATGGGAGTCTTCGGCGGCGATTCGACCCACCTGCACTCTTGGGGTGGGCTTTTCATTCAGGACGTGCTGGTCCCGCTTCGAAAAAAGCCGTTCGGCCCCAAGCAGCAC
>Ga0194060_10002197_pt1 | contig 13922 bp, 14 predicted proteins | sample SepL225m_MetaG_FD_163427 | JGI IMG/M metagenome (GOLD analysis project Ga0194060, IMG submission 163427) | Anoxic zone freshwater microbial communities from boreal shield lake in IISD Experimental Lakes Area, Ontario, Canada - Sep2016-L222-5m | ecosystem: Environmental > Aquatic > Freshwater >... | reverse complement strand
CCCTTATGGTCATAGATATAAACATGCCTTTGATGGATGGCTTTGAACTTGTGGAGCGGTTGCGTGCCAATAATGATTTAACGCCAGTATTAATGCTGACGGCTCGAGAAGACAAAACAGATATTGCTCGCGGATTAAAAATTGGTGCCGATGATTATGTAATCAAACCATTTGGTATAGAGGAATTAATCCTGCGAATTAAAGCAATATTGCGCAGATCAACAAAACATATTACACAACTGTCCAAAATTACTTGTGGACCAATTGCAATTGATGATGAGCAGCATTTAGTCACATTCAATGGCGAGGAGGTAGACCTCTCACCTACTGAATATCGATTGCTGCAGATACTTGTAGAGAAAAAGGGGCGGGTGCTAAGTAAAACTCTATTGCTTGATGAAGTCTGGGGAATTACTTTTGAATCTGAAAGCACTGTTGTTGATACATACATTTCATATTTGCGCAAAAAACTACATAAAGATGGATTTGAAGGTATTAAAACGTTACGCGGTGTTGGCTTTCAAATACAGGAGCCCAAGTAGTTGTAATGAAAAATGAAACTCGTCAACTTCTAGTAACTGCAATAATCACATCAATTCTTTCAATTTTGATTGGTGGTTTTGCAGTTTGGAGTTCCCATCAAAGTGAAATTTCAATTATCGATCAAGAGATGAATCAAGTCGAAAAGGATATTGCGACAAATCCTGCATCTGCGGTGAGTATTGCCTTACTTAGCATTGAGCAAAATAATTATGATTTCACTCTTGCCTTTGTCACTAAATCGGGTGAACGAACTATTCTGCGAGAAAATGCGGGCGCTTCTATTTCCGGAGAAAATTTAAGGGTGCGGCACATACAAATTGCCGAAGGTGACGAGTTAGTTCTGGTGAGTTCGCTGGAAGATATCAATAATTCACTCAATCGAAACTTATGGCGATTGTTATTTTTTATCATTTTTGCAAATATCGCCGCAACTGGTGTTTCTTCCTATCTCTCGCGCTCAGGATCTTTAGCGCAAGAGCGTGCCCAACGCGCGCGAATGCAGGAATTTCTAGGAGATGCCGCCCATGAACTGCGCACACCAATGACTGTGGTTAAGGGCTATGCCGAATTGCTTAGAAATAAGCAATTAGATGCAGATCGAGAAAACGCAGCTTTCGATCGATTGAGCAGCGAACTCAAGCGCATGGATGCTTTAATAACCGATCTTTTGATGTTGGCCCAAATTGGTGAAGAAAACCAAAGCGAACTTGAGGAAGTAAATCTCTCGGATTTACTTTGGGAAAACCTTGAAGATTTTAAGATTATTTCTCCGACAAGACCTTTATCTACCAATATCGGTAAAGATGTGAAAATAAATGGTGAATTAAAATATTTGGCTCGTTTCATCCAGAATTCATTGAACAATATCCGCTTACATACACCAGAAGGAACGAGGGTTTCCGTTTATTTGCATTCTGGAAAGAGTATTGAGTTGCTTATTGAAGATAGTGGACCTGGATTACCAGCAGATTCATATGGTGAAAAAATCCGAGGATTAAAACGCTTTGACCGTTCGCGCTCTAGAGAAAGTGGTGGAACCGGACTTGGCTTGAGCATCATGAGTGCGGTAATTGAAAGGCACCATGGTGCTTTAAGCCTTCGCCAGAGTGAGCTCGGTGGTCTTGCAATTGAAGTTCACTTACCTCGCGCCTAGACTTCACAAATGCCGCAGGAAATTACCGTAGAAGATGCCCTCCTAGAAGCCTGCACCAAGATTTTAGATACGGCCTCACTTGTGCGCGTAGTTTTATCTGGCCGGCGGCGAAATATGCAAACTGAGCATGAGCGAATAGATCTTCGCCCAGTAGATATTAAAGGCACGTTGGTCTTACAAATGACGCACAATGATGGAAAAGCCACTACCACTAAAAACATTACCCCAGAAAAAGAGTTGGTGATGAGTTTAATTTCTGGGGGATATGCAAATATTTTAGTTGAAAGCACTGAAGATTCCATGTCGCTGCGAATAACTAAAAGTGGTGATGCAATGGTTCATTATGAGAAAAAGAAATTAGAACAAAATTTGAACCATGATAAGAAGAAAGAGCGCCTACTTAATCCATCTGATCCCTTTCTTGCAGAAGTTGGAATCGCAGATCATAAAGGTCAGATAAAGCCCTCTAAAAACGATAAGTACAAACAAGTCGAAGAGTTTTTGCGCTTACTTGTTCCGGCTCTAAATTCGGCAATTGAGGCTGGGCAGATCGAAAAACCAAATAAAAATAAACCACTATCTATTGTTGATTTGGGTTGTGGGCATGCCTACTTAACTTTTGCTGCGCATCAATATTTACGAAGCGTTGGATTGAACGTTGTAGTAACTGGAATTGATGTGCGAGCACAATCTAGAGATCGAAATAATACAATTGCCCAAAAACTTGGGATCACCGACACGATTAATTTTCGAGCTGAAGAGATTGCTTCATCTAAGGCACAACCGGCAGATATTGCAATCGCTTTACATGCCTGTGATACCGCAACTGATGACGCGATTGCCTGGGCAGTAAATGGCGGAGCAAAATTACTTTTGATTGCACCATGTTGTCATCATGATATTCAGAAACAGATGGATCAAAGCCCTGAGCCTTGGGGCGCAGTTACTAAATTTGGTGTTCTCAAAGAACGGATGGGTGATCTGCTGACGGATTCTTTACGTGCACAGATTCTGAGAATTGTTGGTTACCGTGTTGAAGTAATTGAATTTATTGGAGGAGAACACACGCCTCGAAATATTATGATTCGTGCAATTAAGACTGGCGCTAAAGCAGAGCAGGTAGATAGTGATAGATATCGAGCAATCACTGCGCAATGGGCTATAACTCCAGCCTTAGAGAAGAAACTTTCAAGCTTTAACATCGGTTAGACTTCACGCATGTCTAAAGTCCTTGCATCACTGCCTGTAGGAGAAAAAGTGGGTATCGCCTTTTCGGGTGGTCTCGATACTTCTGTTGCGGTGGCTTGGATGCGCGAAAAAGGTGCGATTCCCTGCACATACACCGCAGATCTTGGCCAATATGACGAGCCAGATATTGATTCAGTTCCAGATCGCGCCAAGGAGTATGGCGCGCAAATTTCTCGACTTGTTGATTGCAAAAGCGCACTTGTTGAAGAAGGTCTAGCTGCAATTGCTTGTGGAGCCTTTCATATTCGCTCTGGTGGAAAACAATATTTCAACACAACGCCACTAGGTCGTGCAGTTACTGGAACGATGTTAGTTCGCGCAATGCATTCAGACTCAGTAAACATTTGGGGAGACGGATCAACGTATAAAGGCAACGACATCGAACGTTTTTATCGCTACGGTCTCTTAGCAAATCCAAATTTACGAATTTACAAGCCATGGCTTGATGCAGATTTTGTGAGCGAACTTGGTGGCCGCAAAGAGATGTCAGAGTATCTAGTTGCACATGGATTGCCTTATCGCGACAGCACTGAAAAGGCTTATTCAACCGATGCCAATATTTTAGGTGCAACTCACGAAGCTAAATCTTTGGAAAATCTTGATACATCAGTGGAATTAGTTCAACCAATCATGGGTGTTCGATTCTGGGATCCCGCAGTAAAAATTGAAAGTGAAGATGTGAAGATTGCCTTTGTTCAAGGCCGCCCAGTTTCCATCAACAGTAAAGGCTTTGATGACATTGTCAAATTAATGAAGGAAGCCAATTCAATTGGTGGTCGTCATGGCCTTGGAATGGCCGATCAAATTGAAAATCGAATCATTGAAGCTAAGAGTCGTGGAATCTATGAAGCTCCAGGAATGGCGCTGCTATTTATTGCCTATGAGCGTTTGATTAGTGCAATCCATAATGAAGACACGATTGCTAACTATCATGCCGAAGGTCGCCGCTTAGGTCGTCTTCTCTATGAAGGTCGTTGGTTAGATCCGCAATCACTTATGTTGCGCGAATCGCTACAACGTTGGGTTGCATCTGCCATTACTGGCGAAGTTACTTTGCGACTTCGTCGCGGAGATGACTTTTCTATTATTAATACAACTGGCCCGGCTCTTAGTTATGCACCTGAAAAGCTTTCTATGGAACGCACTGAAAACGCTGCCTTTGGGCCAGTTGATCGCATCGGTCAACTAACAATGCGCAATCTTGATATTGCCGATACTCGAGCGAAGTTAGAAATGTATCGTGCACAAGGTCAACTCGGTGATGGCGAGTTTAAATTAATTGGAGAACTAGAGTAAAGGATGAGCGTGAAATCTAAAGCCAAGAAAAAATCAGGCACCAAAAACAAAGCACGAAACAAAATTCTTGCACTTGCGGTAATTTTCTTTTTCATTATTGCTTCACTATCTGCATTGGGAGGAAATAACAAGGTGACAAATACACAAGCAGCTTTACCAGAAGTAACGGCAAATGCGGGTTCAGCACCAACAATTACGGCGCCAACAGGTACAGCGCCAACCACACTTGAAAGCAAAGACATCATTGTTGGAACTGGCGCTGAAGTTAAAGCAACATCAACACTGACGGTGCAATACACATTGATGACATGGTCAAATGGAAAAGTAGTTGAATCTTCTTGGACTGGCGCCAAGCCTGCGACCTTCCCACTCACTGGTGTTATCCGAGGATGGCAACAAGGTTTACCAGGTGCCAAAGTTGGTGGACGCCGACTGCTAGTTATTCCAGCATCACTTGGCTATGGCCCAAATGGCTCAGGATCCATTGGCCCTAATGAAACTTTAATTTTCGTCGTCGACATCATCGGGGTGGCATAAATGAAACTACGTATTTTTTTAGCTGAACTAGTTGGAACGGGTTTTCTTGCCGCTTCAATAGTTGGCTCAGGAGTCATGGCAACAAATCTAACGAAAGATGTTGGCCTTCAACTTTTAATTGTGGCTGTCGCAACCGTCTTCATGTTGGCTACCATGATTCAAATGCTTGGCCCAATAAGTGGTGCACATTTCAATCCAGCGGTGACATTAGTTGCGCTCATCAATAAAACTATTTCAGGTCTGACTGCGCTTAATTATGTAGTAACACAGTTCCTCGGTGCATTCATTGGTGTAGTAATTGCAAATGTAATGTTTAAACTTCCAGCTATCGGTGCATCAACGGCTACAAAATCATCTTCCAACTTATTAGTAAGTGAAGTCATTGCTACAGCGGGATTGATTCTAGTTATTCAATTAGTCTCAAAGCAGGCTGAAGGCCGATATATCCCACTTGCAGTAGCGGGCTGGATCGGTTCGGCATATTTCTTCACATCTTCGACTACTTTTGCTAACCCTGCCGTAACCTTTGCGCGCGCTTTCAGCGATACATTTGCCGGTATCGAGCTGGGCTCGGTTCCAGGATTTGTTATTGCGCAGTTAGCCGGCGCAGTTCTCGGACTTGGATTAGCCAAAGGATTGAGAAGTGAGCGCTAAACCCACCGTTTTATTTGTATGTGTTCATAACGCTGGCCGTTCACAAATGGCGGCTGGTTTTATGAAGCATCTGGGCCAAGATCGCATCGAAGTTTTATCGGCAGGTTCTGCACCAAAAGATTCCATTAATCCAATTGCGATTGAAGCCATGGCCGAACTTGGAATCGATATTGCAAATAATGTTCCAAAAGTTTTAACTCCCGAGGCAGTTCAAGCATCGGATGCGGTAATAACAATGGGTTGCGGCGATGCATGCCCGTTTTATCTAGGCAAGCGCTATGAAGATTGGGTCTTAGATGATCCTGCCGGTCAAGGAATTGAATCAGTGCGCATCATTCGTGATGAGATAAAGTTGCGCGTAGAAAACTTATTAAAAGAGCTTTTGCCTTCATAAATCTTCTTTATGGAGGGCTATCTCTCGTAATTACTGTAGGGAATCAACTGTAGAAGTCGTACCGTACCCGTAACGAAGTAAAGAGGACTTTGCTTCAAACGAACGGACGAATAAATGACAGGCTGGATTTCAGATTTCATGAATCATCCTGCAACTTATCTTAAATCTGGATGGCTGCAGATATCAGTATCAAATTTAATCGTAATTCTACTAATGCTCACAATTTTCACGCTAGCAATATTTGTTCCTTTTCCTAAAGACAAAGAGGATCACAAATGAGCGAAATGTGGACGGCCAAGCTGCGAAATAAGTGGCAAAAAAATCTTCCAATTGAAAAACTTCTTCCCGATGATCAGCCGGCATTTGTAGTCTCATGGATTTATGTTTTCGGCGTGCTTACCCTTTCAGCTCTTGCCGTAATCATTGCATCCGGAATCGTTTTAGCATTTGAAGGCCCTGCTTGGTATCACATATCTGATGTTGGCAAGTTTATGAACAGCATGCATTTCTGGTCGGTACAACTTTTCTTTGTGTTCATGGTGATCCATTTATGGGGTAAATATTGGATGGCAGCTTGGCGCGGAAATCGTTTTAGAACGTGGGCAACTGGCGCAATTGCATTTGTAGCCTCAATCGCTACTGCTTTCACGGGCTACCTTGTTCAAACAAATTTTGACTCACAGTGGATTTCTTTCGAGGCAAAAGATGGCTTTAATTCCATGGGCATCGGTGCATTTTTTAACGTGACCAACTTGGGACAAATGTTGCTACTCCACGTAGCTTTCTTGCCATTGCTCTTGGGGGTAATCACCGTTATCCATGTGCTCATGGTTCGCCGACGTGGGGTAGTCCCTCCAATAGATGCCGAACCAGTAATGAATGAGGCGAGATTATGAGTATCGCGAAACAAGCAAAACATGAGTTTGATGCAGCCCCATGGGCCGGAAAAACTAAGCGCTATGACATCGTCAAGGAAGGCTCGATTGCAGTTGCAATCGTTGCCGTTCTCGTCATTTTCTTATCTTTGCTCATGGGCTCTCCCGATGACGCACCATTAACATTTAAAGGTTGGGCCGTAACTAATGCAGATAATTTTTATGCAACTGCGGTTCAAGAGTTAGCTGGCACAAGCGGAACTGCAACTTATGGTGGCCCTTATAACAAAGCATCTGATGGGCTCAATGTTGGACCCTTCTGGTTACAGAAATGGGCAGGTGTTACACATCCAATAGACACCGTCAATGAATTTGTAATTGCTCCATTGAGCACACAAGTAATGTCTACCGATATTGCCAGTGCATTAGCTACATGGAAAGCGGCAAGTGATTCTCAAAAGCAAGAGTGGGCAACTGCATATGATGATGCAATTACAAAAGTTGAAGGAAAACTTTCAGCGGTTCCTGCCGGTGCATATGGTCCAGTTCCAGCACTTGCACAGGGACTAACCGATATGGCAAAGGGCGGTGCGCTAGATGCTGCGCTTTTGTCACAAGGTGGTTTCTTTCAAACAGATAACACGAAGCAGATTTTATTCTTTGGAGATGGTGCGTATCTAGATGATGCGGGCACAACTGCAAATCTTCAAGGTGGTACTTGGGGAATGATGAATGAAACTGGTCGCTATCCAGGCCAAGCTTGGTTATGGCTCTATTCATTCTGGTATCAGATCCCGCCTTTTAATAATGAAGAATCAAAACCAATAGGCGCTAATGCCGATGCTTACATCATGTACATCATGGGTGCACTATCACTTGGTTTAATTTTGATTCCGATTATTCCTGGCGTTAAATCTTTACCAATGCGAATTCCAATTCACCGTGGTATTTGGCATCAGTATTATCAAGCAAATGGAATTAAGCGACGAAAACTTTAAAACTTAAGCCAATAAGAATTTTGCTCCAGCTATCAGTAAAACGCAGCCCAGCGCGCGTTTTACTGAAGTTGAAGTAAAACGGGTAATTCCAAAGCGAGTTCCAATCAGTGCACCGATTAAGACTGCAACCAGAAAAATTGGAAGTTCGTGGGGTAGAGATGAAGTAGATGAAAGATTACCCAACAATCCAGAAATTGAATTAACAAAAATAAATGCAGCTACTGTGCCACTTGCTTGCTTCACGCTCACCCAGCCAAGCCAAATAATTAATGGAGAAAGAAAGATTCCACCACCCGTTCCAGTGATGCCAGATAACAAGCCGATACAGGCGCCAATGAAGACGGCCAAAGGTTTTTTAATCTGCTTAAGTGTCTTTTCACTCTGCATGGCTTGTATTAAAAAGCGAACACCAGAGGCAAGGAGTAAGACACCGATGATGGGTTTATATATGTGACTCGGTAAATTTATGTGCCCACCAATAAATGCTGCGGGAATAGATCCAAGAATGAGGGACAAGAAGAGCGTCCTATGAAAAAGCTGGCTTCTGATGTATCTAATTGAGGCATAGGCAGAAACAAAAATATTTAATGTAAGCGCAGTTGGTTTAATTACTATTGGTGGCAAATCAAAAAGCGTCATAATGGCGATATAAGCCGAAGCTCCAGCATGTCCAACTGATGTATATAGAACTGCACCAAAGAATAAAAAAGCGGCAATTAATAAAGTGTGAGTAGCAAACATTATTTAACCGCACTCACAATCTGGCTACTGAGCCATGTGCGCAGTTCAAATGCACCGTCAACCAGCGCTCCATGCAGCAAAAAGCCATGAATCATTCCTGGGTATTCCTTGAAAGTTACAGGTATCCCAGCACTTTCAAGTGCAGCTGCATAGTTAGCGCCATCGTCGCGCAGCACGTCATGTTCTGCCAGCGCAATAATCGCTGGTGCAACATTTTCAAAGCTCTGGGCTTTACCGGGAACTGCGTATTTGTTCTCCCAATGCTCATCTGGAATATAAAGTTTCCAAGCCCCCGCCATTCCATTTTTCTCAAGACCGAATCCAGTTTCATGTGCTTGATAGGAAGGCGTTTCAAAATCGGTATTGATGCATGGATAAATGAGCATCTGATAAGCCAACTTCACATCGCCCGTATCTGCGGCTTTGAGCGCAACTGCTGCAGCTAAATTCCCGCCAGCACTATCTCCACCGACTCCAATTTTAGTTGGATCAATTCCAAGATGTTCGGCATTTTTAGCAACCCATAACAGTCCGGCATAACAATCATCAAATGGGATTGGGAATTGATGTTCAGGTGCTTTTTGATAATTAATTGCAATGACAACAAAGCCAGTTTCGGCACAGATATTTGTGAGCGGTGCCTTATAGCGGAGTGGCCAGCTAAAAATCCAACCGCCACCATGAAAATAAACTAAAGCTGGTGCATTTGGTTTAACATTTTTAGGCCGCCAAATAGCTGCATGCAAATCGGCTGTGGGGGATGTGAAGTAAGTATTTTCTTCAGTCACATCATCACTGGCTGGGCCGGCGTACTGCAAATACCCATAAACATCTTCACGAATTTCCTGCAAAGTAGGGGTTTCAGGCATCTGATTATTAATAGCTACTTGCTCAAAATATGCCAAAACTTGAGGATGTAAAGTCATGTTGGCAAGGATAATCCAAACTAGGTTCGATTTCCCTACATTTCAACAGTTACTATGAGCCATGCACGTAAGCACGGTTTGTAAGTACAACCAAGCTAGATCAATTATTGGTGCTGCGGCGATTCGTACAATATTTCCTGAAATCTCTGTTTTTTCTGCCGGTGTTCAAGCCACAGACACGCTTGTTCCTGAACAAGTTCGAATGATCGCCCAAAGGTGGGGAATACCTGTAGAAGAAAAATTTTCAACTGCAGTTTCTTCGTCAGTTAAGATTCTTACTAATTCAGATTTAATAATTGCTGCCGATGAAGAAGTTGCTTATTTACTCGGTGAAAATGTAAAAAATAAATCCTTAGTCAATTTACAAGAAGTTGCAACCGCTATCGAATTCACACCGCATGATCCAACGGGAATGCAAGGTGCACAGATGGATATTGAGCTTGCAAAAGTAGTTGCCTTAACCATTCAAGAAGTAATCACATTTCTAAAACTTCGCACTAAAAATGAAATAGTTGCACTTATTCCACGTACACCGCAGGCCGAAGCATGCACTCTTGCCTTTGCACATGAAGCAAATGGTGCCAACGGATTTATCATCGACCTCAATCTTCGCACCCCAGACAAAAATATGTGGAAGGAGCAGGCGGTGCCAGTTTCACTAATCAAAGGTGAGTTCACTAAAGAGTTAGCAAAAATCATCGCTGCCAAGAATAGGAAACAAAGAAAGGGTATTGAGATATTCGCACCAGCCTTTGAAATCTCAAATCCAGAGTCCGTATGGCTTAGCCGTGATCTGGTAGACCTCATCTTAAAAATGAGCGAGATAGCTCACGTCACAATTCTTACCGCCCCATTAATATTGCCGAATGCACCTCTGGCTGACGCCTACTTCGCCGCTATCACGGCAAAACGTGTTGAAGTGATTTCTTAGGGCATTTGCTCTAGGGTTACCCCACTATGGATTTAAAAGACTATTACCGCCTACTGCTGCGAAACCTTCCTATTGTTATTGCAACAACATTGCTTGGAACCATAATTGCAGGACTTTATTCTTTTCTTGCTACCCCGGTATATGAAGCCAAGATTCAACTTTTTGTTTCAACCCCATCTAGCGCCTTAGATATAAGCGCGCTAGCACAAGGATCTAGTTTTTCACAGCAACGGGTGAAGTCGTATGCACAGGTTATTAATGGTCCCGAAACGCTTAATCCGGTAATCAATCAACTTCATTTAAATATAACGGCCGACAAATTGGCGAAGAAAGTTAACGCCACTGCGCCCCTTGATACGGTACTTATTAATGTCACAGTATCAAATACAGATCCAGTTCTTGCCGCAAATATCGCTAATGCAATCGGTAGACAGTTTTCTAGCACCGCTAACACATTGGAATCTAGTGATGCTACTGCCGCAGGCTCTATAAAAGTTACTATGGTCAAGTCTGCAGTTGTACCTAGTTCACCATCTAGTCCAAAAAAGGGAATTAATATAATTCTTGGATTTATTTTGGGACTAGGTCTCGGCACCGGTCTATCAATTCTGCGACAGATCTTTGATAACACGGTAAAGAATGAGGAGCATCTTGGCGATGTTCCATTATTGGCGGCAATTGCTTTTGATAATGATGCAATCGAGAAGCCACTTGTTACATCAGCCGGACGATATGCCGCACGCACCGAAGCCTTCAGACAGATGCGTACTAATTTGCAATTTATTCGTGGCGATAATCCGCCAAAGGTTCTGGCAATTACCTCTGCGATGCCAGGCGAAGGAAAAACTACTTCTGCAATCAACTTGGCGATCATGTTTGCGCAAGCCGGAAAAGATACCTTGCTCGTTGAAGCAGATCTTCGCCGTCCACGCGTGAGTGAATATCTTGGCCGAAAAAGCCTCAAAAAGGTTGGTCTGACTCAACTACTAAACGGGGAACTAGACGTTGAAGCGGTCACAGATTTAGAAAAGACTATGGGTATCTCTGAGATTGAAAACTTAACGGTGATGTCCACCGGAAAGATTCCACCTAACCCATCAGAGCTCTTGAACTCTCCGCGTTTTGCACGTTTAGTTGAAATTTTACGCGAACAGTTTGAATACGTGATCTTCGACTGCCCACCATTGCTTCCAGTTAGTGATGCAGCGATTATTTCGACCAAGACTGATGGCACTATTTTGATCATTCGCGCAGGTAGTACTCGTATCGCACAGTTCAAGGGTTCCTACGAGGCAATCGTAAACGTTGGTTCAAGCGTTCTTGGCGCAGTTCTTAACATGATTCCACTTTCGCGCGACGGTGAAGATTATGGATACCGTTATGGTTATTCATACGGGTACAAAAACAAATATGGTTCATATGGAAGCTACAGCCCAATCAAAAAGATTCGCGGAATGTCGGGCTATGCACCTGCAGGATATGCACCGCGCAGCGAAAATAAATCGCAATCCGATAGTTAGTTTTTCTCCATGGTGAAACGACTAGTCAAGTATTTCTTGGTGGTCTTAAGTGCAATTGTGACGGCATTATTTATCGTCGGTGCATTGCTTGGCTATCAGGCCTATCTCATCAAAAATGATGTGGCCGCCTTACTCCACAATATCCAATCAGGTGCAAGTGTAGATTCTCAAAAACAATTAACTTCAAAAATAGATAGCGAAATTTCCAGAACTGCCACCTTCTTAGAGTTGCCGATTTTTCGACCAGTAGTTCATCGCTACATTCCAGACCCGCATTCTGAGTTTGTCCTTGCCCGCACGATGATCAAACTTGCGCCATCAATCATGGGTTCCGAACGTCCAAAAAAATATTTACTTGTTTTTCAAAATTCCGCAGAAGCCCGTGGCACTGGCGGCATTATTGGGGCTTACGCCGAGCTTCAAATTTCGCGGGGCACGATTACAGTTCTTCGGCAAGGTTCAAATGTCGGCCTGCAATCCCAAGTCACAATCCCCGTAGCAATGCCCAATGAATACAACGCTTTGTACGGAAGTGATCCGGGGATTTGGCAGAACTCCAACATGTCGCCACATTTCCCCTACGCCGCAAAAATCTGGTCAGCACTATGGCAGAAGCAGTTCCACGAAAAACTCGATGGAGTGTTGGCCACGGATCCGATAGCTCTGAGTTATGTTTTGCGAGCCACTGGCCCCATCACGTTGGCATCTGGTGAAAAAATCACAGCCAGTAACGTGGTAGAAAAAACTTTATCAACTGCCTACAAACGTTTTGAGAGCGATAACAATGCGCGCAAAGAGTATTTAGTTGAAGTTATGAAGGCTGTTGTGAATGAGCTGACCAGTGGTCGTTTTTCAAAACTTACTTTCGCCCGCGAGATACAAACTCCGGTTCTAGATCGCCGAATTTTATTTGCGATTGCAAATCGGACAGATCAGATACAACTTCTGCCAACAATAATTAGTGGAAATCTAGACTTGCATCCTAATAATGAGTTTCGTGCGGTACTTTTAAATACTGCAGGAAACAAATTAGATTATTACCTCAGCAAGAAAATAAGTATCACCGCCAAAGCCTGTGGAAAGCCCTTAGAGACGGCCTTTCAGGTAACCATAACCAATCACCTTAAAAAGGCTCCTAAGTTGCCAGATTACGTACTAGGCCGTTTAGATTTAAAGCTTGCCCATGGCGCGCAAGGCCGACAGGGATATGCATTATTGATTTACGGGCCAAGTGATGCCGAGATCACTTCTGCCTTGCGAAGTGATCAGTCACAAGAGTCACCCTTCATATCCCACGAGCGCCACCGGCCCATTGCGATCTTCAAATCCGACCTAGCGCCAAGCACGTCAGAAACCTATACCGTTGATTTTTCCGGTGGAATCGGCCCTATTACCTATGTGAAACAGCCACTAGTCAAACCCGAAGGACTCACCCGCATCAAGAGTTGCCGCTAGCACCTAAGTGGGGTTAGCCTTTTCCCATGAGAACTAACTTTGTAAAGACTGCCTCAGTTGCAGCGGCCGCAATCTCAATTTCACTGCTGAGTCCATTATTTGCACATGCAGATAATGACTACAACGGTGACGATGATGCGCCTATGAGTTCAGTCTTGACATTGCCTGGAGCCCCAACAACATCTTCGTCTCCAGCGGTCTACCCACCAATTTTTGGTGAGGTCAAGTACAACAGCGCAACGATAATTATCGGCAAGCCTAAAGTCACCGTAACCAACGTAGTTACTTTAGTAAATGCAACTTCTTCAACTAGCATCAGAGTTAATGCACCTCTTCGCGTGTATATCAATGGAGTCAGATCAGGTGCAACTGCTAAGTTAACTTTGAAAACTCCTGCTAATAAGAAAATAGAACTTCCAAGTTTTTCAGCAAGCAGAAGCGGTGTTGTTGATGTGAATGCATTAGCAATTAAAATTTCCGGAACCTACACTCTGACTTTTGAACTTCCAAGTAACGTCAAGAAGGTTCTTACAATCACAGTAACGAATTAATTAGCCACACATAAAATCTTTGCAGTTAAGGCGCCTTCTAAGAAATTTAGTAGGCGCCTTTTCCTGTAATCATCACTCCGATAGTTCTAAAGATTAACCA
>Ga0194060_10002196_pt1 | contig 13928 bp, 11 predicted proteins | sample SepL225m_MetaG_FD_163427 | JGI IMG/M metagenome (GOLD analysis project Ga0194060, IMG submission 163427) | Anoxic zone freshwater microbial communities from boreal shield lake in IISD Experimental Lakes Area, Ontario, Canada - Sep2016-L222-5m | ecosystem: Environmental > Aquatic > Freshwater >... | reverse complement strand
TGTTTCAAAGAGCAGGCTCCTCCCCTTGATGCTTTTGATCTGGCCAATAAACCGCCCGGTGCCCCCCTTCTGCCAGGGGTTTGCAATGTCATCAGGCTGCTGGGACGCAAGAAAGCCTTTTGTCGGCGTACGCCCAAACGAATATTTAAGTATCCCCTTGGCAGCTGCCAACGCTTCTTTATGCGACTTCTCCGGAGCATCAAGCACGGTGCGATACGCTCCTACCACTGAGGCTACGTACTCGGCCGATTTCATCCTTCCCTCAATTTTGAGCGACTTCACACCCGCTTTGATTAAATCCGGAATCATATCTATTGCTGAGAGGTCGCTTGTGGAGAAGTAGTGTCCCTCCTTGCCGCGATGGTTATAGAGGCGGCGGCATGGCTGGGCGCAGCGGCCACGATTGCCGCTGTGACCACCCAAAAGCGACGAAAAGAAACATTGCCCGGATATGGAAAAGCAGAGTGCGCCATGGACGAAGCACTCAATTTCGACCGGCGACGAAGCGGCTATTGCCGCAACTTCATCGATCGCCAGTTCACGTGCCAGTACAGCCCGCTGGAAACCAAGTCTTTCCAGCATCTTGACGCCCGGTGTATTGTGGATTGTCATTTGGGTTGATGCGTGCAGAGGAATAGAGGGGAAGTGATTACGGATCAAACGTGCGACCGCCAGATCCTGCAGAATGACGCCATCAGCCCGCATCCCTGCAAGAGCTGCCAGCGTATCAACGAGCTGCGGAAGCTCCTTTTCCTTTACCAGGGTGTTGAGAGTAATGTAAATCTTCCGGTTCTGACTATGAGCATAAGCCAGCATCCGTTCCATCTGTGCCAGCGTGAAGTTTTTTGCCCGAGCCCGCGCAGAAAAATCCTGCAGACCGGCATACACGGCATCGGCACCTTTTTCGAGAGCAGCGAAGAAAGATTCAAGTGATCCAGCAGGGGCGAGAAGTTCCGGTTTTTCGCTATACGCAATCACCAGCGTCGGCAGCCACTTGACAGTTTTGTCCGCCTAACGCTCATCTTATAAAATCGTTGTGGGTAACTCTACCCACGCGCCTTTTTGTAAAATTAATCCGTACAATACATATTCCCCTGAAGGTTTCCTGACAAGTCTGAAATCGACAGGGCGTAAAGGGCCTGTTTCTATTGGTTCCGGTGTTTTAGTCTGGGTTTTGTTTTTTTTCGCAAACATTTTGAGATCTCCTTTTTGATTTGTTTAAAATTTCCTCAGACAGCAAGCGCCCCAAGCAGGGCGCTCATTTAGGGATATTCATATTTTGAAATTCAAGGTTATTTTTCCAGCAGAATACGCAGCATCCGGCGGAGCGGTTCCGCCGCACCCCAGAGAAGCTGATCGCCGCAGGTAAAGGCGGAGACGTACTGCGGTCCCATTTTCATCTTGCGTACGCGGCCGATCGGTACAGTCAATGTACCCGAAACGGCGGCGGGAGTCAGACCTGCCAGAGAATCGGCCTTGGTGTTTGGGATCAGCTTGACCCATTGATTGTCACTCTTGATAAGATTCTCGACCTCGGCAATCGGCAGTTCCTTGTTTAACTTGATCGTCAAAGCCTGGCTGTGACAGCGCATGGCACCAACCCGCACACAGATGCCGTCGACCGGAATCGGACTCTTTGTCCCCAGAATCTTGTTGGTCTCGGCAAAGCCTTTCCACTCTTCACGGCTCTGGCCGTCTTCGACCTCACGATCGATCCATGGGAGCAGATTGCCGGCAAGCGGGAAACCGAACTCTTTGGTCGGCATGGAACCGTCGCGCAGAGTGGCGGTGACTTTTTTATCGATTTCCAGAATTGCAGAACCGGGGTTTTTCAGCTCTTCAGCGACAACGCCATTCAGCGTCCCCATCTGCGACAGAAGCTCACGCATATTTGGAGCGCCGGCACCGCTAGCCGCCTGGTAGGTCATTGAGCTGATCCACTCGACAGCACCGGCGCGAAACAGGCCGCCAAGTGCCATAAGCATCAGGCTGACGGTGCAGTTTCCACCGATGAAATCCTTCTCTCCCTTTGCAAGCGCAGCGTCAATGACACCACGGTTTACCGGATCGAGAATAATGACGGCGTTACTCTCCATCCGAAGCGTAGACGCTGCATCAATCCAGAAGCCTTTCCACCCCTGTCTGCGCAGTTCCGGGTGAACCGCCTTGGTGTAATCACCCCCCTGACATGTGAGAATTACATCCAGTTTTTTCAGCTCGGCAATGTTATCGGCATTTATCAGAGTTCCCGCATTCATAGGGGCAGGCTGTCCTGCCTGGGAAGTGGAGAAAAACAGCGGCTCAAAGCCTAAAGCAAAATCGTCCTCTTCCAGCATCCGCTGCATGAGAACCGAACCAACCATACCGCGCCATCCGACTATTCCAACTTTCATTGTAGTTTTCCTTTCCTGATTGAAGTTTTAGTTTTAAAAATTTGCAATGATTGCCGCACCCATCTCCTGCGTGTTCACCAGCTTCTCGCCTGACAATTTCTGGTAGATATCAGCGGTGCGGTAACCCTGATCAAGAACCTTCTCCACTGCTCTATCAATTTCATCTGCAGCATCAAGCATACCGAAAGAAAATTTGAGCATCATCGCCGCCGAGAGAATCTGGGCGATCGGGTTGGCGATTCCTTTGCCTGCAATGTCGGGAGCTGAGCCGCCGGATGGCTCGTACATGCCGAAAGTCCCTTCCGCCAGCGATGCCGATGGCAGCATGCCGAGTGAACCGGTCAGCATGGCGGCTTCATCAGAGAGTATATCACCAAACATGTTCTCGGCCAGAATCACGTCAAACTGTTTCGGCCATTTTACCAGCTGCATAGCTGCGTTATCAACGTACATATGTGACAGCTCAACATCAGGATACTCTTTGGCAATAGTGATGACAATTTCACGCCACAGCACCGACGAGGAGAGGACATTGGCCTTGTCGATAGAGCAGACTTTTTTGTTGCGCTTGCGAGCCGCCTGGAACGCAACGTGGGCGATCCTTTCAATCTCCGGCACTGAATAGCGGAGGGTGTCAATGCCGACCCGCTCGCGCCCGACCCCTTCAATCCCTTTCGGTTTGGAGAAATATATTCCGCCGGTAAGCTCCCTGATGACAAGGATGTTAAAGCCGCCGCCTATTACCTCTTCTTTCAGCGACGAAGCACCGGTCAGCGATGGAAAAATTATGGCAGGCCGCAGATTTGCGTACAGGCCGAATATCTTGCGCAGCGGCAGCAGAGCGCCCCGTTCCGGTTGCTCGTCGGGAGGGAGGCTCTCCCATTTCGGGCCTCCAACGGAGCCAAACAGAATGGCATCCGATGCTGTGCAGATGTCTATGGTACTCTGTGGTAGTGCTTTGCCTTCATTGTCAATGCCGGCGCCCCCGACATTGGCGGCGGTTCTCTCAAAGGTGACGGCATATTTTTTTTGAATGGCATCAAGTACTTTAAGTGCTTCGGCCATTACCTCAGGACCGATGCCATCACCGGCAAGAACTGCTAACTTGAACGTTATACCCATTACTCCCTCCCATAATTCGCCTCAAGAAATTAATTTCCGAATAGTAATTTTTACGACACTGTTTTGTCAAACTAAAAGCACATGCAGTGGCAAAGGACTCTGTGAGCAGGCCGTATGTCAGCATAAACTGTTGATTAACAGAGTTCCATCCTGTACAATGGCGCCATTTCCATCTGAGGGGGATACCGTGAACAATCTGCTCTTAATCACTGATGTGGCACGCCTGCAAACAATTTTTAGCCGACTGACGGAGGACAACAATTTTTGTCTCCGTATTGTGAATGACCTTGAAAAAGGTGGCGAAGAGATCGCGATTGAAAAACCGGATGTGGTTTTTGTTCAAACTCATCTGTCGGGTCTTTCGGCTGATATACTGCTTATGCACCTGAAAAAACAGCTGGGGCGCAAGCGGGCTCGCTTTGTGCTCCTGACCTCGCCTGGACAGACTAATGATGCAATTCTGAAACTTTATCATGGCTGGCTTAATACTTCAGACGAAGATGATCAGTTGTTCGCTGAACTGAAAGAAATCCTCGAAACGCTTTTAAATAAACCAAAAATTGGCGATGATTCCTACTCAGACGATTTCATTGTAACTACTGACAGTAGACCGCGACAGTTGTCGGCTTCCGCCACGATCGGATCAGATCTCTCCATGGAGGAGCAGGGACTAACCTACGCACCACCGCGACGATTAAAAAACCCTGAGCTTAGTAACCCCTTTGATAGCGCAGTCAGCAGCGCTCTTAAGCAGGAACCGCTTGAACAGGCTAAGCCGACCAAGGGTCTTGCCTGGAACTACGAAAGGATTAATCCGCCGACCCCTTCAAAAAGGAGTATGTTTCTGCTTTGGCTGATACCGGTCATTATAATTATGGCTGCCATAACCTATTTTCAGAAAAAATCGCCATCCAAGCCTACGGCGGCCGTTCCCGATACTGCACCGATGGCCGGCGAAAAATCTGCAGCAGCGGTTGCTCCGCCAAAACCCGCTGCACCTGCTCCGGAAAAGGCATCGGGTTCAGCCAAAGAACCTGCTGTCAAGGGTGTGTCGCCGATAGCAATAAGTGAGCAGGATAGGGTGCTTGATAAAGACATGCTGGAGACACTTACCGGAAAGAAAGACCCGCCTCCGCCTCCTCCTGCGGTTGTATCGATCGCCCCGGAGCTGACCGTGCTTCCCCGGTTTATCCCGGTTTACGGGCTTGATAAAAATTACACAGCGGCGCATCCTGGCTGGGAACTCTATGAGGAGAAGGGCACTGAGTTCAAAGTGCGGAAGGAAGCTCAAAAAATAAAGATTATTCAAGTGGTTGATCGGGGCTTAAGCGGCCTTTCAGAGCCGTTTTTGAAACGGGCATTTGGTCAGCTGGCAAAAAATCCATCATTTAGTGTCTATACCTCAGAAAAAATAGATGGATTCAAAATTCAGCGTGGGCGTATGGCTGAAAATGTCAAAGTTGTCTACTACCGCGAGGTGAAAACCGGGGTATTGCGAGCTTTTGCTCTTACGTGGCAATGACGGTGAATCTTTAGAGATAAAATTCTCTTTGACTCAAGCATAGCTTCCCGCATGATATGAGCTGCGCACATAAGGGCCGCTCTCCACGTGGCTGAACCCCATTGCCAAAGCTGCTGACCGTAGTGACTCAAACCGCTCCGGCGGGATATACTCTCGCACCTGATAATGCTGCCTGCTTGGCGCCAGATACTGGCCGATGCTTAAGTAAGCGCACCCTGCGCTGCGCAGGTCTTTAAATACCTGCAGCACCTCCTCTTGAATCTCTCCCATCCCCAACATTATACCTGATTTGGTTTTGATGTCAGGAGCCATTCCGCTGCAAAGCCGGAGCAGCTCAAGCGAGCGGGCATAATCAGCGCCACTCCGGATATGGTAGAGGCGCGGCACCGTTTCAACGTTGTGGGCGATGATGTCCGGACGCGCGACAACAACCGTCTCCAGGCTTGACACAATCCCCTGAAAATCCGGAACAAGCAGTTCGATCTTCGTCGCCGGTGATGAGTTGCGGATCGCCTTGACAGTTGCGGCGTAGAGTGATGCGCCTCCATCCGGCAGATCATCGCGGGTCGGACTGGTTATAACCAGATGGGAGAGATGCAGACGGCTGACAGCTTCGGCAACCCGCGCCGGTTCATCTTTATCGACCGGCAGAGGTACCGTTTTCTCCACATTACAGAAGCTGCAGAGGCGGGTACAGTTCTTTCCCAGGATAAGAAAAGTGGCCTGGCCGCAGGAGAAGCATTCCGAGATGTTGGGACAGAGCGCCTGCTGGCAGACTGTATTCAAGCGGAGTTCACCCAGTAACTTCCGCATTTCGCCCTGATCACCCGGATTGACCTTTTTTCGCAGCCACTCAGGTTTCCGCAGAATATTCACGCTACGACCCCATCGAGGTTCCAACGATCCGCACTGTACTTGCCGATAAACAACGCTTCCATTTCATCCTGCTCCCGCTTTGACAATGAGCTAAGCTTAAATACGACATCAAAATAACCGCTGAATGCGGCGGATAGAGGCGCTATCAAACTGTTCCAATCAGAGGTTACTCCAAATTCTGTAAGGCTTACCGCGCCATCGGCATTTTCAGGAGACTTATCCTTCATGTACGTAAGACCGGTAACTGCACGATTAAGCAGCGGAATAGAACCGTGCTGAAAGATCACATCCTTCAGGCGCCTCTGGGCGTTGCCGCCAATCTTGCAGCCATTGGCAAGAATATCGAAGCTCTCCCTCCCCGCAAAGCAGAATGCGGTACGTTCGCCGAAACACGTTCCTTTTGGCGCGGACTCGGCAGCATAGCATACGTCAAGGCCAAGTGTGCGGTAGAAGCGGAGGAGAAAACCGGTTAGTAGACGAAAAGAGTCTTTAATCGATGATGCAGGCGGAATCTGCCCTGGTGAGCAGACAAGCGAGTAGGTCAGTTCATCAGCATGGTAGATTACGCCGCCGCCGGTCACCCTCCGCACAACTGCCACACCTTCATCCCTGCATCGCTCCAGATCAAGTATATCGACCGCCTTCTGATACCTTCCGAGCGACAGCGCCGGGGGGGTCCAGCCATAGAGACGCAGAACCGGTAGTGAGAGGGGAGGGGCGAATGAACGCAGCAACGCCTCATCGACAGCCATGTTCTCCGCTCCTGAAAGCGGGGGGGTTACGATGAGGCGCCAGGTGGTGCTCAGTGACGGTGCCGTTTCCATTAATATTCAGACCGAATGCACAAATGAACTCAAGACCCCGTCGAAATACTTGCTTCCACGGCAAAACGTTTGATCTTGCGTGTTGTCGTTTTCGGGAATTCGTCTTCTCTGATGGTGAACTTGCGAACCCGTTTGTATTCCGCCAGGCTATTGCACGCTTTCTGGACTTCCAGACGCAGCAAAGCCTCGACATCGGCCTCAGTCATCGGGGAATTGCCATTGATACGGCGCTGTGCATCAATCGCTTCCTGGTCGGGGAAGATAATGGCGTGAATCTCCTCGGATGTGCCGACGCGGTGGCCATAAACCATGACTTCCGCGATAAACGCGCTTTTGAGCAGTTCGTTTTCCACCTCTTCCGGATAAACATTTTTTCCGTTGGGAGTGACGATCAGGTTTTTTACACGGCCGCTGATGGTTAAATAACCATCCTTGCTGAGAAAACCGAGGTCGCCTGTGCGATACCAGCCACCTTCAAGGACTTCTGCGGTGGCCTGCGGATTCTTGTAATACCCCTGCATGACATTTGGCCCTTTGACGATTATCTCCCCAACTCCTTCGTCGTTCGGCGCATCAATCCGGACTTCAACCTGATCAAGCGGACGTCCTATGGTACCCAGTCGCTTTCCACCAGGTTGCTCTGCGCTGATAATCGGGGAGGTTTCAGTTATTCCGTACCCCTGATAGATCGATAGGCCAAACTCAGTCATTCCTTTGGCAATGGCGGGGTCGAGTGCTGCGCCGCCACTTATGAAGATGGTGCCGGAACCAAATGCCTGGCGAACTTTAGCCGTAACGATCGATCGAGTTAGAGGCACCGAAAAGAGCAGTTGCGACAGTTTTTTGGAATTTATACTCTTCAGCACCCGGTCGAGGATCATCCGGTACACCACCGGAACCGCCAGGAAAAAGGTAGGCTTGACCTCCGCCAGATTTTCCCCGAGTTTTTTCAGTGATTCCGAGAAAGAGACCTTTCCTCCCAGCGAGAGCGGCAGAAGAACTCCGCAGACCTGCTCGAATACATGATTTATCGGCAGGAAAGAGAGGGTGTGGATGCTGTTGTCAAGCCGGAAGTGGGCTGCGGCCCCCTTTATGTTTGAAACTATATTGGAGTGACTGAGCATGGCGCCCTTGGAGCGACCAGTTGTGCCAGAAGTGTATAAAATTACAGCGGTATCGGCTGGGCTGCGCGGTTTTTCCGGGAGCGGTGCGCTATGGCAGAGTGTGTTCAACGGGAGCAACTTACCCCTGCGTCTCAATTTGCTGAGAAGTCGTTTGGCCGGATCAAATGGATCCGGCGACCCTGCCTTTCCCCCTGCTTCAGAAGTAGTCGGCGATAACAGACGATATAACTGACGGCCCCGCTGTTCCATGCTGGTACGGCGATCGGGCGGCAAATCCACTGAAGTAGCGAGTTCGCGCCACTCCTCTATCAGTACGTCCATCATCTGGACGGCTTTGGAATTATCATCTGCCGGCGTTGGAGTCAGAGTTATAATAGTTTTCAGAGTCGGTATATCCGAAAAAATTTCAATAACCAGATCTAGGCAGGGTGGGGCGGTGAAGACGTAGCGGGCATCGCAATCGGCAAGGATATGCCTCAGTTCTGCAGCTTTCAGCTCCTTGTCGATAGGGACAACAACCCCGCCGGCTTTTAGAATGCCCAGATAGGCGGCAATCCATTGTGGTGATGAAGGGGCAAGGAGGGCAGCATGCTCGCCAATGTTGAAGCCGTTTTTGATCATGCCGGCTGCAATTCGATCCGACAGTTCCCACAATGCGCCGTAGGTCATGTTCTGCCACGTTCCGGCAAGTTTGTAACTGAGAGCCGGTTGGTCGCTATATTTCTGGCAACTCTCTCTGATCAGGGAATCTATCGTATGCACAAAAAACCTCCATGACGGCATTTTTTTCGCATTCTATCATAGCGGAACACCGTTTTGTCAAAGGTTAAAGCGTCTGGTGAGTTATAAAATTATTTTTTGGGATAACAGGGAATGCCAGCTAATTGTGAAAGTCGGGATTGCTTATAATCTTGCCAATATTTTATTGAAGATATATAAGTAATCGCCATGAATAACGGCACATTGGAGCCATTATGAAATTGAAGGATTTATCAATAAGTACCCAGCTCCGTCTCGGACTGGGTATCATCCTGCTGCTTGTACTGCTGCTCGGTCTCCTCGCCTGGCGGCAGGCTGACCTGATCTGGCAGCAGACCAAAGAAATATACGAGCACCCTATGAAAGTGCGCCTTGCAATCGGCGACCTTGAAACCGACATCATGGGGATGCGCCTTGAGTACCGTAACCTGCTGCTGGCAACAGATGAACAGAAGAGACAGGCTGCGCTCAATAATTCTGCCGGATACCAGACCGATGCTGACCACCAGTTTGACATCCTGTTTGAGGCGTACCTCGGCCCGCGCGCCGATATTGAGGAGGCCCACATTGCCTTTGCACGTTGGATTGCCGTGCGGGAGAGCAACAGGGAGCTGGCGCGGCAGGGTAAAATTTCAGACGCCTTGAACCGGGTCGGCGGCAGCGGTGATATCGGGGTCGAGCGGGAGCTGCTGCTGAAACGGGTGAAAACAATAGACACCTTTGCCAGAAACAAGGGGGAGAGACTGTACCGTGAGGCGTCTGCACTGCAGCATAGATTGACTGTTCAGCTGGCGGTGATTGTCTGCGCCATTCTACTGCTCGCTTCGCTCATTGTATATTTACTCCTCAGGCTGATAAGAACTCCGCTGCAGGAGCTGAGTGACGTGGCCGACCGGTTCAGAAGAGGAAGAGTCGATGCCCGCAGCAGTTATGTCTCTGACAACGAGTTCGGCGCACTGTCCGGGACGTTCAACGCTCTGGCCGACACCATTCAGAGTGATATGAATTTTCGGGACCGCATAGCTAAACTGAATGCAGTCATGCTTCTGGAGCTTCAGATGCGGAGCTTCAACCGGCAGGTACTCGATGCGTTTATGGGGCTGACCGGCTCGCAGATCGGGGCGATTTACCTGCTCAACGAGCAAAAGAGCGACTATGAAATTCTCGAGTCTATTGGAGTTTCTGGGGGCGGCAGGGCTTCCTTCTCGGCTGCAACATGCGAGGGGGAGTTTGGAGCCGCCCTGACTACGAAGCAGATCCAGCGCATTACGGATATACCTCCGGAGACATGCCTTATCAATTGCCACGGTAAGCGGAGAGCTGATCCCACGTGAAATAATCACGGTTCCGCTTCTCTCCGGAGACGATGTCCCGGCAATTCTCTCTATGGCCAGTATCCACGCCTATGACACGGAGGCTGTCCGGCTGATTACTGAAGTCCAGGATATGCTGGCTGTTTGGATGAACAGCATGCTGGCGAACCGGCGTGTTGAAACCCTGGCCGCCGGGCTGGACCAGCAGAACCACCAGCTTCAGACTCAGCAGGAGGAGTTGCGTGTTGCCAACGAAGAGCTCGAAGAGCAGACCCACAGGTTGCAGCAGTCGGAAGAGGAGCTGAAAGTCCAGCAGGAGGAGCTGCAGGTCACTAACGAGGAACTGGAAGAGAAGAACGACTTGCTTGAGAGGCAGACAAAACAGGTGGAACTGGCGCGGCTGGATCTGGAGGAGAAGGGCAAAGCTCTGGCACAGGCGAGTAAATATAAATCAGAATTTCTGGCTAACATGTCGCACGAGCTTCGTACCCCTCTGAACAGCCTGCTGCTGTTGTCGCAGGGACTGGCCCGAAACCGTGACGGAAATCTGACTCCAGATCAGGTTGAGGCGGCCCGGATAATTCATTGCGGCGGCAGCGACCTGCTGAACCTGATCAACGAAATTCTCGATCTCTCCAGAATTGAGGCGGGCCGGGTTGAAATTCAGCTGGACAGGTTTAAAATCAGCTCCCTCGCAGAAAGCGTGCGGGAGACGTTCCAGCTTATGGCGGATGAAAAGGAGCTGGCTCTGGAAGTAATAGTGAATGACGATGCCCCGTTGGAGATAATGAGCGATCGAAAACGCCTGGAGCAGATTATCCGTAATCTGATTGCAAACGCGCTCAAGTTTACCGCCAAAGGGAGTGTTTCGGTCACCTTCGCAGCTGCAGGGCATGACTCTCTTGCCATTAAAGTAAAGGACACCGGCATCGGCATCCCGCCAGAACTCCACAAGCTCATATTTGAAGCGTTCCGGCAGGCCGATGGTACTACATCGAGGAAATACGGCGGCACCGGACTTGGCCTCTCCATCTCCCGCGAGCTTGCGACGCTCTTAGGGGGTGAGATCCGGCTTGAGAGCGAACCGGAGAAGGGGGCTACCTTCACGCTGATACTGCCTGTCTCCGGAAATAAGCAGGCTATCACCGAAACAGCCAAACCGATCGAAAGCAGTAGAACTATAAAACCGGTAATCGAACGGAGGCGATCTCATATCACGGATGATCGAGACAGCATTGCGCCCGGCGACCATGTAATTCTTGTAATCGAGGACGATCTGAATTTCGCCCGTCTGCTCTACGCAAAATGTCATGAAAAGGGGATGAAATGTCTGGCGGCTCCAACCGGGGAAGAGGGGGTTGAGCTTGCTGAAAAACATCTGCCCGGCGCAATAATTCTGGATATTCGCCTGCCTGGGATTGATGGCTGGGAGGTATTGTCCGTTCTCAAGGGGAATACCTCCACCCGCCATATCCCGGTGCATATCATGTCGGTCGAAGACCCCACAAGCAAAGCCAGGCGCAAAGGTGCGGTGGGGCACTGCGCAAAACCGGTCAACCAGGAAGAGCTTGATGAGGCCTTCAGCCTGCTCGAACAGCTCTCCTCCGGAAAACCTAAAAGACTTCTGGTTGTCGACGATGACGCGAATATCCGTGCCGAAACGGTAAGGCTTGTCAGCGATGCCGATGTAATTACTGACGAGGCGGAGACAGGTGAACAGGCACTTGCGGCGCTCCGCTCCGGAACCTATGACTGCGTGGTTCTGGATCTTGGACTCCCCGACATGGATGGCAACGAACTGCTTGCACGACTTGAGAGCGAGGGGTTAACACTCCCACCGGTCATAGTATATACCGCCCGAGACCTGACTGTTGCAGAAGAGACGACCATCCGGGGCAGGGCCGAATCAATCGTGATCAAGGACGTACGCTCGCAGGAGCGGCTGCTTGATGAAGTGTCGCTGTTCCTGCACCGCATTGTAAACCGGATGCCGGAGAAAAAACGGAAGGTAATCCAGGATCTGCACGATACCGATGCTCTTTTGAAAGGCAAAAAAATACTGGTGGTGGATGACGATATGCGCACCACATTCGCCGTTGCCCACCTCATGTCAGAGAGCGGCATGAAGCCGCTGAAGGCTGAAAACGGCGAGCGGGCGCTGCGACTGCTGGATGAGCAGCCGGACATCGATCTTGTGCTGATGGACATCATGATGCCGGTAATGGACGGCTACGAAACCATGAGACGGATCCGCGCTCAGGAAAAGTTCCGTTCTCTCCCGATTATAGCTCTGACAGCCAAGGCGATGGAGGAGGACCGTGAGAAATGTCTGGCGGTCGGAGCTAACGACTATCTCCCCAAACCGGTGGATCCGCTGCGCCTCTTCTCCCTGATGCGGGTATGGCTCTGCAGGTGACAGCTATATGACCACGACAAAAGGCAAAACAACCGATCTCGAAAGTATCGAAATAGACCTGCTGTTGGAGGCTATCTTCCGGCGCTACGGGTATGACTTCCGCTCTTATGCCCGTGCCTCGATCGAACGCAGGATCAGGCTGTTCCTCTCTTCGTCCGGATGCTCAGACATCTCCGAGATGATCCCGAAACTCCTCCACGACAACGAGTTCTTTTCAAAACTGGTCCGCTATTTTTCTGTCTCCGTAACCGAAATGTTCCGCGATCCTTCAGTGTACCGCTCTCTGCGAGAGAATGTGATACCGATGCTTAAAACCTGGCCGCATATCAAAATATGGCTGGCCGGCTGTGCAACCGGCGAAGAGGTGTACTCTCTGGCGATTCTGCTCAAAGAGGAAGGATTGTATGAGCGGGCGACCATTTACGCCACAGATTTCAGCGATGAAGCGCTGGAGCGTGCCCGCGAAGGTATTTACGAACCGGCAAAACTTCAGGACGCCACCAGAAATTACCAGCAGGCCGGCGGTAAATGCTCATTTTCCGAATATTATCAGGCCCGCTACGATGCGGCAGTCATAAACGCCGCTTTGAGGGAGAGGGTCGTTTTTTCCAGTCACAATCTGGCTATGGACGGAGTTTTTGGTGAGATGCACCTGATTTTCTGTCGCAACGTCCTGATTTACTTCAACCGGGAACTGCAGAACAGAGCGCTGAATCTCTTCACCGAAAGCCTCGTGCATGGCGGTTACCTCTGTCTCGGCACGAAAGAAACCTTGCAGTTCACCGATGTCAGTCACTGCTTCGATACTGTTGACAGTAAAGCACGCATATACAAAAAAGCCTTTTGTCATGGTGGGTAGACAGAGCATCATGGCGTCGCCTTCAAATGGATGCGAGGCAGTCGTCATTGGCGCATCGGCTGGTGGATTTAAGGTCTTTTCCGCGATCCTGGAGGCACTGCCTCCCGTTTTTTCTATGCCGCTACTGTTGGTTCAGCACCTCCATCAATACGACAACGGAGCCTTTGCAGCTCATCTTGCCGCCGCATCCAGGCTTCCGGTAATCGAGCCGTACGACAAGGATTTGATTGAGCCTGGCAATGTCTACATTGCGCCGGCCGGTTATCATATGCTTGTCGAGCAGGGTGGAACCATTGCCCTCTCCACGGAGGGTAAGGTCAACTGGTCGAGGCCGTCGATAGACGTACTCTTCGAAAGTGCAGCCAGAACCTGGGGTGAGCGGATGATTGCGGTCATTATGTCCGGTGCGAGCAGTGACGGCACTATCGGCATTCAGGCCGTAAAGTCGGCCGGTGGCCTGACAATTGCGCAGAATCCGGACACGGCCGAATATCCTTTCATGCCGCAGGCTGCAATAAACTCCGGCGCTGTGGATGAAGTACTAACTATAGAAGAGATAATTGCAAGGATTGTCACTCTGCCGCTGCCCGGCAAAAGTCAACAGCTGAATTATTAATCATGGAGTATTTTTATGATATCTAAACAGAAAATTCTTATAGTGGATGATAAACGGGAAAACCTGGTAGCGCTGCGTTCCGTTCTACGCGATCTGGATGCTGA